>ERZ1673752.733-NODE-733-length-53540-cov-11.075442_pt1 | contig 53540 bp, 39 predicted proteins | sample MGYA00580195_ERZ1673752 | MGnify/ENA primary metagenome ERZ1673752 (study PRJEB41218, sample SAMN15661744) | gut metagenome | host: Homo sapiens | place: Canada: London | collected 2015-08-20/2019-03-30 | study: EMG produced TPA metagenomics assembly of...
ACTCATTTTACTGGCATAAAATCCAAATTGATACCCGTCCATTCACTCATTTGTTGGGTGGTAGGATAGGTTCTTGTAACAGCGATTTCGCCGTCCACTAAAGTAATAGGCAGTGCATCCGCTCCATGCTTTTGCAGATGCTCGTTTACTGTTTTATTACTTACATACGCTTGCGGTTCGTCACGTAAATTGTGACGGGTAACGATGATACCCCGTTTCTTCAATGTTTCAATAACAACCGCAATACGCATTAATTCAGGGTCAATATTTGTTCCACAAAGACCCGTAGGGCAACACATTGCCGGGTCGAAAATTTCTATCTTTTTCATACTGTTTTTTTGTTTAAAGTGATACTCCATGTTTATAGATAAAAGACTACTACATAATAAATTCCTACCGCAATAAAGAGGATGGCAACTATTTTACGAAACCATTTCTCGAATATTTGCATCCGGTTATAAAACTTACCCAGTCCGGCAACGCTGTACGCTATAATCCATGCGACAAGTATCACGGGTAATCCCGTAGCAATAGCGTAAATAACAGGTAAGAGATACCCACCCGTTTCCGCTGCTGACATGGGCATAAGCATACCGAAATAAAATACTCCACTGGTAGGACAAAAAGCAAGGGCGAATAAAATACCCAACAGCATAGCCCCCCAACCGCCTTTAGTCTTCTTTTTCAAACTCTCACCGCCGATATTGACTTTCGGTAGATTGAGTTTTATTACATCGAGCATAAATATTCCAATGATGATTAACGCCGGAGAAATCAGCATTTCCCCGTACTTGCTTACAGCTTTTTGAACCATAAACATGCTTGCTCCCTCACGGAGAATAGGGATAAGGATAAAGCCAAGAACCGTATAACTTACTATTCTGCCGAAAGTATAAAGCAATCCGTTTATGAATATCCGGTGATGGTTTTCTATGTCCTTACTAATAAATCCTATCGCCGTTATGTTCGTAGCTAACGGACACGGGCTGACCGCCGTTAAGATCCCCAATAGAAAAGCTGTAATAGCAGGAATAGAACTGTTGTCTAATAGCGATTGAAGAAAGTCCATCTTACAACTGTTTTAACAATTCGTCAATCTTGCTTTTAATTCCCTCTTTAAACTTGTCCGGTGCATTTTTCGCATTGGAAAAACCAAACTCGGTCATATTGTTTACATTCTCTTTGCCGTCTTTCCAGCCGTTTACAAACAAAGACGACCATGTAACTTCGTACTTGTCTGCAATCGCTTCATTCTCTTTCTTTGAAATATCTATCACTTTATAGATAATTTTACCGTCTGCTTTTTCTTTTGAATAAAGGCTATCCAAAAGGGCAACTGTATTTGTTTCTATCGCCCGGCAAGTGATACACCGTTGCGCTCCATGAAAATAAAGGACCTCTATACGGTTAGACTGTATTCCTTCCGCTTGGTTTTCTCCGGTCTTTTTCATTGAACCGTTACCGCAGGAAACCAAGACCAGTGTTGCAATAAGCAGATACAATAATTTTCTCATGGTTTATTTTTATTTGGTTATCAACTCTTTCACTTCTGTAAGGGATAACTTCTTCCCAGCTGATACGACTTTCTCGTCTATCACTAAGGCCGGAAGCCCTAAAATGTTATACTCCATGATTTTCAATAAATCTTCCTCCTTGACAAGGGTAGCTTCGCAACCTAATTCTGAAATAGCCTGTTTGGTTGTTTCGTACAAGGCTTTACAGCTTGAACACCCGGTTCCTAATACTTTAATTTCCATTGTCATTCTACTTTAAAGTTAATACAACGACCGTAGTTCGTAGAACTACAAACAATTATTTCAAAAAAAGGTACTACTATTCGCAGCACGATGTATCTTTACACTTACAGTCTCCCAAAAAAGCTGCAAACAGTTTTCGGGCAAGTTCCCAATTCTCCCGGTTTATACAATACCGGACTTTGGGCGTTTCGATTTCCCCCTGAATTAGGCCAGCATCTTTCAATTCCTTCAAATGCTGCGAAACGGTTGCTTTAGCAATGGGCAGTTCGTCGTGAATGTCACCGAAGAAGCAGCTCTCTTGTTTTGCCAAGAAAGCAAGAATAGCCACACGTGCCGGATGTCCCACTGCTTTGGCAAACCGAGCGATCTGCTCCTGCTCTGTTGTGTACCGTTTCGCTTTCACTCCGATTCTCCTTTCTTCTTTTGTTGTTCGCAAAGGTACGAACAATGTTTTAAATAGCCAAATAATCGCAGATTCAAGTTTCAAGTGCGATTTACTGACAATATTCCAAAAAGACGGCCAACAGCGTTCTGAAGCCTCGTGTTTGTCCTGTTGCGGCACTCCGCTAACTTTTTATTCTCTATGCTCTTAAAACATCATTTTTTCTTACGTATTGCCTAATGAGATTGTTGGAGTATTCTATCGTTCCCTGCTGCCACGAAGCGTAGGGGGCCGCGAAGTAGACCCGCGCTCCAGGGCTCATTGTGGCCAACGCCTAAAAAGGGAGAGATAAGCATGAAGAGCGGGGCTAAACGCCTCGCGAGGGGGGCGGCTTGAGGGCAAATTCTAGCCTGCTTCAACGCGACGCGTTGAAACAGGCTAGTTTGGATAAAAGTTGCCCACCCACGGTGGCGAAAAAATACTCAGTGCTTTTGCAGGGGTCTCACTACAGTAGGGGAGAGCGTGTCAAGTGCGGTCACCGTCCTTTGCAGTGATCTCGAAATCTAGTCCCTGAAAACTTTTCTCGCCGTAGCTTTTAGCAAAAGCTACGGCGAGAAAACGCATAGCCGCAGAGTACCTCCCCCATGCGGTGGTGCATTTGGGGTACGCCCTCTAAATGTGGAAGAATCTCACCATTTTGTTGAGTTGCTCCGAATTCTCCGTGAGGGTGCCTGCCCTTTGCGTTAGCGTTTCGCTCTCGGCGGCCACGTTTTGGGTGACGGCGTTGATTTGCCCCATGGTGATGTTAATCTGCTCAATGCCGATGCGTTGCGACTCGTTCGCCTCTTCCATGGTCCGCACCAAATCGTTCACATTGCTTACCTCCTTCTCGCTTTCCGCCATGTAGGTACTTGCGTTTGTAGCCTTGTTTACCCCGTCCTCCACAATGCTAGAGATTTCGTCCGCCGCGCTGCGGCTGCTCTCTGCTAGCTTGCGTACCTCTGCGGCGACCACCGCGAACCCGCGGCCATGCTCCCCCGCACGCGCCGCCTCTACCGCTGCATTGAGGGCTAGTATGTTCGTTTGGGAGGCTATATCGTTAATCACTAGAATGCGTTCCGCGATTTTTGACACCGATTGCGTTACCTCGTCAATCATTTCAGTTGCGACTTTGACCCGCGCCGCGAGCAGGTCCATTTTGGTCTGCGCCTCGTTGCTATTATTTGCGGATGCCTCAATGAGCGATGATGCATTCTCGAGCGTTGAGGTGAGCTCCTCCACGCTGGCTGCCTGTTCGGTTGCATTTCTAGATAGTTCTTCGCTTTGGCTTTGGAGCTGTCCGCCCAGAGCATTTACCTCTTGGCTACTGGTTTGAATTCCCGCCACCACGGTGTTTAGACGGCTTCGTATTCCCTCTAACGACCCAAGGAGGTCTCGCAGCTCGTAGTAACTCTCAGGCTTTATAGTCACCTCGCTGGCGAGTTCACCCTGTTCTAGCTCTTTGATGTTTTCCACTGCGTGCTTAAGCGGTTTTTGTAGCCAGTAGCGGTAGAGGAGCATCAGCGCATAGCCAGCCGCTACGATGAGGAGGTATAAGAAACCCTTTATAGCGTAATTCTCAGTTCCATTGACAATTCCGCTGCACAAAATGCAGCATAGGGCGTAGTACCCCGTTGCGAGCCCTATGCGCGACACCACCGTGTGCCTGAACATTACTCTACATACTACGTGGAGCGCAATGAGAATCCCGACTAAACCAATAATACGAGTTAATGACATAAAAGAACTCCTTTAAAGTTTAACAGCTTCGTTTTTTCAATATTCAACGCGCATTGTTTGCGCTACATCTCAGCATTACCATTTTACGCTGCGTACCGTGGAATGGTTACAAAAAGCGTTCTAAAAAGCAAGCTGCACAAACGAATTCGGTAGAAATAGCTTCACTCATGCACCCAGATTATGCCGAGCAAGGTTATAACCCATATGAGTTTCCGTAGTAGTTTTTTGGTGGGAGAGAGTGGAGGTGTGAAGAGCTTATGAAGCGTGAAATCCTCGTGAAACAAATACCTACTGCTTTCGTTCGTTAGAGGAGAAAATGCGCAGGGGTGCATGGTTCCATTTTGGGGGCAAATACAATTATTAGGTGTATGCGATTAGATGATGTTTCGTTCAAGAGGAAGCTGCTCTTGTGCATGGGGGGGATCCTTTTTGTGGCTCTTGCGGTGTTCGTAGTGAATTCCTTCTACTTTAGGAGGGTGCAGCGAGGGCAGGCTCTAAGCGATTTGATTATAAGGGGCGAGACCTATTTCCATGAGGCTCAAAAGGCGATGCTAGCCTACTACGGGGAGTATGAAGGGAGCGCATCGAATCCTGCATATCATAACTTTTTGGGCTATCTTGATAGTGCCTATGCCGTGCGGGCGCAGGTACGGCATTTCTACGGAGAGGATGATGGATACGAAGTGCGAGATGAGGTGCTGAAGCATGTGGAGGGGCTACGTGCAATCAAGCAGGCGCAGGTGGGGTACGATAGCATCATGCGTGCGGTAGGGGCTACGGTGACAGCGGCGCTGCTGGCTGAGGGGAGTAATCAGGCGCAGTTAATATTTGAGTTTCAAAACGTGCACATCCAAGAGCAGCAGTTTTACGTTGTGTACGATATTGATTGCCTTGAGGGAGCAAAGAGGACCCTCATGTCCCTGTTGCCCCGTCTCCCGCAATCTGTGCGAGTCATGGTAACCCCTTACCAAGAGGCACTTGACGGTCGTCTCGCCACGGCGTACGAGTACACGCAACACGACCTCCCCATAAAGGGGGCGATGAATGAAGCGATTGGCACTGCGGTAAAGCAGCGTGAGCAGCTTTTGGAGCAGGCCGCGAGCGATGTGCGTAGGGCAAATGTAGCGATTGTGGGTGGAGGTGTCTTACTCCTTGTTCTAGGGGGAGTGATGGCCACGTGGTTTGCAGCGCGGATTAAGGCTAAGCTTGTAGAGTGTCAACGTGCGTTGCATGCTATGGCGCAGGGAGATTTGGCAAATCGCTTTTCGGAAGCTGAATTGGAGGGGAGGGATGAGTTTAAGCAGTTGCTCCGGAGTCTGTCGCAGCTTCAGGAGAAGATGCGTTCGGTTATTACAGACATCCAGCAAGGGTCTTTTCAGATAGCTGGTGAGAGTGAGAAGCTTAGCCAAATCGCCTCGGGCGTGTCGGAGGCGAGTGGACGTCAGGCGGCGAATACTGAAGAGGTAAGCAGCGCAATGGAGGAGATGGCGGCAAGCATTGATATGAACACGGATAAGGCGCGAGAGACCGAGCAGCTAGCGGAGCAGATGCGCGGGCAGATGGAGCGTTTAGGGACGCAATCGCGCTTGTCCGTGGAAAGGGTATCGGAGATTGCGTCTCGTATAGGTGTGATTAGCGATATAGCAGCACAAACGAATATACTAGCCCTCAATGCCGCGGTGGAAGCGGCCCGTGCGGGGGAGCATGGGCGTGGGTTTTCAGTGGTGGCGAGTGAGGTGCGCAAGTTGGCGGAGCGTAGCAAAGAGGCAGCCAATGAGATTACTGCCCTTATCGCGACGACCCGTGGTGTGTCAGACGAGGCGGGAACCCTTTTAGCCGATACTTTGCCATCGGTGGTACGCACCACCGATTTGGTGCGAGAGATTTCGGCGTACAGCAATGAGCAGCGGCAGGGCACAAACCAGATTAGCACTGCCATCCAGGATCTTAATGGGGAGGTGCAGTCCAACGCCTCAGCGGCAGCAAAGATGGCGAGCAGCAGCGAAGGGCTGAGCGCCCAGGCAGCGCGCCTACGTGCTGCGGTTGACTACTTTAAGCTGTAGTTTAAAGATTTTATCGGCTGGCGGTGTCTCTGGTGAAGGGAGTCGTTTCTTCTTGCGGCTAGTGTGATTTTCCTGCCGTTAGGGCTCTGCGTAGTTGGAGGGGAGCGGCACATTCTATTGAGAGCAGGGATCCTTACGGAGCATGCTGCATGACGTGACGTTCCTCCATGGTTGGTGGTTCGTGCTGGGTTTCCATGGTGGGGCAAAGTGGCTATGCTTTTGCACCCGGTTCGCATCAAATTCGGATTTCTCCGGAGAAATCCGAATTTGATGCGAACCGGGTACGAAGTTGGTCAGTTGGGGTACGATCCGTTTACCCACTGAGATCCATGCGAATTCTCTGAGGAAGGCCCCTGAGTACTGGCTTTTAGTTCGTAAATGACGAATATTCTTTTGGTGCGAATCGGTGCCCGGTCGTTTTAGCGGCAATTTCCTTTTTGCCATGAATGAAAGCCAAGCGAAAATGCGTACCTTTGCGGCTGAGTAGTAAGTGATGGGTTGCGAGCTGCGATGCGCGCTATGAAAGCGGCAGAGGGAGCGGAAAAACGAGGAAAACGAGATGGCAAGAGTAATATCAATAGCGAATCAAAAGGGCGGGGTGGGGAAGACCACCACGGCGGTAAACCTTTCCGCTTGCCTTACGATGCTCGATAAGAAGGTGCTACTTATCGATGCAGATCCGCAGGCCAATTCCACCTCTGGAGTGGGGTTGATGAAGAGGGTGGACGAGGAGGACCGGAAGGTAATATACGACTGCATGGTTGATGGGGTGGATCCGCACGAGGCGATTATCCCGACGGAGGTGCAGGGTTTGTACTTGCTGCCTTCGCATATAAAGTTGGTGGGTGCGGAGATAGAGCTCATAGAGCGGCAGGGGCGAGAGATGGTGATGAAGGGAATAGTGGATGGGCTGCGCGATGAGTACGACTACATATTCATAGATTGCTCCCCATCGCTAGGGCTCATTACGTTGAATGCGCTAACGGCCGCCGATTCTGTAATAATCCCAGTGCAGTGCGAGTACTTCGCGTTGGAGGGATTGGGGAAATTGCTTAGCACGCTGCAGCGTACGAAAAAGACAGTGGCGCCGCAGATTGTTATTGATGGTTTTCTGTTTACTATGTACGATGCGCGCACGCGCCTAGCGAATCAGGTGGTGGAGGAGGTGACATCGCATTTCGGCGACATGGTGTTTAAAACGATGATTCAGCGCAACGTGAAGCTGAGCGAGGCATCGAGCTACGGGCAGCCGGTGATAGTGTACGACCCATCGTCAACCGGTGCGAGTAACTACATGAATTTGGCGAACGAGTTGGTGCAGCGCAATAGTGAAGTGAAGAATAATGCCTAAACCGGGCAGAAGGGAGTGAGTTAGAAGATGGCGAAAAAACTTGGTAGAGGGCTGGACGCTCTGTTGGGGGATGACGTAGATTATTCGCAGCTGGCGGGCAAGGGGGGCGATGCGCTCTCATCGCTAAAGCCGACAGCTGCGCAGCCCGTGGAGGTATCCCGCCCCGCAGCGGAGCAGTCCCCGCAGGGTGAAAGCGAGGCGAAGGGCGCCACGTTCACAGTAGATATTGATCTGATTGACCCTAATCCATACCAGCCTCGGAAGGAATTTGCTCCGGAGGAGTTGGCAGAGTTGGCGGAGTCAATACAGAAGGTGGGGATAATCCAGCCGCTCACGGTGCGCAAGAATGGCGACCGCTACCAGCTGATTTCTGGGGAGCGTCGGCTTCGTGCGGCCCGCCAAGCGGGGCTCAAGGAGGTGCCAGCCTACCTGCGCGAGGCGGATAGCCAGTCGATGCGGGTGATGGCGTTGGTAGAAAACATTCAGCGTTCGGATCTGAATGCCATTGAGGTGGCGGAGGGGTACCAGGAACTGATCGATGCGACCGGGTGTTCGCATGAGGAGCTGGCATCGTATGTGGGCAAGAGCAGGGCCTCTATAACCAATTCGCTCCGTTTGCTGCGGCTGCCGAAGATGATACAGCAAGCGATAGTGGACCAGCGAATTAGCATGGGGCATGCGAGGGCGTTGCTTGGGCTTGACGCGGAGGCTGACCAGGTGGATTTGCTGCGCTTGATAGAGGAGAAGGGGCTGTCGGTTCGCGAGGTGGAGGCGTTGGTAAAAGAGCGCCAGGCGGCCATTGAGGCTGCGGATGCCCAGGTGGAGGAGACGGTCCCGGTGTCGGAGTCGCAGGAGAAGAAGCCCGCAGTGGATGAGGAGACGCTTAGCCAGCTGCAGAGCCGCTTGGGCTGGGGGCTGACGGTTAATTCGCTGGGGAAGGAGAAGGGGCGTATCGTGATTGAGTTCCGTACGGAGGGCGAGAAGCAGGAGTTGTTACGAAAGTTGCTGTCAATAGAGTTGTAGCCGAGGTGTGCTAAGCTGCTCGATGGAGAATTTGTTGAAGCGTGCATGCGTGCGCCTAGTGCTGGTGGCAGTGCTAGGCGTGGGTGCATGCGGTGTGTCGAGAGCTGGGGTAGAGGATACCATGAACGTGGTGGAGAAAAAGGAACTCTTGGCGGCAGATACGGTGCAGAGTGGCGTAGATAGCGTGGCGAGTGAGGAGGAATGGGGAGAGCGGGCGGAAAGCGATAGCTTGGCTATGCGCTCCGCGGCGCAAGCGGCTGAAGAGCGCTCTAGCGGCATGCGATGGCGGTCGTTCTGCGATTCGCTAGGGCAGGGCTGGGTGGCGCTGTCGGCGCTGCTGCTCCCTGGGAGTGGGCAAGTTATCAATCGGGACTATTGGAAGCTACCCATTTTCTATGGGGGTATGGCGGGGTTCTCCGTGGGGGCGTACTACCTTGATAAAGAGTATAGGGCGTTGCGAAGCAAGGAGCTATCGGCTGACCCATTGCAGGCGCTGCGGCAGGAGGATAGGGTGTGGCGGATGCGCGCTGCGAGAGATGGAATGATAGCGGGTGCTTGCCTAACCTACGTATTCAGCGTGGCCGATGCGCTGATATCGCATTCGCCCGATCGGCAGTCGCCCACGGCGGCCATGGTGGCAAGTATGTTGCTGCCCGGATTGGGACAAGTTTATAATCGTAGTTTTTGGAAGGTCCCGATTATATACGGCGGGTTGGGGTATTTAATAGCCGAGGCGATGGATGACCATCAGATGTATATGCGCTATGAGCGTGCCTATGTGGCTATAGCTGACGGTGATCCTAATACGGTGGACGAGTTTGGGGGGAAGGTGCCCCTCCAATCCTTGGAGTATGGGTCAAATTACTACCGGCGCTATAGGGATCTGTCGCTCATTGGGATAGCGTTGGTCTATGCGATGAACATAATAGATGCGTACGTGGATGCGCATTTGTTTTACTGGAATGTAAATGATGATGTAGTGGTGCGGGCCGAGCCGCAGGTGGCAGTGTGCAATCCGAATGTGAGGCAGGGGATTGCACCGGCGCTGCATCTCTCGGTTTCGTTTTGAAAATGGCATGATGGGTAGGCGAATAGAAAAGATAGTTGTAGGCTTTATACTTGTGCTATTCCTTGGCACTCAGAGCATTTGTTTACTTCAGGCCGCGCCCTATGGCAAAGCAGGCTGCGACTCCATACAGGATGAGGTAGACCATTCCGCATATTTGAACAATCTGGATGAGATGTTGAATCTCTGGTACGTCCAGACGGCTGTAGACAGTGCGAACGTCCTTGACGAGATGCTGATGGATAGCGTGAACATTATTCCGGAGTATCCCGACTCGGTGTACATCAAGCGGCTTACGGCAATGAATTCGCTCATCGATTTGCCATTCAACGGCATTGTGCGAAACTACATAAACGTGTATACACAGCGGCGTCGGGGGCAGGTGTGCGTGATGCTGGGGCTGGCGGAGTACTATTTCCCTATCTTTGAGGCAGTGCTCGATAAGTACCAATTACCGATGGAGCTTCGCGTGTTGCCGGTTATTGAGTCTGCATTGAATCCACGTGCCGTGTCGAGGGTGGGGGCCACTGGGTTGTGGCAATTTATGTATGCCACCGGGCGGCGCTACGGGATGACCATCAATAGCTATGTCGATGAGCGGCGGGACGTTTTGGCATCGACGGATGCTGCCGCGAGGTTCTTGAAGGACTTGTACGGCATATATCAGGACTGGACACTTGTTATCGCGGCGTACAACTGCGGCCCAGGTAATGTGAACAAGGCCATCCGCAGGGCGGGCGGAAAGCGTACCTACTGGGATTTATACTACTACCTACCGAAGGAGACGCGAGGCTACGTGCCGGCGTTCATAGCGGCGAGCTACGTTATGCAGTACTATGCAGAGCACGGCATTTCTCCATGCCCCATGGAGTTTTCCCGAATAAGCGATACGGTGAACGTTAAGGGGAGAGTCCATTTGCAGCAGATCTCAGAGGTACTTGGGCTTCCCATCAAGCAGCTGCGGGATTTGAATCCGCAGTATAAACACGATTTATTGCCATCGGACGAGTTCAATGCGCTTCGTCTTCCCTTTGCAAGCGTGGGCGAATTCATTGATCGGGAGGAAGAGATAAAGGCGTATAAGGACTCTATATACCTAAAGCCAGTGACCATACAGGAGCCTGTTGCAGTTAGAGGCGGAGGGTATTACGCGGTGCCGGGCGATGGGAAGGCCGTGCGCTACAAGGTGCGGAGCGGCGATGTGCTAGGGTCAATAGCCAAGCGTTTCCATGTGTCGGTAGGCCAGATACAGAGGTGGAATGGCTTGAGTGGAAGCATGATACGTGCGGGGCAAACGTTGGTAATCTATCCAAAATAGGGAAATCGGTGAGGACGGAAGAGCAAAACGGGGGTGTGCGATCTGCATCAAGGATTATCGCAAGGATTTTTCTTGGTTTGGGCGTGCTCTTGCTGGCGTTGTACGGCTTGGCCTGGTTTAGCTCGTTGCGTCCGGAGAGCATGCTTGGGGCGTATTTACCTCGGCTGGAGCGTTTGCCGGGGTTTGCCGTGGGAGACTCCCTGAAGGATTTAAAGCTTAGCGAGGAGCAGGTGGCCATGCTTAGCCATTTGGATAGCGTAGTCCCTGCGCTTGAGGTGGCAGTGGAGCAGCCACACATTGAAGTTGACAGCACAGAGCGGCCGCCAGTTGTGCCGCAGCTCCCCGAGGGGGTTCCGTGCGTTGCCTTGGAGTACGACGACTCTAAGCCCTCGCCGTTGCAAGCCTTCTACGAGAAGCTCTATACGGGTAAGGCTGAGAGGGGTCAGGTGAGAATATTGCATTTCGGGGATTCGCAGATTGAGGGTGATCGCATAACGTCCTATTTGCGTAGCCGTCTGCAACGGGAGTTCGGGGGAACAGGGGTTGGACTTGTGAGCGCTGTTCAAAAGGGGTATCCACCCTATGGCCTTACGATAACCGCTTCGCCGGGCTGGACGCTGCAATCTTTGATGCCTGCCACTGCTCGGAAGAAAAGGGAGCGTTACGGCATAGTCGGGAATGTGTGTCATTTTGGGCAAAGGATGCACAACGATTCCTTGGGGGAGGTTTACGTTGGGACGCTTGACATCAGCAGGAAGCTTAGCGCAGGGATGGGGATGCGATTCTCCCGTTGCCGGGTCTTTGCCCGTTGCGATAGCAGTTTAATGCATGTGTCAATGCTACACGGCGATTCGGTCGCTGCGGTTCAAAGGGTGGGTAGTACACCCGATGTGGAGGATGTGCAGATGGTCGTCCCGATGGACCTGAAGGAGTTTAAGCTCCAGTTCCTCTCGGAGATGCCGGCGAGCGTTTATGGGCTTTCGCTAGAGAGCCCTACGGGGGTGCAGGTGGATAACATTCCGTTGCGTGGGAGCAGCGGAATGGATTTTACCGCTATGGATAGCGCAACGCTTTCGGGGTTACTCTCTTTTCTCAAGCCATCGCTCGTGTTGCTACAGTTTGGAGTCAACGTGGTGCCGGGGAAGGTGGAGTCGTATGGCTTCTACACGGCTGGGCTGGTAAAGCAGATAAACTATCTAAAGAGGCTGCTTCCGAGGGTTCCGATTGTGCTGATCGGGGTGTCGGACATGGGGGAGAAGGTCGGGGAGTTTTTCCGTTCGTACAGCAACATTCCTCAAGTTCAGGCGGCGCAGCAGCGTGCGGCGCGGCGGACAGGGGTGGCCTACTGGGATTGCCGAGCGGCCATGGGGGGAGAGAATTCAATATTGGCGTGGGTTCGGGCAACGCCGCCGTTGGCTACAGCCGATTACGTGCATTTTACGCCGCGGGGTGCGCGCTACGTGGGGGAAATGCTTTACGCTTCGCTCATGGCGGATTATGCAGCCTACGTGAAGAGCATGGAAGAGGGACGATGAAAGCCTTTGCGAAGTGGTATGTAGCAGCCTTGTGTGTCTCTTTGCTTACTGTTGGCGGTGTGGGCAAGGGTTGGTGTGGAGGGCCATGGAGCTCGGCTTATATCGATAGTCTCGTGTGCGCATGGCCCGATAATACGGTGGAGAATGCATTGGATGCCCCTAGTTGGGCGCCGAGCGATTCGGGACGGCTGGTGATTCTGCAGCTGGGCGACTCGCATGTGCAGGGTGGGGTGCAGCCGCGCGCCACGCGCATGTACATGGCGCATGCGTGGGGCCTAGATGCGCTTCCGAGGGGCTACTCCGTGCCGTTTGCCGTGGCGGGAACGAACGAGACGGCGGAGACCTACTCATCGGCGCGGGGCGGATGGAGCGTGAGTAATGCATTGAGAGTCAAAACGCCAGCACCCTATGGGCTTGCGGCCATTGCCTTTGAGACGGCTAACAAGGCTGCCACCATGCGCGTAAGGCTACAGGCTTCGTGTGGTCCATTGATGCCAACAACGTGTGCAGAGGTCCTCTTTACGCCGGTGAAGAAGATGTGTACCCCATTGCTAAATGGGCAACGCCCTGATACAATCGTGCAGGGCGAGGGGTATGCTGTATACAGCTTCGCAGAGCCGCAAAGCGAGTTCCTCCTCTCGTTTTCTGCCGACTCTGCGAGTGCGTACGCCTTTCGGCTCAATGGCTTCCTGTTTGACAATCCAGCCTCTCCCTTCATCTACCACGTTGCGGGGCTCAACGGCGCAGATGTGAATACGCACCTTCGCAATACCTTTCTGCAAGCCTCCGTGCAGCATATAAATCCAGACGTTGTCATCATCTCACTCGGCACGAACGATGCCTACTCCCTACAGTTTGATCCACTGCGTTTTGCAGCGGCGCTGCGCGACTTGACAATGTCAATACGGGCAGTATGCCCCGCAGCGTTCATTATATTTACCACGCCGAACGATCACCTTTTTCGGCGTAGCGAGGATAATCCCAGGTTGGAGGATGCGTGCGAGGTGATACGGAATGTAGCCATGGAGCTTAACGTTGGCCTCTGGGATTTTAATCGCATCATGGGGGGTGAAGGGAGTGCGTATAGTTGGTACAACAATGGGTTAATGGCGGCAGACTACCTACACCTATCCGCTCTAGGGTACGAGTTGCAGGGGCGCCTCTTGGGGGCAGCTCTCTGCGACATGTTGGGTAAAAAAAAAGCGATTTAGAAGCTATGGGCAGTTTGGCAGAGGTGTCTCCAATAGTTGCAGCGTTGAAGTATGATGCGAACGCTCCGCTACTCTTTACGAGGATGGAGTTTTGGATTTTTTTCGCGGTGCTGCTCTTGGGATACATATTTGCTGCGCGACGCGTGGCGGTCAGGAATGTTTTCCTGCTCCTGTTCAGCCTCTTTTTCTACTATAAATCGTGCGGCCTCTTTTTCCTCCTAATAATCTTTTCGGTACTCTTCAACTACTGCGCTGCACGGGGTATAGCCGCCTCCGAAATAAGGGTGAAACGCAAGGCAATCCTGTCGCTAGCCGTTGCCGTTAATCTCTTTCTATTGGCCTACTTCAAGTACACAGCGTTTTTTGTAGACACGGTTAATTCGCTGTTTGGCACTTCGTGGGGAGTGCCGCCCTCTATAGGGTCAGTGATTTTGGCCTGGTGGAAAGGGGAGGCGATAGCCCCTGAAGACATGGTGCTGCCCGTGGGCATTAGCTTTTATACCTTTCAGGCCATTAGCTATGTGGTGGACGTGTATCGGCGCACGATACCCGCTTTGAAGAGCGTATCAGATTTCGGGCTCTACCTATCATTCTTTCCAGCCCTGGTGGCGGGTCCCATTGTGAGGGCATCGGAGTTCGTGCCGCAGATACAGCGGCCGTATAGCGTTACGCAGCGCGAGGCCTCCCACGCATTGTTCCTGATCCTCGCGGGGCTGTTTAAAAAGATTGTCCTAAGCGACTACATTGCGTTGAATCTCGTTGATAGGGTGTTTAATAACCCAACCGCGTACACAGGCCTTGAAAACCTACTCGCCTCCTACGGTTACACGTTGCAGATTTATTGCGACTTTTCTGGGTATACTGACATCGCGATAGGCGTGGCGCTGCTGTTGGGCTTTCGCCTGTCCATAAACTTCAACTTTCCGTATCGCGCTAAGACGCTTACGGAGTTTTGGCGGCGTTGGCACATCTCCCTATCCACTTGGCTGCGTGACTATCTATACATACCGCTCGGCGGGAGCCACCATGGGCGGTGGGTGATGTGGGGCTCGTTGCTGGCAACGATGCTCCTCGGGGGGCTATGGCACGGTGCGCATGCGCAGTTCGTGTTTTGGGGCGCTGCGCACGGCGTGGGGCTAATCGTTAGCAAGCTGATTGACAAATTGCCATCGAAGCTGCTGGGTAGTCGTGCCTTTGTGGCTTTACGTTACGTCATCACCTTCCACTACGTAACCTTCCTATGGATATTCTTTAGGGCGCAGTCGTTTGATGCGGCAGCGCAGGTGCTGCATCAGATTGCATTTGACTTCAATGGCGCCATGCTCTGGCAGGCCGTGGTGGGCTATAGAGCTGTGCTCGGACTGATGGCGTTGGGCTATGGGTTGCATTGGGTGCCTTCGCGTTGGATTGAATGGCTGCGGGGTACGTTTATCCAGTCGCCGCTGTGGGCGAAGGGCGTTATAACGCTGCTCGTGTCGCTCCTGCTGCTTAACGTGCAGTCGGCTGACTTACAGCCATTCATTTACTTTAACTTTTAGTGGTGGAAATCTGTGCTACATAGATGCAACAAAAGATTGAAGGCAACGTTCTTTTAGATAGGTAGCACGGTGTTCAATGCGTGCAGAGAGAAACAATAACTGATTTTATAAGATGGGATTCTTCAAGGACTTCAAAGAGTTCGCCATGCGAGGCAACGTGGTGGACATGGCGGTCGGTGTGATCATCGGCGGTGCGTTTGGGAAAATCGTTAGCTCCTTGGTTAACGATATCGTGATGCCTCCTATCGGGGTGTTGCTGGGGGGAATGGACTTCAAGGGATTGTCGGTGACGCTTAAAGAGGCCGTGGTGGAAGATGGGGCAACCGTGGCTGAGGCGGTGACGTGGAATTACGGTATGTTCATTCAAAACGTTGTTGATTTTTTGATCATTGCACTAGTGATATTCATAGCCGTGCGTGCGATGAATAGAATGGCCAAGAAGCCTGCGCCAGCACCAGAACCCGTTGCGCCCCCTGAGCCGAGCAACGAGGAGAAGCTGCTTACCGAGATACGGGATCTGTTGAAGTCGCAGCAGAAGTAGTAGTGCCTTACAGCTTGTTTAGTTGAGAAATGGCAAGAGGCTTTGCGTATAGTGAATGGAATTTCCCCCCGTCCGCAAGAGAAGTGGGCGGGGGAGGTTCGGATGCTGCGAGGGCGTAAAATCAACGGTAGGGCTATGCGACGTTGGGTCTTCCTGCTGCTGGGTGCTGTCCTATTGATTCTAGGGTGTGGGCAACCGTTGCGTGCGCAGTCGGTTGAATACAACGTGGGGCTTGGGCTGAAGCTCGGTTCTCCGTGTGCCGTGTCGGTGAAGTATATGATGGGGCAGCACCATGCGTTGGAGTTCCTTGGCTCGGGGTGGCTGCGTGCGGGTGGCGCTACGGTGCTGTATGAGTATCACGTGTATTTCAGTGGTGCGCCTGCTCTGCGGTGGTATCTTGGGGCAGGGGGGCATTGTGCGTACGCAGCTAAGAATTTCTATAACCCCTACTCAGATGAGGTGGTGCAGAGCAATATATACGCGGGCGTGGATGGGGTATTAGGGATGGAGTACGTGTTTCCTTCTGCTCCGTTTTCCATATCGCTTGATGTACTTCCTGTGTTGAATGTGGTGGAGGGTGCGGCGTTGTGGTGGAATGCTGGGGTCTCCTTTCGATATACATTTAGGTAGTGTCTCCTGTGGGGCGTTTTGCCAACTCAAAAAACTATCGTATCTTTGCAACCGCTGTTTAGTGAGTAGAACAGCGGGGAGGTCCGTTCGTCTAATGGTTAGGACGCAAGATTTTCATTCTTGTAACGGGGGTTCGATTCCCCCACGGACTACAAGGTTATTTTGGGAGCAGAGTAAGATTATGGCGAATTTAAAGAGTGCGAAGAAGCGCGTAAGGCAGAATGAGAAGCATCGTTTGCACAATCGTTACTACGCAAAGACAACGCGTACGGCGGTGCGTGATCTGCGTAATGAGCGCGATGCGGCAAAGGCTGTAGAGATGTTGCCCATAGTACAGCGACATCTAGATAGGCTGGTCAAGATGAATATCATTCATCGTAACAAGGCAGCCAACCTAAAGAGTCAGCTGGCAAAGCACGTAAATAAGCTGCAAGCCGAGACGGCTGCTTAGTTAGGTAGGTCTCTGAAGAAGGGACGGAGCTGTAAGTGATTGATTGGGGCAATGTAGCTCCGATGTATTAGTTGTTTTTCATGGTTCTAGGCGAGCCAAACCGAAAGGTTTGGCTCGCCTTTTTCGTATGGTTTTGAAATGGAGTAGCGGTTTTGTGGAGCTAAAGTCTACTTTGACGTTCTGCCTTCAAGAACCTTGTTGATGTGGTTGAGGTCTACCCTTTGGTTTGCATCGGTAAGAAAAAACGCTGCGAGGAGAGTAAGGAATGGGGGCATGCGCAGGTCAGATGGCCAATGCAGGTGGATGTGTAGCAACTCTTCTGCGGCGAGCGCAATGTTGAAGCCCACGGCCTCCAGGGAAGGACGCATGAGGTCTGGGTGGCGGCATGGGAGCTGCGCCGTACGTGTGCAGCCGGAGTCATCGCAAAGGTGGCAGCTCCCGGGGAGGAATAGGCGCGCGGGGGCGAGGTCTCGTTCCGTAGAAAAAAGGATGGGGTCAGCGAGCCTACGGACATCAGTCATCACCCCCTCAGAGCGTTCTTGTAGGGCCGTTGGGGAGTGCGTTGGCTGTTGGTAGTCGTACGTAATGAAGGTTTGAATGCCAATAAATGCGACCTTTCGAAAGGGGGAAAAGTCAATTTGAGATAGGCGATTGAAGGGTGGGCATGCCCAGCTTGCGCCGTAGCGTGGGCACACTTTACAGTACCCTTCAAACGTTTCAACGTCCCTGTACTTCTGGATAAAAGTTTCTGCATCGCAGTAGGCGCAGTGCAGCGTAATTCGTTTAACGCCCCTGATGGGATCTTCCATCCGTTCCATCTTTCTTTGCCTATATGGCCTTACTCGTGCGTTTGAGCTGTGTTACCTTGAAGAAGCGGGTTGCAAACCCAATGCCCGCAAGCCCCAACCCTATAGGGAAGGCGAGCCAAATGCCTACGGCGCCCAGCGGTGACTTAATGCCCAGAAGGTAGGCTGCGGGCAGGGCGATTCCGAAGTACCCTACTAACGATATCCACATGAGGGCCTTTGCCTGTCCTACCCCACGTAGCGCATTGGCGAAGGAAATTTGTAGCGCGTCGAAGGGTTGGTACAGAATGCCTACGAGTAGGAGAGTAGCAGCCAGTACGGCAACCTCGTTGCTGTTGGTAAATAGTGTAACGATACTGTGTCGTAACACGAGGAGGGTCAGCATAATGATGGCAGCGAAGAAGTTGACTACGTGCCACCCGCCGATGGCCGTGCGTCGTACGTTACGGTACTGCCCCAAGCCGTGGTAATGGCTGGCACGTATGGCTATGGCTGCGGCTGCACCGTAGTATACCAGGAAACCAATTGACTGAACTGTCACGGCTACGTGGTGCGCCGCTAGCTGGAGCGAGCCAAGCCATCCTACCATAACTATGCTGAGGCTGAAGAGTCCATTTTCAAGCGCCATCTGCCCACCAATGAATAGCCCCATAGAGTTTGCTTGTCGTGCAAGGGTTGGGGGCAGTTTCTGACGGAAAAAGCCAGCTTTGTAACGTTGCAGGTTGGTTTGTGCGCTAAGGTAAATCACTAATGCAATGGGAATCGCAATGCGAGAAATCAAAGTGGAGAGGCCTGCACCTAGAAGGCCGAGTTCGGGAAAGCCCATCTCTCCGTAGATGAGCGCGTAGTTGCCTACAATGTTGAGTACGTTGCCTCCTAGCATTACCCACATGGCTATTGCGGTTTTCCCGAGCGCATCGGTAAACTGTTTCAACGCATTGAAGCTGGTAATGAAGAGAAGCGAGATGAGCTGCGTTACGTAGTAGGGTTTAATGTGTGGAAGTAGCTCTTGCGGCAGCCCCAGGGACGGCAATGCGAAGTAAACGATGCCCATGAGGGCAGTGAGAAGAAGGCCGAGGGTAATGTTGTTTCTTAATCCTTGCCGCAGGATGGCACCCGCCGTTGCGAACTTTCTACAGGCGTGCTCTTGCCCGATGAGCGGCGTTAGGGCGTTAGCGTAGCCAAGGGCAAAGAAAATGGGAAGGTTGAAGAGATTGATGCAAAAAGAGGCGGCCGATAGCTCTATGGTGGCGTGATGGCCAATCATGGCACTGTCGATAAATGTAAGCACCACCTGGCCTACCTGCCCCACAATAAGGGGAATTCCGAGTCGCAGCGTGGCCATGTAGTGCGGCCACATATGAAGGAACTGTTGCGTTAAGCGTTGATTCCAACCAGCTCTTTTCGGTTTCATCTTCCTAATCCGTCTACCTTGCTTCGAGGTGCAGATCGAATCCCTTAAAGATTTTACTAAAAAGCATGATGCCGTTATAGCCAGGGAGGCCATGCTCGGCTACGTAAGCACCGCACGGCTCAACGACAAAGGGCCCCTGGATGTGCCATGTCCTATCGCCTGTTTTTTTGTTGTAGTTGATCCTAATAGGAGAGGTTAGGAAATCGTCGGCGAAGCGTTTTTCAAAGCGATTCGCTGTTTCCTTTAGCGGCGTGGAGAGCAGTTGTATGGACAAATTACCATCGCCTAAGTCGGTCCATTGACCCTGTGCAGCGCCATTAAATCCGCTAGGACCCTCAATGGTAGCTTTACCAGATTGGTAGAGTTTGATATTAATTTCTCCAAATAGTCGGTAGCATTTGGCAACCTCATCGCGCAGCCCGTTATACTCTGCACTGCCGTCTTTCAGATGCGTGTAGAAGATGTTGATCGGCTTCATGGTGGCGTTCGCGCTGGCGATGATTCCCTCCTCAGAGGTAACATCTTTGTTGGATCCAGCTCGAACGATGCGCCATTCGTGCGTTAAAACTTCCTTGGCTGAGGGATCCGGTGGAGTATTCGGTGTCTGCGGTGTCTCTACCTCGGAGATAGACTGGGCAAGTATTACAGAAAAGCCGCCAAAAACATTGCTAAAGTCTTCAAGTGTTTTTGACGAGGCCATGCTGTTTTGATAGGCGTAGTTAACGATAGGGTCGCATACGAAATGCCCGTCGATTTGCAGCACAAGCGTTGACTTTTCCCTTTTCAGAGGGAAAGTACCACCCCCAAATCTTTGGGCGAACTGCTTGGTGTAGATACTAGCTGTGGGCGAAACGTTTATGCTATTGATAGTTATGCGTACCGTGTCATTCCCTTCGCTCCAGGTGCCGTTAGTGGTGTCGGCTACGCCAGGAGTGGGAGCGAGCAGCACTTCGCCATTCTCTTTGAACTTGAGCTGAATTTGCTGTAGCACCTTGAAGCAGTCGTGTACGTACTGCCGTACGGCATTATATTGCGGATCATCCTTGTCGAGCTGCGCAACGACATTGATATATCCCATGATGTCGGTAGTTGCAATTTGGCATTCGGTTTCATTGGTGAGAGAGTGGGAGCCCGCCATGATGGTAATCCATGGCGAACCAGACAATGCTGTGCTACTCCCCGTAGTCCCATTGTTGTCAACGTGATGATCTTCTGGAAGTATGGGGTCAACCTTACTGCACGAAATGCCAATAAAAGTGATGACGACAGCAAGTAGGCGTGTGAGGTTCCATTTCATATGGGTTACGGTTTTTGTCAGTTCTTCTTATAGCTAACAGCATCGCAAAGATAGGTAGATTTTCCGTCCTTCCTACAGCGGTCAAAATAGTAAGTGGGGGCTGCAACGTTACCGTATGCAGCCCCCACTTGATTCATGTATAGCTAAGAGGATGCTACCTAGCCTGAATTCTTACAATTTTTCCCGCGCTGTTCGCCGATACTTGGCTATCGTATAGCGCACGGCAAGAAACGCTTGGCAGCACAAATTCGCCTGCGTATGAGGCACTCACATCGAAGACGAACTTTTTGCTTTGGTTCTCCGATAGCCCGAAATAGGTTATCACGCGGTCATCGCGGTTGTCTTGGTAGTAGAATGACGACTGTTCGTCAGGCGCATTCCCCTCTATGCTAGCCAACCGGAGCTCCCAGCCGGACGGTAGGGGAACATCTAGAGCCAACTGATCCAGTTCTCCCTTATAGCCTGGATTTTTCACCGTGACAACAATCTTGAAGTCGGTACCTTGAGGTATCTCGTCAGGAGAGAGCGATGCCCCGCCGAGCGTAACGTACTGCACGTTGAGGGAGATGTTGTTGTTAGCGGCCTGCGTGCATGCGCCTATGGGGGTGCCTGTAGTGGTGGTAGTAACAAACGCAGTCCCTTCGCCCTTATTACTGAACGAAATCTTCCCCGCGGATACTTGGTTAGGATTAAAGCGCACCATATAGCTCGGCGCATTGCCTTTTATGGAATGCTTTTCTCTATTAATATCCAGCGTGCCATTCAGGTCGCTATCGCTTGCTTTGGAAGCCTTTGCGAATTTCGCTGCACCTAGCATTGAGAACCCGACTTCTTGCGAAGAGAGCCACGAATCGCTTGATAGCGAGGCGGCAATGGTTTCAAGCGTAGTGAGAGCCTTGTCTAGCTCCCCAAATTCGGCTAGCTCTTCAAGGAGCATGGCGCGATCGCGGAGTTCTGAGCCATAGCATCTATACCAAAGAAGCAAATCTTCTTGTGCAGAGGGTTGTTCAGACTTCGTAAGGAGGGCTTTGCCAATCTTATTGTTGCCCGCGGCTAGGTAGGCTGCTGCCAATCTTCGTGCAGCGGACTGCGGAAGGGGATCCAAACTGCGAAGCCTATTCATTGCCCCCAATTGCGTCTGCCCAGCCTTGGCTAACGTGTAGAGGCGGTAGGCTTGCTGCAGCGGCGGGTCGTCCTTTGCGCGGGAGCTGCTCCATGCATTGGCAGTGCGCTGCTGGTACGTCTTCCATTTGGTGAAAAGGCTGTTAGGAACAGCGTAGCCACGGCTCCGAGCCTCTGCGAGGAAGTGTCCAACGTAGTTCGTGGTCCAGTAGTCTTCACGGGAATATCCGGGCCATTGCGTAAAGCCGCCCTGCGCGGTTTGGTAGCGTTGGAGACCCCCTATAAACTCCTGCACCTTTGATGAAAGCTCTTTCTGGGCAGCTTTGTCCACATCCACTAGCTCCCCGTAGAGCATTCGTACCAGCGCACGGGTGGTTTTCTGCTCTAGGCCCTCGTAGGGATACTCCTCCGCGTATGCCAGGAGTCGAGTGTAGTTCATTGATGGGAAGCGGCTGATCTCAACTGTCCCTGCTCCATCGGTTGCATCGGTTAGTGGAGTGAATTCTAGCTGTTCGCTCTTGCCTTTTTTGACCATTGCGGAATGCATGTAGACTACGCGAGGGTTGGGATTTCGCACATCAATCTCTAGCTCGGCCGATGCCTGTTCCCCGCTGCCCGAAGCGGTTATCTTTACCTTCCCGATACCGGTCTTTTCGCTCGTTCGTATAGGGAACCGAACAATTTGGTCGCCCTGCTCCTCGAATGTAATCGACCGTGTGGTGGTGGTAGCCGAGAGCACATCGTTCACCTCTAGCTTCACCGTTACATCGTGGATCTTATTGTCCATAGCGAAGACGGATACCGGCAGGTCGATTTGCTCGTTTACTCCGAGTACCCGTGGCAGAGTAGGTTGCACCATCAATGGGCTACGAACCGGCAGAGTCGCATCGGCACTCCCCTGCGCCTTGTCGTTTTTCGCTACCGCCATCACACGAACAGACCCCACGTAATTCGGCATTTGTACCTTTATCTTCTTGCTCTCTTTGCCTTTGAGTTCGTATGGCCCATAGAAGCGCACCACGGGGGTGAAACGGCTTGCTTGGGGTTGCGTTTGGCGATCCGCGTTGTACTCATCGCCACCCACGTTGAGTACGCCGGTGATGCGACCCGCGTAGCTCCCCATCACATTGTCGTAGAAATCGTACGTCTCTATTCCCAACGCCCGCTTACGATGGAAATACTCCCATGGGGCTGGCGTACCGAAGTTGGTTATATCCAGCAAGCCCTCATCGACAATGGCAAGCGTAAAGCACATCGGTTTGCCGTTCTGTTCACTTACCTCGGCGGTGAACTCGCTTTCGGGACGCACCTCCTTGGGGAGTTTCAGCGTGGGAGTCAGGTGTGAGTGTTTATTTTCAACCATTATTGGTATTGCGCCGTATAGGCGTAGCGGAAGGTCGTTGACACTCTGCCCGTAGGGTTGTATTAGGGTCACGTTGGCGTAGGCATTCGGAGCCATCTCCTCTGTGACTTCAAAGGAGACCTCAGTACTCTTGGACTTGGCTTCCACCCACATGCTGCGTAGCACCGTCTCCCCATTCTCAATGGATACCAACAGACGGCTGCCCTGCGCGGCGGGGATACGCAACGTTGCCTTGTCGCCCACCTCGTATTTCGGTTTATCGCTTTCAAAGGTCAGGATCTTGGCATCCTCCCCGTAGCGACTCGCATCGCGCTCATACTTATCGGGCCAATCCCAATATACAAACTGGGAGCTAACGTGTCCGCCATTCTCGTCTGCCACCCGCACCAAGTAGCGCCCCCAGGCGGGGTAGTCAATACGAATAGGGAATTGCCCCTTCCCATTCTCGTTGGTCGTTATATCAACAGGTGCTCCTACCTGCTCTGCGCGTCCCGACGATAGGTAGGACGCAAGCGACTGGCTATCATGTTCCCACCACCAGCTCCAATTCACTTTGTACACCGTTGCCTTCAGGCGCACATTCGGTTGGGGTTTTCCATCAGCGTTTAGAGTAATCACCTTGAAGGTTTGGTCGGTATCGGTTTCTAGGTAGTATGAGCTATGTTTTGGCATCTGCACGCCGACGTAGCGCGGGTAGGGAGAGTACGTAGCGTTACTCATGTTTATGGTGTAGCCGCCCCCTGGCTCAAATACTTTGGAGCGGAAGAGTACCTTCACCCTGCTTCCCATCTTTAGCTGGGGTATCTGCATGTTGAAGCGAGCATACCCCGCGTCGTCAAGCTGACTGGAGTAGAGGTTAGTCTCCACGCTTTCGCTACGGTCTCCTTCATCGGTAAACACGTACTGCCCATACTCCGTGAAGGGAACTTCTTGCGTGGTGAAGATGGCATCAACGCTGGCATCCAGCCCATTTGCTTTAGCTCCATGGAGCCATGCGCTTGAGAGCTCAGCGTAGGTGTAGGCTCCGGCGCGCAGCATGTCGTCATCGAGCGTGAGCTTTACTTTAAGCCGATTGGGCTTTATGGTTTCCACGCGAACGCTTTGATTGAAGGTAGTGCCGCCCAAACGAGCCTCTATGCTGTAACGTCCCGTCTCAGCATCGGGGCGAGTGGCAGTACGGAAGGTGTACATTTTCATGCTGTTACCCTGCATGACCTGACGACTCACTATTTGCCCGCGTGGGCTGCGTAGCGTAAACTCTACAGGGTGCTGTTCTGGTAATCGGGCGAGACGGTCCTCCACCATAAGCGTCATAAAGATGGAATCCCCAGGCCTCCACACGCCCCTATCGCCGTAGAAGTATCCCTGTAGACCTTTCTGCGACTCAATGCCGTCAATCTCAAAGGTGGAGTAGGATAGTTTATCCTGCGCATCCCGCACGTTAAGATACGATCTGCTGCCGCCCTGCTCTGCCACGATGAGGAAGGGGTCTTCGCCTTCGGGAATCTCTAGGGAGGCATATCCATCGCCGTTACTCGTGGCGGAGGCGAGTTCCTGGAGCTGGTAGCTATACAGCTTCAACGTTACGCCTGATAGGGGGGTACCTTCGGTTAGGTTCGTGGTGTAGCAGTATATTCCATTTGCACGGTTACGCTTGGCAATAATACCAATGTTGGAAACCAGCACGTTGCGCCAGGTAAAACCTTGGTAACTGTAGTAAGAATCGGTGGACGGGTCATCGCGTTCCATCCAATCGTAATCGTACATGTACGTTTGGTAATCAGAATGGAACCCCCACCTCTCGTAGTTAGACTCGTTGAGCATCACCTCGGCGAGCGGCTCTGTGCTAGTGCTAGCGAGCTCTTTACGCATGGACAGCCCTATACGGTACATAGCCCCCGGCTCCGCATCCACGAGCGAGGTAAGGTCTAAAGTGTAGACGGAGTTTTGTCCCTTCGAGTTCTCATCGAGGGGAATCGTTTTACGGAATAAAAGTTTGCCTATCCTCTCTAGCCCACCGCCGTACTCTGTGAAGCTGTAATCTTGAAAAGAGTATAGGAGGTTTGACTGGAATATCTTATATACCGTGACATCAACCGCTCGGAGACCGATGGTCCTAATGGGGATTTGCACACGCCCCTGCGTGGGTACAATGTACCCATTCTTCACGAATGAAACCTGCGGGTCGCGCCCATTGAAGGTCACCTTGCATTCAACGTTCTGCTTGAGCGGAGTCCCGCTGGAGGCGCGAATGCTCTGGTCAAGGTTTATAAGGTAATCGCCCTTCAATTCGTTACTTGGGAGTACTGTAAGGATGTTCCCATCAATTTTATACCGTGGGTCAATGACCCCCTCACCGTAGACCAAGCCCGAAAGGTTCTGCCCCGACTTTAGCGGTTGAGAAAACACAACGCGTAGCGTTTGGGTTGTGCGGTCGTCAGCGTAGTGGTTGATAACCTCAAAGTTGCCATTGCTTGGCAGGATTACCTTTGTGTCGTTAAATCCCATGATGGAATTGTCGCTGGGCTTGCATTGGACCACCGCGGTTTGGCAACCGCTGGGGAGCGGATCGCTGAGGAAAACGAAGGCGTTTGGGCTGTCGGCTGTAGACACATGCGCAGCCAAACTTTTACCATCCGCTTTTATTGAAATTATCTTGGAGAGCTGTTCGGGGGACGCTGCATCGGCGGTGTACATCTCGCCACGTATCACCGCATGGTCCCCTGTGGTATCGCTAATGTAGTAATCAGCTGAGAAGAGTGACACCGATTGCTTTAGCACCCGCACAGCGAACGTAAATGTTTCGGCCTGCTTCGGAACACCACTAAATAGCTTCCCCACGGCAACGGATATCCGATACTCCTTGCCGGACTCCAAAGGCTTTTGGGGCGTGAATTCTAGAGTCCTTTGATTGACCCATTGCAGGTTTCCCTTAACGGAGGGGCTGATTTTCATCAGGTTACTCGGAGCGGCTTCGCCAGCATTCCCCGGAGCCTTTGGGGCTTGCGCTAGTACGACCTGAATGGTTGCGTTGCTAGAGATTGCCCCCGATGTGTAGGCAGCGATGTACGCTTCAAAGTCAACCATGTTGGTTGAAACATTGCGTTTTCCACTGCCGCAGCACTTGAATAGAACCCCTATTAGGGCGAGGATGACTACAAATACGGCGATTACGATTATGGTGGTCGCTCGTTTTCCTTTGAGCGATTCGATGAACTTTCTCATGGTTGATTAGTTAGTTTTGAAGCTGTTGCACGGTCTACCCCTTACTTGAAATCCTGCGCAATATAGCACTTTTTTACAAATACAATTCGTTTTGTACTTAAATCGGGGTGGTATCAGGGGATGTCCCTTGTAGAAATGCACCCTGCATTTCCATGGCTAGCCCTTTTTAGCAAACGCTTAGAACGGATACCCTACGCCGAAGTGTATGGCCCAATCCTGACGTCCGTACGGGCGTTCGAAGGGCAACCAATGCGTTTCGGGTTCATTGGCCCAAGAGGGTGTGGCGGGGTCGTGTAGCCGGAGGCCTGCGTCAAGACGTAGAATGAAAAATCCGAGATTGAGGCGGATCCCCAGCCCGTAGCCTAGGGCAATTTGACGAAGGAACGTGGAGACCTTAAAGTCTGCGCCGGGGCGCATGGCCTCTTCATGGAGGGTCCATATATTGCCCGCATCGAGGAAAAGCGCCCCTTCTATCTTCCAAAAAATGCGAGAGCGGAGCTCAATATTGGCTTCTAGCTTTATGTCGCCGGTTTGGTTAGGGTAGGTGAGTATCTCCTCTTTGTAGGAGCCCGGGCCAAGGTCTCGTGCGTTCCATGCACGAACGCCGTTAGCCCCTCCCTCAAAAAAACGCTTCTCAAAGGGTAGCGCTTTGGAATTGAGGTATGGCACGCCAATGCCGCCGTAGAGCCGCATGGCGATGGACTGCCCATCGCTTATCAGGTAGGTATAGGCTACATTGAGGTCAGTACGGAAGTATTGCGAGAAGGGAAGCCCCGCAATCTTGTATACCCCATCCGTATCGGGTTTCCCGAGCCATCTGCTGAAACCGTAAAGAGTGTTCCCCGATAGTTCTGTATTGAACTTGAGTGTCACCCCGTGCGGCTGCTCCGTGCGGGCAGTTTTGGTGTAGCCGAGGCCGTAGTTCGTGGCCGTTACGATTTGACTTTGGTAGCTGTAGCCGAGGTAGGTGCGCCGGATGCGTTCGGCGAAGTTCTCGGTGATGTTCAGCACGTGCACCACGTTGGCCTCTGCGGGGGTGAGTGTCTGCGAGAGGCCGAAGTCGCTGTCCCAGCTGTAGGAAAATCCTGCGGAGGCCACGGTGCGTGTATAGTCGGGGCGGCGTTGGTAGTTGTACACCAAGGCTATTTTCGTTTGGGGATGAAACCGTTGCACGAAGCGTGTGCTATACACGGGGAGCAAGAGGCCCGGCATCGTTAGGGTCACCTGGCCCCCGAGTTCAAGTATCGTGCGGAAGGCCTGCGCGTCGCGCCGCCGCAGGGCCTCTACCTTTGAGATAAAAGAGACTTCTAGCTGCTCTGCCCCCCTGAAGAGGTTGCGGTGTACGTATGACACGTTGCCCTCCATGCCGATGGAGCCAGAGGTGGTAAGGAAAGCTTCCACCCTATAGGCTTGGTTCTTTGTATGAGAGAAGAAGACCTGCCCATTGATGGGGTGGAATTGCTGGGGCGTGTTGCTGGTATCGGTAGTAGGCTTCTCTTGAAAATTTATCGAAGAATACTGTATCGTGGAGAGCCGTTGCAGATTATTATTGGAATGCGACACCAGCGGTGCGCGTAGCACAGAGTCGGGTTTTATGAAGAGCTGCTCATTGATGATGCGGGGACGCAGCGAGGGTTTGCCGAGGCTAACGATGCGGAGTCCTCGGTAGTTCGTGACAGTGAACGCGCCGCTATCGGCGGTGGCGAACTTTTTGGCGGAGTAGTTGGGATATACCGTTAGGCTGTCCACGCGGTAGCGGTAGAGTAGGTTGGGGGGAGTGGCTGCGGGGGGTAGGTTGGGGATGCGTAGCGTGAGGCTTGCCCGCCGCGCGGCACCCAGAGTGTCGGCTAAAAAGCCCACCCATTCGCTGGAGAAGTTGTAGAACCCTTCGGAGCGCAGCACCGTGGCTAAGCGGCTCCGTTCCGCATCGAGGAGAGTCTTGTCGAGCCGTTCGCCCGGCTGGAGTAAGCTCTCCTTGCGGGCTGCGTTGACGAAGCGCGCTGTGGCCGTGTCCTTGACGGCGTAGTGCACCGTATCGATTAGCGTAGGTTCGCCAAATCTTATTTTGTACTCAACGGCCATACGTTGCTTCCCGTGTTGATAGGTGGTGTCGTGCACCTCGCAGGCGTAGAATCCCCGGCTGTTGAGGTAGAGACGTATATTTTCCACGCTCTGTAGCGTGAGGGTCTCATCGTAGATGACGGGTGCCTCACCGATCTTCTGTAGCCAATGCCCGAACCTGTATTTCGGGGTGGGGCGCGCGAGGTTGTACACGCCGAGCCCCACGCGCATCCCTAGCACCTTGCTGTTGGGGTGCTGCCGCACGTAGCGATTGATGGTGCTTTTGCTGATGTCGTTAGGCTTCTCATCTGTGACGATTTTCACCCTGGAGAGGAGGTATTGGTCGGGCGGTACGCTGCGGGTAGCCTTGCAGCTTATGAATGCTACGGTAAGCAACGCGAAGATTGCCGCTTTCGCTGTCCATTCGTTTCGATGTCGCACGCTGTGTCGTTCCCCCTCCTTTTATGCGGTGCAAATTTACTACTTTTGCCCTTGCGCAGTGCTGTTAGGGCGGGCGTAAGGTAAATAGTTTCTATTGTTCGAGGGGTGACAAGGGAAGAATTGAAATTGCTGCGGCAGCTGAGAGCGCCGCATGGGCGTGCGAAAAGAGGGCTTTTCGTGGCTGAGGGGGAGCGCATGTGCCGCAGCCTGCTGGAGGCGGGGGCGATGCCGCAAAAAATATTTGTGGTGCAGCGGTTTGCGGGGGCATTCCCGAACGATTTACCCATTGAGGTGGTGTCGCCTCGCGCTATGGAGCAAGCCTCCGAACTCTCCTCCGCGCCGGGGGTGGTGGGAATATTTTGCGCACCGCCCAAAAAAGATTTCCGTTTCGAGGGTCGGTTCACCCTTGCGCTCGATGCCATTCAGAATCCTGGCAACCTCGGGACGATTGTACGCACGGCGGATTGGTTCGGGATAGATCAGCTTCTGTGTTCCCCCGATTGCGCCGACCTATACGCCCCCAAAACCCTACAGGCCACTATGGGGGCCATTGCGCATGTCGCTGCCCGCTACGAGCCGCTAGAAGCAGCGCTGGATGCCCTTCCGTCAGGCTTTCCCATCATGGCGCTGGATATGCACGGCGAGCCGCTGGGCTCCTTTCGGCCGCCTGCGCAGGGGATTATCCTTGTGGGGAGCGAGGGGCGGGGGCTATCCCCCACGCTGCGGCAGCGCGCCACGGCGACCATTGCCATCCCGCCCATCGGAACGCCGGCTGTCGATTCTCTTAATGCGGCCATTGCCGCTGCCATTGTGCTGGCGCACCTACGGCAGTAGCGCGGGGGCGGTGCGGGGAGGCAGCAAAAGCCCTTGGTATTTCTTGCCACTGTGGATGGACAATGTTTTATCCGAATTTGCGGGAAAAGTGCGCTAACGCATTGGAAACGGCTAACATTTGCCCTTTCGTCGGTTCCCCTGCGGAGCGTTTAGCCCCGCTTTTCTCTAGTTTTTTAGGCGAAGGCCTCCAAAACCTGTACCGCGTGCGTTTTGGCCAGCCCCACGTACCGCGTCGTGCCCTCGTGGACCTACCTGACTATGTGATGCCAACGTGCGCTCAATCCGTCACCTCGTCCGGCGAATCCCTGCGTGGAGCTACTGCTCGCGCACTGAGAGCCCCTTCCCGCAGCACGCATCGGCGCCCCGTCTATGACCCCCGTCAATCTGCGCGGACCTTGGTCTGCTTTGGCCTCTTCACTTCAGATGCGATGTCGAAGAGGGGTGTTGTACCCATTAGCTTTATTATAGTGCAAAAGTTATTGAACAGAAGCGATTTACACGGTACGTCCTAGAAATAGTTTTGCAGCGGTCGCTGTCTCGTTACGGTCTGTAGACTTGTATTTCCCGATAATTTTTTAATGAAAAATTATACCTTTGCGCAAACGTTAAATTAAAAGTACCATGATGAAGAGAACACTACTAATTCTATCGGCAGCCCTGCTGCTAGCAGCGTGCCAAAAACAGCTTTCGCCCGATAAGGCCGAGGAACCGCAAAGCGCACCCCTGCGCATAGCCTACTATCCTTCAGGCGTGGACACCGCGCGCATTCAATTTGCCCAAGCCATTGCCAGTTGCATTCAATCGCCCTCATTTTACCAAGGGCTGTCCGATGGTCTTGCTATTAGGCGCGATGGCGATAACGAGGTGCTGATCGCCGAAATCTTCCAGTCCTCACACACGAGAGGGGAGGTCTCTTGGAACCGCGAAGTTGCTGCGCAGCTTGCTGCACAGTTTGGCAGTTCAGAGTTGAGGACTAGAGGAGCACACCGCTCTTTTTCTATTGAGTCTATGCTCAAAGCAGACCCACTCGCGCAAGTGCTATACGTGCCAGCCTACGACAACTACGCTCAAAAGGAAGTAGACCTGTCCAACAAGGATCTTAAAATTGTCGTAGTCCCATCCGACTACGACGACCAAAGCAATGAGCCTTTGCTTGCCTTCGACCGGCTAGGCAATGAAGTTACCTACGACCCAAGCGACGAGGCAAGCCCGCTCTTAGTGGTTGGGGAAAATGAACGGCTCGTATTTGTACCGGGGCCACCCGCCCCCGGCGACGCTGTGTACCTACGAGATCGCCCTGGTACATACCTTGTGGGCTTTCTCCCCGACAATGGATGGGGCGGCGGTGGGGGCTACATACCTCCCATGCCTAAGAAAATTGTCAAGCGCGGTATCCGTACTACCAGCGAAAACATTGTTCGCGCGCGGTTTACTAGCACAAAAGCCATGCGTAAATTTGAGGCAAGGGTTTTAGGACGACCGGAAGTACAATACAATGCGCAGATGATCAGTATGTCTTCAGGATTGATTACGGGAGAAAAATGGAAAGATGGGGACTGGGTATCGCTTAATGCAGTGGTTGGGCGTTGGACTTTACTTAAAACTGTTCTACAAGACTTTTACACTGTTGCATGGATTGAGATTGATAATTTTGGGCATGGGGTACAGCTCAAAATAAACTCGATTGTAGCTGGTGTTCCTATAAGCGGTGAAGTTTCTCTCACATATGGAGACGACCAAATCGGGAGCCAAGCCATATACTATGAAGATCCCATTGATAACGATGGATATGGGACTTATACACTTGGAAATACGTTCCAGTTTGTCATTCAGGTAAGGGAGGATTAGCATGAAATCGCTGAATACTATATCTTTAACGCTGCTTGCAGCATTAGCACTCCTATGCAGTAGCATGGGCAAGGTCCACGCGCAGCAAGGCATCTACCTTACTCTCGACGCAGGGATGGCTTTTCGTGACTTCAAGCCCGCACCACCTGCGCTACGTACTAGCGGCGAGCTGAAATGGATGTTTCTACCCTACCTTGGCGTGGGCATTAACGTTACCCTTCAGCGTCCTGGCCCCGATCCTAATATTGCGCCGCTTAGCAGCGCAATGCAAGGAATAACCAAGAATATCTCTTCGCCGTACATTGCATCTACCTATTCTATCACTGAAATTACAGATGCTTACTGCTTCAACCTTATCTTTCAGCCCATCGCTATCGTGCGACGCAACACCCAGCACCTATTTTCCATCACAGTTGGAGGAGGAATAGCCTCAGGTTACACACAAACGTGGGACTTTCCTCATGCATGGATAATGGGCGGCAGTAAAAGCGTTGATTACAATTATAGTGGGGCTTCTCCATTTCTGGGAAAGGTTACTCTCGCTTATGCCTACCAATTTTTTGGGCCCCTATTCCTGGGTGTCCATGCTGGTTTCGCTGCCGCAGCGAGTTTTGAATTCTTCTACATTTACGCTGGTGCTACCGCTGGCCTCCGCTTCGGGAACCTATCCCGCAAGGCAAAGCCTACTGAGTAGAGAGATGCCCTAATCGTGCAAGAGGGGGGATGAATGCTAACTGCAAGGCGTTCATTCCCCCCTTCTTTATACACCATTGGTGTCTCCATCATAAGTCGAATGAAGGGGTTGGCGGTTGATTGTAAACCATGCCAACGTTAGTATTATTGTAGAGTAACGAATTGTCTTTACGTTGTATTATTGGAAACATGTTGAAACTGAGGCTCTTCTTTGCCGTTGTGACTCATGATTGTGGACGCAACTGTGCGTTTGATGTAATATTTTGGAGGAAGGACTATGCGGGTCAGTCTTTCAGACTGGCTTCTTCATGGGCTAATGATTGGGGGGCTGAAGATCTCTAGCTATTCATAGGCCGTCCTACTGATGGGAGGAAGGATAGCCAGGAATTTAGAGACCTTTTGCTGCCAATTAGCTGTCCGTGAAGAAGTTGCAAACCGTACTGTAGTAGTGGGGCGTAAATGGTGGGCAGGGGTTAGTTTACAGCGACTGCACCGTATCTTTGCCGAGAACAAGGTGAGACGCAGATGTGCAGCCCTCTTGCCGAATTTTTTACGCATTGCCAGGAGCCGAGGAGGTTGCGAGGGGTAAAAATGGCAACATGAACCGGCAGCCTGCATGGGTGGCCCAAGCAGCCTATTTCAAGGTTCGTAGCTATGCCTCAAGCAGTGGCAGATCATTTCTAACAGATGCATTCCCCGCATCGAGTTCTCGTTCCTTCCGCATTTCCCCCTTCCTCAGCCCATCTCTCTCCAGCCAGCCACCAAACCCAATTATCGCCGGCGATAATTGGGTTTGGTGCGAGCCATTTCTGTGATTGACCAGAAGGGGATGCTACCTTTGCTGTGGAAGGAAGAACAATAAAAAGGCAACAAATATGGCTGTCTATATCCCAATCAGACCGAGGTGGAACCCGCGGGGCGTAGTGGTGAACTACGTTTTTCGGGACAGGCTATGCGTGCGAGGTTGGCCGAAAGGGTATCACGATGCCAACACCCCGGCGCAGCAGCGGCAGCGGGGCAAGATGGCGCAGGCGTGCGGCGTGCTGCCGCACCTCAAAGCGTTGCTCATGGAGGGATACACCCCGATCGTGAAAAGGAATGGTCGGAAGGTGTCAAGCTACCACGTGGCGGTAGGCGTGGCACTTCGGGAATGGTTTGTGCAAACGGCGCAGGGCTTTCGGTTTGACCCCGCCCGCATACGGCTCACCGATGGCGTGGGGCGGCTACCCGCTGGGCTGGCGATTGGGCGTAGTGGGGGTGCGCTGCGCGTGTCGCTGGGTGCACCGCTGCCATGGGGAGAGAAAAAGCTGCTGCTGGCGGTGCGATGCCAGAAAGAGAGTCAATGGGTTAGCGGTGTGCTGGGGCTCAAGGCGGGGGAGGAGCGCATTGAAATGGAGTTGCCGGAAGCTTGGAGGGGGCGGGGGGTGGAGGTGTGGGTGGCATTCGTGGGCAACGGTGGGCGCAGCAAGACAGCAACGCGCTACGCCGTGCTGCCCGCAGGGGCAACGCTGGGGGGCGGTGCATCCGTGGGCAGCAGAAGCTCTGCGCCGTCACCCCACCCGCCGTGGGCCCGGAAGAGCGGGACGCAGCAAGGATGGCGCCGCGGGCAAGGGGAAGGGCTAAAAGCCGAGGGGGCGTGTGGCGCTACACGGGTTCAAACTGCACCTCGCCATCAATGCTGCGGGGGTGATCATCCAGGCCATGTTTACCCCGGACAACACCAACGCATGGGCCCCGTTAGTCCGCCAGGCCTTCATCCAGAAGTTATCCGGCCGGCTGGTTGGCGACAAGGGGCAGATCTCCTAGAGCCTCTCCGAGGAGCTCCTGGCGAAGGGGATCCGGCAGGTCGCTCGGATTAAACGGAACATGAGGAGTCGGGTAATGGCCGGCAAGGTCAAGCTGCTGCTGCGCCAGCGAGACGTGGTGGAGTCCGTCATCGGGATGCTGAGGCACGTCTGCAAAATTGAGCACACGCGGCAAAGGAGCTTCCCCGGCTTCGTGGCCAATCTGGGCAGCGACCTAATCGCATACAGCGTATCCCCTAACATGCAAAAATTCATCCTAAAAACGGTAGAAGGCGACACATCAAACTATGCCTTAAACCGGAATTGCGTTCCTCACGTATTTCCCCCATCGCATAGGCGCATCGCTCACGCAGCAACCCGATAAAGAAGCGACTGCGCGCGTTGGGACTCTACCCCCTCGTGTACAAAGTTTCGCAGCTAGCGCACCCTCGTCCTAAATGTTTACGATTCCGACCATTTTGAATTCATTACAAATTGGTAGGGTGCAGCATTACTCAGCCCTGTACCTTTGCACCGTGATTGTAAACAGATTGTACTAACCGTAAAAAAGAGCATTCACTATGAAAGGTTACAGGAAAAGTATTTTTTTAGCATTGGGGCTACTAGTTTTTGCCGCGGCGGCATGCGAAAAGCCAGAACAGGACTCTAAAACAGACCAGGACTCCAAGCCGGAGCAGAAAAAGGGGCAACTCTCGCTAAAAACCAACGAGCTAGACGTTAAATCGTGGGACAAATGGATTTACTTCAGCCTTAAGGACAACAAGGTGGTAGAGGTGGCCGATCCTCAAAACGACAAGAGCTGGGATTTAGGCTTCCACCTCTTCGACTTAAAAACCAATGGGGGCGAGTCAACCAGCTGCGGTGCTAAGGGGGCTGCGGCTAAGACAGAGTACACAGAGATTAATGAGGGTATCAAGGTAGATGGGGTAGAATGGGTGACCGATGTGAAGGGCATAGGTGTTCTTTGGGACATGATGGGGTCTAAAGATAAAAACGAACCCATAAACACAAGCCTTACCAACAACATTATAAAGATGGGCAAAGGCATGCCCCCTTCTCTAGAGGCGAGCAAGCAGGTTTGGCTGATAAAGGATGCCGCGGGGAAGGTGGTTGCCTTTAGGGTGAAAAGTTTTGGTTATGAACCGGATGCCGATGGAAACAAGCAGATGATGCTAAAGTTTGAATACTACTATCTCCCAGAGTAGGTCATAGGAGTCACTTTAGTTCTATTCTATTGTTGCCCCATGGCATGCGGGTAGCCCACGTCCTAAATCGGGGCGAGGGAGCCGGATGCCGTGGGGCTTCCTTTTACAAATAAAACATGTAGAGAAAATGGAGTTTATGCAGAAAACAAATCCTTTCGCCATATTCCGTGCCCTTCGCCACGTGGCTTTGCTTGGCGGAACCCTCTTTTTTGCTGCGGGGGGGACAATGGCACAAGCAACAACAGATACAACGGCTGCGGGGCAAATGCCCCCCTTTGACAGCAGCATGATGCGGGAGGAGCGTATTGACCAAGTGGTGATAACGGGCACCCGTACGCCGAGGGTCCTTAAAAATGTCCCCGCGCTCACGCGGGTCGTGACAAGGCATGAAATAGAGGCCATCAATCCTCGTTCCATCGATGACCTTCTGCTCACCGCGATACCCGGTATCGAATATTACGAACACGGCGGCCAAAAACGAATGTCCATTCAGGGTCTCGGGGCTGATTACTACCTCTTCCTCCTAGATGGAGAGCGTCTCTGCATGGAGGGGAGCGATGCCGTGGACTTCCAACGAATCAACATGGCGAACATTGAGCGGATAGAGTATATATCGGGGTCAGGCTCAGCACTCTACGGCTCTAATTCCATAGGGGGAATAATCAACATCATCACGCGCGACCGTTCAAAGCCAGCCGAGGCGTTGTACCATGGGAGCTACTACTCTTACGGCCAGCAGCAGCATTCGCTCCACCTCGGGTTTAAGGGCCACGGCCTTACCTCGTCTACCGATGGCGCATTCGGACGGCTTCAAGATTACGATATTCCCAATGGGGTGGATGCGGACGGAGCACCCACAACGGCCGTAGTGCCAGGCATGATGTCGTGGAACGTTTCCCAAAGGCTGGGGTGGCGCTCCCCCGAAAACCGTTGGCGGGTATCGTCTAGCGGAGGGTACAGCAGTCGGCTACAGAACGAGAGTAAATATATGAAGAACCGCTACCAAAGCTACCAGGCCGGGGCCAATGCCGCCTACCAGATTCTCCCCGACCATAGCCTTGAGCTGAATTACCATCTTGATGGCTACACGCGCGCCGAGATGTATGACAAAAAGGGAACCGTTAAGCGCTTTCCAATATTCAATCACGCCATGCATACAGGGAGGGTGCAGTATAATTGGGAACCCTCTCGATCCATTTTACCCAAGGTGAACGCCGGCTACGAATTCCTCTTTGAACAGCTTGAAAGCGACCGTTTCCGAAAGGGACAGAAGCCCCACCACACCACGAGCAACACCCTCTACGCCCAGTGCGATTGGCACCCCTTGGCCTGGCTCGCCATGACAGCTGGCGTGCGGCTTGATATCCATTCTCGCTACGGAGCGCATGCGTCCCCTCGTCTCTCCCTGCTTTTTAAATTCTTGGGATACCAACTCCGCGCAGCGTACACGCAGGGATTTCGATCGCCCAACCTCAAGGAGCTTTACCAGGACTGGGACCATCAGGGCATGTTTTTTATCAAGGGCAACACGGAGCTAAAGCCCGAGGTGAGCCATATGTTTATTCTAGCACCAGAATACGCCAGCCCCAACGTCAACGTAACCTTGAGCGGCTCGTACTCTATCATCACCAACCGAATATTCCTCAGCCCCGCACAGGACGATGCTGGGCGGCAGCTTATGCTCTTCACCAATGGCAAGGAGAGAAGCCAACTTTTCACGCTATGCGCGGGGCTGCGGCTCAAGCTGGGGGGAGGATTCACGGAGAGCTTGAATTATGCCTATTTGAACGACATGGAGTTCGATTACGACACGGAGGGGCGCAGGGTGAGCCTCACAGCCACTCGGCCGCACAATTTCTCCGCTACCACCACCTACTCCCGCACGTTCAACGATTACCGGCTCGCCATCGAATTCTCGGGCCGCTACCTGAGTGCAGTTGACTTGGGGGTTATAGATTACCAAAACAAGACGCTACGCATGGTGCGCTATGATGGATACGCGCTCTTTAAAGCGGGACTCTCGCACTGGTGGAAAAACTATATAGGCGTAACGTTTGGCATTGACAATCTTTTTGACTACAAGGCGGATAGGGTGTCAATAGTGAATACGCTGTCGCCGGGAAGGAACTACTACGTCTCGCTTTCCCTGCGCTACTAGGAACGGCTACAAAGAGAACACTGAATTCTAAAGCATAGGCACATAGCAAATCAAGTGTACCATTGTGTACACGGATGGGGAAACGTCAATTTCATTAATAGGGAAAAGGATTCTAATAGGCTAGCCCCTCCCCTTGCGTATTGAATACCTTCACATATAGCTCCATTTAGTAGAGGCGACCTGCCCGCGCGAAACAGGTAAAAGCTGTTTGCGGGCAGGTCGCCTCCGCCTGTTAAGAGAAGACTTTTTGCACCTCCTTAATGGAGAAAAACTGAAGAAACCACCTCGTCAAACTATTCTAAATGAACGTTTTACTAATATGATACACAATTTTCCAGCCCTATCCATCCCTTTTTGGGCGAAATGGCTTTCCTTTGTAATGCACCGTTAAAGAGGGGGAGAAACGAAAAGGGATTGCAACGCGATGCTAGCATCGGCTATCCAATGGAAGCCTGATTCTGTAACGAATGATCTTTGAAAAATTGCCGAGGGGAAGAACAAAGACTTTAGGTGCGCAAATATAAAATTAACTGTCGTACTCAGCAGTTGATTACAAAAGCTATCCTTTTTTAACATTACCTAGAGCTTAATTCTGCCCCCTTTTGACAGGAGGCACCCTCGGCAAAACTATCTTCTATGTAAAAGGTTCCGCTGCTCTTCGCATGGAGTGACGGAACTTTTTTATTTCTGGAACAATGCAGCGTGGCAAGTTTATACAGGCAAGCCGTTAAGTGGGAATCGCAATGAGCACACTAAAAATGATGGCAGCTGCAAGTAGAGCTGAAAAAATAGCAAAGAACCATCTTTTCCGGTAGATCGCGAAGAGAGCCAACGCTACGATTGCGAGAGAACCCAAGACAATAGTGGGTAAAGGGCGGTTGATGTTGGACAGGAAGGCGGGGTTGAGTTGCGTGGCAGCATGGCTGATGTAGACGAGTCCCTTTCCCGCCCACTGGAGCGGGAAAGCGATAATGCGGGCAAGGAGCGACCCCATGGGCAGAACCGCCACAAGGAGTCCCCCAACGAGTATGGGGAAGGCAAGGAGCGAGGCCGGCACGCTCGCAAGGATACCAATGAGGGGGAGCGATTTAAAGGCAACAAGGAGGAGCGGTGCGGTGGCTAGTTGCGCGCTGATGGAGAGGAAAAAGAGATTGCACAACCCACGCCAACCCCTCGCCCTCACAGGAAAAATCTCGTTGAGTAGGGGCATGAAAATGGCGATGCCCGCAACGGCAAGGAACGATAGGTAGAACCCAATGTCGTAAGGCGCAGAGGGTTGCGCTAGGAGAACCACGGCGAGCGATATGAAAAAGGTTTCCAACCGCGTGATGTAAACACGCATGACAAGCGACAGAGCGTAGACGGTGGCAATCGTGGAAGCCCTAACAATAGGTGGCGCAAACCCGCAGAAAGCAGCGTAAAGCCATACGGCGATGGCGGGGGTAAGATACCGCAGAGCGGCGGAAAGCTGCGAGCGGATGATGATGGGTTTTGCGAGGAGCTGAAAAATCCAAAACACAATGCCAACATGGAACCCCGAAATGGCCAAGATATGGGCGAGTCCACTGCTTCGGAAGTTACGATTGATGTCGGCGGATAGCTCCGTACGTTCGCCAAAGGTCATAGCCGTGATGGGCCCAATCTCCGGCTGACCGATACCAACAGCCTTCATCTTGTCGATGATTATACCGTGCATGCGCAGTGCCCTGTATCGGGAAGCATCGTTAGAGACATTGAGGGGCAGAAGCGACAGAGCAGAGGCAAACGCAGACCCCGCAATCCCATGGGTGCGAGCCCAAAAGGGAAAGGAAAACAGCGACACCGTATCGGTGGCCTCAAAGGGGATGATGGGTTGCGCAAGGAGCAAAATATCTCCGGGGCGTAAGGCTGCAGAGGCGGAGTCAAGGGCATCGATGTAGAGTATTGCCTTGGTACTCCAATGCACAGGGGTGCTGCCCCTTTGGCAAAAGAGAAGCGTCTTGATTTGGTATTTATAGTTTCTCGCAGTACCTTTTGGGAGCGAGGCGATTTCGACAATCCAAGCGCTGCTGTCGTTCTGCGATGGCGGAAGCGCACTGTTCGGGAGTCGCGGATTATGCCACAGCCACCCCGTGAGGGAAGTGACGAGGAGTACCGCAAAGCTCAACGCCCAGCGGTGGAGGTGCGGAGCATTTTTCCAAAGGGAAATGCTAGTGAGAAGGACGAAACCGATGCTCAACGCCAGTAGTTGACCTATCGTGATGGGCGGTGGCAATACCGCGGAAAGAAGGCATCCCAGCGAAAGACCAATGGCAACAATGAGAACTATAGGATGGGCGCGGGGCGAAAGGGCACGCACCGAACGTTCAACTTGTCGCTGTAGCTTTGTGGATGGGTTCTTAACGTGCAGCATACGAGCGGAGAAATCGGCTAGAGTACTCTCAGTAAAAGTGTTTAAAATCTTAGGGTGCAAAGTAACGAAAAGAAAAGTATACCCCCGGTTTGAAGACGATGTCGGTTTCGGTGTTCTTTAGAAACGAATTCAGGGAAGAACCCAGCGGTTTTGATGTAGAATATCTTTGTAAAGCGGAGTGCGTTCCGAGTGCTTTTTGTTCGTATCTTTGTGCAAGAAAAGTAGAAAGGGATAGTACCAAAAGATGGCGATGGGGGCGACCGAGGGAGACCTCGATGCTTACAGGAAGGTAAACGTGGCGGGAGTAGGAAGCAGAGAGCGGAAGACTTCGGATGCGGGGCTGCACAGGCGTTTCGTTCGGAATATTCTTGAAAAGAGCATGCTCGCTGCATTGGCGCTTTTGCTATGGACCGCGGGGGCATCCATAGGCGCAACGGCGCAGTGTCACCCACATAATGAGCAGCAAATCGACTCGCTTCGGAGCGTAGCCAATGGCGCAGCGGATTGCAGCGCGCGGGTGGCAGCGTGGGAACATCTTTGCAATTGGTACTACATGGAGAACGACTCGGCCCTACTGCTCGCCTCGCTCCGGCATTACGAGTCGGAGGCGCAATCCTGTGGAGATGAAGAGAATTTTCTCTACGCACGGATGTGGCGGCTCGCGAGCTACTACAACTACTCCATGCGCGACTCCTTTTTCATGGCAAGCGACTCGGCCCTACGCTTATTCTCAAAGTACGGCCATGACCGATTCCGATATGAAGTGTACCGATTACGGGTACAGTACTATCTTTTCAGCAATGAGTTCCACGATGCGCTACAGGAGGCGGAGCAAATCGTGCGTACAATACGGGACGAAGAGAGCAGCTACGGAATGGGCATGGGGCATTTCTGCCTGGGCTACGTGTTTCAGCTACAGTACGTATACGAAACCGCCGCAGCGCACTTCAGCAAGGCCCTGCACTATTTGAAGAAGGGAGAGAAACAAAACCAAGAGCTCCGTTTGCATTGCTTCGAGCGATTGGCAGATTGCTACGCCAGCAGCGAAAACTATAGCGCGCTCGACTCCATCAATAGGCTGTGGCGACAGGAGTTCCTGGACGGCGGCGTGAACCCGCGTGATACGTCGGGGGATAACCCTTGGCAACTGGCACTTGAATCCTACTACATCTCGCGGGCGCATTACTGTCTAACGCAAGACAGCCTCCTATTGGCGCGAAGCTACCTCGACACGGCGGAACGTTTCGTGCTAGGTGTAATCGGCGGGGAGCTCTCGCTACTCATCGAGCAGGAGGAGTGGTACCGCAGGGCGGGGTACTACGACTCGGCCATGGCGATAAATAATCAGCTGCTGGCCATGAATAGCGATGGGGACGTGAGTCGCAGTCAGCTTGACCACATGCAGATGCACGCCAAGCTGCTATATGCCCAAGGGCACTATCAGCAGGCGGCAAGGCTTTACGACTCGTTGCTTACGGAGCGCAATGCCATCTTCAAAGCCTCAACGGTGCAAGCGACGATGGAGGTGGCCTCCATCCTGGAACGTGAACGGACGCGGCGAACAGAGCTGAGAAACCGTTTGTACATGGTGATAGCTGGCATCGTGGTGGCCTTCAGCTCCACGTTGGCCGTAGTATTCTTGTATCGGAGTAGAAAAACGCTCCATAGGAATAGACTCCTGGCCGAATGGGTGGAACGGCTGGCCATGTCGCATGACGCCATCGAGGCGCTACAGCAAAGGCAGGGGCTGCAGCAAGCGGCGGATAAGGAACAGGAACTGTATGAACGGCTCGAGGCGCTCATGCGGGAGCAGCACCCCTACCTTGATCCAAAGCTGAACCGAGAGTCGCTGGCACGAGAGCTTGGGTCAAATTCTACCTACCTTGCCAGTGCTATCAAAACCTTTGGGGGTGGAATGACCGTGGGCAATTACATCACGCACTGGCGCGTGGCCTTCGCGGTGCATTTGCTCCGTTCAAGCAACCTACGAGTTAGCGAAATCGCATCCCAAAGTGGATTCGTATCTCGGGCAACGATGAATCGTGCGTTCAGTGAATGCCTAGGTATGTCGCCCAGCGAATACAGGGAAACGTTGCACAACCAAGAGACCGTAGAAACCGTAAAAGCCTCAGCATAAAGGTCTCCTAAGCCAATTTTATTGATTCTGCGGAACGCCCCTAAAGTAGAGCCAGGCCTCAACGCCGAAAAGCACCAGCAAGAATTTCATCTGGCGACCAAATCCAAACGCATTGAGCAGCGTCACCGTGGCGATGCAGATGATAAGGAGCATACGTACCCTATCCTGCCGGCATTCGGGACGGCGAACCAGCTGGGCAATCCGATAGGCGGAGTATGGGAGTAGCGTCATGTAGCCCAGCACAGTCCCCACACCATTTGACCACGCCATCACCAGGACGCTGATTATAGCACCTGCGCACGCCGCGAGCACCGCTTTGCGTTCTGGCTCACCGCACAAATACTTACCAAAATCTAGCCCCTCTTTCATACGAACCTAGAATATGGACAGCCGCGTCTGCGTGGTGAATTCCTCCAGAAAATCAATGCCCAATTCAGAGTTCCCCAACTCATTGAGCCCTGGCGACCACGTGGCGATGGCCAAATGGTCTGGGATTACCCCGACGATGCCGCCACCCACGCCGCTCTTTGCAGGGATGCCCACCCGGAAGGCAAAATCGCCCGCTTCGTTATAGAGCCCGCTGGTGAGCAGCAGCGCATTGGTGCGCTTCGTTTGGCTCGCCGTCATCACCGCCCCCCGCGTCAGCGGGTTTATCCCGCGATTGGCTAGGAACTGCACCGCCTGCACGAGCTGCTCGCAGCTCATGGTGATGGAACACTGCATGAAGTAGAAATGCAAAAGGTCGGGCACCGCGTGCTGGATGTTGCCAAAACTCTTCATGAGGTACGCCAGCGATGCGTTGCGATTGCCGTATTCCAACTCCGAGCGGAACACCTCTTCGTCAAACCCTATCGAGTCATCGCCCGTAAGCTCATGCAGAAAGCGTAAGAGCTGCTGCATGGGGTCGTCATAGTCTGACATCAGCATGTCGGAAATCACCATCGCGCCCGCATTGATGAATGGATTCCTAGGGATACCCTTCTCCGCTTCCAGCTGGAATAGCGCGTTGAATGCCGCCCCCGATGGCTCTTTGCCCAAACGCCCCCAAATGGTTTCACCTCGCTGCGAGAACGCCATGGCAAAGGTAAACAGCTTGCTGACACTTTGGATGGAGAATCGCATCTGCCAATCGCCAAAGCCTATAGGCTCCTCGCCAAGTAGGTGCAGCGCCACGCCGAATCGCGTTGGCGGCACCTTGGCAAGCGCGGGGATATAGTCAGCCACCTTGCCGCGAACCCCCACGCGGGAGAACTGCGTATAGAGCGACCCTAGGATCTCCGTGAAGTCCGCAGCGCTGCAGCATGCGCTCTCAGCCCTTGCGCTACACCTCTTGCCCATTGATAAAAGCTCTATCAACCAGCCGCGCGGTGTAGGCGTAGGGGATGTACTCGTAGTTAGGTATAGGCACGGTAATATACACGTTGGCTACCTTTCCACGGCAGATGCTCCCATGCGTATCGCTCAGCCCCATGGCGTAGGCCGAGTTGATGGTGGTGGCGTTAATCGCCTCCTCGGGAAGCAGGCGCAGCTTTACGCAGCCGAGCGACACCACGAACTTCATGTCGCCGCTCGGCGAAGACCCCGGATTGTAGTCCGACGCCATGGCAATCGGTAGCCCTGCGTCAATCATCTTCCGTGCGGGCGGGTTCTCCATACCCAGGAAAAAGGCCGCTCCGGGGAGCAGCGTCGGCATCGTGTCGGACTCCAGCATGGCCGCGATCTCCTCATCGCCCGTGTGTTCAAGATGGTCGACCGACAGCGCACCGTACTTCACCCCCACCTGTATCCCCCCCGATCGCGCCAGCTCGTTGGCATGGATCTTCGGCTTTAACCCGTACTTCATGCCCTGCATCAGCATGCGCTCCGTCTCCTCAGGGGTAAAGAACCCCTCATCGCAGAACACGTCTATAAACTCTGCCAGATCCTCCGCGGCCACACGAGGAATCATCTCGTTGATAATCAAATCAACGTACTCACCCTGCCTCCCTTTATATTCCAACGGCACGGCGTGCGCTCCCAAGAAGGTGGCTCGCACGGTTAGCCGCCCCGTTTCACGGATGCGACGGATCACCCGTAGCATCTTCAGCTCGTCCTCCGTGTTTAGTCCGTAGCCGCTCTTTATCTCCACAGCACCCGTTCCGCGATGCACTATCTCCTCAATGCGGGCCATCGCCCCCTCAAAGAGTTCCTCTTCGCTCGCTTCGTGCAGCCGCTTGGCGGAATTGTTAATTCCCCCGCCCCGCTTCGCGATCTCCTCGTACGATAGCCCCCTAATTTTGTCAATGTACTCTATCTCACGGCTCCCCGCGTAGACCAAATGCGTATGGCTATCGCAGAAGGAAGGAAGCACCATGCCGCCCTTCGCATCGATGCGCACCGCAACCCCCGCCTGGGGAGCTTTCTCCATCGGTCCAAAATCAGCGATTTTCCCATCCTCTATCAGTAGAAAGGCATTGTCAATGCAGCGCAACGCTGCCATCTCCTTGCCCGCCACCCACTTCCTGGAGGCACCGTCCTCTACCTGCACCAATTTCGCTATATTCTCAATTATCGTTGTAGCCGCCATATTCCCTCCTTGAGTTTATGCTGCAAAGGTACTAAAAAGCTGTTGCTTTCGCCCTACACCACTCTAGTAGCCATTTATATTGCCCAATTTATTGTACCTTTGCGCCCGAAAGAACGGCAGGGGTATGTCGGTTTGCGCGGCAGTCCCCCTTTGCCGAACGGCGGCAGGGGTGCAGAAAAAGCACTCCGATTATTTCTCGGTGTTTGTGGCTTTGCATTCTTAATGGTAAGCGTGAGCAGTGGGCTGTAGGGCTGCCGATATTTTTTAACTATTGACATTCAATTATGGCAAAACAGAAGCGTAGTAACGCCTCGCGGGGGGCAGGGAAGAAGTATCTCTCAAAGAAGATACTTGATTATATGAATGAGCATGAGGGCGTTACGGTAGACTATAAAACCATTGCCCGTGCGCTTGGCATTAGGGATAAAAATACACAGCTGCTGATCAGCGCCACGCTGCAGGAGATGGCCGACAAGGGGCTACTGCACATGGTGGGGTATGGACGCTACATGCACGCAGCTACCACAGATTATATTGAAACCACCGTGCGTACCAATCGCAAGGGCGATGCCACCGCCACGCTCGACGATGGGCGGGAGGTGTTCATCCCCGCCGAGAGGGCTTTGCATGCTCTCGATGGGGACACGGTTCGCATCTCCACCTACTTTAACAATCGCTATAGGGCCCTTGAGGGCGAGGTGCTTTCCATTGTGAAGCGCGGGCGATTGCTCTATGCGGGGGTTATAGAGGTGACCCCGGGCGCTGCCTTTTTCGTCCCGGATAACCGCCACATCGCAGTGGATTTCTACATCCCGCACGAGGAGCTGCACGGCGCACGCTACGGGGACAAGGTGGTGGTGGAGCTCCTTTCATGGCCCATGGATGCCAAAAGCCCCATCGCCTCCGTACGCGACGTGCTGGGGAAGCGCGGGGAGAACAACGCCGAGATGAACGCCATCCTCACGGAGTTCGAGCTGCCGTACTCCTACCCTGACGATGTCACCGCGGCGGCTGAGGCGCTCAATGCAACCATTACCGATGAGGAGCGCGCCGCACGGAGAGATTTCACCAAGATCCCCACGATGACCATCGACCCCGACACGGCGAAGGATTTTGACGATGCTATCTCCTTCCAACAGCTGGAGAACGGCCATCTTGAGGTGGGGGTACACATTGCCGACGTTACGCACTACGTTACGCCCAGCTCCACGATTGATGAGGAGGCCTACAACCGGGCCACCTCCATTTACCTGGTGGACCGCACCGTGCCGATGCTGCCCGAAAGGCTATGCAACGATATCTGTTCGCTGCGCCCCAATGAGGAACGGCTCGCTTTCTCCGTGGTCTTTGAGCTCGATGGGGAGGGCAACGTGATGGGGCACTGGGTGGGGCGTACCATCATCAAGTCGGACGCACGCCTCACCTACGAACAGGCCCAGGAAGCAATCGAAGGGGGCGATATGCCCCTTGCCGACATCATCCGCACGCTCAACGGCGTGGCGCAAGCCATTAGGAAGCGGCGTTTTGAGAATGGAGCTGTTGATTTCGCCTCTGAAGAGGTGAAGTTTAAGCTTGACGATCAGGGTAAGCCGCTCGACGTGATTCCACAGGAGAACAACGAGTCGCACCAGCTCATCGAGGAGTTCATGCTGCTGGCCAATCGCACCATCGCCGAGATGTTTGGCGTGCCCAAAGATGGCAAGGAGCCAAGGCCTTTTGTCTATAGGGTGCACGACCGCCCTGACAACGAGAAACTTGCACAGTTCCTTAACGTAATGGCGGTGGTGGGGCATCCCTTCCACGGCGACTCTGAAAACATTTCCAGCAAACAATTCTCCGACCTCGTGCGGGCCGTACGGGGCGAGAAAACGCAACCGCTGGTCGATTTCCTCGCCGTGCGCAGCATGGCAAAGGCTGTTTATACCACAAACAACATAGGGCACTACGGCCTCGCGTTTGACTACTACACCCATTTCACCTCGCCCATCCGTCGCTATCCCGACATGATGGTGCACCGTCTGCTTGCCGACCTCCTGGCCGGGCTGCCGCCCGCAAATAAAAGCGTGCTGGAGGAGCGGTGCGTGCACTCCTCCGAGATGGAGAAGCTCGCCGCCGATGCGGAGCGGGCTTCCATTAAGTACAAACAGGTGGAGTACATGGGGCAGTTCATTGGGCAGCGGTTCGATGGCATCATCTCGGGGGTCAAAGATTTTGGCTTCTACGTAGAGATCTCCTCCAACAAGTGCGAGGGGATGGTGCACATTAGCGACCTCACCGATGGCTACTACGATTACATCGAGGAGGAGTTCGCGCTGGTGGGCGGCCGCCCGCGGCGGAAGCTCACGGTGGGGGATGAGGTTACCGTCGAGGTAGCTAAAGCGGACCTTGAGAATAAGTATCTGGATTTCCATCTCGTGGCGCATTTGGGAGAACCTGTGGATACCTACCATGACCGCTACGGCGACAACCCGCGGGCCCGCCGCGACGGGGGCAGAGAAAGGAACCGCGATGGACAGCGACGTGGCGGCGACAAGCCATCTCGCGGCGGCGCCCGCAAAGGCAATTCGCATGGCAACGGCAGCAATTACGGAGCGCATGGCTCGCATGGCCGTGGAAGCGGGCGCGAAAGAGGATCACGAGGGAGCTCACCACGCAGCGACTCTCGGTACGGAGAGGGGAGCAGATCACCAAGGCGTGGACCCGAAGCCCCTTCCCGAGGAAAGAGCCATGGGCGGCTGCCCTCCCGAAGGCGGCCGAAGTAAGGGGTAGAAACGCAAGCTGCGTAGGGAACGCATACAGGGGGCGATCGCCTGCGCCATCTTGCCTGCTGCCGCAGGGCGTCAATGCGCCCTGGTGGAGACCGTCATTGGGATGCAGAAGGACGTCTACTAAATTGAATTCCCGCGGCATAGGAGCTTCCCCGGCTTCGTGGCTAACCTATACAGCGGCTAATCGCCTACAGCTTCCTCCCCAACAGGCCCAAGGTACACCTCGAGAAAGGGAGCGCGGCGATACATTGAACTATGCTTTAAGCAGAATTCGCATTAAAAAAACGAAAGAAAAACGTGAAGAGCGGGGCTAAACGCCCCGCAGGGGGGTAGTTTGGATAGAAATTGCCCACCAACGGTATAGAAAAAATACTTAGTACTTTTGCAGGGGTCTCATGTCGCCTAACAGCATTCTCTAAAATATACTGTTAGGCGACTCGGCTACTACAATAAGTAAAAGGCTAAGAGTTCACTTTTGAATCTTGAGATGGCCACCATTCTTCAGAAATGATACAATTCTTGCTGTTCGGTTCTGGGTCTGCTTTAATAACCTCCACTTGTAGTGGCATAGGTACGCAAGCCCCAAAAACTAACGCCTCTCCTGGGCTAGCTTGCTTAATCTTTATGAGATAGTCTTCGGTGAAATATGGTAGCACAGAATAAATATAATCTAAGTCTACCTTATTTTGAGTTCTATGAATAATGTAGTTAGCACATTGAGACAAAACTGTAGGAGATAGCTCCGAAGGACGCTGAGAAGAGATTAAAAGATAGCAAGCATACTTTCTTCCCTCTCTTGCCACTCGCTCAAAGAGATTTTCTTTCAAAATATACTCTTTATCCTTACGTATATAACGATGAGCTTCATCAAGAATCAAATGTATTGGATTCTTCCGTCTAGCTTCCCCACTGCGCTCTTTCCTATAATCAAAAATCATTCTTGTGAGCACTCCTGTAACTAGCTCTAAGGTGTCATTTCCAAGAGAGTTGAGTTCTATTGTCAGTAAAGACGTGTTCTTCGGAACTGAGGCATTTGGTATAATACCCAGTTTCTTTAAATATTCATCTTTATTCGCTCCCAAGTCGGAAGAGTCTGTCCTCATAAAAGTACATTCTGGATTCTCCAGAAAGTACTCTAAACGAGCAAACATAGTTGATGTATACTCTCTAATGCGGCTATTGCCTTTAGCTTCCTCATCAATAAGGGTCATCTCGGCTGCAATTTTCAGGAATCTATAGTCGTAGTATTGACCGTGAGGAAGCCGAGTTTCTAAAACATCTCTTATTTCCTCAAAATCAATTTCACCTATCTGCGCTTTTATTTTTTCGGAGAGTTTATTGTCATTCATACCATAGACTATTGTACAAGCACCTTGATACTCTTTAATTGTGGTGATTACATTTTTTAAAGCAACCTCATTCTTCTCATTCTTCTCAGTCTTCTCAGTCTTAAAAGAACTCAAAGCAGTTTGGATACTTGCTAATAAGCCTTGAGCAGATGTTATTTTGGATGTGTCACTATCTGTTCGAGAAAGTATTCCTGCAAGCATTTGGGAAATTCTCCAGCGTATATAAAGCTCAAACTTTTGAGTTTCTCCCGTATCCCCTTGAGAAAGGCTTATCCGATAGAAACGATAACATTCTTGAAGAACTCTATCCCAAAAAGGGCGTTGAGTTCGGTCTGAAGCCATTAGAAAAGAAAGCCACTCATCAAGATTCAATAAATAGTAGGGTAAATAGAAGGGAGAATACTTAACTTTACCTTCTTCCGTTTCCTTTGTGATATTTGGACGTATGTGTTTGGCATCAGGAAATGCTTGCGCATACTCCCCGTTCACATCAAATAAGATAGTCGTGTGTTTTGCCCCCATAGCTCCTACCTGCTGAAGTATCCGTGCTATGGTATAAGACTTTCCACTACCACTGTTTCCTAAAATTGCAGTATGTATTGAGAATAGTTTGTCTACATCTAGATGTATTTGGTAGCCTTGAAGATTTCTACTATTTCCCAAATAGACCCCTCTACTGGAGTTTTTCTGAACAGCATCTTTAAGTGCGTCATTGAGATCTTCCTCTGTTACAACATAAACATCTGCATATACGGATGGATAAGTCGCTATACCCAACTTGAATCCATCTGTTCTGTATGATCCAATAGGCTTCATAAATAATTCTCTAGGAGAGTCAAGGCGAAACTCTTGTCCTAAAGGATTGTCAGTTATAGTTCCTTGTTCGAATATTGCCGTAACTTCACATAAAATCATCTCATTGGCATGGTTAGTTACCTTGAGATAGCTCCCGATATTGCCAAAATGATAAACCTTTCCTTTTATGTTGATAGATGCAACTTTTGCGTCATTGAGTAGACGGACCTTAAAGTGATCATACTCAATGGATATTATTTTCCCGACTATCATTATTTGCCACGTTGTAATGTTTTGAGTATATCGTTGGAAAATTTATTCAACAACTCCTGACTATCATCCTGCTGAGATATTATCTCTGACATGAGTTTCACAAATTCCGCAAAGTAGTGAATTAGGGCTTTCTCTTCTTTGTTTTCATCTTCTTTGTTTTTATCTTCCCAAAGATGATAAATACGTCGGTCATCCACCTGTTTGATCTCCTTACTCTCGTGAAGCTTATTTACGACAACGACATTTAAGCTACTATTGGCAGCCAAAGCCTGATAGATAATCCGATTGAGGTGTTCATCACTAAAGGAGTAACCACATACAAAGAGAACACTATTTGGTTGTAACAGTTTGTGATGAAAAGCTCGAATAATATCTGTATATGGGCTGCCCAAGCTCTTATTCTGTTTGGTAGGAGTTGGATAGATCATTACTCTTTCGCTTTGATCATAAGTAATAGATTGTTTTGAATCGATCTCTACGATGTTGTAAAACTTATTGCCTACGCTGTCTTGTTCTACCCAATTTACAGAACCATGAAGCTTATATAGATAGACCATGTTATCTACGGGTTCATATTTGTCCATGGAAGAGTCCATTCTTTTAGAATAAGTGTAGTGGAATAGAGAAGGATTAAAGTATCGTTTTAGACCCGGAGTAAAACCATTGATGTACATCGTATTCGTATTGTCCATTGCGGTTTCGTTGAATAGATCATTATTCGTTGTGAACACAGACAATCGAGAGAGTTCCTTAGGGCGGAGGGCTAGAGTGCGATAGAATGTTTCATAGACTTTTAGTGTAGAAATAAATGGGGCATTGGATTGATTATCTACATTCGAGTCCTTTTCCCTCGTACATTCAGCGAGAATATCCTGATTCAGACGATTCAGGATGTATCCTTCTATTTTGTCAATCAGGCTTTTTGTTGTGTCATATTCTTTAGTTTCTTGTTTACCTTTTTTAATGCCTAAGTAAAAGGAAAGACGAGCATAGAGCAATCCTAGAATCTCTTCAAGATTCCCAGAAGCATTAGCAGATACTTTGTCAAATAGACTTTTAATTTTGCCATATGTCTTTGTACTTAGGGATTCTTGCACCTCTTTATATAGGCTTGACATTAAAGGAAGTGCTGGGGAGCTAGTACCTGAACCGAGTAAGAAAGAGACATTCTTGAGCTGAAGTTGATCTCTCAAGAATTGGGCAATATAACTGGCTTTCCCTTTTTGAAATAATTCTGGACTCTTGTCTCCTTGCGTAAACTGTACGCGCTCCCAAGACCTGCCATATTCGTTTTTATCATTATCTACCATGTCAGATTATGTTACTCTTAGAGGTTTTATCTATTACATTCTTTGTTGCTTCAATCTCTCGGTCGGCATAAAGTACTACGTCCTTAATCACCAACTTCTCAATCGCTGAGATAAAAGTCTCCATACGTCCGTAGTCTGGGGAGCCTTGGCATTCAAACAACGACACAATCAATGGTGCAGCATCTTTGGCATAAAAATTACGACCGTAATGGAAATCCCCCGAATTTGCCACCTTATGTATAGCTGATGTTATGAAGCAAACAGCATGCTTAGGCAAGTTTTGAGTATGTACAACAGCAACATGGTCATCTGCTCCATAGGTGTGATTTCTATATTTGGCAGATCCAAACATATCTATTGTAATCGTATTAGGCTGAAATACTTCTACAACATTACCAATAAATGCAGATACCCCCATGTCAGCTTCACCAGCTGTCACAAAAGGGAGGTTTCCTGAGATACGATCTTCAGATTTCAGTCGTTTGCCTCGAGTCGCTTCTCCAAAAAGGTCTCCAAGACGATACTCTCCCCACTCATCCTTCCCTTCTTCGAAGTCCTTGACGGCTTGTTCTTCTTCTGGGGTAAGAGTATAGTCTTTTAGACCTGTTATAGAGAGATAAGCGTTTAGCTCGGCCACCTGCTGAGCTTTCAGCTCAGCCACAAAACGCTCCATAAACTCAAAATCTATCTCGCCTTCTCTAGTCGGGAGTTGGATATATTCTTCACACACTCTTCTCCAGCCTGCTTTATTAGTCCACTCATATTTCCCATAAATAGCTGATGATATTGCAGATGTTATAAAGAGGTGTACGTTCGGACTAAGAACCTGAGTTGAATAAATCCATTGAATAGCATAAGCATCTTGAAGTATGGTGAATTCATGAGGCTGATAGAACGTGACCCCAGTATTTGCACCATTAGCAGATATCGAAATTACATTCTTTAATATGGTAGCCCCTTCTTTGGGGACATAGTTATTTAACCCTTGATTTTGTATACCTGCTGTTAGTGCTGGCAGCACATACCTCCCACTTGGTATGCTAGGGAGTTCAGATGTTTTGTACTTTAGAGAAGAAACTTCTACTTTGTCAAACAAATCACCGAGCCTGTATTTGCCCCACTCAACGCCCGCAAGCAGCTTGTTGAGTGGGGCATCTATTTTCCCAATTTATCCTCCTCAGTGGTTTGCTTCTTGAGGAGTGTTGAGACCTCCCATGCGAGGTAGTCGGCTATGGTTTTCTTGAAGTCTGCCAATGTGGGGCGTGTGTCTATCGGCGCTGATTTATTCCAATCTCCTCCATTCGAGGGATCAATAGTATCTTCGTAGTACTCCTTTTCGGTAAAGATTTTTAAGTATTGCTTGCCATAATGAACAAGGTTTACCAACTCTTCGTATCGCTCCTTAGCTCTATCGGTATCACGTAGATTGATACTAGCTTTCTTCCTGTTGGTACGCGTATAGCCGTCGTTGGAGAAGTCTATGAACTTGACAATCTGCTTGGGATTGTGCTTCTCTGCCACCTTAAAAACATAGATGTTGGTCTGCACGCTCGACTTGCCAAGGAAAAGATCTATCGGCATCTTAATGCTTGCGATAAGGGTGTTCCGCCGGAGTATTCGCCTATTGATGTCTCGCGCCTTACCACTGCCTGCCGAGTTTTGGATGATGATGGCAGCGTAGCCTTTACTCATCATACCGAGTGCACGCTCCACGAAGTTCATTCCACAGCCGTCTGCTGAGTATGGGGGATTGAGGACAAAGGCATCGGCCGGGAATGGTGTATCCTGTCTCCCAAATCCATACTTGCCATCGAAGTCTGTGAGGGAGTCTTTGTTGAGGATATTAGAGCTACCATCGCCCATTAGTATCATATTGAGGACAGCCAGCATATAGACACTCGGTAGCAGCTCCAAGCCGAGTAGTTGCTCCGCCTTTATACGAGCTTCTTTTAGGTCTAATTCATCAGGAGATGTAATCGTAGCACGTGCATCGCTGAGCATCTCATTCATTGCCGCCACGAGCAAACCAGCCGAACCTGTGGCAAAGTCCCACACATAGGAGTCTTTATTCACACGAGCTAAACGTACGAGGAGCTGTGCTACATAAGAGGGAGTCAGGACCACATCATTAAGCTTGTCTTGTGAAAAGCCAAGCCACGAGTACATCTCATTGAAGAGCTTCCCCGTGAAGTCTGTAGTCAAGCCAATCTTATAGTAGATGCCGAGGTCGTCGATAATCTTACTGAAGACACGCTTGAGTTGCGTTTCGCCATTCTCGACCTTATTGATATTATCGGTGGTGAGTGTATTTTTCAGGGTGCTCAAGATTAGCTCTTTCTTATCTGAGGGGAGATCTTTCTCCTCCAAGAAAGCATCGATCTTGCGTACCATAATATCTCCATCTCTATTCTTCGCCTCGCTCGAGGACTTGAGGTCAGACTTCTCTAAGGGATTCACCTTGTCCCGCACACCAATCGTGGCAATAATAGAGGCTGCTACAAGGTAAACACGGTCATTTTCACCAAGTCCTTTTTCATTCTGATAGATATCATTATTGAGCTTTGTTAGGCTGGTGGTTATCTCTTGCTCACGTTGCTCTTTCAAGCGTTGCAGCTCCTCCGGAGTGAGCGATAAGTTTTTTACTTGTTCTATAAAAGCATCAAAATTCTCTGCCCTAAGAAAGGATAGATCTGTATATTCACCTACCTTTTGTCCGGCTCCCAAGTTGCTTTTAGAGACATAGTAGACACCTATCTCGTGTTGTAGTTTTCCTCTCTCATCTTTATACCCTGTTACTCCGATGGCGATTATATCGGTATAGCTGGTATGATGCAGTATGGCGTTAGCATAGTGAATGGCACCATTCACGGCATACCCATTGATGTTCTTGAAGTTTGGCTCATTCTTGGCTTTCTTATTGTCTACCTGCCCCAGAGCATTAAGCTTGACAAGCTTGTCCTTATATCCTTTGTATTCGATGAGGACCGGATAGTAGTTGAGACTTTTGTCTTGAAGGAGCAGCTTTGCGTCCGG
>ERZ1673752.734-NODE-734-length-53537-cov-16.861430_pt1 | contig 53537 bp, 32 predicted proteins | sample MGYA00580195_ERZ1673752 | MGnify/ENA primary metagenome ERZ1673752 (study PRJEB41218, sample SAMN15661744) | gut metagenome | host: Homo sapiens | place: Canada: London | collected 2015-08-20/2019-03-30 | study: EMG produced TPA metagenomics assembly of...
AAACAGGAATATGAAAGATTATAACGAAATAGCGAAAAAGTATGCCAAGCAGCAAGGATATGATTCTGTCCGGGCTGCTGGCGTGCGTAATGGATATAAGTATTTCCACATATACTCGGAAGCTTCTGTCGGGCACAAAACAGGCATGCCACAATTCGTAAAAATCTCCGAATATGGTATACCTTATCCTGTGAATGACTTATCAGAAAGGATGTGGGCAACCAAACAAGAGGTGTCACTGAACGATCTCTGACACGCCCATAAGAAATTCCTTATTTATCAGCAATTTATCAACTTTCAAAAGTTCGATATAATCAACTGCGGCGAGTTCTGTTATGTTCAGGAATTCGCCGCTTTGTGCATCGTAGAATAATATACGCCCATCGGGGAGGCACTCGTCTTATCAGAGCGCAAATACGTTGTTATACCTGATGAGGCTGGATCATAGCCGATAGTGCGCATTATTTGCCGATGCAGAAGTTGGCGAAGATATGCTCCAAGAGGTTGTTGTCGCTGATGGTTTCGCCGGTTATCTCTCCGATTGCCTCAATGGCACTGCGTAGCTCAATAGCGAGCAGAGCGCCTTCCATATCCTTTTTTAGTCCCTCGATAGTGGCATTTAGGCTGTGGGCAGCCACCTTGAGTAACTTCACGTGGCGTAGGTTTGTTACTACATGAGACGGCTCCGTTACATCTCCCTTGGCGGTGTGTAGTAGCTGTTGCCGAAGTGGCTCCAAGCCCTTTTTCTCTTTTGCCGAGATGGGCAGTATGGGAAAAGGCACTTTTTCTTTTAGGTGCGCAGTCAGAGCCTCTACTGCGGCCGCCTCCAATAGGTCAATCTTATTGAGAACGCAAAGTGCCGGTACTTTGATGCTGCCGATAGGGGCGAGTTGCTTCGCTATATGCTCCGGTTTATCGCATCGTACTGCATCAATCAGCAGTAGGACAATGTCGGCTTCTTCAATGGCTTCCATTGTGCGCGCTACACCCATTTGCTCAATGGGGTCTTCAGAATGCCTCAATCCGGCTGTATCGATGATTCTAAAGGGATGCCCTTCGATAAGTATTGTCTCACTGATTGTATCGCGTGTAGTCCCCTCTATATCGCTCACAATAGCCCTATTTTCCTGCAAGAGCGCATTGAGGAGCGCACTTTTACCTGCATTGGGAATACCGGCTATGGCGGTGGCTACTCCGTTGCGAATCTTTCGTCCGGTTTGGTAGCTGTCGATAAGCGCCTGTATCATGGAGCGCACCCCTTCAGCAAGGCTTAGCAGTCTATCTCGATCTGCAAAGGTGACATCCTCCTCAGAGAAATCAAGCTCCAATTCGATCAGCGAAGCAAACTCAATTAATTTACTGCGTACCTCTCGAAGGTGCTCACTATAGGCCCCTTTGAGCTGCGCCATAGCGAGGCGATGCTGTGCCTCTCCCTCAGCATGAATTAGGTCGGCCACAGCCTCTGCTTCTGCTAAATCTCGTTTCCCATTGAGAAAGCTCCGAAGCGTAAACTCCCCCGGTTCTGCCAGACGTGCTCCACTCGCCACAAAGAGTGCCACTATGCGCTCCACTATGTAGCGAGAGGCGTGGCAGCTAATCTCGGCGGTGTCCTCCCCTGTATAGCTCTTGGGGGCTTGGAAGTAAGTGACGAGTACTTCATCGATCACCTCTTCGCCCTCTACGATGTGCCCATAGGTTGCATGTGCGTGGCTGATAGGTAGAGAAGAGCGGAAGCACTTTGCCAGAAGGGTAGTAACCGCTTTCCCGGAGAGCCGGATCAATGTAACCGCCCCTCCTTGCCCCGTGGCGGGAGCTATGATGGTGTCTTGCAGTGTATTAGTGTAGTTCATTCTCTAAAAGCACCTGAATACTTTTCTTTAGAATGGGATGCTCCATAGTGGGGGCTATGCAACAGAGCGGTGCAAGTACAAAGGATCTGAGGTGCATGAGGGGATGCGGCAGGGTAAGCCTATCGGTATGCATAATGCAATCCTCCAAGAGCAGCAAGTCAATGTCGATCGTTCTATCGGAATAGCCTGTGGAGGGAGTACTCTTTTTGGTGCGTCCGAGGCGTTGCTCTATGCGTTGCGTCCTTTCCAAAAGCTCTTCGGGAGAGTGTGTAGTCTGTATAAGAGCAGTCGCATTGAGGAAGGTATGCTCGCTTTCGAAGCCTTCCGCTTTACTCTCTATGAAGGGAGATATAGCCCCTAAGGCGCCCACTTCCTCCTCCAATGCCGCTAAGGCACGGCAGAGATAGTCGCTCCTGTTGCCTAAGTTACTGCCTAAGGCAATAGCCAATAGAGCCATTAGTCGATAATCAGCATAGCATCTCCGTAGATGCCGAATCTGTATCCCTCCTTAACGGCTACTTTGTAAGCTTTCATTACCTCTTGATAGCCACCCATTCCGCAGGTCATAAAGAGAGCTTGCGAGTAACTCATGTGGAAGCCTGTTACCAATGCGGTAGCCAAGCGCGCCTCAAAGGGCTTTTCCTCGTTTACGGGCGTTATGTATAGGTTGGTCCATCCATCAAAAGGTTTCAGGAGTCCATCGGTGCTGACTGCTGTCTCCAATGCGCGTAGGGTAGAGCACCCCACAGCTACTACCTGCTTGCCGGCCTCTACTGAGAGCTTTGTTTTTTCGCAGCACTCGTTGGGAACGATCATACGCTCATTATTCTTCTTGTGCTTGGAGAGGTCTTCTACCTTTTTATCCTCCATGTTTTCCAACCCACAGTGTACAGTAAGGAATGCCTTGCGAATATCTGCCAGCTCAAGACGGATCATAAGCTCACGGCTGAAGTGCAGTCCGGCCCCCGGGGCTATTACGGAGCCTTCTCGCTTGGCATAAACGGTTTGGAATCGCTCAAAGTCATCCTCTACGGCAGGGCGCTTGATATAATCCGGCAGTGGGGGCACCCCTAAGGCATATATATAGCTTTTGAATTCCTCGTGCTGTCCATCATACTGAAACTTGAGCGCACGGCCTCCGTTTACGGTATTGCCCACCACTTCTGCAATGAGTGATCGGTCCGGGCCAAAGCATATCTTATTGCCAATACGGATCTTACGCGCCGGATCGACGAGCACATCCCACAGCTTATTATTTTCGTCCAACTCACGTAGGAGGAATACCTCAATGCGTGCATCGGTCTTCTCCTTTACTCCGTAGAGGCGAGCCGGGATTACTTTCGTATCATTGAAAACAAAGGTGTCGCCTGCAGTAAAATATTCTATGATGTCTTTGAACTGTCGGTGCTCAATTTCATTGCTCTTGCGGTGCAATACCATCAATCTCGACTCGTCGCGGTGAGGCGCAGGCTCAGTGGCAATTAAATGCTTGGGTACATCTACCTTAAATGATGATAACTTCATGCTCTATCTAATCCTCTTTCTTTTTCACTCTCCCTATATAGTATATCATTTTGGTAACAATCGAAAAAACAAATTGTTCACCGCTAAATTGGGTAAATGTATTGCAGGTTACAAAAAATGTATTACCTTTGCACTCGGCTTCGCCAAAGAAGTACTCTGTGTGGGATACTTCCAAAGAAGCTCAAAAGAGGAGGTGCCATAGCTCAGTTGGTAGAGCAAAGGACTGAAAATCCTTGTGTCCCCGGTTCGATTCCTGGTGGCACCACTCCACAAGACTCCGAGAGGCTTATCGAATAAGCACCTTGGAGTTTTTTTATTGGCTTCACTGCTCATCGAGCTGCATTCTATTGCGATGCTTTCCCTCATTCGGAGTATTATCCAAATAGGTATAAACAAAAGAGTGCCTCCCTATGGAAGCACTCCTCAAATAGTTTTATTCTCTTGCGATGCTCGGATGAAAAGTAGCAACGAACAACTCCCTATTCGGGTAAAGAGGGAGCCGGCACCCCATGCCGCAAGCGTACTGCTGTTACTTCACGATCAATTGTATCGTACAGACCGCTGTCGAGAAAGCTTTGCAGCGTGCAAGCACCTCCCTCTACCAAAACAGAGTGAATTCCCCTCTCGTAGAACTCATGTAGTAGGGAACTCAAGTCGTTGGGTCGGGAGTCGCTTCTCCTTAGTAGGGATACGTGAGAGGGTAGTTCGCACAATAAGGGGGCTTTTTCGCTACATACGATCAGTACAGGAGCGGAAGCGTCGTGCATGAGTCGCACATGGGGTGCGACAGAGCGCAAGCCGCTATCAAGCACTATTCGAATGGGACTCCGACCCCACCACAGACGATTGGTAAGGAGGGGATTGTCGGATGCAACGGTATGGCTACCCACGAGTATAGCGTCGTGCAAATGCCGTAGGCGATGCACATGTTTATCGCGCAAGGCATCACTAAAATGGAATGGCTTGTCGCACTCCTCCGTTCGTATCGAATCGATAAAGCCATCTGCACTCTCCGACCATTTAAGCGTAATATAGGGCCGTTGCTCTCGGACTGCGGTCAGGAAAAAGCGGTTGAGTGCACGTGCCTCCTCTGCCAATACGCCTACCTTGACTATTATACCGGCATCTTCCAGCCGTTTAATGCCTCGTCCTGCTACTTGAGGGAAAGGATCTTCCATGGCGATCACCGCGCGCTTAAAGTGCTTTTCAACAAGCAAATCTGCACACGGTGGTGTTTTTCCCACATGAGCGCAAGGCTCTAAGGAAACATATATAGTAGACTCACTGAGCAAAGCCCGATCTTCAGGCTTCACGGAGGTAACCGCATTGACCTCTGCGTGGGGTTGGCCTGCACAATGGTGATATCCCTCGCCTATTATTCGGTCGTTATACACGATCACCGCCCCAACCATAGGGTTAGGACTTGTGAATCCTTCTGCTACACGTGCCAAATCGAGCGCACGCTGCATGTACTGCTCATCTCGGTTTTGCATCATAGTTTAGGGATTGTAAGCACTATTTCTTCTCCTGTGGAGATATTATATCCCTGACGGTAGTAGACAACCCGTCCGAAGGAGTCGGCTACCAATATGATGGGCCATTCTGTTCCCTTGGCTGCAACTGCCGCACGTAGCATATCGGCAACCGAGTTATCGGCATCTAATCCGTAACAGATATTGGCTGGAAGACGAGGATAATCGGCACTACGGAAAGCATCGGCATCTTGCTCTGATGGGAAGAGGAAGAGGAAGGGTCTGCCCCAAGCATCCAACTGTGCCTTAACCTTCTCCAAATCGTGCAAAAGATGCCGTGTGGGCTCCGTACCGGTCTTCAGAATCGCCAGAACAAAATAGCCTCTTCCCGTGGTACTAAGAATAGAGCGCTTCTCTCCGTTAGGCCTGTAGTAAAGCTGCTCACAATCGATATTACCGATCACGCTCACGTCGTTTTCATCGTAGGGTAGGAGGAGCGTCATTTTATTATCTACACCGGCCACCATATTAAACGGAGTAATGCGTACAAGCACAGAGCCATTCGCCATGCGCGTACCGGCTGTAAGCAGCCACAGCCCGGCATCTAAAGGCTGCTTGCGACCATTTCCAAAGAGAGTCGGCAAACTCGATTTTTCCTCATCATAGTATTGTGTGGCAGGAAATGGATGGGCAGGGGTAAGCTGCGCAATAGAAAAGCGCGTGTAGTAGTTGATGCTCTGAGCAGGCTCTTTGCCCTCATAGGCAAGGGAGAGGAACCCTTTGAGAGAAGCGTTCTCTGCTTCAAGCAATTCAAACGGAGCCGCCCGAAAATCAGTTTCTTTCGGAAGCACTATTTCAGCTCGACGATTTTGCGGATTGATACGTGCCAAAAGGCCGGCACTACGTGCTATCGCTACGAAAGCAAGCTTCATACTATACTGATCCGTCTTGCCATATTGAATAACACTTAGCGGAGAAATAAGCGTTCCATTCGTATTCGTATCATCTATTCTTTCCCAAGAGGTGACCAATTGAGAGATCGCCTCGGGCTGTTTGTGGAAGTGCGCCAGGGTATTTTCGTCTATTAGCTCCCTCACGGCAGCATACCAATCACTCAAATGCTCATTTTCGATGCGTGGGTTGTACTGATAACGGAGCTGCCTGTCATCAATCTGCTGGGGCATACGCTCTACCCAAGTAGAGAGAAACGCTGTATCAATGTCCGTAGCGTCCTTATCGCTCATCACACACAATAAGCGAAGCGCTCTGTCCCTCAGCGAAGGATTCGCCTTACACCAGGCGAGCAAATCGCGACTGTTGCCTCTCGCTTTGAGTAAAATGTGGGACAAAAGGTCCCCATCGCATCCCATCTGTAAAGCCGCCTCTACAGCCTCTTTAGGCGAAACAAAAGTAGCCTCATAGGCAGTACGCACACTATCGTCGTAGGCCATACGCAACGCATGCTCCCTTGCCATAGCGGGCGTGACCTCCTTCAAAGCTACAAAATTACTCTCCATAGGGGGAGTCAGTTTCAGAGATTCGGGGAAGTGCAGCTTGTCCAATGGTTCAAGGTCTATTTGCAGCGGCTCCAAAGCATCTGCTCTTGCAACCGCATAGCCGCAACTATCTCCAAGCCAAGCCCAAACGAGCATATCTCCCTTACCGGTCGTAAGGGCACATTTGCCAGCTGCATCCGTACTCAGCTTAGCAGCAGGGTAAAACTCTGCATAGTTGTATATGGTAAACGCCACAGAGGCATCCGCAGCCGGCAAACCGGCAGCCTTAACCTTCACTTCCACACGTTGTGTAGGCGCATAGGTAGTAATACAATTAACCTCCGTGTAGTTAGCCGTTTCTTTGATTACCTCCTCATTAGGATTGGCATAATGACCAAAAGCCTTTGTATGCACCAGCATGGCCCGACTCGAAGCACTATTGAACCAAGCCCTATCCAAAGTAGGCTCCGGCTCACTACCTCCCATAAAGTGCCATTTACCATCTATCCATACTTCTACCCAAGCATGGTTATCATCGGTATGTGCCCAACGGGGGGTATAAACCTGTCGTGCAGGTATGCCAACAGCCCTAAGCGCAGCTACGGTAAAAGTAGATTGCTCTCCACATCGGCCTAAGGCATTCTTAAACGTTTCCAAAGGGGAATGAGTGCGCGCATCGCTCGGTGCATAAGTAACATTCTGACGGCACCAATGATTCACTTCAAGGGCGGCCTGCTCCATAGTCATACCGGCCACGCGCTCTTTTAACACCTCGTAAAAGAGGATTCTGCTACTATCCAAATGCTCATTATTGACTCTTACCGGCAGGACGAAATGCAGAAAAGCCTCCTCGGGTACTTTCTTACCCCACGGCATCGCTTCACGTGCCGCCAGAGCACTGCGCACATTACTCAAATGAAAAGCCAAAGAATAGTCTAATACATCACAAGCCGGCATATAGGCGTATAGGAAGCGAATTGCCTCTTTTTCAGCTTCGGTAAGCGACCCCACTTCCTCAAGCTGTGCATTCATCCGCTCCATGCCAAGGTGCCCGGCTATGCGCGACACACTATCTAACGCAGCGAGCGTTGACCGGTTTTGTATCAATCCCTGACAATTACAGGCCAAAAGCGCGGGCAGCAGAATAGTCGCCCACAATAGAGCTTTTAGTTTTCTCATTAGCGTAAGTTTTTCCCCCATAATAGTTTGTTGCGAATAGTTTCCGAAAAGGAGCGACTGCTTAATCTTATCAGCTTTAGGGTATCGTTATGCTTCCTTATTACAAGCGAAGTTTCCGTAGGAAAAACAGAAGCCTCCCCATCGGCTGCCACCATATAAGTAGAACTCCGCGACTTCACTTTAAGCTCAATAGAGATGTTGTCGGGTACTGCAAGTGGACGCATATTAAGGCTATGCGGAGCAATCGGAGTCAGCAAGATAACCGGGCAGGAGGGATAGGTAATAGGTCCCCCCAAACTAAGTGAATAGGCAGTAGAGCCACTCGGAGTAGCTATCACTAAGCCATCGGCTGCATAGTCGGCTAAATAGTGTCCATCGATATAGGTTTCAATACTGATCATAGAGGCGGTCTCCCGCTTCAGAATAGCTATTTCGTTAAGCGCAGTAGTAAAGAATGATGCCCCATCGGTCACTTCCAAAAGACTTCGCTCCTCGACACAGGGTTTTTCTTCAAACAATCGCTCAATATAGTGGAGTGCTTCCTCACAATCTATATCCGTAAGAAAACCCAAATGCCCACTATTGATCGCCAAGATAGGTATAGAGAGTGACGGCATCCTGTGTACACTCCTCAGCAGAGTGCCATCTCCACCAAAGCAGACCACACAATCAGTTTCCTCGGGCACTCTATCCTCAAAAACAGTAATTGCCTCTATTCCTTTTCCCTCAGTACACAGCGCAGCACGCAACCCACTATCCAAGCTAATTTGCGTCTCTCTTTTGGCCAGTTCATGAATAAAATGAACTACCTTTTGTACATGTCCCGGCGAGGGAACTCTGCCCAACAATGCAATTCTAACCATATATCCATTGTTCAATACGTCTTTTTAACGTATATTTGTTACAAACAAAGGTACGAATAAAGCAATGACAAAACTAAGCGTAAACATTAATAAGATAGCGACGCTGCGTAATGCGCGCGGAGGCAATCTGCCGAATGTAGTAAAAGCAGCACTTGACTGCGAGCGGTATGGAGCACAGGGAATAACCGTACATCCGCGCCCTGATGAGCGACACATTACCTATAAGGACGTAAGAGACCTCAAGCAGGTAGTGACTACAGAATTCAATATTGAGGGCAATCCCATACCACGCTTCGTAGATTTAGTCACTGAAGTAAAGCCCACGCAGGTAACCCTCGTGCCGGATGCAGAGGATGCCCTTACGAGCGATGCAGGATGGGATGTAAAAGCCAATATGGCTTTTCTAAAGGATGTTGTAGCCCGCTTCCGAGAAGCGAATATACGTGTCTCTATCTTCGTAGGAACGGATCTCGACAACATAGCTTATGCCGCAGAGACAGGCTGCCAGCGTGTGGAGCTCTACACAGAGCCTTATGCACGTGCCTATGAAGCCGGACGGCAAGAAGTGGTAGTGAAAGACTTCCTCAAAGCCGCTGAAAAAGCCCGAGAAGTGGGGCTGGATGTAAACGCCGGTCACGACCTTAATTTGCTAAACCTATCCTATTTCTCCGCTACGATACCGTTCCTCAGTGAGGTCTCTATCGGTCATGCCTTGATATGCGATGCACTCTACTTGGGATTGGAGGATACCATACGTCGCTATCGGCACTGCCTACTACACGAATAAGTAAGTACAATCAATGGATTGATAATTAAATAACTATAGAAGAAATTTATTATGAGTAAAAAAGTTTGGGTTCTCTTAGCCGAAGGATTTGAAGAAGTTGAAGCACTTGCACCTGTAGATATATTACGTCGTGGAGGAATTGAGGTACTAACCATCTCCATTACCGATAAAAAAGAGGTCAAGGGAGCGCATGGCGTTACCGTAACGGCAGATTATAGCCGGGACAAGTTGGGCGACACAGCTGCTCTACCTGATGCCGTTGTACTACCCGGAGGACTGCCCGGAGCAACTAACCTACACGAGTCAAGGGAGGTGAATGCGTTATTACAGCATATGCGTACCGACAACCGCTATATATCGGCTATTTGCGCATCCCCGGCCTTTGTACTTGCTCCCGAAGGATTGCTCAAGGGGCATAAAGCTACCGGCTATCCGATGCCCGAAGAGCGTTTAATCACAGAGCACGGTGCTGAGCTCCTCTCAGATGGAGTTGTAGTGGACCGAAAGGTAATTACCGGTAGAGGTCCTGCTTATGCCATGGCGTTTGGCTTTGCTATCCTCAAGGAATTAGTAGGTGCTGCACAAGCCAAAGAGGTAGCTGACGGATTCCTCTTTACGCTCAAGTAGCAGAGGGGGTAATTCCGAGGCCTTTTGCGGAGGTTATAGGGAAATGCGCTGTGTCAGATAGTGGCGCATGAAGTACAAGCAAGCGGTGTATGGGGTACAAAGCCCTATATGCCGCTTCTTATTTTTTGCCGATTACCCGGTCTTAATAACCTATGCTTTCTACAGAATAAAAGATCCTATTATTCCCATATTAAAAACATCAGAATCTATCAATCAAAAGATCCGTATCTTTCAATTAAAACATCAGAACCTTTCAAACAAAACATCTATACCTTTTCGCAAATAGCACGGATGGAATGATCTATCTCCTCCTCCAAAAAGATTTGTTTGTATAGAATGAAGGTATCACTTCGTACTGCTCTGCATACTGATACAGCGGTAGGGGTGGTGCGCTGCTCGGTAAGATAGTGGGCATCTCTAATCTATCCGAAGTCAAAGGCGGGCAGAGGAATCAGTCACCTTGTTACGGCAGAAGAGAAAGATGGCCATAAGGCTTCATTCGTTACTTGGAGCATGATTTTGGTAAAAAGAGCTGCCGAAAAGAACGGATTGTGCGGTGCTGTTTTTCCAAAATCGGTATATTTCGCATATTTCAAGGTTAATTCCTTTGTGAATAGAAAATGCTTTTGCCCGCTTAGAGATATAATTTTCTCTCATTAGTTTGATTTGTTTTCTGTATCTTTGTATTTGGAATAGAACGAATCCATTAATGAGAAAATTATCAATGCACAGAAAATATGTCCTACTTGCTTGCTTGTTGATGGCAATGACAGCGGTAGGATGCCGTCCCTTCTTTGATGATCTGAGCAAATGTAGCGAAACGACTTTGGAGTATCGCTATATACGCGCAGAGGGAGATGAGTACAGCACGGAAGTACAGCAGATGCGTCACTTCTTGTTCAACGCTGCAGGGGAATATATTCGTGAACTGAAGCAAAACGAAGTTACCCCACAGGAACTTCGAATTTCCGGATTGACACCGGGTAGCTATACGGTAGTGACCGTTGGAAATAGTACTCAGGAGGGCACGATGCTTACCGATTTGGAAGCAGGAAAGAGCCATATGAGTGACTTTACATTGCGACTGAAAGCACGTTACAACGAACAGGCATACTCCGGAGCGGAGCAGCTTTTTTGGAATAGCAAGACCTTTGAAGTGAAGGAGGCAGAGAAGCAACGCTACATATGTGACCTTGCCAATATACACTGCCACCTTTTCTATGAGGTAACTTGGCAGTCGGCACCACCCGAAGCGGGTAAATACCGCATTGAGCTTACAGGGTTGACCGAGCAATACTCGCTTGATCCGGCACAGAGCAACCTCTCGATAGAGGTAAATCCGAGGAAAGAGGTTGTGCACCAATTCCCCCTTCACGCAGATGGAATTACTAAGCTGTGTCAGGATGTGACACTCTTTAATCATACGCTTGAGGGCGAAATCATCTCTCTCCGTTATCGTAACGACCGAATACCTACATTCCAAGTAATGTATGGCGATAAGGAGATTACAAAGAAGATGGATTTATCCCAAGCCTTTAAAGCCTTCGGATGGATTCCCGATCGGCGTGCCGAACAGATTTATCGCCTCCAGTTGCGCGTAAATGACGATGGAAGCGTGGGAGTGCGTCCCTGGATAGAAGGTACTGTAGAGGACTGGCAGCCGGGTGGAGTGATCCTCCGATAAAGGTGCAGAGAGAAGACTCAGCTAAAAGAAAAAATAAGGAAAATATAAATTACTAACAATCGCTTAAGAAAGAAATAAAAACCTATGACAAAGAATGTATGGAAAAGGTTGCTTCTTATAGCTTCGGCTACGCTACTGCTTATGGCAGGCGGCTGTAAGGAAAAGGATGAGCCTAAAAACATAACCGATAACGAAAAGCCCATTGCGGTGACCTTTCGTTTAGCATTGCCTTTGGGTGATGCCTTTACCTATCGTGCAGCAATTCACGATGAACCGGAGTGGACCGTGAAGAAGCTTACCATGTATACGTTCAGTGACAATGGAGGTAAGCTCCTTGCGATAGAGCCCATTGAAATGAATAAGCTGACACCTGATGGTGAAGCGGCTTACTCTTTTACGAAGGAGTTTAAGAATGACGAAGTGGGCGTATTCCGTTTCCTCTTTGTAGCAAATGACGAAGTGGCAGGCGCAACGGTAGGAATGTCGCAAGCAGACTTTGAAAAGCTGCCTATGACAAAGGTGCTCTCCGCGGATGGTACTTCTAAAGATTTACTGACCAAGCAGGATGGCGTGGACGTAATTCCGATGACCGGAGTAGCCCGTCAGGGAACCAGCATAGATATCGCTGTAACAGCTACCACGGCACCTATTCAGGTTACGCTTACTCGTGTAGTGGCACGTATTGATGTATCTAATCATATTCCTAACCTAACGATTAAAAAGCTCTATCTGCAAAATACATACGATCGTACTAGTGTGCTTCCCGCAAAGGATGCAAGCGGTGCGGTTACTTATGCAGCACCGGCAAATGCTCAGAAGGTAAATATGAGTGCAGGATTTGCTGATCTGCCCGCTAACTTTAAGGGTATTGCAGGCGATGAGGGAAATGTGCTGAATAAGGCATTCTACCTATATGAAGGCGAGCAGCCTGAAGCTGCAAAGAAGGATGAGGCTACTGCGCTCGTTGTAGAAGGAACAGTTGAAAGCGGTGCTTCGGTAACGTTTTCAATTCCTTTCGTAAAGTCCTCCGATGCTTATGTGCCTGTTACGGTACGACGCAATTACCTCTACCATATCGTATTGGGTGATGATAAACCATTAGAACCCGGTAGTGATTTGGTATTCTCTATTGAAGATACTCCGTGGAATTCAATTATTCTCAATCACGAAATGCCGATTATTTCGGTTGAATTCTTTGAGATAGAAAGTGACAAACAGCATTACGATAAGGAAAATAGTACTTTCTATGTCGATAAAGTGGATAGGGATGGATACCGTGTATCGCTAAGTACAAGGCTCAAAGGTCATACCAAGTTTACCGTAAAAGAGGTGAATCCGGTTGCCGGTCACGAAGCTACTATTAACTATAAAAAGGCAGACGACCTTTTCTACATCGTTCTACCAGAATCGCCGGAAGTGAGAGACCAGTTTGTTTTTGAAGTGTATAGCGATGCTGCACCGGAAATTAAAAAGCGGTTCTCAATTGTAGTCATCAAGGATTATGTTAACCCGAACTGGAAATAAGGAGATAATATGAAGAGAATAATGAAATATATACCCGTATTATTGCTAATGCCGCTGCTGTTGGCATCCTGTACGGGCGAAAAGATACGTACTAAGGAGGCTAACGGTAAGCCGGGTGTGGTTAGCTTTTCCTTAACTTCCCACTTACGTGCTTCGGGAGATGAAAATATTGTACACCCCACTCCTGCATTAGATAGGGAAAAGAAGGTGGAAAAGCTTTATGCAGTTGTGTTCAATACCTCTTCAGGTTTGTATCACAAAACGGTAGAGTGTACAAAAGCAGCAGGGGACAATTACCAGTTTGACAATGAAAAGAGTGGTGACTTCTACTTCTTCCTCATTGCTAACCCTGATGCGGATCTGGTAAATTCTATGAAGTCGGGCCTCTCTACTCCCGAAGATTTAGGTCTGTTGATAGCAAAGCAAACTCCGGGAGAAGATGCTAATGCTACAAACTTCCTAATGACTTCCGATCGGGTGAATGTAACGGTTCAATCTAAGCAAGCTACTACGATTGCGAATCCCATTAAGTTGATTAGAGTAGCTGCACGCTTTGACTTTTACAATAAGATTGAAGGATTAGTAATCAACAAGATTACGTTTAACAAAAGGTACACGTCGACCCATCTTTTTGCACAAGTAAAGCACATGGACGACCTTACCTCTACCACAGATAAGACTTACGACGGAAGCCTTTTCCAAGGCAGTGCGCTTACCGGTGCCATCTATGGCTACGAAACGGATACGCGTGGTGAAACCTACTTCACCATTGAAGCTACCTACAAGGGCAAGCCGCTAAAGCCCGAAGAAGTTCGCTTAGAAAACTTTGTCATCAAGCGTAATCACCTCTACAACATCATTCTTCACGACGTGGGTGGTGCTGTTGATCCCAATACCCCCGGAAGTGAATTTGGTAAATTGAAGTACGAAATCAAAGTTGCCGACTGGGAGCCTTCTGACAGATTGGGCGTCACCGAGGGCGAGTTATTTAACACCTATATGTACTATTCAGGAGCCTTACCTAAGGCTCCTTATTTAAATCCCTTTCTGATCAATTCTCCTAAGACCATATACACCACTACAAAGGAAGCTACTGAGGTAGTTCTCTCTTTAGAAACCTATGTGAAAGAGGGTAGTCTGAAATTGAAGGATGGGCAAACATTACCTGCAGGTGTAGCGTTGACGGAGTTTGGGGCAGCAGAGAAAAATCCTCAAACAGGTAAAATTACCAAGAAGTATAAGCTGACCTTGCCTCAGATGGATGACTTCCTGGCGCTTGATTTAAAGAATGGCGGTGAGCTTATTCCCCCTGAATTCGTGACCATATTGCTTGAAGCCAGCAACTATTCCGGAGAAACGGTTAAAGAGTTTAGCGTGCGACACGGACGCTTCAAACTCCCTTTGGAGTATTTTAGCGAGAAGCCATTGAATAAAACGTTCAATGGATTTGCCGCAGATCCCAGTGATACCAATGAGGTAGGGTATGCTGATGTGGATGCAGATACAGGAATCGTTCCCCGGTTATTGAAGATGAAGATAGGTGGTGTGGATTACCATCTACCGACAAGCTCGCTCGAATTGCTGAGTATCGTTCCTAAAAACTATAATACAACACGTGCTCTCGTAGGTCAGGGAAAGAATGTATTGCCTCGCATTGATAACGTTGAAGAGATCATGACTCTGCCTAACTGGGCAGCCCTTCCGCTTTCTACACCGGCAAAGATCCAAACCTATGCAGATTACCAAACCGACAAAAGCAAGAGAGTGACCTATGCCATTCGTTACAAGAAGGGCTCATTAGGTTCTTTGCTGCAAACCGCTTTTAAGTATGAGTGGATTGGAGAATTCAGAGAAATTGACACCGAAGGGAAAATACCCTCCTACTTTAAGATAACGTGTCGTTATTTAGGTCCTAATTGGGATGGTAGTGTATCCAATATTGCCAACGATGACTTCTGGAATAATAATAACGAGCAGGATGTAGTGCGTATCCTCTATGCCTTGGGTCGTCTTAACGGATACAAAGCGAATGCAGGTAAAAACCCAAGAGAGTATGGAGCATCTGTATTTACGCCGACACCGGAACGAGGCGGATACAAAAATTGGTACCTGACCAATCTCTATTTGCAGCCTCAAAAGTGGGTGTGCAACGAACAGCACATTTGTATAAACAAAATTCCTGTTTTCCTCTTTAGCAATAAATAGGAACCTTCTGGAGGTACTGATCCGGAGATTGCGTTGTGCGTACTCCGGCTACCTTTATCCCCAAATAAATAAAGTCAATAGTAAAGCTCCGAGGCGTCCACACGGATTCCTCGGAGCTTTCCTTTATGGAGGTTGCTCCACTTTGCCGAATCTCCCCATAGCCCCAATAGTGAACCGGCTATAAGTGGGGTGTGCGAGGGAAAACGAGCAATATAGTTTGGAGTGCGATCGGGATAGATTGAAGAGCATAAAATAGAAAAAGCGGATGCAGCCGAAGCCGTATCCGCTTTTCTTATGGGTGCCACACCTTGATTTGTAGAAACCCCGAATGTAAGGATTATGAGTCCTACAACGATTTCTGTAATCCGGCTACGAGGCCGGCACGCCATTGACCGCTGTCAGTAACTCGAGGCATCGTAGATATTTGATGAGTTTCCCAAAAACCGGTGTGGCATATATTACGCACTTTAAGTGACGTTTTGTAGGGCGGAACCCCATCCGATGCTTTCAATCTGTTTTAAAGATCACTTTTCCTTGTGCAACAAAGATACATATTAAATATGATATAGCAACTATTGTATAGTGCACTATCCGAATATTTGCATTGTAAGAGGGTATAAAAAGCATCCTTGCGACCTCTAAGGATGCCTATCTCCCTTATCGCCTATTTTGCAGCACACGTGGCATCTACTGCTGCTTTGCCCTCATTCCAATAGTGATGGGTAGCGGGAGAGGGTAGGGAGTCGGATCTTTCTTTCTATACTATTCGACAGAAGGCTATAGGGTTTTTCTGAAAACCCTATAGCCTTTTCTTGGAAACCCTGTAGCCTTTTTGTGAAAACTCTATAGCCTTTTCTCACAAAGTTTCTATCCAATAAGCGGCAAGTATTGAACGCTCTCTTTCTCTCTATACGAGAGTCGCTGAAAAGGAATGCAGTAAAGAATTCTCAAAGATAAAAGAGACAATAAAATCGCTTACCTTTGCACTGCAATGGAAGCAGATAAGGAGAAGGAAGTGAACGGGAAGGAAGCCCCGTCGCCCAAGAAAAAGCGAAGTACGCATCGTGTAGTACGTGTACTCCGTTGGGTGGTCTTAAGTCTCCTTCTTCTGATTATACTTCTTTTTGTGCTACTCTATACGCCTCCCGTTCAGCGCATTATACTTCGCAAAGTACTTCAAGAGGTGAACGCTTCGGGAGATATGAAGATAGAGGTGGGGAAGTTTCGGTTAGGCTTTCCGCTCAGTCTGCAATTAGAAGAGGTATCCGTGGTCAAGCCTACAGGCGATACGCTCGTGGGGGTGGGCAGTCTCCAAACGACCTTATCCCCCTTTTCTCTGCTGAATAGTCGTATTGAGTCACATCAGTTACAGTTGGAGCGCGTGCGGGTATTTATTCCCTCAGAGGATAGCACTTCCGTCATATCGGCTTCGTCTGAAGCACTGGCCCTTGGCCCACTGTCGGTAGATTTGCAGAAGCAGCGGGTTGATGTAGGGTCATTGAGTTATCGGGAGGGATTCTTCAAGTATTTTGCACGAGAGAGCAGCGATTCAACCCAATCGAATCCGGTAAAATGGAAGATTGACGTTAATCGAATACTTCTCGATTCGGTTCGTTTCGATCTTGAAATGCCGGATGGTGATCTCTATGTGCGTGCTGACATGCAGGAGGCTCAGGTAGAAGTGTTCTCTATTGATCTGGCTAATACGCTCATTACAAGCAAGCGCATTAAGGTCAATAGTGGCGAAACGTACTATAGCAACGATCTAACCGCAGCGCCTACTGATCGGGTGAACTTTAGTGACCTGCATGCTAAAAGCTTGCAGGTAGAGATTGCCGACTTTGAGCAGCAGGGCAGTAGGCTTTCGGGTGACTTTATCTCTTTAAGCATGGACGAACGGAGCGGAGCTTCGCTTGATCGCTTCAGAGGTCGCCTGAAAATGGAGGACGGCGTACTCGAAGTTAAGGATATTGCCTTGCGTACCCCCGGAAGTAACCTGGTGGGCAGAATAAAGCTTCCCTTTGCTCTTTTCTCCGGCGATACAACGCATGTGGCAGAACTTTTGCTGGAGGGTACGCTCAGTGATGAAGATCTCTATTATTTTGCCGGGCAGCGAACGAGCGATTTACTTGGTCCTATTCCTAAGGGGCTCTTTAGTATAGATGTAGATGCCTTCGGAAACTTTGATTTGATGGAGATTAACCGCCTCAAATTGCAGCGAAAGGGACTTGTAAATCTCGATCTGAAGGGAGAGGCAAGTCAACTTACTTCCCCCCACAAGCGAAATGCTCAGGTGAGCTTAGAAGCGCTCTTGCAGCCTCATGTAGCTCAAGTAATCAGCACCTATGTGCCGAGTTTGCAACAGCGTGTAGCCATCCCCGGCAATACGAAGTTAAAGGTAAAAGCAAACTTAGCAGGACAGGCTTACACGGCAGACGCCTCTTTGGCGGCACCGCATAGTGGGCAGCTCAATATCCGAGGGCACTATGCAGCGCACAGGCAACACTACAGTGCCTCCGTTCAAGCGCATCGCTTTAATGTGCTTGACTTTTTGCCACAAGATTCTATTGGAGTAGCCGATTTGTCTTTATCGGCAGAAGGGGCGGGCTTCGATTTTTTATCAGGGCGTAGTAAAGCCTCTCTCAAAGGGGAGGTTACGGAGCTTTGGTACAAAGGCAACCGAATAGAAAAGATCAAACTCGATGGGCTAATGGATCATGAAGATCTCTCCTTGGCACTTCAAAGTGGCATGAACTGGGCCCAAGCCGATTTGCTATTGAGCGGTACGCTGCAGAATGGCTTACTAAAAGCTTCGCTAAGCGGGCAGATAGACTCGCTCTCCCTCTCTCAGTTGGGCGTTACTCAGGATACATTATCCTTGCGCACGGATCTTCATATAGATGTAGAGTCGGACTTTAAACAACATCATGCATTAAGTTGGCAGAGCGATAGCTTGCAGTATTATATGCAAGGGCTTCCTCCCCGCAGTTTCCCCTTATCCCTTACCGCCGGATTGGACAGCACGTCAGGTAGGGTCGCTCTCTTCTCCGATGACTTAAAGCTCAATGCGCACATTGCTGAGCCTTTGGATAGCCTTATACAAAAAGTAAGTTCGGTGGGGCAAATCGCCGGTGGCCTTTTGAGTGATACGACAGGTAATAACCAAATGACCGCTATCGCACATGCTATGCCGTTTGCGGAAGTGCATTTCGAAATGGGAGAAAACAATCCTGTGACTCCCTTCTTGCGTGATGAACGCATGTATGTAGAGCGTGTGCAATTAGACTTTGTGAATCGCCCTCAGGAGCGTATGCACTTGAAGGCTACAGCACTTAACTTCCGTCAGGATACGACACGAATAGACTCGGTGGGCCTAATGTTGGTATCCAAGGAGGTAACTCCGGAGGATCGTCTTACCGAAAGTGTGCAGCAAGCCGCTACTTATTTTAAGTGGCCGGGTACGAAGCCGCTCCGTCCTGCTTTTGAGCAAACCGATAATGGTACACCCATCCTGCTAAAGCTAAAGGCTTCCGTACAAAAGTCCTCTTACAGAGGGCAGCACCCCTTTAATATAGATGTAGAGGCCTCTACCGACCTTAACTCCGTTGACTTGGCTGCCCAATACAGGGAAAAAGGACAAACGAGCTATTCGCTTGCGGCACTGGCTTTCCGTAATGAGCAAGGATTTGGACTCTCCTTTAAGCCGCAGCCGGTAATCGTGTCCGGTATTAAGCTACTTCCCAATGCACAAAATGCACTTTTCTATAATCCTAAGGATCAAACACTCAAGGCGGATCTGCAACTGACGGAGGAGAAGGGAGGACAATTGATCATGAAGAGCGAGGAGTCTACCGAAAGTGGTCATGATCAAATCAAGTTGATGATACAGAAGCTGCAACTCGGCATACTGGAGAATGCCTTAGGGCTGGAAGGTCTCGGTGGGCTTTCCTTCGTGGATGTACGCTTAGAGCGTGACTCAAATACGCAGCTTCCTCGTGCGGTAGGGGATGTGTCGGTCAATGACTTGACCTATAATCATGAGCCTTTGGGTAACGTCAGTGTAGCGCTTTTCTATGAGCCGCACGATAAAACAAAGCATTATATCTCAGCCTATCTAAGCCACAATGGAGAGCCGGCTTTGGAGGTAGAGGGACGCTACGACACAGCCGATGAACACTCTCCTATAAAGGCGAGTGCACACGTCAATAAATTCCCGCTTGATCTGGCGAATCCGTTCTTAGGAGCTGATTTAGCTTCGCTGTATGGCTCTATGGAGGGCGATATACAAGCGACAGGTACCCCTAAGTATATGCGACTCAATGGTGCGCTCAACCTGAAGGATGCCGCAGTGCATTTGCCGCAAGTAGGCGAAACATTCTCTATCGATACAGAGCCGTTGCGCTTTGAAAACAGTAAGCTACACCTCAAAAATTTCTGTTTGCGGAATAGTGATAAGCATACTCCAATATCGGTCAATGGAGACTTTACGCTCTTCGGTCCTGAAGCTATGCAGGCTAATCTTCGAGTAGATGGGGATGAGGTAGAGTTGATTGATAGTAAGCAGAGCCGTGGGCAGATGGTTTATGGCCGCTTGATTACCAGTCCTCATATTACGCTGCGAGGCAATGTATCAAAGCCGGTGATACGTGGCTCCTTGAATATATTGGGGGGAACAAACTTAACCTATGTATATGCCGGTAGTGCGCTTAAAGCAACAGATAATATGGCCGGAGTGGTCGTGTTTAAAGACTTCTCCGATACACTCTTTGTGGAAGAGCCTGCGGTCGCTTTGCCTTCGCCAGGTAGTGCAGACATAGCTCTTAATATACACATAGATCCTGCCGTTCAGTTGGGGGTAGATCTATCTGTTGGACATCAGGATTATGTGCAGGTAATTGGCGGAGGGGATCTGCGCTTCCAGTCACCGCCTTTCGGAGTTATGAACCTGACAGGACGCTATAACTTGAGTGGCGGAGGACAAGTGCGCTATAAGTTCCCGGTTGTAGGACGTAAAGATTTTGTAATTGATAAGGAGAGTTATGTGGCATGGAATGGACCAATTGACAATCCTTACATCAACTTCAAGGCGGTCAATAGGGTGCGTGCAGACGTAAATGAAGCGGGCACTTCGCGGAAGGTTGACTTTGATGTGCTTATTGTGGCTCGTGAAGATCTCTCTAAGATAGATTTGGCTTTTGATTTGGAAGCGCCGGATGACTTGGGCGTACAGAATACACTTGCTACCATGAGTAAGGAAGAGCGCGGAAAGCAGGCTATGGCGCTTATGGTGAGCGGTGCATTCCTGGCGACAGATCCGTCGGAGATGAGCATGCAGCGTATTCTTAGCGGCTTTGCAGTAAGTGAATTGAACAACCTGACCGGTAAGTTCCTCGAAGGGACAGACCTCAATGTGGGCATGGAACTGCATAATACCGGCTCCGGCTCCGTTTATACTGACTATACGTATAGCTTCAGCAGGCGATTCTTCAACGATCGGGTGCGCTTCGTAATAGGCGGAAAGGTTGCAGCAGGTAACCTACCTACCAATTATGAGCAAACATTTATCGACAACGTTACACTCGAGTATCGTATAGATAAGTCCGGAAGCCAGTATATGAGTCTATTCCATAAGCGAAACAACGATAATATTTTGGAAGGTTTAGTTACGGAAACAGGTGCGAGCTACATATTACGTCGCAGCTTGTATAAGTTGAGCGACTTATTCCGTCCTCAAAGGCGAAAGATTAAGTCAGCACCGATTGACAGCTTGTCCACTACACCGATCGCAGTACCTCCTGTCGATACACTCAACCGTGAGGAAACTCCTATCGATTCCCTTACCACAAAGATACCGAAATGAAGAAGCAGGTTCCTTTCTATATACTAATGGTTTTGCTGCTGTGTGGAGCAGTAGGTTGCTCTACAACCAAGAATCTTCCGGAAGGAGAGCAGCTCTATGTGGGAATAGGTAAGACGAAGATTATCAATGAAGATGGTTCGTCTGCCGGGCAGCGTGCTCTATCTGCCGCTGAAAGCGCCATTAATGTAAAGCCGAATAATTCTCTTTTTGGAAGTGCCCGTATGAGAATACCCTTCCCTTTTGGTCTGTGGGTGTACAATCGCTATGTAAACGACTCTACGGCATTAGGTAAGCGCATTTATAAGATGTTTGCTTCCGAACCGGTTTTGCTTAGTAATGTGAATCCTGATCTTAGAAGTATCAATGCTAAAAATGCTTTGCGCGAGCATGGCTACTTTGCTGCCTCCGTTAGGGATAGCATAGCTACATTAAAAGACTCTCTGCAGGCCCGTGTTTTTTATACGATAAACATGGGAAAGCCTTACTTATACGACTCTATTGAGTTCCTTCCTCCTATCTCTTTGGTGGGAGGTGTGCAGTTTGATCATTCTCTTTTTTCTAAGTTGCAAGTAGGTGATCAGTTTAATCTAGGCCGTCTTTTGGAAGACAGACAGCTTATCAGTACGATGCTTCGCAATAGGGGTTTTTATTACTATACTCCGGATGTAATCTATTATGAAGCCGATACGCTGCACAGAGATAATGCAGTACACCTGAAGGCTCGTATCAAGCAGGGCACACCCGAGTCTGTGTTTACGCCTTGGACAATAGGGAATGTGGTTTTTACGATTAATGGCTTTCGCGGTGATACGATGAAGGATAGTACTCAATTTAATGATATTCTCATCCGCTATAACGGAAGGCGACCGCAGGTACGTAGTGGTGTAATAGGGCGTCGTATGCGACTGCGCCCCGGTGACATCTATTCGGAGCGTGCTGAGATGCGGAGCCGCGAGGCGTTGGCACGACTGGGCGTATTCGCTTATACGGAGTTCGTCTTTACTCCGATCGATACGGTGAATCATGTACTGGATCTATACGTAAACTCTACGTTGGATCGCCTTTGGGATACCTCATTGGAAACCGCTTTCAAGGTAAAGAGTAACAACTTCTTAGGTCCTGCGCTCACTTTCTCCTTGGCACGGCAAAATTTGCTCGGAGGTGGTGAAACGCTGTCCGGCAGTATTCATGGCTCCTATGAGTGGCAGTCGTGGAATAATGCGGAGGGTCGTGCCGCATTGATCAATAGTTACGAGTTTGGTATTGATATAGGCTTGCAGGCTCCAGCTATCTTTCTCCCCGGTGTGAAGGATAATGTGTTCCCATTTCCTACAGCTACCGACTTGACACTCTCTGCCAGTATTCTCAATCGTGCCGGGTATTTCCGCATGCTTTCCGCAGGTGCCTCTATATCCTATACCTTTGATGTAAATCAATCGAATAAGCATGTAGTTACTCCTTTCCGATTGCAGTTCAACCGCTTGTCCAATCGTTCGGACCTATTTAAGGAGATCGTGAAGGAGAATCCTGCATTGGGTTTGAGTCTGAGGAGTCAGTTTATCCCCAGCTTAGGATATGTGTACACCTACAATAATGTATTTGAAGATCATGGATCTCATAAGATTTGGATGGAGTATTCCTTATCTGAAGCGGGTAATCTATTGAATGGAATCTATGCGGCTGCCGGTAAGCGCTACAACGATACGAAAACACTGCTTAGTGTTCCTTTTGCTCAGTTTGTGCGGTTTACCGCTGACTTCCGTTATACGTACACGATCAATCGTAATCAGACGGTAGCTGCGCGCTTGGCAACCGGAGTTATCTACAGCTTTGGTAATATGAAAGTGGCTCCATATAGTGAGCAGTTTTATGTGGGTGGCGCAAATAGTATTCGTGCTTTTACGGTACGTAGTGTAGGGCCCGGGGCATATCGTCCTATGGAGGGTAAGTATGCATTTATTGATCAAACCGGTGAGTTCAAGTTGGAGATGAATGCCGAGTGGCGTATGCGTCTTGCCGGTAATCTGCATGGTGCTCTTTTCCTTGATGCCGGTAATATATGGCTGATCCATAAAGATCCCTATCGACCTTATGGATCGCTGCGCGAGGTAGCCGACTTCAAGGATTTCCTCGATCAAATCGCTTTGGGTACAGGCTTAGGGTTACGCTACGACTTGGGCTTCTTTGTGATTCGTTTGGATGCCGGTATCGGACTTCACCTTCCTTACAAGACGAGCCGCAGGGGGTACTACAATATTCCTAAATTTAAGGATGCCCTCGGAATACATTTGGCTATTGGCTATCCATTCTAAGAAAGTGCCCATTCGGCTAGGTCGGGTATAATGTGTACAGTAGTCGTGAACTTAGGTTATTTTGTCTGCCGGAGTGCTATCAATCGGCATATTGGTGTATCAATCGATAATTTATAGTACCTTCGCACTCAGAAGGGAGTTTGTAAAGCTTGCCCTTCTCAATAATATTAAGAAGTAGAACTTTAAAGTAACAATAAAGAATTATGAAAAAGTTATTTGCTGTAGCCGTTATTGCATTGGCTTGTGTAGCATGCAATGGCAATAAGAAGAGTGACACTTGTACCTGTGATGGTACACAATGTGAAGAAATGGGTTGTAAGGAGGGATGCACCTGCCAGTCTTGCCAGGACAAAACCCCAGCCACAACCTGTGCGCAGTTACCTATGGGGGTTTGGAAAGGTACATTGCCCCAAGCTGATGCAGCTGCGGTAATTGAAGCTACCCTTACCGTTAAGGAGGGCAACAAGGTAGACTATACGACTACTGCAGGAGAGAATATTTTGGACGCTGACTATACATTCGCTGACGGCAAGCTCTCATTTGCCGATAAGAGCTTTGAGTTGGAAGAAAATAAGCTCTATATGCTTGACAGCGAAGGAAAGCGTGCTAATGTAGAAGGCGCTCAGGAGTATATCTTCACGCTTGCCGAGTGCGCTGAAAAGGCACCTGCAGCTGAATAATGAGACTCTCGGAAAAGAGATAGTTATACAAAGCTCTTAGGCGGGTAACGAAGTTACCGGTCACCGGCTTTGCCCAAGAAAAGGGGGCGGACTGACAAGTAGGTCCGCCCCTTTTTTCTTTCCCATTATTTTAAAGCCCTACTTTCTTGAGAAAAAAGATCTATATCTTTCATTTAAAACATCAGAACCTATTGAATGAAACATCTATACCTTTTAGATGAAACATCAGAACCTTTTTTCTATTCTTTCTAACTACCTGATCAGTAGATGCTTGTCCTCTTCCCGGGTAAACGGGTGAGGGGCTTTTTGCGCTCTGCTCTTGATCGGACAGTAATAATACTTTTTGTCCTATTTGTCAGCAATTCTCTTTTGGCATAGTATTTGTATTATACTTGGTGTATGTTCGATTCGGGATGCCGAAGGGGGCATATAAGAGAAAAGATTAAAGACATAACCATTAGAAATAAAAGATATACGACACAATATGGGAAAGATCATTGGAATAGACTTAGGAACAACGAACAGCTGTGTAGCTGTGTTAGAGGGCAACGAGCCCATCGTTATATCCAACAGTGAGGGAAAGCGTACAACTCCCTCCATTGTAGCCTTCGTAGACGGAGGTGAGCGTAAAGTGGGTGATCCTGCAAAGCGTCAGGCCATCACCAATCCGAAAAAGACGATTTATTCGATTAAGCGATTCATGGGTGAAACCTATGACCGCGTAAGTAAAGAGACGAGCCGTGTGCCGTTTGAAGTAGTTCGCGGTGACAATAATACAGCCCGCGTAAATGTGGACGGACGCCTCTACTCACCGCAGGAAATATCTGCTATGATCCTGCAAAAGATGAAAAAAACGGCTGAAGATTATCTGGGTGCTGAAGTTACAGATGCTGTAATTACTGTACCGGCATACTTTAGCGATGCACAGCGTCAGGCCACTAAGGAAGCCGGTGAAATAGCCGGACTTAAGGTACGCCGTATCGTAAATGAGCCTACGGCAGCTTCACTTGCCTATGGCTTGGATAAGGTAAATAAGGATATGAAGATCGCTGTCTTCGACCTTGGTGGGGGAACGTTTGATATTAGTATCCTCGAGTTGGGTGACGGAGTTTTTGAAGTGAAGTCCACCAATGGAGATACCCATTTGGGAGGAGACGACTTCGACCACGTTATTATAGACTGGATGGCAGAAGAGTTTAAAGCTCAGGAAGGGGTTGACCTACGGCAAGATCCTATGGCATTGCAGCGCTTGAAGGAGGCTGCTGAAAAAGCTAAGATAGAGCTCTCTTCAGCTAATAGTACAGATATTAACCTGCCCTATATTACCTCAATTAACAATGTGCCTAAGCACTTGGTAATGCCTCTTACTAAGGCTAAGTTTGAGCAGTTAAGCAGCAAACTCATCCAGGCATTAGTGGCTCCTTGCGAGCAGGCAATGAAGGATTCAGGCTTCTCTAAGGATCAAATTGATGAGGTGATCCTTGTGGGTGGTTCTACACGAATCCCCGCCGTACAGGAAAAAGTACGCGAGATATTCGGTAAGGAACCCTCAAAGGGTGTGAACCCCGATGAAGTAGTAGCCATTGGTGCAGCTATTCAAGGTGGTGTGTTGACCGGAGAAGTAAAGGATGTATTGCTACTTGATGTGACTCCTCTTTCTTTGGGTATTGAGACCCTCGGTGGTGTGATGACCAAGTTGATCGATGCCAATACAACCATTCCTGCCAAGAAGAGCGAAGTATTCTCCACGGCAAGCGATAATCAGCCGCAAGTTGAGATCAATGTACTGCAAGGGGAGCGTACAAAGGCGAGCGATAATAAGAGTATAGGTCGCTTTATATTAGATGGTATTACACCGGCACCTCGTGGTATTCCTCAGATTGAAGTAACCTTCGATATTGATGCTAACGGTATTCTTAACGTAAGTGCAATTGATAAGGCTACCGGCAAGGAGCAAAAGATCCGCATTGAGGCATCCAGCGGCTTGACAGATGATGAAATCAAGCGTATGAAGGCAGAAGCAGAAGCTAATGCAGAGGCTGATAAGAAGCTTAAGGAGCAGGTTGATAAGTTTAACCAAGCCGATAATCTGATTTTCAATAGCGAGAAGCAGGTTAAGGAGATAGCTGATAAGATTTCTCCCGACCATAAGAAGGCAATTGAGGATGCTATCGCACACCTCAAGGAGGCTAGACAAAAGGAGGACGTAGCTGCTATCGACAGTGCAATGGAAGCCTTAAACCAAGCTTTCCATGCGGCAAGCGAAGAGCTTTATAAGCAGAATGCTGCAAGCGGTCAGGCTCAGCCTAATCCAAATGACGGACCTCAGCCGGGAAATGCTCAGAATAAGGGCGGTGACGAAAAAATATCAGATGCCGACTTTGAAGAGCTTTAAAGAGGTGCTTCGCAAAGAAGAATAAACAGAATAGAGTAGGGTGCGCGTAATGCGTGCCCTATCTTTTTATCGGCAAGAAGAGCATCCTCAGTGGGGAAGGCCTTACCTTGCTATAAGTATTTACCGGCATGTACAAAAGTACCCATTATCGGGTATACGAATAGGAGATTATTTATCAATTACTACCTTTGTGCCTTGAACGGCCATTTTGCTATTGAAGTATCTATTTATGAGTGAAGCGCGAAACCTTGTTATCGTAGAGTCGCCTGCAAAGGCAAAAACAATCGAGAAGATCTTAGGAGACCAGTATCATGTGCTCTCTTCCTACGGACATATTCGTGACCTTGCGAAAAGCGATTTGGGAGTAGATATAGCCCAAAACTTTACTCCTAAGTACATTATCTCAGAGGATAAGCGACAAGTAGTAAGCCGCCTTAAGGCAGCTGTTAAGGCCGCCGACACGGTATGGCTTGCAAGTGATGATGACCGTGAGGGGGAGGCTATAGCTTGGCATCTATACGAAGTGCTCGGGCTAAAGAATAAGCCCACCAAGCGCATCGTATTCCACGAAATTACTCCCTCCGCCATTAAAAAGGCGATACAAACGCCGCGCGAAATAAACATCAATCTGGTGGATGCGCAGCAGGCAAGACGTATTTTGGACCGAATTGTCGGTTTTGAGCTGTCTCCTCTTCTGTGGCGTAGGATTATGCCTTCCCTATCGGCGGGGCGTGTGCAGAGTGTGGCGGTAAGGCTTATCTGTGAACGAGAAGAGGAAATACGCAACTTTACACCAACTGTTACCTATCGGGCGCAAGCAGCGCTCTCTACCCAAACGGGCAAAATACGCTTTCGTGCCGATGCCAATAGCGAGTTTTCCTCCGCAAACAAGGCAATCGATTTCCTAAAAGCGAATGCGCCGGGGACTATGACGGTTATCGGTATTGAAAAGAAGAAAGCAAGGCGCAGTCCGGCGGCTCCGTTCACCACGAGCACACTTCAGCAGGAAGCGGCGCGCAAGCTCGGGTTCCCCGTATCCACAACTATGCGTGTGGCGCAAAAACTGTACGAGGAAGGGCTGATTACCTATATGCGTACCGACTCGGTTAACCTATCTCCCGTGGCATTAAAAATGGCGGAAGATATCAATACCCGTACTTGGGGCGCGGCAAACCACCAGAGGCGCATCTACAAAACAAAGAGCAAAGGCGCACAGGAAGCGCACGAAGCGATCCGCCCCACCAATCTTGCCATGGGAAATATACCGGGCGACGAGCGCGAAGCACGCCTCTATCGGCTTATTCTCTCGCGTACTTTGGCCAGTCAGATGGCTGACGCTACATTTGAAAAAACAGAGGTTTTAATCGAAAATAGCGCTACCGGTGAACGCTTTATCGCTTCCGGTGAGGTGCTTCTGTCCGAAGGATTCCTCGCTGCCTATAACTATAAGAGTACGGCGGAGGAACAAGATGACGAAGAGGAAGGTAGCGTCAAGCGATTACCTAAGCTGGCAGTGGGCGATACGCTTAAAACGTATACATATACCGCTACCGAGCATTACAGCAATCCACCGGCACGCTATACGGAAGCCTCTCTGGTTCGGCGCTTGGAGGAATTAGGCATCGGCAGACCTTCTACCTATGCACCCACGGTTCAGACTATTCTTAATCGCGAATATGTAACGAAGGGGCAGGATAATGGTACGCTGAGAATTTACAAAGATTACTTGCTGGATACCGATCCCTATATAGCCGGCAAAGAGCCGCAGCTCAAGGAACGACGCGAACATACCGGTGCCACCAAGGGAAAGCTCCTACCTACCGATATAGGAATGGTGGTGAATGACTTCTTGGTAGCTAACTTCCCGAATATTCTAAGCTACGACTTTACGGCAAAAATAGAGGAACAATTCGATAAGATTGCCGATGGAAAGCTTGTTTGGACGGAGCATCTCAATCAGTTCTACCACTACTTTCATCCTTTAGTAGAGAAAGTGTTGAGCTCTGATAGCACGGATACGCGAGGAGAACGTGAGTTGGGCATTGATCCGAAGAGCGGCAAATTAGTGAAAGCTCGTATAGGACGCTATGGTCCATTGGTGCAGATTGGGGACTCAAATGATGAAGAAAAGCCGCGTTTTGCTTCTCTTCGCGATGGACAATCTATACAGACTATTACATTGGAGGAGGCGCTTAAGCTATTTGATTTCCCTCGTCATATCGGTAAATATGAGGGTAGCGAAGTAGAGGTAGCGGTAGGTCGCTTCGGACCTTATATAAAGCATGGGGGCGCAAATACAAGTATTCCCCGCGGCTACAATCCCTCCGAAATAACTCTTGAGGAGGCAATTGCTCTCATTGAGGCTAAGCGCGAGGCTGAGCGCAAAGCAACTCTTCGTACCTATCCGGAGGATAGTGACTTGCGCATTAAGTTGTGGCGCAAGAAACCTGTTATTGAGAAAGGAAAAGACCGCTTCTATCTCCCGGCACGCATTAAGAAGCCTGAGGAACTCTCTTACGAAAAAGCTGTAGCGCTATTGAACGAATTGAAAGGAAGTGGCAGCAGCAAGAAAACGGATACTGCAAAGAAAGTAACTAAGCGTAAAGCAACTTCAAAAACAACCTCCAAGAAGACCACCAAAAAGAAGTAGCTCTCGTCGTGCGTTTCTTCCTGGATATAGCCTTTCGAGGGGATGAGTTTGTGGGTTGGCAAAGACAACCCAACGGATACTCTGTGCAGCAGGCAGTAGAGGAAGCCTTGAGCATACTCTTTCATACTCCCCTTACCGTTGTGGGAGCAGGGCGAACGGATGCAGGCGTGAATGCCTTTTCGCTACCGGCACACGTTGACTTACCGGATACTCCCGAGCAGGCGGAGCGATGGAGACGTAGCTTGAACGGCATTCTTCCCAAGAGTGTGTTTGTACGTTCTATTAAAGCGGTCAATGCCACGGCTCATGCGCGCTTTGATGCCGTGAGTCGTACTTATCACTACTATATCGCCTCCGAGCGGGACCCTTTTATGGGGCCTTATGTGCTGTCGGTTCGACCTCTGCCGGATATAGTGCGTATGAATGAAGCAGCCCAATTGCTTATAGGGGAGCATGACTTTACCTCTTTTTCCAAGTTGCATACCGACACGCATACGAATATTTGTACCGTAACGGAAGCACTTTGGACTGAAAGCTTTTATCCGGGTTGCTATCAATTTACTATCACTGCCAATCGTTTTCTGCGTAGTATGGTGCGCACGATTGTAGGTACACTGCTACAAGTAGGCAGGGGAGAGCTCAATTCCTTTGATATACAGAGCATATTAGAGCAAAAGGATCGTAGTTGTGCCGGAGTATCCGTCAAGCCATGGCCCCTCTTTCTGTACCGAGTAGCCTATCCCGATGCTATTTATCTGTAGACAGATAGAGCCGTGATATGTCGTAGTTGCATACGTTTCTCTTTCGGGCAAGTGCATCCCCTCCGCACTTAATGCATATCGGTTGCAAAATAGATATATATCTTTGCATCAAGAGGTATACAAGTAGGTATATAACTATGGAGAGAAAGGTATATAAGTTTCATCAGGCATTAAGAGGAGCTATGGGCAGGAGTATCCTATCGCGCACCGTTTGCCTACAAGTAATGGGACAAACTGAACGATGCTAACGGAACAAAGTTTCCCGGTAGTCGGGATGAGTTGTGCCACTTGTGTGGCTCATGTACAGAAGGCGCTTGCAAGGAGTAAGGGCGTGGAGCAGGTAAGCGTAAACTTAGCTACAGCCACGGCACGTGTAAGCTACGACCGGTCTGTTGTTACGCTTGAGGAGCTTCAAAAGGCTGTTGCTGCTGCAGGGTATAAGTTGATTGTTTCTACTGATGCCTCCGAGAGCAGAAAAGCAGCTGCCGCAGTCAAACAGAAAGCGTATCGCATACTGCGTCGCCGTACTTTTGTAGCACTTATTCTTACCATACCGGTGGTACTGTATGGGATGATATGGATGCATCGACCTGAGGCGCCTTGGGTGATGTGGCTCTTTGCTACGCCTGTAGTATTTGTGATGGGGAGAGACTTCTTTCGCAATGCTTGGCAGCAGTTGCTGCATCGCTCTTGCAATATGGATACATTGGTGGCGCTTAGCACCGGAATAGCTTATCTGTATAGTCTTTTCAATCTCTTTGCTCCCTACTTCAGGTGGACACACTCTGTAGGACAGCCCATTTACTTTGAGTCCGCTGCCGTAATTATTACCTTCATTCTCTTGGGACGTTTATTAGAAGAGCGCGCTAAGCATAGGACATCAATGGCAATTGATCAGCTTATGGGCCTACAACCTTCTCGCGTGGTAAGAGTGAATGAGGATGGTAGCTTAGAGGAGGTAGCGATCAATGTGTTGCGCAAAGGGGATATTCTTTTGGCAAAACCGGGCGAGCGAATTGCAGTAGATGGCACGGTCACTGAGGGCAGCAGTTATGTAGAAGAGAGTATGCTCACGGGAGAGCCGGAAGCCAAGCTGAAGCAAGTAGAAGCCAAGCTTTTTGCCGGCACGATCAATCGAACCAATACGCTTACTTATCGTGCCGATGAAGTGGGGGAGGAGACACTGCTCGCCGGTATTATTCGATTGGTGGAGCAGGCGCAAGGGAGCAAAGCACCCATTCAGCGTACAGTGGATAAAATAGCTTCCGTGTTTGTACCGGTGATTCTCTCCATTGCGGTGGTTACCCTCTTGCTTTGGTTGCTGTTAGATGCCGATCAGAGGGTTGTGCATGGCCTACAGGCTTGCGTGTCGGTACTTGTTATTGCTTGTCCTTGTGCTTTGGGATTGGCTACCCCCACCGCTATTATGGTAGGAGTTGGGGTAGGGGCTAAGCATGGTATTCTTATTAAGGATGCGGAAAGCCTTGAAGTGGCGAGAGGTATCGATACGCTTCTCGTGGATAAAACCGGTACACTAACTCACGGACAGCCACAAGTAACCGACTTTCACTCTCTTCCGCAAACCGATATGTCGGTATTTGCTGCTATGGAGGCACGAAGTGAGCATCCTTTGGCGGCTGCCGTAGCTGCCTACTTATCCACGGATCACCTACCTGAGCTCACCAACTTGCAAACCCATCCCGGTAAAGGAGTTTCGGCATACTCAGGGGCGCACCGTTACCTAATAGGGAATGAGGCTTTATTTAAGGAGTTTGAGATCCCCATTCCTGACCCGTTTCGTCCGGAGGTAGAGCGTCTTCTTGCGGAGGGCAGGACAATCGTTCTTTTTGCCCAAGAGTGCACGATGGTTGCCGTGGCAGGTATAGCGGATAGCATCAAAGAAAGCTCTCGTGAAGCGGTTGATGCTTTGCAGCGGAAAGGCATCGAGGTATGTATGCTTACGGGGGATAATCGTGCTGCGGCAGTGAGGGTGGCTGCGGCTGTCGGTATAGAGGGTTACTATTCGGAAGTACTCCCTCATGAAAAAGCGGCTATTGTGAAGGCGCTGCAAGCAAAGGGTAAAAAGGTGGCTATGGTGGGCGACGGAATAAACGACACGGCTGCCTTAGCTCAAGCCGATCTAAGTATTGCCATGGGGTGCGGGAGCGATATAGCTATGGAAGTAGCCGGAATTACTATCATAGGAGATGATTTGCGACGTATTGCGGAGGCCATTCGCTTATCGCACCTTACGGTCACGACCATTCGTCAAAACCTCTTTTGGGCTTTCTTTTACAATCTTCTCGCGGTGCCTATTGCCGCCGGTGTATTGTATCCGATAAACGGCTTCTTACTCAATCCTATGATTGCCGGTGCGGCTATGGCTTTGAGTAGCGTAAGCGTGGTGACCAATAGTCTTCGTCTGGGCCGGCGTAAGCTAAGTACGCCAACGAGCAGCAGTCGACGAGTAAAACTTTCTAAACAGATTCAGATTAAAGATATGAACGAAAAAATCTATCGCATTGAAGGAATGACGTGCATGCATTGTCGTAAGCATGTGGAGGATGCACTTAATAGTTTGGAGGGGGTGCAGGCTTTTGTTTCCCTGTATCCTCCCTTAGCTACGATACGCTTCTTGGGTAAGGAGATTCCTTTGGAAACCTTGCAGAAAGCGATTAAAGAGCGAGCCGGAGAGGATTATCGCATCTATCCCAATTAATCCTATTCGCTGCTTCCCTTTGCTTGTGGAAGCAGCTCTTGCAGCCTCTTTACTTATCGGTAGGAAAAGGCGATAAGTGCTTTCAGTAGTCGCCCTCTTTCGTTGAGCGAGAGAGGCTTCTATGCCCTGAAAAATAGATCAGAACCTTTTTTCTCGTTCAAACACATCTTTTGCGGTCGTTGGGTGCATGCGGATATTCTTCATTTTCGTTCGGACCAAACGATTTTTTCATTCGGATGAATTTTTACTCCCTTACCAAGTTCAATCCGCTTTAGTTTATTACAGCTGAATCTTTTGGCAATGTGGCTTTGTCTGATTGGGTATTGCGCGCATGCGAGAGCCCCTCTTTCTGATCAAATGAGTACCTTTGGAGCAGTCAAGGGAAGGAAATGGAGAAAAAGGATAAGTATAGAGAATCGGATTTTGAGCTGATGGCACCTGTCGGCTCGTATGAGTCTCTTCAAGCGGCTATACATGCCGGTGCGGATAGTGTTTACTTTGGTATATCTAAGTTGAATATGCGTTCCGGTTCGGCAGCCAACTTCGGCTGGGACGATCTGTCGCAGATTACCTCTATTTGTAGGGAAGCCGGAGTAAAGAGCTATCTAACCCTTAATACAATCCTCTACGACGATGATCTTGCTCTGATGCGCGAAATCATTGATCGGGCGAAGGAGTCGGAGGTATCTGCTATCATAGCCTCGGATGTGGCAGCCATGACCTATGCGGCAGAGCGGGGAGTGGCGGTTCATCTTTCTACTCAACTCAATATTACCAATGCGGAGGCACTTAGCTTTTATGCCCGTTTTGCCGATGTGGTCGTGTTAGCGCGCGAGCTTAACCTTGATCAGGTGAGTGCTATTCATCGAGCTATAGAAGAGCAGCCTATTCAGGGGCCGAACGGTCGACCGGTGCGTATCGAAATGTTTGCCCACGGTGCGCTCTGCATGGCTGTATCGGGCAAGTGCTACCTAAGCCTGCATGAACTTGGGCGCTCCGCCAATAGGGGGGCTTGTGGTCAGGTGTGCCGTCGCAGCTATCGTGTGTTTGACGAAACCAGTGATATAGAGCTGAAGGTAGAGAATAGCAATATCATGTCTCCCAAGGACTTGAAAACGGTTCATTTTATCAATAAGATGATGGATGCCGGAGTGCGTGTCTTTAAGATAGAGGGGCGTGCACGCGGTCCTGAGTATGTGCATACAGTAGTCTCTGTGTATAAGGAGGCTATACGAGCCGTTTGTAATGGTACCTATAGTCCGGAGAAGATTGCCGAGTGGGATGAGCGTTTAGCCACTGTATTCAATAGAGGCTTTTGGAATGGTTACTACCTCGGACAGCGCCTTGGCGAGTGGACGCCTATTTATGGCTCTGCAGCCACAAGAGAAAAAGTATTTGTAGGAAAGATAACCAATTACTTCTCTAAGCTTGGCGTCGCCGAAGTGCTTTTAGAAGCGGGTTCTTTAGCGCAGGGAGATAGAATAATCATAACGGGTCCCACTACCGGACTGGTAGAAGAGGATCTCGCAGAGATAAGGCTTGACCTAAAGCCCGTGGCGGAGGCTCCGAAGGGCAGCGTGATTTCTATTCCCGTACCCGAGAAAGTGCGACCGAATGATCGGGTCTATCGATTTAATGAGCGACAAAACACGCAGCAATCGTTTAATCAATAGATAATACATAGGTGTCCAAATAGTCTAAAGCAAATACTGAATAGTCATCATAACAATATTACTTCATCATGCAGCGTAAACAAACCATCGTATCGCCTTCATTACTGAGTGCGGATTTTCTACACCTACAGGATAGTGTGGAAATGATCAATCAAAGTGATGCAGACTGGCTTCACATAGATGTGATGGATGGGGTATTTGTCCCTAATCTATCGTTTGGATTTCCTATTCTAGAGGCTATTCGCCCTGTAGTAAAGAAACCATTGGATGTGCATTTGATGGTAGTTAATCCTATGGATTACTTGGATCGCTTGGCAGCACTTCAGACCGAGGTAATGACCATCCACTATGAAGTATCGCAGCACTTGCATCGCTCGATGACCGCAATACGTGCAAAAGGAGTGAAAGCCGGTGTGTCGCTTAACCCACATACCCCGGTGAGTATGCTCGAAGATGTACTGGAGGTGTGTGATGTGGTACTACTGATGAGTGTAAATCCTGGCTTTGGTGGGCAGTCCTTTATTCAGCGAACCCTACACAAGGTGGAGACGCTTCGCGCCATGATAGACCGGCAGGGCTTGAATACACTTATCGAGGTGGACGGCGGTGTCAATGAAGCGACCGGCCAAGCTTTAGTTAATGCGGGGGCTGATGCCTTAGTAGCGGGTAGTTACGTATTTAAGCATCGCTCCCCACAGGAGGCTATTCGCATACTGAAGCATCGTGAATAGCAGCCTAAGGAGTAGGCCTGCTTTAGGAGCCCTTCTGGTATTCCTCGTCGGGCTTGCGCTTGGCTTCACGACCCTTAGCGCACATGCGCTCCAAATAGCTATTGGCGCACTGCTTGTAGTAGCTGTGTCGCTTTGGGGAGGAAGATACTATGCGCCCCTTAGGATGGTCGTTTTTCTGCTTGCTGCTTCGGCTTTTGGCTTCTTTGTGGCAGCTAATTTCAAAGAGCATTTATCTATCGGGGCAACAGAGTATGAGGGTACCTGTAGGGCGGTTACACTCTCCGAAGCAAATCGCACCACGCACTATCAGCGAGTACTTACCCGCTTTTCGGATGGTAAGAAGGTGATGCTCTATTTGCCCTTGAGTGGAGAATGCCCTCAGATAGGGGATACCTTACAACTTTCCCGGGCTACCATAGTGCCTACTGAACGGCAGTCGCAAGCTTCGTACCGTCATTTTCTTATGTCCAAAGGGGCTTGTGGAGTTAGCTATCCCTATACCTACCGGCTTTACAAGGCGCAACACAGTACTTCGGTTCGGCGTTTCGCTCTCTCTGTAAGAGACAGACTGCTCCGGCGAGTGGACAGCCTGATAGAGAGCGAGGAGAGTAGAGCGATCATTTACTCTGTATGCTTTGGCTATCGGAATGAATCGAGAGAAGTGGCAGATAAATTCCGCGCTGTGGGCGCAGCACATATTATGGCGGTAAGTGGGCTCCACTTGGGCATTGTGGTTTACTTTGTATGGTTTCTCTTGGCTCCCCTGATAAGCTCGGCTCGTCAGCGTCGATGGCTCTCAATAGTCGTTATTGCGGTAGCTTGGATTTTTGCTCTACTCACGGGCCTTTCCACGCCTACTATACGTGCTGCCTTCATGCTTACTCTTTATGAAATAGCGGATGTATGGGGAGTGAGTAGAGATAGAATCAACGTCCTTGCCTTTTCTGCATTTGTGTTATTAGCGATCCATCCCGGTTTTCTTTTTGATATAGGATTTCAGCTCTCTTATATGGCCATTTTGTCCATTGCGCTTTTTTATCCTCTCTTTTATAAGACCAGTAGAGCTCGGCTTCGCAAAAACCCATTGATTAGCTATCTGTATGGGCTAGTAGCCTTGTCCATTTCAGCTCAAGTACTTACTATACCGCTTATACTATACCACTTTGGCTCTACATCGCTTTGGGCCCTGTGGAGTAACATACCCTTGGTGATACTAAGCGGTGCGCTAATTCCGTTGGCGTTGATTACTGTTTTATTTATACCCTCGGGAATGCTTTTCTCTACTCTTGGCGCAATAATTGCATGGTTGTGTAATATGATCCTTGAAGTGATAGAAAGTTTTTTGCAAATGGGCGGAGGTATGCTCCGAGTGCATATTACCCAAGGTGGTATGCTGGCGCTGTACTTAATGATAGCAGCACTTTATCAAGCTGTCTTAATCCTGCACCACCGTGTAGATGGGTACGAAGCCCTTTATGGGAGCGAAAAGAGATTGAAAGAATCAATCCGTGTGCCTCGTAAATTTATGAAACCTGCCTATTTAGATGGTTTGACAAGCGGCTCACAACCCCCTCTTTCCATAAAATAGGGTTACATTTGTAGAAACTTGGTACAGAGCGAGTGCACTCTATCCTGATGCGAGGAGAGGTTACCAAAGGAAAGGGAGAAATAGAATGAGAAAAAGAGAGATAGAAGAGCTAATATATAACGGACGGCTATATGATGCTATTAAGGGGATACGTGCATACAGCGAAGAATTGCCCTATCCCTTTCATCTTGAAAAAATAGCAGATATAGAGACTACCTATCGCCAAATGCTCTCCTATGCGGTACAGGGAGTGAAAGATGACAAACGGGACGAAATAGTTACGTTTCTAAAGCGCTCTTTACTCGAGGAAATGGATGAGCTAAGGCGAGAGCAGGGAATACGTATATCCGGTGAGCAGTATTATGTGACGATGAAGATATTGGCAGCCAATGTGGACTCGGCTCTGCGTCTTCGTGAACCATTGCTTCAGGATCCGGCTTCCCTTGTGGGGGCACAGCGCAAAGTGTTTGACAATTGTTTGGAAGAACTCTTTGATACTATATGGGTTTCTCATGGTATTGATGACGATATACTCAGTGAATACAGCCAAGCAAGTGACTATGTGAGACAGTCTATTGCCTCAGCTATGACATTGGCACTGATGTATCTATGGGACGAAACGAAAGTAAAATGGATTTTAAGCGAGCTGACACGTGAAGACCTCTCCGAGGGCTACTTGGTGAGACTCGCTTTTGCCTTTGTGGTGGCAGCAACGCTCTATGATAAGCGTCTTTCTCTCTACGATAAGGAGTTCGGCCCCCTATTGAAGAAAGTAAGTGATATGGTCTATGCCTCAGATGATGAGGGGGTGATTTCTTTCTCTGAATTGCTGGAGATGCTCTACAGCGACTACCTAATTGCGACTGAGACGAGCGATTTAACGCATATGTTGGAGAAGAAGATGCCCGGTATTCAGGCGCAGAGTATAGATGTCATGCGCCAATCCATGGAAGAGGGGTTGGAAAGTGGCTTAGAAGGAATTATGGCTGACGAGGACCTCCGTAGTGAAATGGAGCGGATAGCACGCTTGGAGCAAGAAGGGTACGATACACGTTATGCACTCTTTCGTAACTTTAAGCGGTTCCCCTTCTTTCGCTCTGTAGGTAATTGGTTGATCCCCTTTGATATCAAGCATAGTGCTATTGTAGCCCGATTTGAAGAAACCGGAGGTGATGCCGTGAGAACCCTTACCGAGCTCTTTCACAATGTGGTGTGTGACTCTGATTTGTATAGCGCGCTATTGGGCTATCACTCATTTAATATTACTTATAACGGCAGTGCGGAGGATCTCAATCGTGCTTTGGACGAAAAGCGAGAGATGGAGGGAGAAGCAAAGCATAACGATAGAAAAAGGATTCATCAAGCTATCCACAGCTATTTCCAATGCTTCTACCGATTAGTGAAGCTATATCCATTCTCCGGCAGACGCCTATTCAACTTTTTCGACAATTTACTGGTGCCGGATATGATAGTGCTCCGTCCCTATCTACCCAATTATAACCATTTGGCGGTACAGGCGATTGATCTGCTTATGAATAAGAAGAAGTATAAGCAGGTTATTCAGATTGTAGAGCAATTACATAAGAGCGGTACAACGGATAGAAATTTACTTATTCGCTCAGGGCATGCTCATTACCAACTCAATGAGTATATCGATGCGATTAAAAGCTATGAGCACGCAGATTTAATTGGTGATCTGGACGCTGATAGTATCATCGAATTAGCGCTATCCTATCGCTCTGTAGGCTTGTATAAGAAGGCAACCGAGCTACTTAGCGAGTTGCGTGAGAAGGATAAGGAAAATCCCGAGTTACTCCTCCGTTTGGCAGCTACTTTTTTAGAGATGCAGTGCTACGATATGGCTAAGCCCCTGCTTTACGAGTACGAATTTAAGTCCTCTCGTCCCGAACGTGTACTGCGTCCTATGGCATGGACCCTTTTCATGCTGAAGGAGTATGTTCAAAGTGAAGCTTATTATAATAAGATGGAGCACAAGAATAGTGTAGATTGCCTCAACCAAGGATATCTAATGATGGCAATGGGTCGCTATACAGATGCCGTAACGAGCTTCCGTGAGGCGTTTGCACTACAAAAGGGGGATAGTGAAACTATTTACCAAATGGTAGCGGATGACGAAGCCGTTCTGCTTGTACATAAGATTACTTGCCACGATGTATGGCTTCTATTGGATGCCGTTAGTATGAAAGCATAAAAAAAGGAATCAACTAATTAATACAGCATATGGATATCAAAGAGTTCAACTTCAAAGGAAAGACCGTATTTGTTCGTGTAGACTTTAATGTACCATTAGATGACAAGGGGCATATAACAGACGACACGCGTATGCGTGCTGCACTACCTACCCTACAGAAGATTCTTTCAGATGGTGGAAGGCTAATTATTGCTTCTCATTTAGGAAGACCAAAAGGCCCATCCGAAGCGCTCTCGCTAAAGCACATTGTGCCACACTTAGAGGAGCTATTGGGTCAAAAGGTGCGCTTTGTCCCCGATTCAGTTGGTGAAGAAGTAAAAGCAGCTGCCGAAGCTCTACGTGATGGAGAGGCACTTCTTTTGGAAAATCTCCGCTTTTACGCAGAGGAAGAGGGTAAGCCCAGAGGCCTTGCAGAGGATGCCTCTGAGGAGGAAAAGAAAGCTGCTAAGGCAGCCGTTAAGCAGGGGCAGAAGGAGTATGCCAAGCAACTTGCCTCTCTCGCTGAGGTATATGTGAACGATGCCTTTGGTACCGCTCACCGGGCTCATGCCTCTACAGCAATCATGGCTGAGCATTTTGACCGCGAGCACAAGCTTTTTGGATTCCTTATGGAGAAAGAGGTAAAGGCTGTTGAGCGGGTTATAGGGGATATACAGCATCCTTTTGTGGCCATTATGGGAGGCGCAAAGGTATCTAGCAAAATAGATATTATTGACTCTCTGTTGGACAAGGTCGATAAGCTAATCCTTACGGGTGGAATGGTCTATACTTTTGTAGCGGCACACGGAGGAAAAATAGGTAAGTCCCTTTGCGAAGAGGATAAATTTGATTTAGTGGGAGAGATTGAACGCAAGGCAAAGGAGCGCGGTGTAGAGTTGGTTATGGCTACTGATTGTGTGGCTGCCGATGCATTCGCCAATGATGCGCAAAAAGCCGTATATCCAATTGATGCCATTCCTGAGGATAGAATGGGATTGGATGTAGGTCCCGAGACCTCTCGTCGGTATGCCGAAGCACTGAAAGGTGCTCAGACAATCCTGTGGAATGGCCCCTGCGGTGTGTTTGAAATGGAGTCTTTCCGTGCAGGCTCTGAAGAAATGGCAAAAGCAATCGTAGCAGAAACGAAGCAGGGCGCTTATTCGTTAGCCGGGGGAGGTGACACAGTAGCACTTGTACATCTTCTTGGGTTGGCCGATCAGGTATCTTACGTATCAACAGGCGGTGGTGCTCTGTTAGAGGCTATTGAAGGAAAAGAGCTTCCCGGTGTAGCTGCTATTAAGAAGTAAATAAGATGACGTCGCCTATACTTGTAGAAGTTTATGACGAGGCACAGCATGCCCAACTCCTTGATTCGGTAAAGCAACTATATGAAGAGAGCTTTCCGATCGAGGAGCGGCGTCCCTGGCACCGCTTTTTGGAGTTGTTAGGTGAAGAGCCACGATTTATCCTCAACTTGATCTTTTCAGTAGAAGATCATGCCTTTGCGGGATTCCTTACCACTTGGAATCTTGGGGAGATCAACTATGGAGAGCACTTTGCTATGGAGCCCTCCTTGAGAGGTAGAGGATGGGGACGTATGCTGCTCCGAGAGTTGCTGCAATTACGAGAGACAAAGCCCTTTGTATTTGAAGTTGAGCCGCCTGTAACCCCTATTGCGGAGAGGCGTCTTCACTTCTATCAATCTCTTGATGCAGCCATTATATCCACAGAGTATATTCAGCCGTCCTATGCCCCTTCACAGCCTTCACTGCCGCTTTATCTAATGGCTTGGAATGGACAGGGGAAAGATGCAGATAAATACCTCCGTATCTTGTACAAAGAGATATATCGAGTGTCTGATGAGTGGCTTAACGCATAGAGATAGGTAAGTGTGGCTATACTCACTGGTGAGTAGAAGCTTATAGATAAGTCCCTAAAATATGGTACTTTTGTACACCTGTCCACTTTGTGGAGTCAAATATTTTCTATTGATTAACGGGGGTGCACAGGGTGACTTATCAGAGATAACAAAGTAGATAAGAAAGAAAATATGAAAGAGCAGAAATTGATGAGTAAAAAAGACTTTGAACAGCGTCTTCTTGACTTGCAGGATGATATGCTACGCTCTGCTCTACGCTTGACAAACGACAAATCAGAGGCGGATGATTTAGTGCAGGAGACTATTTTGCGCGCTCTTGACCGAAGTAAGCAGTTCGTGGAAGATATCAACTTTAGGGGCTGGATCATGACCATGATGCGCAATATATTCCTCAATAATGTGGAGCGCAAAGGTCGTAAACGTGAAATGATAGACAGTAACGTAGATGTCTACAATGTCGCTCTTTTGGCTGAAGGAAGCCATTACGCTCCTGATGCGGCTTTTAATCTCCAAGAGATCAATAACTATATAGACGAGCTCAATGAGCTTAATAGGATCCCTTTCAGAATGTATCTGGATGGAAATAAATATACAGAGATAGCTGAGCGGCTTGGGCTGCCGGTAGGTACGGTCAAAAGTCGTATCTTCTTGGCACGACGTCAATTGCAAAAGAATCAAGGCCTCAGATTACTCCGCTCTAATGAGTAGCGAGAGGTCGAACAAATGGATAAGGAACAACAAAATGGCACAAAAAGAGTTTAAGTATCAACCGACTTTCCCGGTTGGAGAGGATACAACGGAGTACTACCTATTAACCAAGGATTATGTCTCCACCCTCTCTTTAGACGGAGAAGAAATACTGAAAGTTGATCCGGAGGGACTGCGCTTATTAGCTAAAACGGCTTTTCATGATTGTGCCTTTTACTTGCGCACTTCTCATCAGCAGCAGGTTGCCGCTATTCTTAACGATCCGGAAGCAAGTGATAACGATAAGTTTGTGGCACTTACATTCCTGCGCAATGCAGAGGTAAGTGCTAAGGGACAGCTACCCTTCTGTCAAGATACCGGTACTGCCATTATTTTAGGAAAAAAGGGAAATCGTGTTTTTACTAAAGGGGGAGATGAAGAGGCGCTTTCGCATGGCGTGTACGATACCTATACAGGCGAGAACCTACGCTATTCGCAGAATGCTCCTTTGGATATGTACCGAGAAGTAAATACCGGTACTAATCTGCCTGCACAAATTGATTTGATGGCTGTCGATGGCAGTGAGTATAACTTCCTTTGTATTGCTAAAGGGGGAGGCTCTGCCAATAAAACCTATCTCTATCAGGAGACAAAGGCACTGATCACGCCGGAGAAGCTATTGCCTTTCTTGGTAGACAAAATGCGCTCTTTGGGTACAGCTGCTTGCCCTCCCTATCATATTGCATTCGTAATAGGTGGCTCCTCTGCCGAAACTAATCTTAAGACGGTTAAACTTGCCTCTGCCAGATACTACGACGCACTTCCTACCGAGGGAAACGAACTAGGGCATGCGTTCCGCGATATAGAGCTGGAGAAGCAATTATTGGAGGAAGCACACAAGATCGGCTTAGGCGCACAATTCGGAGGTAAATACTTTGCTCATGATGTGCGCGTAATCCGTTTGCCACGCCATGGGGCTTCTTGTCCTATTGGTATCGGGGTTAGCTGTTCGGCAGACCGTAATATTCGGGCAAAAATAAATAAAGAGGGAATTTGGATTGAGAAATTGGAAACAAATCCTGCACGCTTTATTCCTGAGTCTATGCGTCAAGCACACGAAGGCGAGGTAGTAAAGGTGGATCTCAATCGTCCTATGGACGAGATCCGTAAGGAACTTTCCCGCTATCCTGTGTCTACTCGTCTTTCTCTTTCCGGTACTATTATCGTAGGGCGCGATATAGCCCATGCCAAACTAAAGGAGAAGTTGGACAAAGGAGAGGATTTACCTGATTTCATTAAGCAGCATCCTATCTACTATGCCGGACCGGCCAAAACCCCAAAAGGAATGGCAAGTGGAAGCTTTGGTCCTACTACGGCAGGGCGTATGGATAGCTATGTAGAGCTATTCCAGGCACATGGAGGTAGTTTGATAATGATCGCTAAAGGAAATCGAAGTAAGCAAGTGACGGATGCTTGTAAGAAGTATGGAGGCTTCTACTTGGGTAGTATAGGCGGACCGGCTGCTATACTTGCACAGGAGAGTATCAAGAAAGTAACTTGCTTGGCATATCCGGAGCTGGGAATGGAAGCCATATGGCAGATTGAAGTAGAAGACTTCCCTGCTTTTATCTTAGTAGATGATAAGGGTAATGACTTCTTTGAGCAGATAAAGGCACGTTGTGCAAACTGTGCCATTCACTAATGAGTAAGCTAACCTCTGTGCAGCATGTAGCCATCAGTGACTACAACTACTCCCTTCCGGAGGAGCGAATAGCTAAGCACCCTTTGGAGGATCGTAGTGCTTGTAAGCTGCTTTTTCTTAAAGAGCATACAATAGAGGATTACCATTTTTCTGATCTTCCTCAGCTTCTCTCCGGTGAGGCTCTGCTCGTGCGCAATACATCTAAGGTAATCAAGGCCCGTATATTTGCAGAGAAGCCGTCAGGGGCTACCATAGAGCTCTTCTGTCTTTCTCCGCTTGAGCCGGCCTCTTTTGATCGAGCCTTAGCCTCTACGGATGAAACTACTTGGAAGTGTCTCATCGGAAATGCCAAGCGTTGGAAAGATCCTGAGCAACTCCTTACCAAATCTATTACACTTGCCGATGGCTCTTCGGTAACCCTTACCATGCAGCGGCTTGCCGTGGATCAGGTTCGCTTCTCTTGGCAGGGTGCGGATGTTACGTTTGGTACACTCTTGGAACTGGTAGGAGAGCTTCCCATACCTCCTTATCTGAAGCGGGAGACAGAGGAGAGTGACCTTAAAGATTATCAAACTGTGTATGCTGCCCTTGAGGGTAGCGTAGCTGCACCTACTGCAGGGTTACACTTTACAGATCAATTATTGGAGCGTATTACTGCCAAAGGTGTAGAGATAGCCGATATATGTCTTCATGTAGGGGCCGGTACATTTCTTCCGGTCAAGAGTGAGGAAATAGGTGCTCATGAAATGCATAGAGAGCTGTGCAGTGTATCACAAAATGCTATTGAAGCCATGCTCCGTAAAGCGGGTAACATAGTAGCTGTCGGTACCACGTCTGTCCGCACTATTGAGAGCTTATACCATTTGGCTGCAGCTCTTTACAAAGGTACTCTTACGAGTGAAGAATTGCTTGGTGTGCCTTCGGTACAGCAATGGCAACCTTATGAGAGTGAAGCCGCATGGCCGGATACTCAAGTCGTGCTGGAGCATTTGCTGCACACTATGCAGCAAATGAATATCGACGATCTACACTTCTTTAGCGGCTTACTCATTGCTCCCGGGTATGAATGGCATATTACTGATGCACTCATTACCAATTTTCACCAGCCGAAGAGTACCCTGCTGCTGATGATTGCAGCTTTAGTGGGGGATGATTGGCACAGGGTGTATCGTCATGCATTAGATAATGGATACCGTTTCCTAAGCTATGGGGATGCATCTTTGCTTCATAGGCAACGTTAGAATCGGATAAAAAACAAAAATCAACGTTATTATAAAGTCATGTTTATTGCAAGAGAGCGTGCTGCGCTCGAGAAATACATTGAGTCAATGCAGAAGGAACAGCATCCTGTGGGTTTAGTTCCTACTATGGGCGCACTGCATGAAGGGCATTTGGCATTGGTAAGAGAAGCTTTGCATAGTTGTAAAACTGTGGTTGTTTCCGTATTTGTAAATCCTCGCCAGTTCAATAATCCTGATGACCTGAAGAATTATCCTCATACCGAAGAGGCTGACATTGCTTTGTTGGAAGCAGAGGGGGTACAGTGTGTTTTTCTTCCTACTCCGGAGGAGGTCTATACCCCCGACTCAAAGGAGCGACACTTTGATTTTGGCCTTTTGGATAAGGTGATGGAAGGGAAGTATCGTCCCGGCCATTTTGAAGGCGTTGCGCAGGTGGTAAGTAGGCTCTTTGACTTGGTGAAGCCGGATGTGGCATTCTTTGGTGAGAAAGATTTTCAGCAGTTAGCCATCATCCGTTATATGGTAGCACATTACGATTTCCCCCTAAAGATTGTGGGTGTGCCCATTGTAAGAGAGGAAAGCGGGCTTGCACGTAGTAGCCGCAATAGCCTTTTGAGTCCTTCTGAGCGTGCAGCTGCTCCAACGATTTATGCTACGCTAAAAGAGAGCCGACTCCTCAAAGAGGAAGGAAAGTCTGTGGCAGAGGTTATTGCTTGGGTGACAGAGCGGCTGAATAGTACGGAGCATTTGGAAGTAGAGTATTTTACTATTGTCAACGAAGAGACTCTTGAGGAAATTACCCATTGGAGCGATGCTAAGCATGCAGTGGGATGTGTTACCTGTTACTGTGGCCACGTGCGCCTTATTGATAACATTCGTTACCATTAAATAAGACTATTCATGAGACGGAATGTAGCTCGTATACTTTTAGGGGTAGCCCTTTTGCTGCTGATCACCTCTTGCGGCTCTCGTAAGAAGGGGCAGCACTCAGGCACGCAAACCAGCACATCTACTTCTACATCTACTTCTACTGAGGTTACAACCGGTGAGTATATCCCCCTGGCTTATTCGGAGCGCAGTGCGATGCGTGCTGTTTGGTTAACTACTATTTATGGACTAGATTGGCCCCAAACGGTAGCCGCTACCAGCAGCCGTATGAAGGATCAGCGAGAGGAGCTTAAGCGTATCCTCGATCGTTTGGCCAAGGATAAGTTCAATACGGTATTTTTCCAAGTTCGCTTACGAGGTGATGTGCTTTATCGTTCGGATATAGAACCTATGAGTAGCGTACTCACCGGTACGCAGCAAATCCGTCCGAATTATGATCCTTTGGCTTTTGCCATTAGGGAGTGTCGCAAGCGCGGCCTCAGTATTCATGCGTGGATTGTAACGCTTCCGCTGGGCACGGATAAGCAGGTACGGACACTTGGGCGAGAGGGAGTTTGTCTGCAAAGGCAAAATCTTTGTGTGAAGCATAATGGAGAGTGGTATCTCAATCCTGCCAATCCGGAGGCTCGTACTTATCTGGCCTCTGTAGCGGCTGAGTTGGTACGCAAGTATGATGTCGATGGGGTGCATTTAGATTACATTCGCTATCCGGATCACGGTAGTAAGTTCCCCGATCAAAAGGAGTATCGCCTTTATGGAAAAGGGAAAAGACGCGCTCAGTGGCGAACGGATAATATATCCCAATTAGTAAAAGAAATTGCGGATAGTGTGCATGTTAATAACCCCTATGCATTGATGAGTGCCGCCACCTTGGGGCGTTATAGAGAGATCCCCGGTAGAAAATCCTCCGGATGGACCTGTCGGGAATCTGTATTCCAAGACCCCCTGATTTGGTTTAAGCAGGGGAGTGTGGACTTCATCGTGCCTATGATGTATCATAAAGATGAGCTTTTTTCGCCCTACTTGAAGGATTGGAAAGAGGTCTTCGGCAATAGAGCCGTGATACCCGGTTTGGCTGCCTATCGAGTGACTGACAAAAGCAAATGGTCGCCCTCTGTGATTGATCGCCAAATCAGTGAAATAGAAGAGTTGGGCATGTGGGGCGTAGCTTTTTATCGGGAGGCAAATATACGTCCGAATGTTCGTGGTATGGCTCCTATTTTGGATAGCCACTTTGCTCTGCCCGTGCGTCCTTTGAGTTTCCATAAGAAAAACGCTCCTGTGCCACCGCAGCCTGTACTTGTACAGCCTATACTTCGGCATAACGAAATCGTTTTGCGTTGGTCGGTAGTCAGTGACGAAGCACTTAGTTACAATATATTCTTCAATATATACGATAGCAAGGGAAATCCCATGGAGGATGCCTTACTCTATCCGGCAGTAAATGGTAAGGAGTGTGTGATACCGCTTTATCTCTTTCCTAAGAAGTCAAAGCTGCACTTTCGCGTAGAGGCGATGAATCGTTTGGGGATTACAGGACGTGCTTCCACACCTGTCGTTGTCAATCTGAAGAGGCACAGAGTAGAGTAGGCTACTGCATTGTGGCAGGGATTTACATTCATATCCCCTTTTGTAAGAGTCGCTGTCTCTATTGCGACTTTTATGCTACTACTCAGCAGCGTCTTATTGAGCCTTTTGTAGCGGCGTTGGAGCGGGAAATAGAGCTTCGTGCGAAGCCCCCCTTCACTGCCGATACAATCCAAACGGTTTATTGGGGTGGGGGGACTCCCTCTCGTCTGACCCCTTCTCAGCTTGAGCGAATAGTCTCTGCCCTAAGAGCATATTTCGCCATTGCTCCGGATGCAGAGTGGACGATAGAAGCGAATCCGGATGATCTTACACCGAGCTATTGTCAAGCGTTAAGGCAGCTTGGATTCAATCGTTTGAGTATCGGTATTCAAAGTTTTCAGGATCGGGAGTTGCGTATCATTAACCGCCGGCACAACGCTTCAGAAGCGGAGTGTGCTGTGAAGGTAGTGCGTGAGAGTGGCTTTGATAATATCAGTATAGATCTCATATTTGCTCTTCCCGAGCAGACTGTTTCCACTTGGCAAGAGACGATTGAGCGGACTGTTGCACTTCATCCTGGGCATATTTCTGCCTACTCGTTAACATACGAAGAGGGAACTCCTTTGACACGCCTTTGGCAAAAAGGAAAAATTGCCAAGCAGCCGGAGACTTTCGAAATAGAGGCCTATCGCTATTTGTCAAGTGTGCTCCGAGATATGGGCTATGAGCATTACGAGGTATCGAACTACGCACTCCCGGGCTTTCGGAGTCGTCATAATTCATCTTATTGGCATCGTGTGCCCTACCTCGGCTTAGGCCCCTCGGCCCACTCCTATGTGCCGGAGTGTAGAAGTGCCAATGTAGCAGATGTGGCTGCCTATATTTGCTCTTTAGAAGCGGGAAATCTGCCGATTGACTTTACGGAAATGCTCTCGCCTCAGGAAGTGTATGAGGAGTCGGTTATGCTGGGACTGCGTACCATGCAGGGGGTAAACTTGGAAGCCTTGAGTGAGCCTGATCGTACTACTTTGCTCCAAAGAGCTGCTCCTTATCTCGCCAACGGTGCGCTCTTGCACACCGCTAATCATCTGAAGGCCTCTGCGGACGGGCTTCTACTGATCGATGGCATTATAGCCACCTTATTCTAATATAGCCTACTTTATCCCGACTCTTTTGCTTATACCGAAGGGGGCATCCTTACCGCTTTCGGCTTGTGTATTGCTTGTCCGGTAAAGCTATTCTCCTAATAATAAAGAAGAAGCAGACCCTATGAGATAGCGCACAGGGTCTGCCAAAATATAGTTGGAAAGGGATTACTCTACAATAATCTTCTTTCCGTTTACGATATACGTGCCTTTAGGTAAGTCACTCAAGGAAGTGGCATTGCCATAAATAAGGCGCCCCGTTACATCATATATATCACAGGGGAATACGATGGGTTCGCCCTCTATTACCTGTATACTCAATTCGCTATTAATGCTAACTGAGGCCGGCATGGATTCGTTCCCATTCGCATAGGTCACAGTTACTTGATAGGTGTGGGTGCCTTTAAGTGGGGCTTTGTCCACAAACTCTGTCCCCTCGCTTACGGTAGATAATTTTTTACTGTCTCGATAGATATTGTATGATTTTACATCACCGGTCCCCTTTTCGAAGCTTATGTCATCAATGCCGAGCCAGTTACTCTTGCCGCCCTCATTCTTGCTTTGTATAGCAAAGTAAAGTGCTCCTTGAGGTAGATCAACAGATATTTTTTGCCACTTATTGCCACTAATCACGTGTGTCTGGCCAATCTGTATAAAGCTATCCGGTTCTTTATCGGTTTTAGAGTATAGTACATTGACATTTTCAGGGAATGCATCCTGTGGTCCATCGTGATTGATGGCATAGAACGATATGGTCTGAGCGTTGCCGGATAGATCAGGACTTATCAGCCAGTTGTCATTTGGCAAATGTGAGGTCCCATCCTCGTTGATACAGTAAAAAGAGCCCAAGTATGAGTAGCCTGAATTACCGGGGAAGTAGCTTCCACCGTGGTAATCCGGTTCAAAGTTTATTACCATAAAGGCATAGCGCTCGTGCTCATGCGGTAGGGCAAGGTCTGAGAAGATCCCTCCCACAATATTTTGGTCACGGTCTACGACCTTCCAATCTCCTATGTTGTCGATCAGCCAAGGCTCATACTGCTCAAAGTCCTCTTTAATATTTTCTATTTTGGGAATAGGAGCTTTCCAAGTAAGTTTTACTCCCTCTGAAGTCGTTTCTGCTTTAAGATCCTCCACAGTATTTCCTACATATTCGTATAGCTTAATGTCGCCCTCGGCAGTGTTGTTCGTGGTATCCTCATCACCATCAACAGATGCCTCGGCAGTTACTTTCAGATACTCACCGGTAGCTATGGCATGTGTAACGAAAACAACCGGTACTTCTTTATAGCCAAAAGCCGGAAGGGTCTCGGAAATAGTTTCTTCGAATACGGTTTCGTCATCGGCTTTCACGGTTACTTTATACGCTGTAACATCGCTACTGCCATAGTTCTTTACCTTCACCTTGATGGAGGCTCTTCTGCCTTTTTGAACCTTTTCCGGAAGTATAAGCCCGGCGGCTATATCGATATTCTTTGCTGCGGCAATATTAACATTGTCGATATATACCACTTGCGGTATGCTGGGAGCCCCTGTAGCCTCTAATTGGAAGCGGAACATGACCCCTTTAATATTGCTTAAGTAGTCGGGTACATTAATTGAGGTCGTCTTCCAGTCACTCTTCTTCCTAATATCGAAGGTTTGCAATTTCATTGCATTTCCTCCGGGCATGATAACCATTAGATTGAGTTGGGCATTCGGAGCTCCATCGGTTTTATAGCTGAAAGCAAACTTGAGATTATCGGATTTAACTAAGTTGATCTTTCCGGTATTGAGGTTCAGCTTATCATTGTACCCCAATGTGGTAAGTTTGATGCAAGAGCCGTCGCCATCGGCCGAGAGCTTGTCGAATGTAGCCACAGACATGCCGTTTTCATATCCCTTGCCTTCTCCATCCATCCACCAGAAGTGCTCAAATTTTTGCGAGAGACCATCGGAGAAGCTCTCTCTAAAAGGTATTTCATCCGCCTTTCCCACAATGAGCGCATTGGAGTAGCGGCTTCTTCCCTTTCCGGCTGTATTTACAGCAGCTACGGCATATTGTTGTAAATGCTGTGGCCCTTCCGTGGTATTGAACTCTATCTGAGTCGTTGTGGTAGCTACCACATCTTTCACTTCGATAGTGGGGTTATTATTCTTATCGAATGCGTATATCTTGTAGGTCAGTTTATCGGGATTAAAGCGCCCATCATTTACTCCCTTTGTCACCTTTTCCCAAGTCGCCCCTATGTATGATTGATTGTCCGTGATGGTAAAAGAAGCCGGAGCTACAGGCAGATCAACCCCTATAAATACGTCTTTCTCCGCATCGGTACTCTTGTCGGCACCCTTATAGGCAGCTACGGCATAGTGATTGATTCCGTTGAGGCTTACCTGCTCGTCGTTGTACGCAACAGGGCTACCCGGTGTGACGTTCTTTAGTACTTTGATTATCTCCGTGTTTCTCCTTATTACGATGCTGTCAATAGAAGAAAGCGGCGCCTCGTTCACCGTTTTACCGGGAGCCGTGAATGAAATTTTTGCTTTGAGATCACCGCCGGCATCGGGTGTTATGGTAAGGTTTTCCGGCTTTTTGGGGGCTGCCGCTACAGCTCCCTCTTCCACGCTTACATCATAGAGGAGCAAGCGATTCTGATTCGCTGCACTTAAAGCATGAAATCCGATGCAGTACGCTCCGCTCTCGGTGGGTGTGAATTGCTGAACGAAAGAGACTTTTTTGCGATCCTGCAATTCCGTTACGGGCAATATGAGCACCCCTTCCTTCATGCCGGTTAGTGTGGCTTCTTTGCCGACCTTTACCTCAAACTTCTCAATATAAGACTTGCTGTCCGATAGGGCATGAAACTTGATGTCGTAGTTTACACCGGCTTGAAGCGTGACTTTGGGGGAAATGAACCAATCATCCGCATCATTGCGGGAGCTGTAACTGTAGGCCGCGGCCGGATCTCTGCCCGGCATTTTGTAGAATCCCCAGGTGCCGTCATCATTGTTGGCGTTAATCACGGTAAAGGTCTCGAAGGTCGCCTTATCCGTAAACGCTACACTCCAAGGTACTGAGTTGCTGCTTCGCAGTATAGGCGAGGCTTGGACCTCATTACCGATTAGGGGAGCAGTGTAGGACTTTGGAATCTGTACTCCCTCTTCTCTCTTAAATGGTGATGAGCCCCTTTGTTGTGCCGTTAGCCCCATGGGGGTGCATAATACTGCCATGGAGCAAAGCAAAATGAGTAGTTCTTTCTTCTTCATTGCTTGCGGTTATTATCGTTATACTCTTTTATAATTGCTATTCCTGCCAGCGTGTGTGCATAAGTCCTTGCTTGGCTTTTTTTTTGTGTTTGCAAACATATTTGAAAAAACTTGAATATGCAAATAAATGTCTATTGTTGTAAGGTTGTTGTCGTAGAAGTGAAATGAATATAAGGAGAACTATATCTATTTGTAAAGTGTTATACCTTCTCTTTTAATTCCTCTTTGAATAGATAGCGGATTGCAGCACACTCAGCCTCAGAAAAGCCATTTGCTGCCCCCAAAAGATTCAAGAAACTTGTATCTATCAGATAATCAACAGAGTGGGAAAGAGTTTAGGGTAAAAGGGTTGCGAGTTGGAAACGAGCAAGTTTCTTTTCCTATCTTCATTCTACAGTGCTTCAAAGAAATCTCTATTCTGATATAAAATCTACTCAAGATGGTGTACTAGATTTCGAACTCGTAGGATCAATTAAGGAATTAAATACATACCTACAAAACAAAGGATTGAGTTCCAAGCACAACCCAATACATTCTTCAGAGAAGCAGAGAAAGGGGGAAATGTAGATTCAGAGACAACATTTCACTGTATGAAAAGGGCAAATGCACGAACGGCAGAGAAAAAAAACGACAAAGGATTTGGTTTCAACGATTTAGTTTCGTACATTTGCGACATCCTCCCCTACAATTAGGATTTTGGAAAACATGTACCAACGGGGTGTGACTTGACAGGAACCTACCAGTTTATAAGTCAGAACTAAAAAGTAATTGTGTGTGCTTGTATGACATTTCTTACCGCACAAGCACACAACGAAACTATAGCTTTATGAAAAATATTATGTCAATAATCTTATGGCAACTTCTTTTTCTTATTAATTCCTGTTGCGTGGGATCTTCTCAAAACAGCACGTATAATTCAATTGACTCCATAACAACAAATTATTCTCAAAGTAATGTAGTATATTATGGCATTCGACTTTGGCCGAAGGAAAATTCAAGCAGGAAGGTTAAGAAAAGGAATATGGAAGATAGAATTTTCCTTATACTAGATATGGGGGATACCTTGACCATTATATCTGATGACTCTCGATTCTTTAATAATAACATTTACTCTATAGCAACCAAGAAGAGGGCTAGGCAAATATATAAGGGGTATCGACTGGATTTTGATGAAGAAATCCCCATAAGATTTTGTGCAACATCTTTGTCGGATACAATTATTTACGAAAAGACTCCCATAAAATCTGCTTACTATCAGTTGTCCAAGGGTATATTAAGGAGTGACCATGCAATAGATATGGTTATAAAGGAGGGAATGACAATAGACTCCTTAATAAAGGATATAGAGCTTAATAACAATTTCTTTCCAAATTATTTGTCGAAATATAAGTATATTGCTATAATACACCCAATGGTCGTTCGTTCAAATTTTGTAAATAAAAAGATGGAGGTAGGTTGCCAAAAAGGTCTTGGCGACTTTACAATGCTTCTTTTGACAATAGATAATCACAAAATATCATCTATTGAATTTACGTATTTTGGAAAAGAAAGAATGACTGATGGTATGAGCGTAGAAGAATATTTGAATTTCATATAAACCTTTTCTGCAAAAAAACATGTGCTAGCTATGACCTCACCTATACCTATTAGGACTCTACGGCGTAAGAAGTTCCAACTCGACAATGTGCGTGACATCAATTACCGCACGGAAGAAGCACCAACGGACAGCACGACCATCAACAATGGACACAAGTACGAGTACGATGCCAACGGCAATCTTGTCTACATCAACACCTCTCGTGTAAAGCGTGATGGTAAGGAAGATGACAAGGCAAGTGAGCAGAAGTTCAAGTGGGACGAGGAGAACCGCTTGCTGGCAGTCGATGAGAATGGTTTTGTGAGCAACTATTGGTATGATGCCGATGGTGAGCGCACGGTGAAGACTAGTGGTGAGAACGAAGCAATCTATGTAAACTCCGAGTTCTCGGGTGGCAACACTGGTACGGCACGCTTCTCGCTCTATGTCAGCCCATACTTGGTCGCAGGACAGGGTGGTAAGTACACCAAGCATATCTACATCGGTAGTCAAAGAATCGTTTCTAAATTGGGCGACTTGGCAAGCTATGGTGCAGACCCAAGACGAATACCGTATGCAGGAAATGAGGCTGATGGCTTGACCATCAATTACAAGGACAAGTATGCACAGCAACTGCAATCTATCAAGGACAACTATAAGACGTTTGACATCCCTTATACTGGAAAGGACAATAACGATTATGTAAACGGTCAAGGGTTCTGTTGTGATGATGGTACACCAGAGGCTGCTCAAGCAAGGTCGATGGCTCGTGCTTCTACTGATGGTAACTTCAAGCCGAATGAAGAGTACGAGAAGATGCAGTTCTACTACCA
>ERZ1673752.735-NODE-735-length-53529-cov-14.760313_pt1 | contig 53529 bp, 44 predicted proteins | sample MGYA00580195_ERZ1673752 | MGnify/ENA primary metagenome ERZ1673752 (study PRJEB41218, sample SAMN15661744) | gut metagenome | host: Homo sapiens | place: Canada: London | collected 2015-08-20/2019-03-30 | study: EMG produced TPA metagenomics assembly of...
ACCGGTAAAGATCCTTGATCTTGCAAGGAATATGATCCGGCTGTCAGGCTATAAAGTCGATCAGGATATCAAGATTGAATTCACGGGACTGCGTCCGGGAGAAAAATTATACGAAGAACTTCTGATGGACGAAGAAGGTATGACGGATACACCGAATAAGCTGATACATATCGGACATCCGATCGATGTAGATGAAGTCAAGCTCGCACATGCACTCAGAGTCCTTGAGAGCGCAGCACAGAATGAGACCGATGATATGCGTCTGATTGTGGAAAGCATCGTTCCGACCTATCATCCAAAATTAAATAAATCAACACAATAGAACCAGAGAATACAGGAGGCATAACAGATATGTTCAAAGAGGATCATTTGTCTTTCAGACAAAGGAAATATATGAAGGTTAAGAACATAATAGGAAGAGCTCTTGGAGGGATCGGTCTGGTGGTATTATCACCCGTCTATCTGGCAATTATTGTGGCGATCAAGAAAGAAGACGGGATCACAGCTCCTGTCTTTTTTTCGCAGAAAAGAGTAGGAATCCATAAGGAATATTTTAACCTGTACAAATTCCGCTCCATGCGCACAGATACGCCGCACGATAAGCCGACACACCTTCTGGAGAATCCAGATCAGTATATTACAAAAGTAGGACATTTTCTGCGAAAATCATCATTAGATGAACTTCCGCAGCTTTGGAATATTGCCAGAGGAGATATGGCTGTGATCGGACCAAGACCGGCACTTTGGAATCAGGATGACTTGATCGCAGAACGTGACAAGTACGGGGCTAATGATGTAAAACCGGGACTTACCGGATGGGCACAGATCAACGGAAGAGATGAACTTGAGATCCCTGTCAAAGCCAGACTGGACGGCGAGTATGTAAAAAAGATGGGGCCGCTTATGGATATCCGGTGCTTTATCGGAACGGTATTCTCCGTGCTTCGAAGTGACGGAGTCGTAGAAGGCGGAACCGGAGCAAAGAAGAAACTTATGGTCATCACCAATCATTCTTATATGCTGTGGCAGTTCAGAAGAGAATTGATCGGGAAACTTATGGAAGATTACGACGTGATCATCAGTACACCATTTGTAGGGCATGAGGATGATTTTAAAGCAATGGGATGTACAATGATCGAGACGGATGTGGACCGTCGTGGGATCAACCCGAAGACGGATATGAAGCTGTATCTGACCTACCGCCGGTTATTAAAAGAACATCACCCGGATATGGTAGTTACCTATTCGATCAAGCCTAATGTATATGCCGGATATGCCTGCCGACAGATGCGGATTCCATATTGTGTCAACGTACAGGGACTCGGAACTGCATTCCAGAAGAAGGGACTTCGGGAAATCGTTATAAGAATGTATAAAACAGCCTTAAAAAAGGCAAAGACAGTGTATTTCGAAAATAAGGGAAATGCGAAGGTGTTCCTGCAGGAGCAGATCATCCGTCGGGAACAGATGTGTCTGCTTAAAGGGGCAGGAGTAAATCTTAAGTATTATACTTATCAGAAATATCCGGAGAATGACAAAGTGCATTTCCTATATCTTGGAAGGATCATGAAGGAAAAAGGAATGGACGAACTGTTCTATGCAGCGAAAGAACTACAGCGAAAAGAAGTACCGTTCGTTCTGGATCTGGTAGGATTCTTCGAAGATGAATACAAAGAAAAGATTGATAAGCTGGTGGATGCAAAGATCGCAGTATTCCATGGATTCCAAGAAGATCCGAGACCGTATTATGCCATGGCTGACTGTGTCGTGCTTCCAAGTTATCATGAGGGAATGTCAAATGTACTTCTGGAGGCAGCAGCGACCGGACGACCGGTGATCACCAGCAATATTCCGGGCTGTAAAGAAGCCGTAGACGATGGTAAGAGCGGTCTTCTGTGTGAAGCAGAGGACTGGAATGATCTGTACCGTAAGATGAGTAAGATCGCCCAAATGAGCCGTATAGAACGCGAAGCAATGGGAGTATGCGGCAGAGATAAGATGGCGCGGGAATTCGATAAGGATAAGGTTGTGAAGAAGACGATACAGGGGATCGAGAGAGTATAATATAATCAAAGACGGTAAAAAGGAAACTCCTTTTTGGCAGATGCCAGAAAGGAGTTTCCTTTTATTAAAGATTTTTATCTAAGATTTTTTATCTACCTTATCTACGGAATCTTCTCTTACAGATCACAGCTGCGATCACAGCAAGTGCTGCCAGAGAAAGAAGTGTGTACATCCATACCGGTGACTGATCGCCGGTTCTGGCTGCAGCTTTGTTAGAAGCTTTGCCGTTGGTTGATTTGTTAATATTTATATTCTTGGTTGTATTCTTGTTATTATTCAGGTTCTGATTCGGCTTCAGATTCTGTCCAGGATTATCGCTTCCAGGATTCTTCGGATCATCCGGTGTACCAGGATCCGGTTTGTCAGGATTCTCCGGCTTCGGGTTCTCCGGGTCATCTTTGGCCTGGATCGTGTAAGTGGTCCATCCGCGTGCCAGAGGAAGCGAATATGTCTCACCGTCTAAAGTAACCTTCTTACAAGGCTCGCCATACGCGGACACATCGTCCATGACAAGCTCCGCTTTCGCATGATAAGTACCTGCCTTGGAAGGAACTTCGGAAAGTTCTTCTCCGACAGCACCGTTATCATCTGCATAGTAAGTCATCTTATAAGCAACGCCCTCTACCTCTTTGCCCAATACATAAGTATGGAAATATGGTGCAAGGTCGATTGGAGATCCGTTCTCCGTAAATGTCTCGTCATAAGCACGGCTTAATACCGGAGCGTAATCAGATCCATACCAGGTGTAATAAAGCGCTTTCAGGAATTCGGTTCTTTCTGCATCTTTCTCGGCGTCTGTAGAAGGAGTATAGCCTTCTTCGTGGTTAGTGAAGTAATTACGCAGTTCATTTGCCGCAAACTGCATGCCGGCCTCATCTGCGGTCGTGTAGATGGTGAAACGCTTGTTCTTGAATGTAGTACCTGTCTTTACGTTCTTATCATTTACAATAACAATAGTGGCTTTGTAGTAAGAGGTGATGACATTATTACCAATGTACATTGCACCGGCGGTACTTTTGTCTGTCGGAACAATCTTCCCATTCTTATCATAAGTCAGTTTGTAGTAAGTATCTTTGGCTTTCTGACCGATGCCGGATTCATTGGATACGGTCTCTACTGTGTGATAGTTAAAGTACGTGTCAGCTTCTTTGAAAGGTTCTGTAGAACGGAAATACTTCACAAAGTCTTTTGCAACATCTTCAAACTGAGACTGTTCACCGGCTGTGTAACCTTCTCCGGAGAATACGATCGTCTTATTGTTGTAATAAGGCATAGCCCCCGGATAATCGGCTGTGTCGTTATTCTGAAGAGTCGTGGACTTGAAGGTAATCTCAAAGTCTTTGGTCTTGCTGCTGATCGCGGTTCCTGTGGCTTTGTCATAAGCGGTAAGGGTTACTTTGTAACGGCCAGGAGTTATCGGCGCATCGTCGCTGTCATAATTATAAGTAATCTCAGCGGCGTAAGGAACCGTTCCTTTATAATGCGCTTTTACCGTATAGTCTTTGTCATAATTAACGGTATAATTAAGGTCAGCAGGTTTGCCGTCGTATACCTTGGACGGAACATCGAGAGTGATGAGGTCCGGTAATTCGATCGTGTAGGCAGCTGTCTGACTGCATTTCTCATATGTGCTGTCTCCGGCAAATGTAGCTTCGATGGTATAAGTTCCGGCTTTGTTAGGAATACCGGATACTACGTTGCCATCCGCATCCTTGTAAGTAAGCGTTAAAGCATCACCAAGCTTATCGCCTGTGATCTCATTCTTACCTCTGCGGAGGATAAAATATTCACGCATATCTTTGCCTGTGTCAGACTCATAGAACATGTCTGCATAAGGCTGGAAGAATAACTTCGTTACGTTTGAATCCTGGCAGAAGGTCTTGCGGATCTGTTCTTTACACACTTCACAGAAAGCATACTGCTTGCCAAGGAAACGCATCTTACAATTCTGGTGTGGACGGTACCATCCGTTACCGCCATTGTCATATTCATAGACACCGACACCATTCTTACCGATGAAGCGTGACCAGCGGACCTTTGCCGGATCAGACTCAGCTGTCATATTCGGCATCTCGGCCGCATAGCTTGCACCTGCGAAATATTCATCCGAAAGTTTGGCAGTGGTGTGTCCAAGCTCGTGAAGCATCATCTCAAGGGATTCATTATTAAGAGAAGCAACACATACACTTCCGCCGCTTCCGCCGTATGTAGTAGCATTGACGATCACAACATTAAAGTCTGCCGCAGGAAGGTACTGATCTGATAACTGCTTTGCTTTCTTAGATCCATCCGAACTGATCGTAAGAAGACGCTGCATACCGCCTGACCAGAATGAAGATCCGAAGTAGGTGTCGCGTGTGTCTGCGTTCGCCTGCTCCTGGTTGATCGCTGTGTCTGCTTTTGCGCCTGATTCGTTCGATACAACTCCGAGAGCGTAAATCTTGATCGTATCTTTGAACTCATCCCAAGGAGAAGTATCCATCAGATAATCCGCGGTATTCTGAGCATTGGTATAGAACGAATCCTGCTCGGAAGCAGTGAAGCCGTCGCCGAAGATCAGCAGGACGAAAGCATCTTCGTCAGCCAGACTTTTGTCACCGTATACGAGGTGAGGAGTCTTGTCCGGAATCGGATCGGTAACTGCATCGTCAGCTGCCTTTGCTTCCTTTGTGCTTAGCAGCTTCCTTAGCGGATGAAGCATCTGTTGCAGAAGTACCGGCTACAGAATCTGATACAGAATCCGAAACGGAATCGGGAGTGGTCAGGTTCGCATCGGTGGTCGCTGCATCTGTGGAATCCGTTACGTCCTTAACTTCCGGTGTCTCAGGACTTACAGTCTGTTCTTCGGAAGTAACCGGATCGGCTGCGAATGCATGGCCAGGCGGTACCAGTAATGAAGAAATCACCAGTGCGCCTGCCAGGACAGGAGCAAATCTCTTTTTCCAATAACTTTTTCTAAACATATAGGCCTCCTTTCAGTAATGCCAATGTGTGTTGGGCGTTACACGATAATTATCTCCCTTACATCATGTAAACACCAAATGTGTTAAAGTCAACACATCATATAAAATGCACAAATGCAATAGAAAAAGACGGAATAATATGGCAAAAATGACGAAAAGAATAGAAAAAGGAGATACATGAGAAAACGTGAAGTGTTATGAATGGAAAAGAAGGTGATATAAAACTTGTAGGGGTAGAAATGGAATATGAGAGGTAAATAAGAAAAAACGTTATAAATTACGAGATATCGGTACAAATGGTGAGTTATGCTTATCGTGCTGTATTGGAATATTAAGGAATATATGGTAAAATTAAGTGTTGAAAAACGCATGAAGCAGGTAAGAGAATCCCTGCAATATCAATCAATTGTTTGGAGAAGAATATGGACAAGAATTATATATTGATAATCGGATGGGTTGCCGTGATGGCGATGCTGTCTGTATTGACATCGGTGAAACAAGAGGAGACGGTGTGTGGGAAAAAAGAATATCGGTGGAGACCGGTGTGGGCGGTTGTGACATTCTTACCGTTGATTATATGGTGTGGATATAGAGGAAATATAGGCGATACGTGGACATACAAAAAAAGCTTTTCCGAAATGCCGGTAAGTTTAGGCGGTATGGCGTCTTATATGGCAACAGTAAAGAAGGATAAAGGCTTCTATTTTGTGTCAGCGGTCATCAAATGTATTGTAGGAAATCACGTTAATATATATTTTATAGTATTAGCTGCGATTCAGGCGGGGGTGCTGATATATGTATATCGTAAATATTCCAGCAGATATCTGGTAAGCTTTTTCTTATTTATTGCTTCGACGGATTACATTTCATGGATGTTCAATGGTATCCGACAGTTTCTGGCGGTTACGATTACGTTCATAGGAATTAAATTTATACTGGATAAGAAGTACGCAAAAGCAATTATTTTAATTCTGATTGCCTCATTGATGCATCAGAGCGCTTTACTGGTTATTCCATTTATCTTCATTGCACAGGGAAAGGCATGGAATAAAAAGACATTACTTTTTATGGTTGCGGTTATTGCAATTGTGGCTGGTATTGGGCAGTTTACAAATGTGTTGGATTCTATGTTAGCCGAGACGCAATATAAAAATGTTGTGTCTGACTGGCAGAGTTGGAATGATGATGGAACGAATGCATTGCGTGTATTAGTGTATGCAGTGCCATCGGTACTGTCTTTAATAGGATTAAGATTTATACGGAATGAAGATGATAAAGTTATTAATCTGTGTACGAATATGTCAATCGTATCTGTTGGATTCTATATAGTATCTATGTTCACAAGTGGAATATTTATTGGTCGTCTTCCAATTTATTTCTCGTTATATAGTTATATCTTATTGCCATGGGAGATTGATCATATGTTTACCAAACGATCAGCAAGATTGATTTATGTTGTAATGGTAGTGGGGTATCTGGGATTCTATTTGTATAGTGTTAATAATCTTTTGGGATAGAGGGAGAATAATGATTCGAGTATTACATGTTGTTACATATATGGGGCGCGGAGGTCTTGAGACGATGCTTATGAATTATTATCGTCATATAGATCGAAGTAAAGTACAGTTCGATTTCCTAGTGCATAGAGAATTTGAAGCGGATTATGACGAGGAAATAAAGTCTTTAGGCGGAAGAATCTATCACGTATCAAGGCTTGTGCCGTGGAGTAGAAGATACAAAGCAGAATTGAGACGCTTTTTTAGAACTCATCCGGAATATAAGATTGTACATGTACATCAGGACTGTCTGAGTTCTGTAGCGTTGCAATGTGCGAAAGAATGCGGAATTCCGGTTCGAATTGCGCATAGTCATTCTAGTAGTGCTGTAAAGAATATAAAATATCCAATAAAATTATATTATATGAAAAAGATTCCTCGATTTGCGACAGATCTTTTTGCATGTGGAAAACAGGCGGGAGATTGGATGTTTTCTGGAAAGAAATATCAAATCATAAGAAATGCGATAGATACAGAGAAGTATCTTTATACTACAACGGTGAATAAAAGCGTTCGTGAAGAGTTGGGATTATTGGGAAAAATAGTTATCGGTCATGTTGGAAATTTTACGCCGGCTAAAAATCATATATTTTTATTGGAGATATTTAAAGAAATTCTAAAAAAATCACCAGATTCAAAGTTACTTCTGGTCGGTGGAGGTGATGGACTTATTACCGCTAAAGAAAAGGCAGAAAGTATGGGAGTTGCAGACAATGTTGTTTTTACAGGAATTCGTTCCGATGTTAATAGATTAATGCAGGCAATGGATGTTTTTGTATTTCCATCATTGTATGAGGGATTACCGGTAACCATGATTGAGGCGCAAGCATCAGGAATGCAGTGTATTATATCTGATAGAGTTTCAAAAGAATGTATAGTTACGAAAGGACTGGTAATACGAAAGAGATTGAGTGATAGTGTAGAAAATTGGGCAAATTATATACTGCAGAAATCAGAAAAAACGCATGAGAATCATATTAGAGAAATCGCAAATGCAGGATATGATATTAGTGTAGCTGCAAAACAATTAGAATGTTTTTACATTAAAAAAACAGGGGAAGAGAAATGGTATTTTTAACAGTTTTTACACCGGCTTATAATAGAGCAAGTACATTGCCGAGAACTTATGAAAGCTTGTGTAATCAAGAATGTAAAGAATTTATTTGGCTGATTGTAGATGATGGTTCTACTGATGAAACTGCAAGTCTGGTAAAAGAGTGGCAGAAAAAAGAAAAAGGATTTGAAATACAATATATTTATAAAAAAAATGGTGGAATGCATACAGCTCATAATGTTGCGTATGAGAATATACATACAGAATTAAATGTATGTATCGATTCTGATGATAGAATGGCAAAAGGAGCTGTGAAAAAAATAAAAACTGCTTGGTTGAAAGTAAGAAATAAAAATTATGCCGGTTTGATAGGACTGGATGCAGACATGAATACCGGAAGAATCATAGGAAAAGGCTTTCCGGATGGATTAAAAGAGACCACACTTGGAGGTTATTATGCATCTGGTGGAGAGGGAGATAAAAAATTAGTTTATCGTACAGATGTTATCAACAGTGTTCCACAGTATCCAGTATTTGAAGGCGAAAAGTATGTTGGATTGGTGTATAAATACACATTAATTGATCAAAAATATAAGCTTTTTGTGATGAATGATGTGTTATGTGATGTTGAATATCAAACGGATGGCTCGAGCAGCACTATGTTCCGGCAGTACTTAAAAAATCCAAAAGGATTTGCTTTTTTAAGGAAAGTATCAATGACTTATCCTACAAGTAAGAAAAGACTGATTCGAGACTGCATACATTATTGTTCTAGCAGTTTGATTGCCAGAGATAAAAGATATATTGTTGATTCACCTAGAAAATTACTCACAGTTTTGTGTACCCCACTGGGGTGGATATTAACGTTTTTTATTAAGAAAGAAGTAGGTTAATCGAAGAAAGAGAGAAATTTTGGAAGAGAATATTTTTAAATATGATTACTACCGAATGACAGGTATAAAGTACAAAAAAGGAATAAGTAAATTTATACAGTTAAGCTTATTTCGTAATTTAAAATATGTTTATTGGTACAGGAGATATCAAAAAACACATGGAATTATAGCTAGAATGATAATATGGAAATTGTCAAGGAAATTTGGATTAGAAATATCAACGAAAGCTCAGATTGGTAAAGGTTTCTATTTAGGTCATCCGTATAATATTACTGTTGGAGATGATGTGGTTTTGGGAGAAAATGTAAATCTTCATAAAGGCTGTACAATAGGAAGAACTAATAGAGGAAATGCAGGATCACCCAGGGTGGGGAATAATGTATTTATTGGAATTAACGCAACAGTTGTGGGAAAAATTAGCATTGGAAATGATGTATTAATTGCATCAAATAGCTATGTGAATGTAGATGTGCCGTCTCATTCGGTAGTTATAGGAAATCCAGTACTATACATTCAAAGGAAAATGCTACATATGGCTATGTAAATTATATGGTGGAATGAAAAAAGATACTATATGCCAATTTTAAGAATAATTAATTATTAAGGAATAATATGAAAAAAATACTATTTTTAATTCATGATTTAGGACAAGGTGGGGCAGAAAAAGTATTAGTAAATCTTGTTAATAATATGGATCATACAAAATTCGATATAACCGTAATGACTTTATTTGATCATGGTGAGAATCGACAATTTTTAGGAGATAAAATACATTACAAAACATGGTGTAAGAAAATGATACCTGGAAATTCTCACATTATGAAATTACTGTCTCCGCAACAATTACACAAGCTAATTATTAAGGATCATTATGATATAGAAGTTTCATATCTTGAAGGACCATGTGCAAGAATTATCAGTGGATGTACGGATGAGTCAGTAAAGTTGGTTTCGTGGATTCACATTGAACAGCATACAACGAAACGGGCAATAGCATCATTTAGAAATCAGAAGGAAGCAGTGAAATGTTATAAGCGTTTTCACAAAATTGTTAGCGTTTCAAAAACAGTGGAAATGGATTTTCGAAAAATATTGAATATAGATGCGTCATATCAAGTCTTGTATAATACAAATGAAAGTAAAAAAATATGTGGGCTTTCAGAAGAGAGTATTACTATTGATATAGATCAAGAAAATATTGTGAATATTGTTGGCGTTGGAAAGTTATTAAAAAGTAAAGGTTTTGATAGAATCCTTCGTATAACAAAGCAATTGATAGCAGAAAACTATTCGGTACATACATATATACTCGGAGAAGGTCCTGAAAAAGAAACCCTACAAAATTATATAAAAGCTAATGGGTTGGGAAAAAATGTTACATTCCTTGGATATCAAATAAATCCATATAAATATATTAGTAGATGCGATCTTTTTGTATGTGCCAGTTATGCAGAAGGATTTTCTACAGCAACGACAGAAGCGTTAATATTAGGAGTACCAGTATGCACTGTTGAAGTTTCTGGAATGAAAGAAATGCTGGGAGAAAATAATGAATATGGAATTGTTACAGAAAATAATGATGAAGCATTATATGAAGGAATAAGATGTTTGGTAAAGTCGCCGGAATTGTTGAGACATTACAAAAAACAGGCGCAAAAAAGAGGAGACATGTTTAGTACGGAGAAAACAGTAGCAGAAGTTGAGAATATGTTATTGACGTTATAGGAAATGTAATAATATGAATGAAAAGATTTCAATAATAATACCAGTTTATAATTTGGAAAAGTACATAAAAAGAACTGCTGAAAGTGTGTTAAAGCAAACATATACCAATATAGAGGTAATAATAGTTGATGATGGATCAAGTGATGAAAGCTGGAAGATAATTCAAAAAATTGCAGATAAGGACAATAGAGTAATTCCAATACATCAAGAAAATGGTGGTGTTACAAGTGCCCGATTAAAAGGGATTAGGCGTTCTACGGGAGAATGGATAGGGTTTGTCGATGGCGATGATGAAATAGAATCAGATATGTACGAAATCCTGTTAAATAATGCAAAGAGATATAATGCGGATATATCACACTGCGGATATCAAATGATTTTTGAAGATGGAAGAGTGAATTATTTTCATAACACAGGCTGTCTTGTACAACAAGACAGGACAACAGGTCTAAAAGATCTGTTGGACGGTTCGCTTGTCGAACCGGGCCTGTGGAACAAGCTCTTTCATAAAAACTTGTTCCACAGCTTGTTACATTCGACGGTAATGAATGAAGATATTAAAATCAATGAAGATTTGTTAATGAACTATCTTTTGTTTTTAAATGCAAAAGTATCAATATTTGAAGATAGATGCTTGTATCATTATCTTGTAAGAAGTACATCGGCATCTAGAGCAAAGTTGAATGAACATAGGATTTTTGATCCGATTAGAGTAAAGAAAATTATTCTCACATTAGCAAAAGAGGAAATGTTTTTACCGGCACAAAAAGCCTATATTAGAACATGTATCAATACATATAACAGCATTGTTTTAGAAAAGAAAAATAAGTATAAATTAGAAAAAGATGAAATAAGAAAACTAATCTGTGAAAAAAAGAAATGGTTTTACCTGTTAAGTAGGAAACAACAATTATTAGCACATTTAATATGTGAGGTGCCAATAATGTATCCGGTCTTATATAGGATATATGCAAAATTCTTGTTGCAAGATAAATATGTTTAAGGGAAGTATAGTATGAAAAAAGTTATGTATATGCATACCGGCAGTGCAAATCATGGTTGTGAAGCGTTAGTAAGAACAACGGCCCAATTGCTAGGAGGTCCAGAAGATGTAATATTATGGTCAATGGCAAAAAATGAAGATGTATATTATGGTTCTGCCAAAGAAGTTGAACAAGTCTTAGAATCAGAGGAAATTAAACGCGGAACAATAGCATATTTCGAGGCTTTAATTAAAAGAAGAATATTACATCAAAAAGATGCAAATATGAAAATTTTTCTGAGAGAAGCATTTAGGGATAGTATTGCTATTTCTATAGGTGGTGATAATTATTGTTATCCGTGGTCTGCAAAGCAGGCTATAGAGTTAAACAAAGAAATACGCAAAAATTGCAAAGCAAATGTATTATGGGGATGCTCTATAGATAAAGACGCAATAACAGCAGAAATGGAAGAAGATTTGGCTGGATATGATCTTATTACCGCTAGAGAAGAGATTACCTATGAAACATTGAGAAAAATTAATCCGAACACGATTAGGGTTGCAGATTCGGCATTCCTTTTGGAAAAGGAAGAAGTTATGTTACCTGATGGATTTTGTCGGAATCATACAGTTGGTGTAAATATAAGTCCTTTAATTATGAAATATGGAACAGAAAAAAGGCTGATTCTGAAAAATTACGAAAATATGATAGAGTATATTATTTGTAATACGGATATGAATATTTGTTTGATTCCGCATGTGGTTTGGAAAAATAATGATGACAGAGAACCAAATAAGTATTTATTTGAAAAATATAAGGATACGGGAAGAGTTGCAATGGTAAATGATGGAAATTGTAGGCAACTTAAATACATTATATCGCAGTGCCGTTTCTTTGTTGGTGCTAGAACACATGCAACAATTGCAGCATATTCAACATATGTACCGACACTGGTAGTGGGATATTCTACAAAATCAATAGGCATAGCACGAGATTTGTTTGGAACGGATGAGAATTATGTAATTCCAGTTCAGAAACTTCAGAATGAAAATGATTTGAAAAGGCGATTTTTATGGATGCTAGAACATGAAAAAGAAGAACAGAATATGTTAATAAATGCGATTCCAGAGTATAAAAAAACAGCTGAGATAGCAAAAAAATATTTGAATTATTGATAAATGGGAGATAATTTAATGAACCAGAGGAAAATAGGAACTATTCTTTCATACGTACAAATTATTGTTTCTAATACAATTTCGTTAATATATACACCATATATGTTACGTATGATGGGGCAAAGTGAATATGGAATTTATGGAACAGCAAACTCTCTGATCTCTTATTTATCTATTTTAAGTATGGGAATAGGAGGAGCATATATACGGTTTAATGCACAATGTAGAGCTAATGACGATAAAGAAGAAGAAAGTAGGTTAAACGGAATGTTTCTTACTATTTTTTCTGGTTTATCCGTTCTGGTTATAATTGGTGGTGGAATCTTTGTTGCATTGGCTGGAAAACTGGTTAAAAGTACCTTTTCGGCAGAAGAATTGTATAAATTGCGAATGGTGATGATACTGCTAACTATTAATATGGCGGTAACATTTGTTTGCAATGTTGTTATGATGGCACTTCAAGCATATGAACAATTCGTTATTATAAGATGTGTTTTAATTGCTATGGGAATTATTACTCCTATTCTGAATGTAATTGCATTAAGAAAGGGAGGACGAGCTATTACGATTACATTTATTTCGTTGCTGTTGAGCATAATCTCATATATGATTTTTTTTGTGTATGCAAGAAAAAAAATATATATGAAATTTATTTTTCGAGGATTTAGAAAAGATATTTTGAAAGAATTATTTGTTTTTTCGTCTTTTTTATTCCTTAATTCGATAACCGATCAAATCACTTTTTCAACAGACAATATTGTCCTTAGCGCTGTTAAAGGAACTACTGCTACAGCAATTTATTCTGTCGGGGCGCAATTTAAAGGATATTTTATGAATTTTTCTTCTAGTATATCGAATGTATTTGCACCACAAATTAATAGAATTGTAGCAGAAGGATTGGGAAAAAAATATTTAGATGAAATTTTTCAACGAGTGGGAAGAATTCAATTTTATGTTGTTTCTCTGATTTTAATTGGCTATTCAATAGTTGGAAAAAGTTTTATAAGGATATGGGCGGGAGAAGACTATAGAGATTCTTTTGAAATAGGATTATTGTTAATAGTTGCGGTTTTTGTTCCGGCTTTTCAGAATATAGGAATAGAAATTCAAAAGGCCATGAATATGCATAAGGCTAGAAGTGTAGTTTATTTTTTGATTGCGTTATTTAATGTTGTATTAACTATACCTGCAAGTGTGAAATGGGGAGGAATTGGAGCAGCGGTAGCGACTACAATCAGTATGTTTTTTGGAACTGTTCTTTTTATGAATTGGTATTATTGGAAAAAAATCGGGTTAGATATCTTTCGATTCTGGAGAGAAATAATATCAATTATTCCGGGGATAATGGTACCTATTATAGCAGGGGAGGGATTTAAATATATTTATGAAATAAATACATTATTAGATGTACTTTTGTTAGCAATTATAATATGTGTTACATTTGCAGGAGGGGTATGGATGTTTAGTATGAATGAATATGAAAAAAATTTAATAAAAGCTCCATTAAGTAAATGCATAATAAAAATAAAAAATATGATTTGTGAATAGCATAAAAATAATTGTTGAGGAGAAAAAAGTGAAAGACACTATATCTGTAATTATTCCTGTCTATAATGTAGAAGCGTATATACGAAAAAGTCTTGAAAGTGTTTGTAGGCAGAGCTATAAGGATTTGGAAATAATTATAATTGATGATGGATCTACGGACAGTTCTGGAATAATTTGTGATGAATATGCCAGAAAAGATAAAAGAATAATTGTTAAACATCAAAAAAATGGTGGTGCCGCTAGCGCCAAAAATACAGGTTTAAAAATTGCAAATGGAGAGTATCTAGCATTTTTAGATAGTGATGATTTTTTGGAACTTGATGCATATGAAATTATGGTAAGAGAATTAAATAAGTATCAAGCAGATGTTGTACAATGTGGATTTTATAAAGTTTATAAGAATAAACGAGAAGAAAAACTCGATATTTTAGAAGTGAAAGAATTTGATGCTTGTTCGTATTTAAAACATTTTACAGAGAATTGGACATGTGGCCTACTTTGGGATAAATTATATCGTCGAAGAATTTTTGATAATATTTATTTTGAAGAAGGACATAAAATAGATGATGAATTCTTTACATATAAGGGAATTATGAATGCGCGAAAGATAATAAAGGTTCCATATGTTGTTTATGATTATAGACAACGTTTATCGAGTGTAATGTTATCAGAAAATTCGCAGGAGAAAATTATTGAGGATACTTTGGAATATTTAGATATTCGAAGAAAATTAGTAACAAAAAAATTTCCAGAATTAAAAAAAGTTTTTGATGAGCATTATCTTAATATGTTACTTATTTTATCTAAAAAAAATTCTATATCCGTGGGTGGAGTGGAAAAGATAAAGACATCGTTAAAAAATTATAAACATGAAGCTAATAAAATAAGAATTTCATTTGCTTTATGGAGAAAATTGAAAAAATTAGAATATAGCTCAATTATCAAAATATTAAAGAAAAGGGATTCAAAAGAAAAAAGAAAAAATATTAATATATATTTTAAATAAGGTATGATTATAGTATGAAAGAAAAAATAAAAAATGGAATAAGTTTTTTACGTGTAATGCCCATTTTATTAGGGATAAATTGGACAGATAAAAAACTAGAAAGAGACTTAATAAGATGGAAAAAGATTAATAAGTTAAATATGAAAAACTGGAAAGCGTTAGCATGGTTATTATATAGAAAACCAGAATTTCGCAATTTATTAATTTATAGAAACAAGGATCGTATTTTCTTTAGAACATGGATAAAAATTTGCTATAAACCAATGGATACATTATATATTGAAACAGAAGAAATAGGTGGAGGTTTATTTATTCAACATGGTTTTTCTACTATGATAGCAGCAAAATATATAGGAGAAGATTGTTGGATTAATCAACAAGTTACAATCGGATATAATGGAAACGGAGAAGCTCCGGTAATAGGAGACAATGTAATGATTACTTGTGGAGCCAAGGTTTTGGGAAATATAAATATAGGAGATAATGCTGTGATTGGCGCAAATGCAGTTGTTGTTAAAGATGTAGAAGCTGGTGCGGTAATGGGAGGAATACCAGCGAAAAGGATACGCTGAAAAATATTAGGATAAGTTGAAGAAGAATAAATAGTATAAAGCAAACGAAATATTCATTTAATTTGAGTACAGAGAAAAGTGATTTATTGCGAGAGGAGCATAAAATTGGTTAGTATAATTGTTCCAGTGTATAAGGTTGAAGATTATTTAGAGAGATGTATTCGGTCTATTGTGAATCAGACATATAAAGAAATCGAAATAATTATCATAAATGATGGGTCACCGGATAAATGTCCTGAAATTTGTGATAAATGGGCTGAAGAAGATAAAAGAATAAAAGTAATACATAAGAAAAATGGAGGATTATCTGATGCCAGAAATGCTGGTATGCAAATTGCTTCAGGTGAGTATATTGCATTCGTAGATAGTGATGATTGGATTTCTCCTTTTTATTTAGAATATTTGATAAAGGCAATAGTAGATAGTAAATGTGATATTGTTGAGTGTGATATTATTCGAACTCAAGAAACAGGTTTTGAGGAGCAAATAATTGAAAACGATGTTAGAAATCTAAATATTTTCCAAACAGAAGAAGCTCTTAAAGAATTGATTGAGGATGGTCATTTGCACCAATATGTATGGAATAAATTATATAGACGTGCAGTTATACAGGGAATTATGTTTGAAAAAGGAAAGACCAATGAAGATGAGTTTTGGACGTATCAGGTTTTTGGAAATGCAAAATGTGTAGGGAAGGTTGCTGTCCCATTGTATTACTATTTTCAAAGAAAAAGTAGCATTATGGGAGAGCAATATTCTTTAAAGCGCTTAGATGCTTTAGAAGCAAAAATGCAGAGACAGAAATATATTGAGCAAGTATATCCAAACTTGAGTGATATTGCAAAAAACAATTTGTTTACGTCCTGTATATATCAAGGGCAAATGAGTTTGATGGAACTGAAGGGGCTGCAGCTTTCTGAAGCGAAGAAATGTATAAACTCTATTGTAAAGCAAATAAAACCATCAGTAAGAATTAAGGAAAATGAATCGTTAGGAAGCAGAATTTGGATATGTGGGGCAAAAATTTCTTTTTGGGGGACATGTTGGCTGAAAAATATTTTGAGAAAAGGATTTTAGAAGTTATGATATGTGGAAGGGAAAATAAAAAGTGAAATATATTGTACAATCGTGGAAAAAAATAGTATTAATGCTCCTTGTTAGAAATACAAAGTATTTACCACAAATAACAAAGGATGCAGAACGTTTTGGATATAATGATATTTTTAAATGTATAATTGATTCAAAAGTATTTGGGAGAATATTTTGTACAAGAATATCATTTGAAGGAAAGATGAAAGGTAAAATAGCAAAAGCTGTTTTCAGACCAGAAAAAACATTATCAATTGAAGTTGAGACTAAAAATATTGGTGGTGGTTTTATTGCCTATCATGGAACAGGCACATATGTATATTGCCATCAAATAGGTGATAATTTTGTTGTACATCAAAATGTGACGATTGGAAGAGGAAAAACAATTAATGGAATCTCTATACCGATAATTGGAAATAATGTATTTGTAGGGGCAAATGCAGTTTTAATTGGCGGTATAACAATAGGAGATAATGTTACAATAGGAGCGGGAGCTGTTGTAAATAAAGATGTACCTGCTAATTCAACTGTTGTTGGTAATCCAATGCGGGTTATACGACACTAGCAAAGAATACTAATAATATTAGAAAGATATAGGGAAAATGGAACCAAAAGTAAGTATTATAATACCAGTTTACAATGCAGAAACAACAATATGGAGAACAGTAGAATCGTTGATTTATGCTGAAGAAAAAAATATAGAGATTATTTTAGTAGACGACTGCTCAAAAGATAAGAGCTGGGAGCAATGTTTGAGATTACAAGACCAATTTGAGAATGTTCGATGCATAAAAAATAAACAGAATAAAGGAGTATCATATACAAGAAATCAGGGAATAGAAGAAGCAAAAGCTCCGTATATAATGTTTACTGATAGCGATGATTGGGGGGCTAAAAATTATATTTCAGTTATGTTATCAATGGCATTAAAATATAAAGAAAGTTTACCGGTTTGTGGGTTTCATTATATTAACCAAATTGATTATAATAAAACAGATTATGTATGGAATGAAAATAAACAAGAAAAAGTTATTAAAATATCTGGAATCGAATTATTTGATGCAGTAGATAAGACATTATTTCAGTTTTGCTGGAACAAGATTTTTGACCGTGAGATAATAAAAAAAAATAAAATCAAATTTGATGAGTCTCAAAATATGGGTGAAGATTTTTCGTTTGTTTTAGATTACATGAAAGCTGCAAATATTAATGAATGTCTTATAGTTAATGAGGCATTGTATTATTATGTACGAGCAAATCAAAGCTCATTAATGAGTAATTTTGGATGGACGTCAAATGCGATAGCGTATCAAAGGATTAAAAAATTGGCAAATTTGTGTGGGAAGGATAAACAGAATATAAAAGAATGTGTGGAAAAGCAAATACAACAAATAAAAGAAAATAGTGTTTATCATATAATTCATACACATAATTGTAGTAAAGAAAAAAAACTGGAACGTATTAAACAAATCGTAGGAGTGAAAGAAGGCGATAAGCTTTATAAAAAATATATCGGTATTTACCGGAAAGAAAAGATAAAAAATGTACTTAAAGGAATAAAAAATTTAAATAAAAGAATAAAAGGAAAAGTTCAAAGAGAAAAAACAAAATTAATTATAAAGGAGAAAAAACTCAAATTAAAAAATAATAATATTTCTGTAATATCACAAAATTGTATTGGCGGGGTTTTTTATCACGATATGGAAATGGAGTTTTTTTCTCCGACAATTAATTTGTTTATAAAGGAACCAGATTTTGTGAGATTTGTTTTGAATTTGAAAAAATATTTGCAGTGTGAGTTGGAAATCTGGTGGGAGGAAGAATATCCGGTTGGAAAAATAGGAGATGTTTACATTTATTTCATGCATTATAATTCTTGCAAAGAAGCAAAAGAAGCATGGGAAAGAAGAAAAAAAAGAATAAATTTTGATAAAATATTAGTGTTGGCGACAGATAGGAATGGATTTACTGATCAAATGTATGAGAAATGGAAAGAGATACCATATAACAAATTATTATTTTCAGTAAATGAGAAGTTTGCATCAAAAGATACTATTTTATATAAGAAGTATATGGGGCAGGAAACCGTACCAGATTTAATACCTAACCGTGAATTTTATAGAAAGAATGTGTTAATGAAGAAAGTTAATAGCATGAGATGAGGATGTAAAGATGGTTTCATTAGTCGAACACAAACAATGTACAGGATGCATGGCATGTAGGCAGGCATGTCCTAAACAATGCATTGAGGAGAAAGAGGATTATTTCGGAAATATATATCCAAAGATTGATTATAATAAATGTATAGGATGTGAAAAATGTAGAGCAGTATGTCCAGAGTTACACAAAGATGATATGAAATTCTTTAGAGTAAAGCAAGCTAATGCTGTATGGAGCATGGACCGAAAAACTCGTAGTTTGAGTGCATCGGGAGGAGCAGCTTCTGAAATGTATAAAGAGGCTTTAGAGTTAGGGTATTGGATTTGTGGCGTGCAATATATGGAAGGCTTTCATGTTGTACATACATTATCTAAGGATATCGAAAGTATTAGAAAGTATAGGCAATCGAAATATGTTTATTCCGAAGTTGGAAGAATTTATAAAGAGATTGAAGAGAAATTAAAGAAAAAAGAAAAAGTATTATTTATATCGTTGCCGTGCAAGGTTGCTGGACTAAAAAAATACTTAGGCAAAGAGTATCCGTTGCTTGTAACAGTTGATATTGTCTGTCATGGCGTACCTCCTTATCGACAATTAATAAACCATATGAAACAAGTTGGAAAAGAAGCTCAAAGATTGAAATTTCGTGATGAAAATGAGTTTTTATTTGAAACAAGTTTAAATACGGGAAAGGTGATTTATAAAAAATATGGAAGGCAGGATACGTATTTAGCGGCTTTTTTAGAGGGATTAAATTATAGACAATCTTGTTATCAATGTACATATGCAAAAGCGGAACGAATATCAGATATTACAATTTGTGATTATTGGGGCCTGGGGACAGAGGTACCTTTTGAGCATCCATATACTGGATCGGTTTCAGCAGTTTTGATTAATAGTGATAAAGGAGAACTTTTTTTTGATAAATGCAAAGGAAAACTTTTTGTTGAAGAACGTCCAGTAATAGAGGCGATAAAAGGAAATGCACAATTGAACTATCCAACACCAATGCATTTACAACGAAAAAGGTTTGAGAAATTATATCAAAAAATAGGATTTGAAAAAGCAGTGAAGGAGATTCTGCGAGAAAAAATAAAAAAAGATAGAAATTATTATTTGAAATTCAAATTAAGAAAAACATTGAGAAAGATGGCAGGAATGATAATACCAAAGTACAGGAGTTAAAATGAAGAAAGTCGGAATTATGAGTATGCAACGGATCATAAATTATGGTTCGTTTTTGCAAGCATATGGGTTAAAAAAAGTAATTGAAGGATTAGGATACGAAGTTGAATTTGTTGATTACCAGGTAGAAAAAACGCTAATATCCGATAAAAAAAGAAGTAAAAAAGAGAGAGTGCTCAAGAAGTTACAAAGTGCTGTGAAGATGTTTTCGCCTCAGTATAGAAGGTGGAGAAAAAAACAGATTAGACTAAATGAAACATATTCGGATTTTATTACGGCTTTTCAAGAAGAGTTTTTCCCTATGTTAGGAATATCGAATGAGCCCCAATATTTACTCAAAACAGATGTTTTGGTCATTGGAAGTGATGAAGTTTTTAATTGTACACAGATGAATGATAAAGTAGGATATAGCAAACAACTATTTGGAAAAGGATGTAAAGCAGAAAAAATAATTTCTTATGCGGCTTCATTTGGAAATACTACATATGAAAAACTTATAAAATTTGGAGTTGATGTAGAGATTGGTGAAATGCTTTCAAAATTTGATGCTATTTCAGTAAGAGATCAGAATACATATAAAATTGTAAACGAGCTTACTGGAATAATATCAAATAAAAATATCGATCCAGTATTGCTATATTCATTTCCAGAAGTAGATGAGGTAAAAATTGAACAGAAAGATTATATTGTGGTTTATGCATATGCAAATCGTATAACAGAAGAAGAGATAAAAGCAATAAGGATATTTGCAGCAGAAAAAAAGAAAAAAATTTTAAGTTTAGGTTTTTATCAACCGTTTTGTGATGAATGGGTATTGGCTTCACCGTTAGAGGTTCTTGCGTATATAAAAAATGCAGAGTATGTAATTACGGATACTTTTCATGGAACAGTGTATTCAATTAAATATCAAAAGAAATTTGGAACGATTATTCGGGAAAGCAATAAAGAAAAAATAAGCGATGTATTAAATACTTTTGGGCTTGAGAGTCGAAAGATTACGGAACTGGATAATTTATATAATGTCGTAGATGCACCAATAGATAAAAAGAAAATTTTCTTAATGATACAAGATGAACAAGATAGAGCGATGAAATATTTAACATATAATTTATAGTAATGTGTAATCAATAAAAGGATAATTAAAATGATAAATGTATCTAATAAATGTACAGGATGTAGCGCTTGTGTACTAAAATGCCCTAAACAATGTATAAGATTAGAATGTTCTAGAGAAGGATTTTTATATCCAATTATTGGACAAAGTGAATGTATTAATTGTGGCATATGCGAAAAGGTGTGTCCAGTGATATCAAAAAGTGAAATATATAATGAAACTAAAGCATTTGCAATGAAAAATAAAAATACGTCTGAACGTATTAATAGTGCGTCCGGAGGGATTTTCCCGCTTATAGCACAATTTGTGGTCAAGAAAAATGGGGTGGTGTTTGGGGCGGCTTATGATCAGGAATTTGGAGTGAGACATATTAAAGTTGAGAAAGAAGAGGATATTGCTAAACTTCAGAGTGCAAAGTATACGCAAAGCATAATGGGAAATACATTTATTGAAGTGCAAGAAGCTTTATCAGAGAATAGATGGGTTGTATTTTCGGGAACACCTTGTCAATGTACTGGATTAAAGTTATATTTAAAAAAGGATTATGATAAATTGATTATAGTAGATTTAATTTGTCATGGAGTACCGTCACCTCGGGTGTGGAGAACATATATAAAGTGGCGTAGTAATCAAGAAAACGATGGAAAATTACCAAAACGTATTAATATGAGATCAAAATGTAGTGGTTGGAGTAAATACAGTTATTCAACGGAATTTGACTATGGTAATGGAAATATAAGTCAAATTCCTAATGGACAGGATCCTTTTATGAAGGCATTTGTTGGAAATATTTGTTTGAGAAAATCATGTAATCAATGCGTAGCAAAAGGGGTAGAGAGATGTTCTGATTTAACTTTGGGAGATTATTGGGGAGTCTGGAGTCAACATCCGGAATTTGATGATAATAAGGGAACAAGTATCGTATTTGCGCATTCAGAAAAGGCAATAGAGATTTTTAATCAGATGAAAACGCAATTAGAGTGTCTAGAAGTTAAAGTAGAAGAAGCATTCAAAGAAAATCCGAGTATGATAATTTCATCACAAGAACATATAAGAAGAAATGAATTTTTGGAGGAAATAACAGAGGAGAATTTTGGCGAGATTGTGGATAAATATTTTGAAAAAGTTCCAAAATGTGGATGGGGTAAGAAAATCAAAGATAAAATTGTAAAAGTATTAAATATAGGATAAGATGATAAATAGTTCAAAAGAAAAAGTTGATAAATGTATATAAAACTTGAAATATAAACATTTATTAAATAGTATTCTAAGGAAAATTTGGAGTAAATTAGTTTTATAAAAATTTGCTTATAGAGTAAAAAGGGGTAAAATAGATTGATAAGTAAAGCTTGGAAAAAATTATTCGGTAGGAAAGAATCAGAAAAAGAATATAGATTAAATCGAGGAATGAAGGTCGGAAAGAACTGTTGTATTTATTCTTGGGATACAATTGATGGAGGATATCCATGGCTTATAAACATAGGTGATAATGTTACAATATCATCAAACGTGACAATTTTAACACATGATGCAAGCCCTAATGTAGTTGGGTGTGGGACAAAACTTGGAAAAGTAACAATAGGTAATAATGTCTTTGTTGGAATGGGAACAATTGTATTATGTAATGTTCATATAGGAAATAATGTAGTTATAGGAGCAGGGAGTGTAGTTACACATGATTTACCTAGTAATGGGGTGTATGCAGGAGCTCCAGCAAAATATGTAGGCAGTATAGAGAATTATAAAGAAAAAAATCAAAAGTTAAGAGAAAAACGACCAATGTTCGACTCAATTCGTCCATGGTATGATTGGAAGAATGCTACTGAAGAGGAAAAACAAAAAATGGCTACGGCATTAGAAAATGGAGTGGGATTTATTTAATCTAAAAAAGACTGTAATGATATTGAAAGAGTATTTTATCAAATAACATGTGAAGCAGTTAAAGAAAGATTAGATGTGGGATCTTTTAATGTATGGCCATGCTTTGATGGGATATAAGGAGCAACACTAGAAACTTATACAGGAAAAAGGGAAAGATGTTTAAGATCTGCGCCACAATGAATAATCTTTTTTGTGTAAGGTAGGATGTTTTACATATGGAACAAGGACATCGAAGCTATTGAAAATATAGCGAAAACTTTGAATGGAATGTGGATAAGTATTTCTTAAAGCTACGGAAATGTGGATTATTGAAAAAAGTATTAATCCAACATTGAAGAGAAAAAGAATAGATACAAAAATATGAAGCAAAAACAATAAAATCCCGAAAGAAAGGTACAAAAAGCTGGAAAACAAACCACACAAATTATTCATTTCACACAGCAGCAAAGATGCAGAATATATGAAAGCATTTGTAGATCTGCTTGTAACAATAGGAGTGCATAAGAATCAAATAACTTGTACTTCCGTTCCGCAATGTAATATTCCGGTTGGATGTAACATATATGACTGGTTAGCCAAACAATTTCAGACGAGCGACCTTCATGTCGTGTACGCCTTTTCGGATAATTATTATTCCAGCGTAGCAACATTAAATGAAATGGGTGCAGCTTGGGTAATGAGGTGTAAATGGACAGGATTGTTATTGCCAGGTTTTACATTTAACAAATTAGCCGGATGTATTGATAAAAATCAGATCTGTATTAAATTAGATGATCCGGATATTATCACATTGAAACAGAGACTCAGACAATTTAGAGACGACATTATTAAGGAGTTTGGTCTTGAATCAATAGATGAAGATGAATGGGAAGAAAAAAGAGACGATTTTTTAGATAAGATAAAGATTATTGTGCAGAAAAAGAATATTGAAATTACCTCGTCCGAGTCTGTAAATGAATCAAATAAAACGAAGGGAAAAACAAGATTTGATGCGCCGGTAGCTCAGAGACAAGAGATTGATCTGTTGAAGGATTATACTTCATTTTCCAAGGTAAAACCAATTATCTCCTGTGGTGATGAAAAGGTCGCAAGGATAGGAACATTTGCAGATTGCTTTGACATGGATGTTGATATTAGCAATGTAACTAAGTGGGATATGGGAGAATTTGCGATGGCATTGATGAAATATATTCCTTGTGATAACTGGACCGGCTTCTTTGACGCCGGATATGCCATAGAAATTGACGCAGCTGCGACAGGAGCTATAAAGAAAGTTCAGTTGGAAATAAAAAATGATACTGGCGTGAAAATAATAGATGAAGAGAATGATGTAAGTAACGGTGGAGGACATTTTAAATATAGATTCCGGGATAAAGTAAGAAATGGAGAGGCTTTGGAGAAGATCTCCGAAGTTTGTTTTACGGTATTCTTTGCAGAATCGTACATAGATGGAGAAAAAGGCAGATTGAGCATAAAGAATTTGAAGGTAACACCTGCATACGAATAGCGCTTACCATATATGCAATTAAAATAATAAAGGATATATATGAAATGCATAAAAACAAATATGACCACAATATATTACTAAATGACATACAAAAACTAGATAAAATCCAACACAAGCATTCATTAGTCGCCATCCAGTTTCCAGACACTTCCGCAGAAAAGAAGTATCTTGTATATTACGATGAGCGATGGGATTGTAAATTATTTTTGAATTACAAGACTGTGGATAGAGCAGATGAGGAATCGGTGATAAATAAGGTGTCGGCAGATCTGAATGTGGATAAAAGTCAGATAAACTGCAGATACATATCGTCAAAAGTACAGGAGAAATATTCTGAAAGCCATTAGGAGAATAGGATCTATAATCACAGATTGTATGAGATAAAGATTCAAGTATTTCCGGAGGATGAGCAGAAGGAGAACTTTGTTGTTAATGGCAGACACTATTATTGGATGAGTATTTCCGACATGGAGAGAGATCCTAATATTGTGAAGAAGAATCTGGACGTTATTGATTTTGTTAAAGAATCGATGCATGCATAACATAAGCGCAGGCAAAATGGCATACGCCATTTCCCTGCGCTTTTATTATACCAAAGTATGCAAGAGAAGTTGCCGGTGGCAAGTTCTCTGTATCCTTATAGCCGAATAATCAAAATACTATCTGTTCTTACGTCTCTTACGAATAATAGTATAAATACATCCTGCAGCGATCATAAGTGAAAGAACCAATGAAACTGTATAAAGAATCATGTGATTGTTATCACCGGTTTTTACTTTGCCATTTGTAGACTTCTTATTTGCATGATTAGCGGTAGTAGTCTTTGGAGAGGCTGCAGTAGTTGCTCCGTTCTGACCATTGGATGTGTTGTTACCTGTAGAACCAGAGGTTGTACCATTGTTAGTTCCGGAAGGATCTGTTGTTCCAGGTGTGCTCGGTTTGTCAGTACCTGGTTTATCAGTACCTGGTTTATCAGTGCCTGGTTTATCAGTACCTGGTTTGTCAGTACCTGGTTTATCAGTACCTGGCTTATCAGTACCTGGTTTATCCGTACCTGGTTTATCCGGTGTCGGATTTTCTGATCCGTCGGTTACTCTCCAGAGCTGTGTTCCCCAGAACGGGTTAGCCATACCGAGGAAGAGTCCGTTGTCTGTCGGAATAAATGCACGTCCGCCGTGGTTATAGATATCGCCGAAACCATTGCGGGTGAGTGTTGTAAAGTTTACTCCGTCGGAAGAGATCAGTACGTCGCATCCTTTTTCCTGTGTGCGGATGATGTTGCTGCATCCAAGATAATATACGAAATGATGGAATGCAGTGTTGAAGACGTTGTTCTCAATCTTCTGTGCAAGATCTGGGTTCAGGCGGTTAAGGATTGGTTTTACATAGTTGTTGTAATTATTTACCATATCCAGATATACATCGACGATGTCAGATGGTTTATTTCTCTGTGTGTAAGCAGCTGTCTGAGAATCGTCAGAAGAAAGTGTCTCGATTTCATCCAGCTGATCTAACATCTGGTCGATGGCATCTGCTTCTGTGTCTGTAAGTTCTGCATTTGTGTTGTCTGTTACAACTGCTTCCTGGTCTTTTGCGGCTTCTGTAGCTGCCTGATCAGCAGTATTATCAGCGTCTGTATTCTCCTGAATATTTTCCTGAGTATCTTCGGCTGTATCTTCTGTGGCGGCCTCTTCTGTTGTGTCTTCTTCTGCGGTCTGTGCTGCGCCGGAAGGAGTTTTCTTAAGGCTCTGAAGAAGTTCTTTGACATAAGTCATCTTCTGTGAGAATTCTTCAGGTGTCATTTCCAGAAGACTTCCGTCGGTCAGCTGTGTGAATCCGGATGCGAGTGTTGCGATATCGAATGTTCCGATTACGAGCTTTCCGTGGTATTCAGAGAATCTCCACAGATACTGTGTGGAAGCTGCTTCGAATCCGTCGTCGTTGATGAGTTCGATATTTTCATTCTTGTCCATGCGGTTCAGGCATGCTGGGTTCTTCAGATCTTCATAGAGAGACTGGAAATCACCGGCATTACCGATTTCGGCGAGGTCAAGCATCGGGTCGTTATAGCCGCCGATATAGAGATGGTCGCCATATGCGAACAGGTTACCTGCGCAGGATTCTTTCTTTCCAAGACCGAATTCATATTTGGCACCTTTGGATGTGTCTCCGATGATTGGAGTCCAGTTCCAGGTTCCGTCTTCTTTCGGATCACCGCGGTATACGGCGAATCCCTGTTTGTGATTGACGCCTGTTGTGGCATCTGTCTTGCCTGTTACCATGGATACGTACAGAGATCCGTTGAATGGAACAAGATCCCATAATCCACCGCCGTTGATACTGTCGCGGATCCAGCAGGCCGGAAGATTGTCGAAGGTCTCCTGGTTGGCGATAACAGACCAGCTGTCTACGTCTTCTGGATTTGTAGTGGAAAGAAGACGTACACCCTGCATACGTGGGTTAGCGTCTTTGTAACGCACGTCTTTTTTGGCCATTGCTTTGATCGCATTCTGGTATGCCTGTGGAAGCTGTGAACCGGATGCGAACATGTTGTCTGGATCTGCGCCGTCGGTAGCCAGAGATACGAGAAGCTTGCCATCCATAACGGTGAGTCCGCGGATTCCGTTGGCGAATCCGGAGTTCTCTGCAGTCTTCTGCATAACAACTTTTGTTTCATTTGTCTCAGGATCGATCTGAAGCAGACGGGATGTCGGGAAGCCGGCGCAGGCAAAATATAATTTGCCATTGTATTCTACGGCCATTCGGTATCCGTTCCAGTTGACGAATGCGGAGCTCTCTTTTTCGACGTAGACAACTTCTGTCTCATAGGTGTATTTGTTCACACGCATGATACAAGGAGTTCCGTTGGTAGATGTTGCTCCGTTAGGGAAATTACCGTTGTACACAACATTCAGAATATTGGTTGCTACGGTACCGGCTTTCTGTGCCGGATTTTCATCCCCGCGGTTCTGGAACAATTTGGTCAGATTGTTCTTGAGATTGCGGTAGTAAATACCTGAGATTGGATTCCAGCAGGTGCCAAGGTAGATATAATTTCCATGTTCTACGCAGGACCATACATAGCTTTGGTTACGGTTGCTCTCTTCTCCCATAGCATCGAATGACAGGATACCGTCAGTCTCACCGGCTCCTCTTTCCGGATGAGATACTTTCTCGATGCTGTAACCTTCGGATGAGAGTGGGGCAGCGCTTACATTTACTCCTGTTGCAACACAGGACACAGAAAGAACTGCTGTCAGTACGAGTTGGAAAAATCTCTTTTTCATAATTTTCCTCCATTATTAAATTGTTAGTTTCATAGATGATTGTATTATAGGCGAACCCCTGTTGTAAATCGTTTTTTTGCGTATTTTACAGCTAAAAATAAAAAAAATGTAGAAATTTGAAAAAAATTAAATTTTTTTGAAAAAAACGCGACAGGTTTTTAAAAGTTATGTGTATTAATATATAGAGGGAGACAAAAAGAAGAATTTATATAGATTGGAGCAATCGAAAAAGACTATGTCGAGATTGCATGTGAACTGTGGTTACAGCCCCGCACCCCATCATTTACATACGCAGGAAATACTCAAAGAAATGAAAAAATCCGATGAATATAAATAATAGAGTATTGATAAATATTGATATGTGTGCATTGATAAACGTACTGTAAATTTTTGGGAGTTGCGGGATACTGTAAATCGCCGGAGGATTTGGATATCGTCCACCGGTGTTATAATTCCGGGGCTTTATGTGTAGGGCCCCGGAATTAGCTATATATAGAGAGATTATGAAAGAGAAGATGAGATATGACGATACGGCAATTTATTAAGAAATTATTTGTAACGATTATAATGATTGGGATTGTACTGGCGGCGGTATTGAAGGTTGGTTATATATTGATCTGTAAGGTTATTGTGGTGATTATATTTGTAGTACTTGCGATTCAGTACTGGGTCGGTGAGGATATCAGGAAAGCGGAAGAAGAGAAAAGGGGAACCTGGTTATTCACGCTTGGATTTATCGGGCTGACTGTGCTGACAATGCTTGCGGCCAATATCCCGGGACAGGTGCAGCGGGATCAGTACCTGTACCTTACGAAAGAGCATACGGAACAGCTGGAGAAGGTGCTTTTAAGAGAGGCGACTGCGGATAGTGAAAGGTGCATACAGTGGTATGAAAAGCAGATGCTGGGCATCAGGAATAATAAGGCGCTTGGGAATCCGGCTATGCAGACGGAGGATGAAAGACGGTATAAGAACCGCATCGATGGAAAAGAAGTGTACCGGGATCCGGATACATGTACTCTACGTGTGAAAGAGCTTAAAGATGGCAGTACGAAAGACAGTGTACTGATCAATGGACCGGTGGGAGAGATCATAGCGATGCGGGAGCGGATTTTCTATATTGATATGGAAGATCATAATGTTCTGAAATCTGTAACCTATGATGGAAGGAAGAGAAAGACCTGGACGAAGGATCCGGTAAAGCAATTTGCCGTAATCGGTGAATATGTGATCTGCTGTACAGAGGATGAGAAGCTTATCCGTTGTGATATGTCGACGGGCAAGAAAAAGGAACTGGCGGATCATATTCAGTACTTTTTTGCCGGCGCGAAGCTGTATGCGCAGAAGGGGTCGAAGATTGTGTCGGTCAGCTATGACGGCAAAGAGGTCAGGGTATTTAAGAAAGATGTGGTTATGATGGATAAGAAGGAAGACAAGGTATATTATAGGAGAATGGACCAGAAGAAAGAGCAGATGTATGTGTGTGATGTGGATGGAGGGATGGAGAAAATGGTTGGAAACCGAGATTAATTGTCTTTAATTTATATATCCGTGTTCTAATATATCTTATGCAAGAATATATTTAGAATAAGCTTGAAATTTATCGTAAAAGGGGTATATAATAAATGAAGAGAGATTACTTCGTAAAAAGCGAACAAATATACAAAGGAGGACGAGCTATGATTATCATGGATATTAAAGTTGACAACATATATGCATTTAAAGATTTTCATATAAATATGTCATATCCAAAGAAAATAGTGAATTCGACTATAGAAAATGAATTTCTGGAAGAGAGGACAAATTTTCGGTACAAAAAAGTTAATATCATTATGGGTACAAATGCAACAGGAAAAACAACTATGGGTAAGTTGTTAATGTTGTTTACTAATTATTTGAATGATGGAGGATATAAGCGGTTTACTAATAGAATTGCAGATGTAAAAAAAGCAGCAAAATTGCAGATCGATTTTGTGACAAACGAAAATTTATTATATAGATTTGAGATGAATGTCGGTCCGAAGACCCAAAAAAGTTATACAGAAGAAGATATAGATATTAAGATTTACTATACACCAATAGAGACAAGAGACAGTTATGAAACATGTGCGTCAAGATTGGATATGTATGAGTGTGAAGAAACGACATATGAAAAAGTAAATACAAACGGATGGAAATTTTCATATCCGATAGATTCGTCAGGGGACAAGGTTTATAGTACGATAGAAGAGAATAGTAAATATATATACATATTACAGCAGATTTTAAAAACACTTGATTCTTCGGTGGAGGAAGTAGTAAAAGTTTCTGAAGTAGAGAATACATATGTAATAAAATGGAAAAATTGTTCAGCAATTATTAAGGATGGAAAAATCGCTAATGGTGAGGTAATGTCCAGTGGAACTAAGGCAGGGCTTGAAATATCTTATATAATAACCTCTCTTTTATGTGATATGCATGATTTATATTATTGTGATGAATTATTCTCTTATGTGAATAGTGACATTGAAAAGGCCTGTTTGTCGATTATAATTGAAAAACTCTCGGGGAGAAAGCAATTGTTTTTCACAACACACAACTCAGACATATTAGATATGCAGCTGCCAAAGCATTCATTTACATTTCTGAAAAAAGATGTAAATAACGAAGATGATTCAATCAAATGTATTGCGGCATCTCAGTATTTAAAAAGAAGCACGGACTCGTTAAAGCATGCGGTGGAAAATGATCTGTTTTGTACAGCGCCTGAATTACATAGGCTATTTGAAATTGCTGATTTGTAATTAGGAGGGATGCAAATGAGAAAAAGCGGTATTTATCAATATTATGTAGAGGGTGAAGATGAGAGAAGTCTGCTTAACACATTGAAGTTGGATCTGCGTTGTATTGAGAGTGGAAAAATTGATAAGTTTAATGTAATTCAAAGTCGTTTTACGACTGCAAGAATGCGCACGCTAAAGACGGGAACAACAGTAGTTCTGGTATATGATACAGATGTAGAGATGAATACGAAAATTTTAGATGAAAATATAGCTTTTCTGAAAAGACAAAAAGGAATAAAAGAAGTAATTTGCATTCCGCAAGTAAGAAATTTGGAAGATGAACTAGTGCGGGCCTGTAATATAAAAAATATTGTGGATTTGACTAAGAGTCTTACAAAAGCAGATTATAAAAGGGATTTAATTAATTGTAGTAATTTAAGTGACAGATTAAAAAAATGTAAATTTGATATAACAAAAATATGGGCAGAAATTCCAAAAAACAATTTTAAAAAATATGGAAATGATTCCGAAAAAATAAAAATCAAGTCAAAGAAATAGTTATAGGAAAAGAAGCGCTACTTCCAGCAGTGTCATTCTTGTGTAAATGACATTACCGGAAGTGGCGCTCCTTTTTGTTGGACTGTATGATTAATGTAACGTGGGAATATGAAATTTGTGGTGGGATGGGATTAAATATATGTTAGATTGTGGTTAAATGGCGTTGCAATTTGGAATACTATCACGTAACATTGAAGAATAAGAAGAAAGCATTAAATGAAAGAAGATAAAAACAGGAGCAACATATGCAACACACACAGCAATTATTTTTAGAGGCATTAAAAGCCGCATTAAAAAATGAACAGGTAGAATGGAATAACAAGTTGGAAGCGCAGGAATGGATGGACCTGTTCCGCATGGCGGAAGTGCACCAGATCCTTCCGATGATCTATGAGGCCGTATATCGAAGTCCTGCGGCCGGGCAGGCGGATCCGCAGATACTGGCTCCGGCGAAGGCGCAGATGGTGCGCACGGTGATCATGCAGACGCAGAAGACGGGAGAGTTCGAGCCGCTTTACAGATATCTGAGAGAGAGCGGAATCTGTCCGTTAGTGGTGAAAGGGATCGTGTGCAGGAACATTTACCCGAATCCGGATTACCGGATATCCGGAGATGAGGATCTGCTGATCCGGCCGGAGGATTTTAGAAAATGCCACGATCTGTTGCGCGAATATGGAATGCAGACATCGGAGCAGGATATGGATGCGGAAGAACTGGAATCGGTTTACGAAGTACCATACGGGAAGAAAGGAAGCCTTATCTACATAGAGCTCCACAAAAGCTTATTCCCGCCGGAATCAGAGGCATACGGGGATCTGAACCGCTTTTTTGCAAATGTACATGAAGATGCGATTGATATCAGGATCGATGGAACGGATATCCGGACAATGGGATACACGGATCATCTGTTTTATCTGATCTGTCATTCGTTCAAGCATTTCCTGCACAGTGGATTCGGGATCCGGCAGGTGTGCGACATCATATTATTTGCCAATGAATACGGGGATGCGATTGACTGGGAGAAGGTTCTGAGACAGTGCAGGGAGATACATGCGGATCTTTTTGCTGCAGCATTATTTGCAATCGGTGAGAAATATCTGACGTTTGATCCGGAGAAGGCGCATTATCCGAAAGTATGGCAGGGGATCTGTGTGGATGAGACGGATATGCTGATGGATCTTCTGGACAGTGGTATCTATGGAAATGCGAATATGAGCCGGAAACACAGCAGTAATATGACGCTGGATGCGGTGGCAGCAGACAAGAATGGAAAGAAAGCCGGGAATACGGTCTTAAAGTCTTTGTTCCCATCGGCAAAAAAGCTCGAGGGGCGGTATCCGTATCTTAAGAAACATCCGATTCTTCTTCCGATTGCGTGGACAGACCGTATCTTAAAATACCGTAAAGAGACAGTGGCAGGAGGGGATAACGCTGCGGCAGATTCCGTGAAGATTGGAAATCAGAGAATTGAACTTATGAAGAAATATGGAATCATTAAAAAATGATGATGACGTAACAGGTATGTATAGGATATAATATATATGTTATACAGACTTCAGCCGGAAGCAAGTATTCATTCAGTGCTTCTGAGATCAAGAAAGCAGTTCCGAGTGGATACTGGACAATCAAGCTTTTGGGAATCAAGGTGAAATACGGAACTACAGGTACTCTGACAGTTAACGTATTTTAAAGTAAAAATAATCAAATAAAAAGGGCAGATACCATTTGCCTTTGAACAGATACCGCCATTCGGGGAAACAAAGCTATCCGGGTGTCGGTATTACTATGTCACGATGCGCCTGAAGCCGTCAATGAATAAGAACATTATTCGGGTGAGCGTAGTTCAAAATAATAAAAGACTTGAAACAAGAAGATTTACATGTTAATATAACTTTACTAATGGACGTTCTGTCCATTTAGAATAATTCAACGGTCTCAAAAGACCATCACATTTATCAGAGGAAGATCCCTCAAGATTACCAGACAATTTATAAGAATAAGAAAACGTATTTTGCGGAAGGAATCTTGTAGAAAAGATATATATCGTGTATAGTATATATAGATATTGCAAAATCCATTCAAGTCTTCACGTAAAATAACGGGAAGGAGAATGGATGAAGAGAAAGAGTATCTTGTACAAAGGCCTGGAAGTGTCCAGAGCGAAGGAAATCTATGATGAATCCTGCAAGAATATCCTTGCGAACAAAATCATACTGGCCTGGATAATGAAAAGCTGCATGAAAGAATATAAAGACTGCAGTATCCGTGACATTGCAGACCACTACATAGAAGGGATACCGGAGATATCTCAAAGGGAAGTACACCGGGATGAGGCGCCAGCGTCTGATCCGGGAAAGATCAGAGGAGAGAACACCGAAGATAAGGCAGTGAATGAAGGAACCGTTCGCTACGACATCATGTTCCGGGCAATATTGCCCCAAGGCCAGGAAACCATCAAGAAGGTACAGAAGAATCAGAGATCTTAAGATTGTTGGAAGTACTGTTTTCAACAGAGAGAGAATTAAAAGAAAAAGAGAAGATATTAGAAAATGAATATGGAATAACGATGACCTATGAAGAGAAAGAAGAGGTGGAGAAGATGTGTAATCTGAGTGAGTATGTGTGGGAGAAAGGGCTCACCTATGGAGAACTACAAAATCTAGTCAGAATGGTGCTCAAGAAAATGCGAAAAGACGTTTCATATGAAATAACCGCAGAACTCTTCGAAGAACCGGTAGAAAAGATCCGAAAGATATATGAAGTAGCGGAGAAATATGCGCCGGAATATGATATTGAGTCAATTTGCCGAGAACTGGCGGCATAAAGTGCTTTGGTTACACCGTAAGGGAATGTCCTTGTACCTTACCGGTGGATTTGGTATAGTATAAGGTATTATTCTGTAAAGGAGGCTCGTGATGAAAGAGACAGGAGAATCCGGATCAACAAAGAATAAAACCGTTATATTACTTCTGATCATTCTTTTGATCCTGTTATGGTTTGTCGGTGAGATTCTGGTTTCTTACCATTGGATGAAAGTGAATCGGTATCCGGTGCAGGTACGGAATCTGCGGTATGCGGATACGGTTACAGATGCAGGATTCAAGATGGTGGTGATTTCGGATCTTCATGATCATGAATTCGGGAAAGACAATGAGAAGCTGATCCGGCGTGTAAAAGAACAGGATCCGGAGCTGATCATTCTGGATGGCGATATGCTGAATGAGGATTCGAAGAGTGACGAGGTGCCGGTCAGACTGGTAAAAGGTCTGGCAGAGATTGCGCCGGTGTATTATGCGCTTGGGAATCATGAACTGGATTATATCGGCACTGCAGAAGGGAAGAAGATGCAAAAGCACCCGGAGAATTCCGGATTGGTGAAGGATCTTACAGATGCCGGCGCATGTGTGCTGGAAGAAGGTTACCGGGACGTGGAGATCGGTGGATGTAAGGTGCGCATCGGTGGGATGTATGAATATGCATTTGCTCTGGATGGAGATAACAGTGCAGAGAATCTGACAGGTGATGTACGGGATTTTCTGGAGGAGTTTCAGAATACAGACCGGTACAAGATTATGTTGTGCCACAGACCGGATAGTTTTGTATTCGGTGATGCATCCGATTACTGGAAGATCGATCTTGTGATCAGCGGACATGATCATGGAGGACAGGTAGTCATTCCATTCAAGGGAGGACTATATGGTGGCGATCAGGGATGGTTCCCGCCATATGTGCATGGACTGTACCGGACAGGAAGGATCCGGCTGTTCGTGACGAGTGGATTAAGCAGTGAGAAACAGAAGCTCCCGAGATGGAATAACCGGCCGGAGATTGCGGTGCTTAACGTACACTGATCAGAGGGATGAAGAGGTAAAAAGATGGTTAGAAGGACAGTCGTTCCGGTGATGTGTCATCAAAGATTACTGCGGACAGTGTGTTGGACGGAGATCTTACATCAAATATCAAGTATTCACTGGAGAAGACGGTCAATACGCAGGCTGCGGGTGAGTATCCGATCGAGTTCAGGGTTATGGACAGCGGCGGGAATACAGTGTATCTGAAGACGCAGATCAGTATTTCCGATAAAAGTTATGCAGGGATTGATGTGAAATTAAAAGATTATCTGATCTACCTTTCTGTCGGAGATGCATTTGATCCAAATGCATACTTTGATTCGGCAGATAAAGAAGGCGAGCTTACGGTGCAGTCGAATGTAAATACTGCAAAGGCAGGATCCTAAAGAGTATAATAAGATAAAAAAGAACCCGACACGGCTGTCATATCATGATAGCGTGCAGGTTCCTTTGGTTTCACATGCATTATTCTGATGCCGAATGGGATATCAGAAATTTGTTGAATAATTTGACAATCTGACCCCGCTTACGTAAGGTCAGTGGAATACAGTCATCGTTGGTTAATTGAATCTCGGTATCCAGAATGTCCTGAATATAGTTCATGTTTACAAGATAGCTGCGATAACAACGGATAAAAGAATTGTCATTCAGCGTGCTCTCGATATGATTTAACGCCATGTTGGTTTCGTAAGTTTTTCTGGAAGTATGTATCATGCATTTTCTTCCAATGCTTTCAATATAAAAAATCTCAGAAACCGGGATGTGATATAAAAGCCGGTTGGAATATACATTGAGTGTATGGGTTGAAGGGAATATCGGAAGCAAAAGTCTGGTAAAGACTTTCTCAAAATCTTCTTCTCTGATTGGCTTCAGAATGTATCCTTCAACTCCAAGATTATAGCTTGCCAGGCAATGTTCAGTGCTTTTGGTCGTGAAGATAATTATTGGAGGGTTTGGACCATCTTTCAATTGTCTGGCAGCCTCTATACCATCTGTCCCCGGCATCAAAATTCCCAAAAAAATGAGGGAATATTCTTTCGGGGATGCTAACAACTCGTCTGTTGAAGTAAAGGTATCTACTTCTAATAATGCATGATTGAGCATATGCTTCTTAATATTGGCGTCCAAGAATTCACTAATACGTGTTATGTCGGTATCATATCTATCGCAAATTGCAATATTCATATATAGCCCCCTTCCCGAACAGATAAAACGTATTTTTATATAAATATAAATGGAATATGCTCTATGTAATTATAATATAACATAGATTAAGAGTGAAAAGATAGAAAAATGATACAAATGGACAGTAAATGGAATATATTAACAGAAAAATATAAGAATTTGGAGCAATCAAACAGAAAAATATAAAATTAATGCGAAGATTTGTCGAAAAACGTAGAAAAATTAAAGCAATATTTTGATGTTGCAGGAAGAAAACCGCGATGGTATGATAAAAAAGAAATTGAGTACTATTTAATGTATACATAAAAAACAATGCGAAGGATGTGCTGAGAATTGTACCATAATTTGCGAAAAAACGGGACGGACGAAGTGCGGATAGAGAAAAGCAGGTTGAGGAATATGAAAGTTGTAGATACAAGAGAATATGTTGGTATGCTTAAGGAACTGACGGAAGAGGGAAAGGAAGTCAGCATGCTGGTCTTTGGAAGCAGTATGGCACCGTTTCTGATCCATGCAAGGGATATGATATATTTCAAAAAGCCGGACAGAGAGCTTCAAAAAGGTGATATTGTATTTTTTCGGAGAAAGAGCGGGCAGTTCGTCATGCACCGGATATGGAAGATCAGGCCGGAGGGGTATTATATCGTGGGCGATGCACAGACACAGATAGAAGGACCGGTAAAGAGAGAGCAGATATTTGCTCTGATCACCAAAGTCAGAAGGAAAGAAAAGTGGCTGGAGCCGGGAGATTTCTGGTGGGAATTCTTCGAGCATGTATGGCTGCATATGATTCCGCTCCGCCGGGGGATTATGTGGTGTTATGCGAAGGTGATACGGTGACCCGGTTGCATACAGACGGCGGCAATGCTATGATGGAACAATAAAATCAAGGAGAAAAGTTATATGAAGATTGTAAAGGAATTTATATTAAGGGAGATCGCAGGTGAATGTGTACTGGTGCCGACGGGGGCAACTTCGCAGGAGTTCAATGGAATGATCACGATCAGTGATACGGCTAAATTCATCTGGGAGAATATCGAAAAGGTGGATAGCCTGGAAGAGATGATCCGGATGGTTCTGGATACATATGAGATTGATGAAGAGACTGCAAGAAGGGATACGATCGCTTTTGTCGGTGCGCTTGTGGAGAATGGCTTTATTGAGTGTACGAGGGAAGATGGAACATGGTAGAACAGAATGAGTCAATCACCCACCTGTACAGGATCGGGCATACGGAGATTGAGATTACGGCTCCGTTATCTATGAAAAGTCCGCGGAATCTGGAAAAATTCCGGACCGGGCAGGCAAAGAGGCCGGATGATGAGGTCATCCATTATCAGGTAGAGATGACAGAGAACCTTGATGAGATCAAAGAAGATCTTCTGGGGAAAAAGACGGGAAGAGTAATCTACCGTGATAATCTTACGGTATTTCAGACGTCGGGCGGGGAATGCCGCTTTATTAATTTTCTTGGAATGGACTGGCATTATGCGGTGAGCAGCCAGGAGGGTGTAAATCAATATCATGTCTGGTTTGTTCCCGAAGTGGCAGAGATGCTTGACCAGGATACGGTATACCTGGCGGCCTTCTCGCTGGAAAAGCAGGCTATTAAAGATCATTCGATGATACTGCATTCGGCATATATGTGTTATGAAGATACGGCAGTGCTCTTTTCTGCGCCGTCTGAGACGGGAAAATCCACGCAGGCAGGATTGTGGGAAAAGTATCGCGGGACATGGACGGTGAATGGCGACCGTTCGCTTCTTATCCGTGAAGAAGATGGATGGTATGCGAACGGATGGCCGGTATGTGGAAGCTCAGAGATCTGTAACAATAAGTCCTATCCGGTCAGAGCAATCGTTATGCTGTCACAGGCGAAGGAGAACCGTATCAGCTGTCTGAAAGGGCTTGAGGCTCTGCGGAAAGTAATGGAACAGATTACAATCAATGCATGGAACAGCGAGTTTCAGATACAGGCAATGGATGAGCTTGAGATTTTACTGAAGGAGGTTCCGGTATATCATCTGGAGTGCGACATATCCGAAGATGCGGTGAGATGTCTGGAAGATGTACTTGCCGGTGGACGAGGAGAGGAATAAATGCAAGAAAATAATGATAAAAATCAAGGAAAGAACGGCCTGTCTTTCGAGTCTCTGGATATTCTGATCGCGAAGTGGAAAGATGGGACATTTTCGGAGATCATTGATGACTGGAAATGGATATTCAGCTACAGTGTCCGGTATAAGTGGGCAATCGTGTTCTATACGATCCTTGGTATCTTCAGTACTTCTATGGGACTTGTCAGCAGTGTGGCGGGGAAATATCTGATCGATATCATTACCGGGTATAAGACGAATAAACTGATGATCCTGATCATTGTTATGGTAGGAAGTTCATTGTTCAGCCTTCTGTTCAGCAGCATTATCAGCCGTATCTCGACCAAATTAAGTATTTATATCAATAATGATATCCAGGCGGATATATTCGATAAGATTGTGGATGCTGACTGGCTGGAGATTAATAAGTATTCCAACGGGGATGTGTTGAACCGCTTCAACGGAGATATCGGAACGGTCAGCAGCAATGCGATCAGCTGGCTCCCGACGATCGTGATCGCAATCTATAATTTCATAGCGACGTTTCTGGTTATTCTTCATTATAATGCGGTGATGGCAATTCTGGCACTGGCAAGCGCACCGTTCATGCTTCTGATGTCGAGGTTCATGATCAAGAAGCAGCGAGAATATAGTCAGAAGACCAGGGAAATGAGCAGTAAGCTGATGACGTTCGAGGTGGAAGCATTCTACAATTTTGATACGATCAAATCATTTGGCATCGCACCGCATTACAGCCGGTTAATGCGCTGGTGGCAGGGCAAATTCAAAGATGTCAGTCTGGAGTACAATATGTTCTCCATCAAGACCAATATCCTGCTGTCGGTTATGGGCACGGGTGTGGAATTTATTGCGTTCGGATATTGTCTATTCTTACTGTGGACCCATACGATCACATACGGAACGATGACATTATTCCTGCAGCAGAGAAGTAATCTGTCGGGCGCATTCAATAACGTGGTTTCAATCATCCCGTCATTTCTAAATAGTTCGGTGTCGGCACATAGAATCCGTGAACTGGTAGAGCTCCCGAAAGAGATGCATATCAGTGAGAGTGAGGAGTTGGATCCGTTCGCAGAGGATGGATTCGAGGTGCTGATGAAGGATGTGAATTTCTCATACGTAGAAGGGACAAGAGTTATTACGGATTCGTATTTTAAAGCGTGTCCGGGCGAGATCGTGGCGCTTGTGGGACCTTCGGGAGAAGGAAAGACGACGATGATCCGTCTGATCCTTGGACTGATCCGTCCGCAGGAAGGAGAGGCTGTGATCGTTGCATCCAACGGAAGAAAAATCGTCCTGAATGCAGAGACGAGACATTTCTTCGCCTATGTACCTCAGGGAAATACGATCCTTTCCGGTACGATTGCTGAGAATATGCGGATGGTCAAAGAAGATGCTACGGATGAAGAGATTATCGAGGCTTTGAAGATTGCCTGTGCATGGGAATTTGTAGAGAAGCTTCCGGATACGATCAGCAGTGCGCTCGGAGAACGTGGACGCGGCCTTTCGGAAGGACAGGCACAGCGTATCTCTATCGCACGTGCAGTTCTTCGTAATGCACCGATCCTTCTGTTAGACGAGGCGACGTCGGCGCTGGATGTAACAACGGAGCGAAAGGTACTGCGTAACATTATCGAGCAGAAACCGAACAAGACTTGTATTGTGACAACACACAGACCAAGTGTGTTGAATATGTGCCAGAGGGTGTACCGTGTTATGGAGACGAAGGTTACGGAACTAGATGAGGAAGAATCGAGCCGGATGGCGATGGATTTCTAATTAGTACAAGTAATTATTAGTAGAATGTGCATAATCACGCATAAAAGTGTAATAAAACGACGTGAAATGACAAGTAAACAGTATTGAAAATATTAAAAAATGTAGTTATAATTATAGATAATAAGAATTGTCTATAACAATAAGGAGTTTAGTATTGAATTTAGCATTAGACTTTTATATAATAGAGTAATATAGACAGAGGTTTATGGATAACAAGAGTAAAATAATAAAAGGAGTGTATAAGTATGAAGAGGGCGTATGTTAGACCTACTATGGTAGGCGAAAGATTTGTAGCTAATGAGTATGTGGCAGCTTGTGGCGATAAAGGAACGGTGTATAAATTTAAAGGTGATGCTGGCGGTGGTAAATCTGGAAGTGTATATCTAGAAACTAATGGTAAGAAAGGATTCCAGCTATTCAGCGATACGTATCTAAGTCAGTATCATGCTTGTGGGACAACACATGATGCGAATACTGCAGATGTTTTTTCGGATGGCTATTATGTGAGTGGACTTACTGTGACGCCGGTTAAAGTATGGCGTGGAGAAGATGGTAAGAATACTCATTGTACAACAAACATTCATATGGAAAATTGGGAGAAAGCAAAGTCATAAAAAATAAATCTATATACATATCGAAAAAGAACCGGATTCCCGGTTCTTTTTTAAAATCTACAGGAATTGTTGAGGGTGTAATGTGGAATTAATGGAAGATGGAACGACAATAGAGCAACAGATGTTTGCAATGGCGGCAGAGAAGAAAGTGCCGCTATATGGAGTGCTGGAATTGCTGCCGCTTTGTAATCTGAACTGTGATATGTGTTATGTGCGTATGAGCAGAGAAGAGATGGAACAGGTGGGAAGGCTGCGCACGATGGAAGAATGGACGAAAACGGCAGAAGATATGATGAAAGCCGGGACACTATTTGTTCTTTTGACAGGTGGAGAGCCGCTGCTGTATCCACATTTCCGCGAGTTATATCAAAAACTCCGTGAACTGGGGATGATTATTACGATTAATACGAATGGAACGCTGATCGATGAGGCGTGGGCAGATTTTTTTGCGGAAAATAAACCAAGAAGAATCAATATTACATTATATGGTGCAAGCAATGAGACCTATGAGCGTTTGTGCCACTATCCGGGAGGATTCGATAAGGCGGTGAACGGCATCCGGCTTTTGCGTGAGAGGAACATTGATGTGAAAGTGAATGGAAGTCTTGCAAAGGCGAATGTGGATGACAGGATGAAGATCATAGAGCTTGGTGAATCACTGGATGCTCCGGTGAGGATCGATACTTATATGTATCCGTCTGTGAGAGAACGAAATCATGCGTATAATAATCAGGCCAGACTGGATCCGGAGATGGCGGCAAAAGCGAGAGTGGAAGTTTTGCAAAGAGAGATGGGAGAAGAAGTATTTGCCCAATACCGCAAGATCCAATTAGACGAAGCAGAGAATACTCCGGAAGGAGAGGCAGTTCCGGGACAGATGGCGTGTCGTGCCGGTAAGAGTTCTTTTGTGGTGAACTGGCAGGGCGAGATGCGTTCCTGTGTGGTACTGGATAAGCCAAGTATACCGCTTCGGGATGTGGAGTTTGAGAAAGCGTGGGAGCTTACGAAAAAAGGAACAGAGAGTTTTAGAATTTCGGCCAGATGCAGTAGTTGTAAGCTTAGAAAGGTATGTAACACTTGTGTGGCAGCGGCAATTGCGGAGACTGGAAAAGCAGACGGCGTACCGGAATATCTGTGCAGATACACAGAAGCAACGGTCAGATATCTGAAGGAGACAAGTAAGAAATAGTAATGAAATAGTAAGTATCGTTTTCTTTACTCCATAATTTGAAAATGATATAATAAAAAAGACTATAAATTACAAAGGATGATGAGATGATAGATATACATGCGCATATACTCCCGGGGATTGATGACGGAGCCGAAGATATGTATGATACGCTGGAGATGGCACGTATGGCAGCAGACAGTGGAGTGAACAGGATTATAGCGACCCCGCATTGCAATATCCCGGGAATGTATGGGAACTATTTCGGAAGAGAATATATTGACAGATATGAAAGTGTGGTCAGAGCGGTCAGAAAAGAGAAGATCCCGATAGAGATCCTGCCGGGAATGGAAGTATTTTCGACAGAAGACCTTCCGGAGCTGATCGTGAATCAAAAGATCATGCCGCTTAACCAGAGCCGGTATATTCTGATGGAATTTGCATTTGATGAAGACCCTGAATTTGCAGAGGCTATTCTGAAGAGAGTTAAGGAAGTCGGAGCCAGACCGGTGATTGCCCATGCGGAAAGGTATGAATTTATACAGGATTATCCGCAGATCGCGTACCGCTGGTTCAGAAAAGGATATGTGATCCAGGCGAATAAGGGAAGCTTCCTCGGAAGATTCGGGGGAGGGCCGAAACGTGCGGCCGACAGTCTCTTGCGGCATAATCTGATCTCTGTGATCGCAAGTGATGCACACAGCCCGCTTCAGAGGACGCCGTATATGATGGATGTGTATGAAGAACTGAGCCGGGAGTATTCCGAGAACCATCTGGATGTGCTGTTTCAGTATAATCCGGCAAGGATCTGTGACAACCGGGAGATCCTGAGATTAGAACCGGTCCCGTATTCCGGACGGCAACAGCTATATTAACAATAAAGGAGAAGAATTATGAGGAGACTAAAAATAGCAGTATGCCTGATATTTGTGGCATCCTGTGTCATATTTGCCGGATATACTGTGAAGTCCAAGATGTTGGAAGACCATACACCGCCGGTGATCACATGCAAGGATAAGACGGTGACACTGAGTGTGCAGACCGATCAGAAGAAGCAGAAGAAAGCACTTCTGAAAGGTGTCAAAGCAGAAGACAACCGTGACGGTGACCTGACATCGTCTGTACGTATCGCGTCGATGTCACATTTTATTGCGCCGGGCAAACGTACCATTACTTATGTGGTATTCGATAAGGCGAACCAGACAGGAACATTGGAAAGAACCGTGCAGTACGAAGATTACACCCCGCCGAAGATCCATCTGACCGCTCCGCTTCGATATTCGATAACGGAATTGTCAAAGGCGAACCTTACGGAGAATATGACGGCGGAGGATTGTCTTGATGGTGACCTGACCAGTCAGATACGTACCAGTCTGGATGATGGTATGTATAATGCAGCTGCAGGAATTTACAAAGTGACCGTACAGGTAAGCAACAGTGCGGGTGATGTGTGTTCTGTGCCTCTCGAAGTGACCGTAACAGAATCCGGTGACAGACAGGAGCAGATGAAAGAATATCCGGCATTATCGGATTATATCGCGTATACGACAGTAGGACATGAAATCGATCCGATGTCTTATGTCAAAGGTATGGAGATGAATGGTGCAACATATACGTATACGGATGACGGAGAAGCTCTTGCAGGTACAAGAGAAGCGATCAGTGTGAAATCAGAAGTGGATTATTCCAAAGCAGGGGTTTATCCGGTGGAATATTCTTATACGGCAGAGGGAGCACCGACTGCGGTGACAAAGTTATTCGTTGTGGTACAGGATCAGGAGGTAACACAGGATGGAAAGTAATAATAGAAATGACATGCCGGCATTTATGGATACTGACCTGGATCCGTATACTCTTGTGCATGATATAGTGTCCAACTGGTGGGTGATCATCCTGGGGGCAATTGCGGGAGCGTTGTTAACTTATGTAGTTGTAAGCAGCAGGTATGTTCCGGAGTATACAACGCAGGCGACATTTGTGGTGGCATCCAGAGGCGATGCGAATGCGTACAGTAATCTGAGCTCGGCCAACACAATGGCGAAGACATTTGAGAAGATATTAAAAAGTAACATCATGGAGAAAAAGATCTGTGAGAAGCTGAAAGTAGAGGAGCTGGATGCAGATATCCATACGAAGGTGCTGGAAGGGACGAATATGCTGGTCTTAAGTGTGACGGCGGATACACCGAAGGAGTCCATAGACATTATCCGTACGGTCATGGACAACTACAGCAGCGTATCGCTGTATACCGTGGGCAGTGCGGTTATGGATGTGCTGGAGGAGCCGAAGATTCCGTATACACCGGATAATCCGCTGGATGCAGGCGGACAGGCTAAGAAGGGCGGACTTGTGGCAGGAGCACTGGTGCTCATCCTCCTCGGACTGTTTTCTTATATGAAGAATACTATTAAACAGGAGAATGAGATCGAGAAGAAGCTGGATGCCAGAAGTCTCGGAGCCATCAGTTATGAATGGAAATATAAGACGATTCGGGATATATTCCGGCGTAAGAAAAAAGCGATCCTGGTTGATGATCCGGTAGCAAGCTTCCGGTTCGTGGAAAGTTATAAGAAACTGGCGGCCAAGGTAGAATACCGGATGGCAAAGAATGAACAGAAAGTCCTCGTGGTAACCAGTGTATCTGAAAATGAAGGAAAATCTACGGTTGCCGCCAATCTGGCGATCACGCTGGCAGAACAGTCCAAGAGGGTACTGCTGGTAGATGGTGATATCCGAAGACCGTTGCAGTTCCTGATCTTTGGTATGGAGCCAAAAGAGGAGAATGAACTGGGAGAGTATCTGAGAGGAAACGGATCTCTTGCGGATGTCATGGTTCCGTGTACCAGAAAGCATATGTTGTTCATGGGTGGAAAGAACTGCTATTCCTCATCGACAGAGATGCTTAACTCGGATTCGTTTTATAAGCTGATGACGGCATGCAGGAAATTTGTGGATTATGTGATCATTGATACACCACCGGCAGGAATCATCGGAGATGCGCAGATATTTGCACATTGTGCAGATGCGGTTATGATCGTGGCAAAGCAGAATTATATGCTGGCTGAAGACATCAATGAAGTAATGGACGCTTTCCGTGACAAGGAAGGTAAGGTACTGGGAGTTGTACTGAACGGTGTAAGATCGTTCTCCGGCCTGGTGGACAGTCCGGTGGGACATTATTATGGTAAATACAGCAAATACGGACGTTACGGCAATTATGGAAGAAGTAAAGGAATGTAGAGTATATGGGCGATTATAGAGACAAATCAGGAAGTGAACGTGTAGATGCGCCTGAGAAGATTGATCTGACAAATGTTATGTTGGATGTTTATCATGGTGTGAAGAGGCTGTGGTGGCTGTTCATCGGGCTTATAATTATTTGCGCAGTACAGTCTTATTTCTCGGTGAGTACCAGTTATCAGTCAAAATATGTGGCATCGGCAACAGTGTCGGTGACATCTGTCGGCGGCATGGACTATGTGAATGCACAGTCTGCCCAGCAGATGGCGGAAGTGTTCCCGTATATTCTTACCAGTGGTGTACTGAAGGATGTAGTTGCTGAGGACATGGGGCTTGATTCTATGCCGGGATCGATCGATGTTAAAGCGGATGACGGAACGAATCTTCTGACAATATCCGTATCGGGAAATGATCCGCAGATGGCATATAAGACGTTAAAATCAGTCATAAAGAATTATCCGAAAGTTGCGGAATTCGTACTTGGAGAGACCAAGCTTACGATTCTGGATGAGACCGGTATCCCGACAGATACCAAACGTGTGGAGGTTATACGTGGATCTTACAAGCGTGGAGCTTTAAAAGGTGCGATCATAGGTTGTGTGATTCTTCTGCTGTATGTGCTTTCCAGAAGGACTGTGAAGTCAAGAAAGGATCTGAAGAAGAATATCAATCTGCAGGATCTGGGAAGTATCCCGTATGTCCGCACGAAAAAGCGTAAAAAAGAGACATTTTATAATTCAGTGAGCCTGTTAAATGAAAGAATCTCCATGAGTTATCTGGAAGCGATAAGAAAGCTTCGTATCCGTATTATGAAAGATGTGGAGAAAAAGGAATACCAGACCCTGCTTGTTACGAGTTCGATCCCGGGAGAAGGTAAGACGACACTTTCGGCGAATCTGGCAATTTCCATTGCACAGCAGGGAAAGAAAGTACTGCTGGTCGACTGTGATCTTAGAAATCCTTCGATTGCAGGAGTGATGAACGAGCAGGAACCACATCCGGGACTTGGCTCGGTTCTTAAGAAAGAAGTGCCGTTATCTGAAGCAATTACCAATGTAAAGCTTCCGAAGGAAAGAACGAATGAGAACGGAAGCCTTCATGTCATTTTCGGCGGCGCACCGGATAGAGAGAATTCGCTGTTGATAGGAAGCGGACGTATGAGAGCACTGATCAAAGATCTGAAGTCAAAATATGACATTATCATCCTGGATACTGCGCCATCCGAACTTCTGGCAGATGCACCGCTTTTGGGCAAATATGTAGATGCGGCCCTTTATGTGATCCGCTATGATTATACGAAGCTTCGCGAGATCAGAGAAGGCGTAGAAAGCCTTGCATTAAGTGGAATCGATATGCTGGGATATGTGTTCAATGGTGATAATTCATCCGGCGGACAAGGATACGGCTATGGATACAGACGTTACGGCAATTACGGCAGTTATGGAAGCCACTACGGAAGTTATGGTAAATACGGAGCTTACGGTCACTATGGCAAGATGGAAAAAGGTTCGACGGACAAGTTTGGCCGTGTGATCAAGGACTAGGGGGACACCGACAGATGAAGTTTTTTCGAAAACACAAAAAACGTAAGATTGCAGGAATTATAATATTATTGATCGTATTGCTGATTGGCGGTATCTACGGGTCGATCTGGTGGAAATTCTACGGGGACTCTGTAGGGGTTGTGTCGGCAGACAAAGTAGATCCGAATGCAAAGAAGGTTAAGATCGCCAAAGAAAAGAGAAAAGACAAGGATGTATATAATGTCCTTCTGGTAGGTACGGATTCCAGAGATCCGGATGCGGACCGGGGACGTTCTGATAGTATGATGATGGTATCCTTTAACAAAAAAGAAGGAAAATCAACAGCAATCTCATTCCTGAGAGACTCGCTGGTTGATATTGACGGACATGGAAAGAGCCGTCTGGGCCATACTTATGCATACGGCGGAGTGGGACTTACGATCAACACGATCAATAAGACATATGATCTTGATATTCAGAATTATATTACGATCAGCTTTGATGATCTGGTAAATGTAATCGATGAGATTGGCGGTGTGACCGTATTCATCAGTGAAGAAGAGGCTGCTTATTACAGAGAGAATGGTATGCCGGATATTCAGGCCGGAGATGTGACACTGACCGGATCCCAGGCACTTGCGCATGCGAGAAACCGTACACTGGGCAATGATTTTGAAAGAACAAGACGTCAGAGAAGTGTAATGTATGGAATCTACCGTAAGATTATGGAGAAGAAGGATCCAAGTGCGTTACTGCCTCTGATCAATTACGCTGTAAATCATGTAAGGACGAATATGAGTGTATCGGAGATGTACTCTATGGCAAAAGATGTTCTGTCGGTAGACGATCTGAAGATGCAGCAGACATGCATTCCACAGGACGGAACGTATACAGATATCACTTATGAGGGTATGCAGGTACTGAAGGTTGATTTTGATGCGAATAAAAAGAAGATCGAGCAGTTGTTATATTAAAGTGATTTACAAAAGATGAATATAAGGGGACAGTAAACGGGCGAGTATAATGAAACAGAGCAAGAAAGTTGTGGCCAGGATTATAATATTGATCTTGGCCTTATTTACAGTAATACCGGGAACGGTAAGCCAGAAAGTATATGCGGAACCTGGCGGCAGTGAGAGCAGTCAGGCGGCAGACGCATCAAAAGATGATTTCAATAAGAAGGAAGAGAAAAAAGAAGAAGACATGACGCCGGAAGAGCGGGAAAAGAAGGCAGAAGAAGATGCCTATAAGATGGAGATCCAGTCGAACGGTTGGAAGAACTGGCCAAAAGGACCGGGCACATACGGTGAAGCTGCAATCGTGATGGATGCGGGAACAGGAAGCATCTTATATGCGAAAAATATTGATGAACATGAGTACCCGGCAAGTATCACAAAAGTCCTGACCAGTCTTATTGCTTTAAAATACGGCAATCTGTCAGACAAGGTAACATTTTCCAATGACTGCATATCTTTTATGCAGCCGGGAGATTCTTCGGTTGGATTAAAAGAAGGTAATGTGATCTCGCTGGAACAGGCATTATATGCGACGCTGCTTGCCTCAGCGAATGAAGCAGCTTATGCGGTGGCGGAAAATGTCGGGAAAAATGCCGGACATGATTACAACTGGTTCATCCAGCAGATGAACGAAGAATGTAAAAGTCTTGGCGGCAATAATTCCAATTTCGTCAATGCGAACGGGCTTCATGATGACAATCATTATACATGTGCGCGCGATATGGCTTTGATCGGCAGAGAGATCTGGCGCTATCCGGAATTCCTGAAGATCTGCCAGGAGCAGAGTTATAAGATCCCGGCATCCGATACGACGGAAGAACATGTATTTCCACAGCATCATAAGATGCTGATCAAAGAAAATAAAAATTATTACCAGTATGCGGTTGCAGGAAAGACAGGATATACATCGAATGCATTATCTACGCTGATCACATTGGCCGATAATGGCAATATGAAACTGGTATGTGTCGTACTTCGGACACATGGTGTGAATATATATCCGGATACGAAGAATCTGTTCGAATATGCATTTAACAATTTCCAGAAGATCCAGGTGGCAGATGAGAAGAAATCGGATGAAGTAGAGAAATTTATATCGGCTGCGGATAGCCAGAGTGACGTATCGGCACAGTCAGATGGAAGTGAGGATACAGAATCCGTGCAGACAGGCGGAAATGAATATCAGCCGCTGGAGGACGGATATGTGATCCTGCCGAAGGATGTATCATACAAAGATATAGATTATGAAATTACGGATGTAGATGAAGATACCGGAGAGGGAACGATCCGGTATATATATGACGGCCATCAGGTTGGAAGTGCAACGGCAGAATTTACGGATAAGTATTTACAGAAAGTAAGCACCAGGAAAGAACGTGTGGACAGTAAGCCGAAGGATGTGGATAATTCCGGTGATTCGAAGAAAAACGGTGGAAAATCAAGTGCAAAGAGTATCTGGAAGAATTTTCTGCAAAAAGTAAAAGCAGTATGGGATTTCGGACAGAAAAAATTTGCCGGAAAATCAACTACAGAAAAATATGTGATCGCCGGAGGATGCGTAGCACTGGTGACTCTGATCTTCAGTCTGATCGTGCTGCTTATACGCCGTAGAAGATAAAAAATAGAAAATATATGAAAAATACGGAGAAAAACCGATTAAAAAATGTAAAAACCCTTGACGGATTTTAGGATTACTGCATATAATAAGGAATGTGAAAAACGCTGACGAAGACAGTAGGATATAACAGAACGCAGCAGCGAGCCGGGGATGGTGGAAGTCCGGTACAAGTAAGATATATCTGAATATCACTTCTGAGTTGCAGATTTTGAACGGTTTCAGGGTATGAACAAAAGCCTGACTGCCAAGTAAAAACTGACGGCATTCCTCCGTTACAGGGAAGACATATGATGGTATGTTAGGTGGTTTATAAACGTAAGTACAGCTTTCGTCCTATACAGGGCGGAAGCTTTTTTAATTCTATGTTTTAATTTTATGGAGGTAAATATGTATAAGAAAGTTTCTACGGATCTTAATTTTGTAGACAGAGAAAAACAGACAGAGAAATTCTGGGAAGACAATGACATCTTCAGAAAAAGTATGCGTGACCGTGAAGGCAACGAGATCTATATGTTCTACGATGGCCCTCCGACAGCCAACGGAAAACCGCACATCGGACACGTTCTGACACGTGTTATCAAGGATATGATTCCAAGATACCGTACAATGAAAGGATACGAAGTTCCAAGAAAGGCCGGATGGGATACACACGGACTTCCTGTAGAGCTCGAAGTTGAGAAGCTTCTCGGACTGGACGGAAAAGACCAGATCGAAAAATACGGTATCGAACCATTTATCAAGAAATGTAAAGAAAGCGTATGGAAATACAAAGGTATGTGGGAGGATTTCTCTAATACCGTAGGCTTCTGGGCTGACATGGATGACCCATATGTAACATACGATAACAACTTCATCGAGTCTGAGTGGTGGGCACTCAAGAGAATCTGGGACAAGAAGCTCCTTTACAAAGGATTCAAGATCGTGCCTTACTGCCCTCGTTGTGGAACTCCGCTTTCTGCACAGGAAGTAGCACAGGGCTATAAAGATGTAAAAGAACGTTCTGCGATCGTTCGTTTCAAAGTAGTAGGAGAGGATGCATACTTCCTCGCATGGACAACAACACCATGGACACTTCCGTCTAACATCGCACTCTGTGTGAACCCGGAAGAAGACTATGCGAAAGTAAAAGCTGCCGACGGATATACTTACTACATGGCAGTAGCTCTTCTTGATACAGTACTTGGAAAACTTGCAGAAGAAGGACAGAAAGCATACGAGATTCTTGAGACATACAAAGGTAAAGATCTCGAATACAAAGAATATGAGCCATTATACCAGTGTGCTTATGACTGCGCTTCTAAGCAGAACAAGAAAGCATTCTTCGTTACATGCGATACTTATGTAACACTGACAGATGGTACCGGTGTTGTTCATATCGCGCCTGCATTTGGTGAAGACGATGCCAAGGTTGGACGTAAGTATGACATGCCATTCGTACAGTTAGTAGACGAAAAAGGTAACATGGGAGAGACGACTCCATTTGCCGGATTATTCGTTAAGAAGGCTGACCCGGAAGTATTAAAAGACCTCGACGGACGTGGACTTCTCTACGATGCACCGAAGTTCGAGCACAGCTATCCACACTGCTGGAGATGTGATACACCACTTATCTACTACGCTCGTGAATCATGGTTCATCAAGATGACAGAAGTAAAAGATGACCTGATCGCTAACAACAACACAATCAACTGGATCCCGGAAAGTATCGGTAAAGGACGTTTCGGCGACTGGATTGAGAATGTTCAGGACTGGGGTATCAGCCGTAACCGTTACTGGGGAACTCCACTGAATATCTGGGAATGTGAGTGCGGACACCAGCATTCGATCGGAAGCATCGAAGAGCTGAAAGAAATGTCTGACAACTGCCCGGATGATATCGAACTTCACCGTCCATACATCGACGATGTAACGATCAAGTGCCCATGCTGCGGCAAACAGATGCACAGAGTACCGGAAGTTATCGACTGCTGGTTCGACAGTGGATCTATGCCATTTGCACAGCACCACTATCCATTTGAGAATAAAGAATTATTTGAAAAGCAGTTCCCTGCAGACTTCATTTCCGAGGCTGTTGACCAGACCCGTGGATGGTTCTACTCACTGCTTGCAATCTCAACACTGATCTTCAACAAAGCGCCATACAAGAACGTTATCGTACTTGGACACGTGCAGGATGAGAACGGTCAGAAGATGAGTAAGTCCAAAGGAAATGCAGTTGATCCATTCGACGCACTGGAGAAATACGGCGCAGATGCGATCCGCTGGTACTTCTATGTCAACAGTGCACCGTGGCTGCCGAATCGTTTCCACGGAAAAGCCGTTGTAGAAGGTCAGAGAAAGTTCATGGGAACATTGTGGAACACATATGCGTTCTTCGTACTGTATGCAAATATCGATGATTTCGATGCAACAAAATATACATTAGACTACGACAAACTGTCTGTTATGGATAAATGGCTTCTGTCTAAGCTGAATTCAGCAATCAAGGCAGTAGACTATGATCTGTCCAACTACAAGATTCCGGAGGCTGCAAAGGCACTTCAGAGCTTCGTAGACGACATGAGTAACTGGTATGTAAGACGAAGCCGTGAACGTTTCTGGGCTAAGGGAATGGAGCAGGATAAGATCAATGCTTACATGACTCTGTACACAGCACTGGTTGAGATCTGCAAGACAGCAGCTCCGATGATCCCGTTCATGACAGAAGAGATCTACCAGAACCTGGTAAGAAGCGTTGATGAAAGCGCACCGGAAAGTATCCACCTGTGTGACTTCCCTGTTGTAAATGAAGCACATATCGATACAGAGCTGGAAGCTAACATGGACAACGTTCTGAAACTGGTTGTTATGGGACGTGCATGCAGAAATACAGCCAACATCAAGAACCGTCAGCCAATCGGACAGATGTATGTAAAAGCTGATTTCGAAGTTCCGGAATTTTACAAAGACATCGTAAAAGATGAATTAAATGTAAAGAATGTAACATTTACACAAGATGTTCGTGACTTTACTTCATATACTTTTAAACCTCAGTTAAAGACAGTCGGACCAAAATATGGTAAAATGTTAGGAGGTATTAAAGCAGCACTCGAAAACCTCGAAGGAAATGCAGCAATGGATGAGTTAAATGCTACAGATGCCCTGAAGCTTGATATCAATGGACAGGAAGTGACACTGTTCCGTGAGGACCTGCTGATCGAATCCGCTCAGATGCCGGGATATGTATCTGAGAATGACAACGGAATCACAGTTGTTATGGATACAAACCTTTCCGAAGAACTTCTGGAAGAAGGATTTGTTCGTGAGATCATCAGTAAAGTACAGACCATGCGTAAGGAAGCCGGATTCGAAGTTATGGATAAGATCGCGGTAACTTACGAAGGAACAGAGAAAGCAGAGAAAGTATTTGCAGACAATGCATCTACGATCGCAGATGAGACACTGGCACTGGAAGTTACAAAGGCAGCACCTGCCGGCTACACAAAAGAGTGGAAGATCAATGGTGAAGCCGTAACGATTGGTGTAGAGAAGAGATAATCAAAGCCCAGTTTTTAAGAAGGGAAGTAGAAAATGTATAATCCAAGATTTGAAAAAGACGTATTTAAAAGAGATGTGCGGAACAATGTGAAGACATTGTTCCGTAAGGAAGTAGAAGAGGCAACTCCACAGCAGTTGTTCCAGGCAGTTTCTTATGCTGTAAAGGAAGCCATCATCGATGACTGGCTTGCAACACAGAAACAGTATGAGAAAGACGATCCGAAGACCGTATATTACATGTCCATGGAATTCCTGCTCGGAAGAGCTCTCGGAAACAACCTGATCAACATGACGGCATATAAGGAAGTAAAAGAAGCTCTGGAAGAGATGGGAATCGACCTGAACGTGATCGAGGATCAGGAGCCGGATCCGGCACTTGGTAACGGTGGACTCGGACGTCTGGCAGCATGTTTCTTGGATTCTCTTGCAACACTGGGATATGCATCTTACGGATGCGGTATCCGTTACCGTTATGGTATGTTCAAGCAGAAGATCAGAGACGGCTATCAGGTAGAAGCACCGGATAACTGGCTGAAAGATGGTAACCCGTTTGAGCTTCGTAGACCGGAATATGCGAAAGAAGTACGTTTTGGCGGAAATATCCGTGTGGAATACGATGAGACAGGAAAGACACACTTCGTTCAGGAGAACTATGAATCTGTAATGGCGATCCCTTATGATTATCCGATCGTAGGATACGGCAACCATATCGTGAATACACTTCGTATCTGGGATGCAGAAGCGATCGTAGACTTCCAGTTAGATTCTTTTGACCGTGGAGATTATCACAAAGCCGTTG
>ERZ1673752.744-NODE-744-length-52914-cov-9.968255_pt1 | contig 52914 bp, 36 predicted proteins | sample MGYA00580195_ERZ1673752 | MGnify/ENA primary metagenome ERZ1673752 (study PRJEB41218, sample SAMN15661744) | gut metagenome | host: Homo sapiens | place: Canada: London | collected 2015-08-20/2019-03-30 | study: EMG produced TPA metagenomics assembly of...
CGAGAGGATTATCTACCCGCTCCGGGCTGTATCCATACAGGTCAATAGTGCCTTGACCGAGCTGGATGCCCCCGATCCCCTTGGTTATTAAATCAACTTCCCGTCCGGCCTTAAGTAGTCGAACTGCAGCGCTAAGGCCGGAAAGGCCAGCCCCGATTACTACTACGTCTCTCACGCTAGTGCCTCCTTTACGGCTTCACGTTCCTGTTTATCGCGTTCTTGCTCGACCGGGTTGAGAGCAACCTCGCTCAGTTGTCCTTTGCCAGGTGCATGCTCCAGGTCGAAAATACCCTGCATAATCCAGTTATCGAGGGCGGTTTCGCGGGCAGATTCTCCGAAAAGAATCGGTTTAATGCCGATCCAACGATTCTTCATAAATAGGGAAATCATGTTGGTAGCCCGCTCAACTGAGGCGACTCCCTGGTCATTAACGATACCGGCGCAACGCATGGAGCAGAATCCGCCTTGACACGGCCCCATCCCAATGCGGAGCTGACGGCGCAGATCATCGAGAGAAGCATTCGGGAATTCTTGAATGGTTTCTTCCACCATTCGCCGCGAAACCAGTTCGCATTCGCAAATAATCTGGTCTTTATTCCACTCTTTTTCCCGTGCCTGTAGGCGATCGGTGAGTCGATGTTGCCGGGAGTTCTCTTGCCCGGGAACCGCTTCCTGGGCGGTGCGACAAGGACGCTCATCCTTCATAATGTCGCACATAATGTTTACGGCACGTTCGGCCATCAGGCGGCAGGTAGTTAGTTTGCCACCCGCCACGGTAAGCATGCCCTTGACCCCGTCGCGTTCCTCGTGATCCATAACTGACATACCGCGGGACATATGGCGCGAATCGGTAGCTGCTACCCGGTTGTCTTTAACCAGCGGGCGAGCCCCTACCCATACGTGCAGAGGACGAGAATGACGGAACCCTGGCAGGAGAGCATCCCCTGCGTCTAACATTTGCTGTACTTCTTTGTCTTTTATCTGTAGGAAGTCAGCGCTAGGCGCCACCTGGTCGGTAGTACCGATAATTGCTACCTGATGGGCAGGAACAATCAAGTCCCCATCCGAAGGATAAATACAGCGGTTAATCACGTGTTGGCAGATGCGGTGATTCATGGCGATCATAATCCCGGCACCCGGAACCACATTCACATCATGGCAACCTGCCATAGCGGCGATTTCGCCGGCCCAAGGGCCGCCACAGTTAATGATGAACTTACAGTCGATGCGGACTTTTTCCCCACCGTTCTTGTGATCTTCACAAGTGACAGCGCTGACTGCTCCATTGGTGACTTCAATACCGGTAACCCAGTGGTAGGGGAGGATTTCGGCTCCATATTCTTTAGCGGAGTGGGCAAACCCCCAAACCATTTTCCAGCCATCAATAGTGGCATCTTGCACCGCGAAAGCTCGCTTGAGTTTCGGGTCGAGACGAGGCTCGCGTTTTAGCGCTTCGGCCGCCGAAATTTCGTAGGCCGGAACTTTGGTTTTATTAGCGCACTCCAGGAATATATCTGCGTGCTCTTCGCTATCTTTTGAGGTAGTAACGAAGAGTCCACCGGTATCTTCGATGGCGTGGGGAACGACTTTACGTAAAATATCGTTCTCTTCTGCACATTCAGTTGCGGATTCGGGATCCGATTTTACGTAGCGTCCTCCCGAATGCAGTAATCCGTGGAACCTAGCAGTGGTACCTTGGGCTAAATCCACCCGATCTACCAGCGCGGCTTTGAATCCGCGCATGGCAACGTCGCGTACTACGGCACTGCCGGTGGCTCCACCACCAATCACCACCACATCGACTTCTAGTTTTCTCACCCTTTGCCTCCAGAATCGAACGCAGCCTCGCTGCCGCGCGTCAATAACTACCCCAGAATCTGCTCCTGCGGCTCTTTTTTAGGTTATCGCTCACGCTTAAATCTCGTGCGGATAGTGAAGAGTTTGCACATATTCGCGCCGGATTTTTTTATAAATACACGTCCTCTCATAAGCCGAAAGGCTTTTAGCTGCAATTAGTTTCCCCGATGGTTTTGCACAGATTTGCAAAACCATCGGGGGAAGGGATTATTTTCTGAACTGATCGTTACCTAGAGGAGGAGATCGCAAAATTTAGCCGTCTCCCGGTCTGCTTTTCGCGACCGTAAGTTAACTGCCCGGTTTTACTGCCCTGATTAGCTAACTTCCGGAACCGCCAAAGATGCCCCCTCGGACACGGCCTGTCCCGTAGCCGGATCGAAGAAATAAAGTTCTTCTAAATTGGGCTTGGTTCGATAGATCTCGCCCCGATCGGGGAATACCCCTCGAGGCAATAACACCGCAACTCTATCCGGGGTGGTAGCTACCTTTTCTGGGGGTTGCCCGTAAAGGAAGGCCTGACTACCTAAACGTTCGATTATGTGGGTAGTCAGGGAAAGCGCTGTCTCCCCACTGCTGGCGGGCAACCAGGATTCGGGGCGCACTCCCAATACCACTTGCTCTTTTACCTGGGCGCGCACCGTTCTAGGAATTGGTACTGGCAAGTCCCCCAATAGGGCTTGACCTTCAGAGTTAATAGGTAACGTGAACAAGGTGATCGCCGGGGAACCGATGAAGGAAGCAACGAAAGTGTTTACCGGTTTGCGGTAAAGGTCAGTGGGGGTAGCTACCTGTTGGAGGACCCCTGACTCCATCACCGCTACTCGATGACCCATGGTCATGGCTTCCACTTGATCATGGGTGACATAAACGGTGGTTACTCCCAGTTCTCTTTGTAAAGATGCAATTTCTCCCCGCATCGAAACCCGCAATTTTGCATCCAGGTTTGATAGCGGTTCATCCATGCAGAATACGGTGGGTTTGCGGACAATGGCGCGTCCCATGGCGACCCTTTGTCGTTGCCCTCCGCTCATGGCGCCAGGTTTGCGATCCAGCAAATCTTCCAGCTGCAAAAGCCGGGCTGCCCACTGCACCCGTTCCTTAATTTTATTTTTGGGCATCCCCTTATTTTCTAGGGCGAAACCCATGTTTTGAGCGACTGTCATATTGGGGTAGAGGGCGTAGCTTTGGAATACCATCGCCACGTCCCGCGAGCGCGGGCGCGCCCCGGTCATGTCTTTGCCGCCGATCAGGATGCGCCCGGTGGTGGCCGGTTCCAAGCCGGCCACCATCCGCAGCGATGTGGATTTGCCGCAGCCAGACGGTCCTACTAAAACTACGCATTCACCGTCCTCAATATGGAGGTTCAGGGAGTCAACCGCCGGTTTAGCTGCCCCTGAAAACAGGCGGGATGCATTTTCGAAAGTCACGCTAGCCAAGGCATTTCCTTTCCTTGTGGCGCCAGGCGCCCTAATAGTTACTTTTTCTTATCCAGTTTTGGTTTGATCTGGCTGTCAATGATCTTTTGCAGATCCTTTTGCAAAGCATCGAAAGTGGACTGTACGTCCTCGCCTTGCGCGATCTTGTCTAAAGCGGCACCAATCTTTTGACCGCCTCCCGAAACATAAGCGCGGGCAGCATCTTGAGCTTTGGTCTTGGGTAGCTGATCGAGAGCGGTCTGGAAGTTCGGGTGTTCTTTGATATAGGACTTAGTTTCATCCGAGTCAACCGCAGAGGTCCTTACCGGCATATACCCGGTAGCCTGCGAGAACTTTACAGTGTTCTCGGTGTTGGTGAGGAAGGTAATGAACTTGGCAGCCGCCTCTTGATTCTTAGAGTTAGCGGGGATTGCTAGGCCGCACCCGCCGGTAGATACCCCGGGTACGCCCTCGGGAGTAGGTAGAAAAGCGGTACCTACGTTAACTTTTCCATCTTCCTCAACACCTTGCAGTGAGCCGGTAGATTCCAGCATCGCGGCTGCTTGTCCGGTAGTGAACGGAACAGTCGCATCTTTTGTGGCTTTAAAGTAATCGTTCTTGAACTGGTCTTGCAGGAACTTGCCAGCAGCCACGCCTTTTTCATCGGCAACATTGACGGTCAGATCTTTGGAATAGGAACCGCCCATCGACCAGATCATGCCCTGGAAGTACCAATCCAAGTAGTTGGATCCGTCAGGAATGGACAAGGGGAGCACTCCGGAGGCCTTTAGCTTAGGTGCGAAATCCTTATTCCATTCCTCCCAGGTCTTAGGGCCGCGGTCGGGAACACCGGCTTTCTTGAACAGGTCTTTGTTGTAGTAGAAAAGCGGAGTTGAACGCGCATAGGGAACCGCGTAGTGCTTGCCATCAATGGTGTATTCATCGTAAAGCGACTTTACGTAGTCATCGGGGTTTGCATCCACCTTTTTCATCAAGTCATCTAGGGGAGCAAAATTATCGTTTAGTGCGAAGTTGTACCAGGTTACGTCGGAAGCAACCACCACGTCCGGGGTTTGTCCACCGGTGAGGGCGGCGTTGAACTTTTGCGCGACTTCCTCGTAATCTTTTCCGGCGTCGGTGAGCTTAATCTTGATATTGGGGTTTTCCTTTTCGAAAGCGGCAATAATCTCTTTCTCGGTATCTTTGGAGTTAGCCGGGTGGTTAGACCAAACGTCCAGAGTCACTTTACCGTTCGGGTCATTTTGCTCGACAGATCCCGAGGAGGAAGTGCCGGCGCATCCCGACAGCACCAGGGATGCAACTGCGGCTCCGGTCAGGAGCAGTTTCCGTGTGCGATTCATTTTTACCTTTCTGCTTGTTCGGGTCAGCCCTTAACTGCCCCGGTAGTAAGTCCTTTGATCATGTTCTTCTGCAATACGAAAAACACGATCAAGAGGGGAATCACAGCTAGCACCGTGCCAGCCATGACCGGGCCCCAATTGGTGAGACCCTCGTTGTTTTGAAGGAAAGTCAATCCGATTTGGATAGGAGCGGTACGTTCGTCCTCTGACATTAGGAATGGCCACAGATATTCGTTCCAATCATTAACAATGGTGATCAGGGCGAATGCGGATAAAGTTGGCCAGGACATCGGCAACACTACTCGCCACAGCAGCTTTAGAGGGCCGGCTCCATCCATGCGAGCCGCCTCGATCACTTCGGTAGGTAGCGACAGGAAATGGTTACGCATGAGGAAGGTACCGAAAGCGGTACCGGCCAGAGGCAAGATAATCCCGGCAAAAGTATTGCGCATGTTCATACCCGCGATTAGCGAATAGTTTGAAATTACGGTGATCTGGTTAGGTACCAGTAAGGAGGCGATAATCAAGATGAAAACCAGGTTGCGGCCGGGGAAGCGCAGTAGCGCTAAGGCATAAGCCGAAAGCACCCCCAGTAGGATTTTCACCGCGGAGAGCACGATGGTAATAATCAACGAGTTCCGTAGGTAGGTGAGCAAGGGAATCTCACTGCTTACTGCCCGGTAGTTCTCAGTGGTAAAGGGGTTGGCGATATAGGTTGCCGGATGAGTGTAAATATCGCCTTGAGTTTTAAATGAGGTCAGCACGATCCAATAAATCGGGATCATGATTCCCAGAAAGGCGATTAGCATCGCGATATAACCGATTATTTTGAATGCGACTGAGGTAGTCACCGTGTCTTCGCGGACATACTCTTCCGCTTTCTGTTTGCGGAATGCCAGTTTTTTACTCATTGGTTATCCCTGTCCATAACTCGCACCTGCAGCAGGGTGATCACCAGCAGTATTAAAAACATAATGGTGGCCACGGTCGCTCCATATCCTGCTCGGGAGTTGACGAATGTTTCCTGGTAGATTTGGTAAACCATCGTGGTGGTGCCGGTACCTTGCGGACCGCCGTGGGTCATTACATTGATAATGTCGAATACTTGCATTGAGTTGAGAAGTACGGTGATTGACAAGAAGAAGGTAGTAGGACGTAGTTGCGGCAATAGGACTTTAGTAAAACGTCGCCACGGGGAGGCTCCATCTATCTCTGCCGCCTCGTCCAGATCTATCCGTCTAGCTTGGAGAGCAGCTAGATAGATTACGAAGGTGTAGCCCAGATTCTTCCAAATGTAAGTCACGGTCACCATGAAGAGCGCCCAGTTGGGATTTTGGTAGAAGTCGGGGATAGCGGTGAAGCCGAGGCGAGTCATAATGTCTTGGATGAGTCCGACGCTGGGGTCGAAAACGAATTGAAATGCCACTCCAATGGCGGCTCCGGAAATAATGTAGGGCGCGAAAACCACGGAGCGGACTAGGTTACGGCCGAAGAGTTTTTGATCCAGGATCATCGCCATAATCAGTCCCAGGGCTAGTGATCCAACCACGGTGGCGAAGGTAAAAATCACCGTGTTTAGTACGATGCGCACGGTGGAATCAGCTTGAAACCATTCGATATAGTTCGCTAGTCCAATAAAGGTGGCTTGGGGAGAGGAAATGTTCCAGTCCCTAAAAGACAGGCGGATATTGTCTACCAGTGGCCGGTAGGTAAAAACCATCAGCAATATCAGGTTGGGGATAAGTAACGCTGCTGCGAGCCAGCCTTCCGCTCGGTCTGGGCGGTCGGAGCGTTTCGCCGGACCCGCTGGATTTTTTCCTGCTTTGGTGGGAACCGGGGGAGAGGCCGGTGGGGAAACAGAGCCGACACGTTTAGAGTTTTCAGTTGACACGTCTCATTGATAAGCCACCAGTATTAACGGTTAGGAACTAAAAGTTTAGGAGTAGGCGTCCAAGTAATAAAGGTTTTATGACTGAAAAGTTAATGGCCGATGACTTCTGCGCTTTTATCTTGCCGAGTTTGCTGCTTTAAGACATGAAGTTTTCCGAACCGAGCTGCCGGCTGCGCTAGACTGGTGCCATGCTTTTATCTGACCGTGACATTGCGAAACTGTGTGCCAGCGGGGAAATTGAGATTGATCCTTACGATCTGCAGATGATTCAGCCGGCCTCTATTGATGTGCGCCTGGATCGCTACTTCCGCCTCTTTGATAACCATAAATATTCGGTGATCGATCCCGCTTTGCCACAAGATGACCTGACTCACCTGGTAGATGTGGGGCAGAGCGCGCCCTTCGTATTGCATCCCGGAGAGTTCGTGCTGGGATCGACCCTGGAGCGGGTACAGCTAGCGAACAATTTGGCGGCTCGCCTGGAAGGCAAGTCTTCTCTAGGTCGCCTGGGACTGCTTACTCACTCCACTGCCGGTTTTATTGATCCCGGTTTTAACGGTCACGTCACCTTGGAGCTATCTAATACTGCCACTATGCCGATCCTGCTCTACCCAGGTATGAAAATTGGTCAATTATGTTTCTTCCAATTATCGTCCTCAGCCGAAAAACCCTATGGTTCTAGGGAGCGAGGATCTCGCTACCAGGGTCAACGCGGCCCCACCGCCTCTCGCTCTTACCTGGGCTTTAACCGTAGTGAAGTGCCGGAAATGGAAGAAATGCAGTGAGCGAGAGCCCGCTTACGGATACCTCGACCTTCGCGCGAATAGATACCGGAAAAATTCGCGCAGTCAGGATAACCGAGCAGGGATTACAAGCCCAAAAACAAGCGGCCGCTATTGACCCGGGAGCATCCTATATGCGCTCTCGGGGATTGTTGCCAGCTAGCGACTTTACCGAAATCGGTTGCCCGCAACTGGTGGTTTTCCCTGCAGAAGTTACCCCGGATGAAGTGGAAGCACTAGCGGTTTCCCTTTGGGAGGACGCGGGATGGCTCGCTCCCGGCAGATTACGGCTTAGCGGACAGGCAGAACTTGCCGGCCCTTTCCAGCTTGACCAGTCAGTCCGCGAAGCCCTGAACCTTCCTGCGTATAGTGAAATTGCCTTCCGGTTGGACTGTCCGCCCATGCGTTCTGGACAGCTAACGGAAGAACTGCGCGGAGTTGACCTACTTAGTGATGCTTTTGCAGCCAGTGAACCCATCGGATTGGAATTTGAAGCACTTAACGGCTTGTTGGCTATCTGCCGGCGCCTCGGGGGGAGCCTGCGAGTGGGGGCAGGCAGTAGCGCCAAAGACGCTCCGTCTCAGATCCTTTCCCCCGACCCGGACTCAGCCGTTAATCTGGCGGTGTACTCGCCCTATTGGATAGAAAAAACCAGTATTCAAGAACTGCTAAAGCCAGTATTGGGAGAGTTAAATCTAGACCCGGGAGCCCGCGAACGCCCTAGTCGCTCTCAGCGGCGCCTGGAGCGAGAAGCTGAATCTTTAGTTACCGCCCAATTGGGCAAAGAGAAACTGGACTGGATAGCGGCAGAGGCCGCCGCCTTTGATCAAGAGATGGGTAACCAACTAACTAATGGCGATGCTTACGCCCTATACGGCTCGCTAGGGATGGGGGCAGATTTCTTCCTCGGGGTGGAAGCAAGTTTGCAGGTGCCGTCGGTGCTACGGTTTCATCCCCATTCAGGGAAACCGTTTGCTATCTATCAGCTGCAATGGTTAGGGCAGCCTCAGGGGAATCGGCGTCTTAACCGGGTAGAAAGGGTGGCACGGATGAAAGTGACTCATGCGTTTGAGGACGCAGCCCGCCTATTAGCGGAAGCCGCTGAGGGAACCGTAGTAGACGAAGACTCGTTCTTAGTTACCTGGAACTAGCATCTTTTAGCCCCTAGCTACTATCAAGGACTACAAGCCAACAGCTGTAAACGCTGACCTGGAGAAAACAGTTCTCTTTTTTTAATAGCGAGTTTTTTCTACCGGTGACTAGAATTAGACGGTAAATGAGGGGTGTGAAGAAATATATGAATCGTAAAATCCAAGCCGTTCAGCCCAATAGATCCTCCGACGTCTTGCAAGTATTATCCGGACTGCTAATGGTGCTATTCGTGGCAGTAATGTCAGTAACCATCATCGGGACTGCGCTGCCGACTATGATGTCGGCGCTGCATGGCACTGAATCTCAATACACCTGGATCGTCACCGCCATGATGCTGGCCTCTACGGTAGCCACCCCGGTGTCCGGCAAGCTTGCCGATATGTATGACTCGAAGAAACTTTTAATGGGGGCAATCGGGCTGTTTACTTTAGGATCCCTGCTTTCAGGGGCGGTTACCGAGGCTTGGCAACTGATTTTCACTCGCATTGTGCAGGGCTTAGGGATGGGCTCAATCATGTCGCTGACCCAAGTGGTTATGGCGCTGATTATTCCGCCTCGTGAACGCGGTCGCTATAACGGGTATATCGGGGCAGTCATGGCCATCTCCAATATCTCCGGTCCTCTGGTGGGAGGGTTTATCGTGGCCACCCCTTGGCTAGGGTGGCGGTGGTGTCTGTGGGTTTCGATCCCCTTTTCTCTGGCAGCTATGGCGGTGCTGTGGCGTTTTTTGAAGGTTCCGGCTGCGCAAATCTCGAAACCCCGCATTGATTTTTTAGGTACCGCGCTGATAACTGCGGCGGTATCAGCATCCTTGATTTGGCTATCCCTAGCTGGAAAAACCTTCGCTTTTGCCTCCTGGCAAACGGCGGTGATGCTGGTTTTAGCGGCACTTTTCCTGGTGGCTTTCGTTTTGTGGGAGCGGCATTTCCCCGAGCCCATCATGCCCATGTGGATGTTTACTCAGCGCACCACTCTGCTGGCAATTTTAGGTTCAATATCGGTAGGAACCGCACTTAATGCTCCGCCCTTGTTTTTCACCCAGTTTTTCCAAATCGCCAAGGGTATGAATCCGGCACTCGCGGGGATGGCGTTGCTGCCCGGGATGGTCGGTACTTTTATTGCCTCTACTTTGATCGGGGTGCTGGTTTCTCGAATAGGGCGCTGGAAACGCTTCGTAGTCGGCGGTTTCGTGGTGATGTGTCTCGGGATTTTCCTCATTACCTTGATTGATAAAAATAGTCCCTACTGGTTCTGCGCCCTGGGAATGTTCCTATTGGGAGCCGGACAAGGTGCCAGTATGCAAAACCTGGTTTTAGCGGTACAAAACGGGGTGAAATTGCGCGATATGGGGGCCGCTACCTCGACAGTTACTTTTTGCCGTTCGATGGGCGGTGCGATCGGGATTCAAATCTGCGGTTTTGTGTTCACTTGGGAGATTGCGCGTGCGGTCAGCTCTGGGATGGCGAAACTAGGTAAGCAAGGCGGATCTAGGGAGGATCTTTCTACCTTGGAACTGGATAAACTGCCAGCTGCGCAGCAACAGGTTGTCCGAGATGCCTATGCGAGCGCACTAGGAGATATTTTTGTGCCGCTACTGGTACTTTCCCTGATCGGCTTAGTCTGCGTCTGCCTCATGAAAGGCAGTGAGCTGATTTCGGAATACGCAGAGCATGAAGCGCAAAATCATCAGGCAACGGAACGGGAACGAGAGCTGGTACGCCGCGCCCTAGAGAAGGATCAGATAAGTCGAGAGCTTGCGCAACTTAAGCAGCAGAAAGATTCAGCTAAGACCGAAGATGATTCCCCTGATCAGAGTGAAGACCAGGATCATCTCCGAAAGAGTAACTAAGATTTGGGAACAGATAATGTCCACCTAGGGTAGGTTAGTAGTAACTATCGAAGTGGAAAGGCGAACCATGGATATTGGCTGGAAAGTAGCAAGTGCCGCCAGCTTGGCGGGTGCGGGTTTGATCGCGAATCTGGCGATTAACACCGGTTGGAAACTAGTTACCGGGCACAAACCTCCGCAAGATGGGGAGGAAGCAGCCCAGTCCTCGTTGCTAGAGGTAGTGCTGTTTGCCGCTATTTCGGGAGTGGCCGTCACCCTTATCCAGCGTGCCGCGATGCGTCGCACAAATAGCTGGTATGGAGGGCGTCATAAAGACGTCCTCGACCTAGGTAACTAACTTCCCTAGGACACCTTTTCCCGGTTCAGGCTAGTGGTGTAGAGGCAACAGATTTACCGGTGATAGGCTCTAGGAGACCGTAACGACAGGGGAGCCGAATAGGCTGAGAGTGTCCCGGTGGACAGACCCTCGCACCTGAACCAGGTAATGCTGGCGCAGGAAGTCGAGTCTCTTACTTGCGCCCGCAAGTCCCCTCCTGACAAATGGAGGGAAAAATGCGCAAACTCGCGCGCTTTACCGCATGCCTAGCCGTTGGAGCCTTGGCTCTGGGGCTAAGTGGCTGTGGAAACGATAAAAGTTCTACCCCCACCAAGGGGGATAGCAATACGGTAACTATGGTTACCAATGGTAGCTGGACGCTAGGAAAAGAATCTTTGGCGAAAGCTAAGGCCGCTACCGGACAGGAAATTAAGCTGGTCAATGGGGAAGAATCGGGCACCCTCGATTCCAAGTTGATCTTGCGTAAAGACTCTCCGTTAGGAGATATGGCGGTGGGATTGACCGCCAATAACGTGGTGAAGGTTGCCAAAGCGGGGGTGATTGCGCCCTCTACAGTAAAGGTTCCGTCCTCGGCGGAAAAATATTTGATTAAGGAAGCAGAGGGGGCGCTGCCCTTAGACCGCTCCGATGTGTGCGCCAACTACGATATTGCCTACTTCAAAAATCACAATCTGAAAGTACCAGAAAACTTTGATGACCTGCTGAAACCAGAGTATAAAGGCTTGACCGTAATCGAAAATCCCGCCAAATCTGATACTGGCTTGGGGATGCTTTTGGCAACGGTGCAGGAAAAGGGGAAAGACGGTTTCGTTAACTATTGGAAAGACTTGATGGCTAATGGAACCAAAGCGGTAAACACTTGGGACGAAGCCTATAACCAAGAATTCACCCAGGGGGAAGGGAAAGGGAAATTCCCGATCGTAATGTCTTATTCTTCTTCCCCCTATTGGTCGGTTTCCGAGGACGGCAGTTCGGCTCCGACTGCCAATATCGCCGGCACCTGCTATCCGGCGGTCGAATATGGGGTGGTTCTGAAAGGCGCGAAGAACGCCGCTGGCGCAGAAAAGGTGTTGGACTGGCTATACAGTGAAGAAGGCCAGAGCGCCATTATGAATGAAAACATTACCTACCCCATTGATGAGCAGGTAAAACTGGATCCGAAGCTGGAGAAGTTCGCGCCCCGGCCCGAAAATGACAAACAACTAGATCCGGCGCAGATTGAGCAAAACCGCGGCGAGTGGATTCGCCAGGTGCAGGCGGTAATAGGATAACCCTTCGATGAGCCCTACCTTTGCTCGTACTTGGCCGCTAGGACGAGTGTTTCTCGTCCTAGCGGCCGGTATCCCGCTCGTCTTTTTAGGGATCTGTTTTTTCTATCCGGTATTGGCTCTTGCCTGGCTGGGGGTAGGCCAAGCCGGGGAAACCGGATATTTTTCAACTTTAGGGCGAGTGTTATCGGATAGCCTCACTTGGAGGGCAATCCGGGATACTTTAATCCTGGCATTGGGGGGAACTTTCTTTTCTACCCTGGTGGGTCTGCCCCTGGCCTGGGTGTTGTACTGTTTAGATTTTCGTTTTCGAACTGTCTTGCGCACGTTAGTAACCATCCCGTTTGTTCTACCCACTATCGGGGTGGCAGCCGCTTTTAAAGCGTTGTTTTCGGAGGACGGATGGCTGGCTGTATTGCGGCTAGATGGCACCTTGGGGGCTGTCATCTTAGCGATGGTTTTCTATAATGTTTCCCTGGTAGTCCGGACTGTAGGGCCGGTCTGGGCGCGTATCGATCAGCGTGCCTACCAGGCGGCACGCACCTTAGGAGCCACCCGGACTCGTGCGTTCTTTACAGTCACCATGCAGCAGCTGCTGGGGGCTATTGCCTCTGCCGCCTCCCTAGTTTTCTTGTATTGTTCTTCGTCCTATTCACTGGTAATGGTTTTAGGAGGCATCGGGGTAGCTACTTTAGAAAGCCAGATTTACCAAACCACCTCGGTGGATTTAGATTTGGCGGCTGCGGCAGTCTTGGCATTGCTGCAGGTAGTGATAGTGGCGGTGGCGCTAGTTGGATCGCAGTATTTTCAAAGTAAGGCGCGTGGCGGGGTAAAACTTGCTACCGTCGAGAACTCAAAACCCGCTCGTGGCCGCCAGCGCCTGGCTATTTGGGGAGCTACCGCGGTGATTGCGCTGTTGATAGTGGCGCCAATGGCGCAGGTAGTGACGCGCTCATTTCGCCGGCGCGGTCAGTGGACGCTGCAAAACTATCTTGACCTGACCCGCCCGGATGCCTCGATATTGATCGAGCAACCGGTAATCAATTCTCTGGGGATTTCCCTGCGGGCGGCGTTCATCGGGGCGATTGTGTCCACCCTGCTGGGAGCTTTGGTGGCTGCCGTAACCAGTCGCCACTATCGCAATCCTCACCTTTCTCGTGCCGCCGAGATCTTTGATTCCCTAAACATGCTGCCACTGGGGGTATCCAGTGTGGTGATCGGCCTGGGATTCTTGATCACCCTTGCCGCTCCCCCCTGGAACCTGGCTGACAGCCCCTTCCTACTGCCAATAGCACAAGCTCTGGGAGCCTCCCCGCTGGTTATCCGGCTAATGCGTCCCATGCTGCAAACTGTTAACCCTAAGCAAAGAGAAGCCGCTGCCACGTTGGGGGCGACGCCTTCCCGGATATTTTTAACCATCGATGGTCCATATATTTGGGGAGCGCTAGTCGTGGCTTTTGGTTTTGCCTTCGCGGTTTGTTTTGGTGAGTTTGGGGCGGCCTCCTTCCTGGTGATGCCAGAGTCTTTAACTTTGCCGGTGATGATTTATAAACTCTCGGGCAGCGCGGGACCCGCTGAAAATGGGATGGCGATGGCCGCGGCGGTTATCCTCTGTTTAACCTGTTCCCTGGTAATGAGCGCAGTAGAAGCGCTGCGAAGAAGAAAAGTTGGTGAATACTGATGGACGGCTTAACTGTTTCCCAGGTGCGGGTGCAATATGGGCAGGTGCAAGCGGTAACAGATCTTAGTATCGAGGTTCCCACAGGTACGGTAACCACGCTCCTGGGGCCTTCGGGATGTGGTAAATCTTCGTTATTGCGGGCGATTGCGGGACTGGAACCTTTAACGGCAGGCACTATTTCTTGGCGCGGACGCAATATGGAACAGGTGCCGGTACACCAGCGTCGCTTCGGAATGTTATTCCAAGATGGACAACTGTTTCCCAGTCGCAATGTAAGCGGCAATATTGCCTATGGGATTGCGCATCTTCCTAAAGCGCAAAGGCAAGAAAAAGTTTCAGAACTGCTTGACAGTGTAGGTTTAGGGGGGTATCAAGATCGCACTATTGATACTCTTTCGGGCGGGCAAGCCCAGCGGGTGGCGCTAGCGCGGTCTTTGGCACCTGAGCCTGAACTGCTGTTGCTGGATGAGCCCTTATCTGCCCTAGATCGGGCGCTGCGCGAAGAATTGGTGATTACTTTGCGTAACCTTATTCGGAGCCTGCAATTGACGGTTGTTTATGTAACCCATGATCAAGATGAAGCATTTTCCCTGGCAGACCAGATTGTAATTATGGATGAAGGGAAAATCTTGGCGGTAAATAGTGCCGAGGAAATCTGGACTCATCCCGGTTCTAAAGCTGCAGCTGTTTTCCTGGGGTATCGTCCTTTCCTTAGCGCTGAGGCCGCCGCGCAGTTTGGGATAGAGATTCCGGAGGGGTCGCAACTGGCAATAGCGCCAGGAGGATTGAAAATGTGTCCCGCGGGGCAAGGGATTGCGGCTACTGCCCGGGATTTGCGGGTGCGACGCGGAAAATACTTGGCTGAAGTCTCTTGGCGCCTGGGCAGCGAAGAATATAGCGGACAGGCAGAGGCAGGATTGGGAATTCACCTATCTAAGAAACAGTCTCAGCAAAAGGTGGGGTTAAAGGTTCAGCGAGATGAAACCTGTATAGTACCTAGTGGCCTGAAGCCACCTGGCCGGTACACAGGGCAGATGTTTTAGGATCGGCGATCGCGCTGGTGACGGTGATTGCGCTCGTAGCTTGGGGATCCTCTAGACACTTCTTAAGATAGTCTGACGCGGGTTTTCCTCGATCGATTTGCCCCGTATCGATTATCCGGATAACTTTTTCTGCCCCTTTTAGCTGACAGGATACCCGATTGAATTGCACCTGGTAGGAACTGCCAGAGCCCTTGGTATCGCTTACTCGGATGCAAGAATCAATCGGGACAGAAAATCCGGGTTCCGCAGCGGTCATGGGGTTGGCGGCACCGCGACCTACGGTTTGATTTTCCCCTACCTGTCGCCCCCAAGTTTGGAATCCCGCCGGAGACAGGGTCTGTAATTTCTTGTCTTCTTTTATGGATTCTAAAAAGCTGTTGTCTACAGCGCTAACGCTCCATAGCTCAATGCCATCAGCAGTGGATACTGCTTTAAGCAGTCCCTCCTCAGTGGTATAAAGCAAAACGTCCTGGTGTAGACGCATTTGTTTCACTTTCTCACTAAAGGACCAGATCTCTTTTCCGCTCTTTCGCGAATAGCAGCCGAGCTGGTTATCGCTGGAGACATACAGAGAATTGGTCGTCGGGAGCACCTGGGTTCCCGCTCCCAGTTTCATTTCGGTTTCGTCGAATAGGGCGCGAAGGGAACGTAACTTTTCCCAATCCATGCGGAAGAGCTTTCCTCCCTTTTGCACCAGGTCTAATAGCTGCCCGGAGGTGTCGGTGGGAACTGTAGTTCCCTGCGGGAGGGTAGTGACACGGGTGCGCTGCGGCTGAATAAATAGGGAGCGGGTGCACCCGTCTGCGGGGCTGAGCGCCCAAGCAGTATCGTCAGCGTTGCGGATCAATCTTCCGGGACTGGCAGCCTGAATCTGGTTAGTTTCGGGATCCACCAAATAGTTGATTCCTTTATGCCCGATAACCCACAGGGTATCGGAGAAAGTTTCAAAAGTTTCTGGTGCTTGCTCTGTAGGTTTACCGTCAAGGTTGCAGTTACCGGGATCTGGCTGTAGCTGCGGGTCGGAAGCTTTTTGGGAAACTAGTCCTTCCGCTAGCTGTTCGCCTTGATCCGATAGTCGGAGGAGGGAAAGATCTTCCCCAACGAGGACGATCTGGGATCCCTGGGTAGCGATATTGGCATAGGAATCGGTAGATTCCCATATCCAACGGGCAGTCCCCATCTTCAAATCCACTAGTGCTATCCCCGAACCATTACCCGAATGATAAAGACAGGGCAGGTGTCGATGGTCTCCATTGGCGCCCCCGAGTGTTTGCTGAGCGCAGGCAGCTATGGGGGCTCCTAAGTTTACCGACCAAGAGGAGGTTCCATCGGTTGATAGTTGCAGGATGACGCCACTACCATCACCAGTGACGCCGGCTCCAATGCGGTAATCTCCATAGGTTACTGGGCGAATGGAAGATTGTTGTCCCCATAGAGGAAGAAAGGACTCAATCCCGTAGTCTTGTGCCCGGAAATCCTCTTGCAGTACCGGTTGAACCTTAAAATAACCAGTTGATTGTGCTTGCCTGGAGGTGTAACGCCACCATAAGAAGGTTCCGCCACCGATTATCGCCAATAACGCGAGAGTGAGAATTACTATGACCAGCCGGAAAATCCGGCGTTTCATGCGCCTGGAGCCAGCCACTGCATCCTTCCTTCCGCTAACTTCAAATCAACTTAGTTAAGTCTAACCCGCACTGGTTATTTCTCGGTCATGGCGTGGCGGATATGCCAGTTAGTGAACAAGCTGGAGGGGGATAACCCAAATAATCAGGGCATTATCTAGGAAGGAAGGCGGGCTGAAATCAGAATTGTTTCTGATAGCTGGCCGCAGACAGGCTGCCGTGGCCGTCAAATAGGTTCGCAAGTTCCCTATTTATGGTTAGAATAAAGTTATAAGTTTGGGTCTAAAAGAATAGGCAAAGCTGAGGCAAAACATGCATGTAGATCCCGGTGGGCAGGCAGATCAGCGCGTGGCGGTAATTATTCCCGCAAAAGATGAGGCCGAGCGTATTGGGGTGACTGTTAGAGCAGTAAAAGCGCTACCATTTGTCGACCTGGACTTAATCGTAGTGGTAGATGATGGTTCTTCAGATGATACTCGCGAAGTGGCCAGACAAGCCGGGGCGGTAACCGTCCGTCACACCGTTAATCGCGGTAAAGCTTCTTCCATGGAAACTGGCGCCAAAGTAGTAGCAATGCGGGCTATCAAGGGGGAAAAACCGCCACTGCTATTATTCTTAGACGCTGACCTAGCTGATAGTGCGGCTGAAGCGGCTCCATTAATCGAGCCAGTTATTACCGGAGAGGCCGACTGCAGTATTGCGGTTTTACCCAAGCCGACTGGGGCAGGCGGACATGGATTTGTACTGGGATTATCAAGATGGGCGATTAGACGTACTACCGGCTGGAATCCGCAAGCTCCCCTGTCGGGGCAACGCTGTCTAACCACGGCAGCTTTCCAAGCAGCTCTTCCCTTGGCAGCTGGCTGGGGAGTCGAAACGGATATGACGATTAGCCTGCTTAGTGCGGGTTTCTCGGTTAAAGAGGTGCCGGTAAACTTTACACACCGGGTTAGCCGGCGGGATTTTAAATCCCAGATGCATCGCCTGCATCAGTTTATTGACGTGGCGAAAGCCCTAGGTCGGCTGCGTGCCCGCCGGGTGCATGTCAAACCCCATAAGTTCTTAGATGCGGCGTTGAAACAAAAACCGGGCGAAGTTTATCGAGCTAAGCCCCGCGAAGTTGCTGGTAAAGACGCAAAGAGCGCCGAACAGTAAGCCAGAGCGGTAAGTAACAGTCCCGTGGCGGGCAGCTGAGTACCGGAATCATTGAGTAAATAGGCGAATAACTGGTTGATCCCGATAGCTAACAGAGTGATCCTAAGGGTACTTTCTTTCTTTGCCAGCGGGGTTTCTCCCAGTTGCGGACGCACGCGGGCAAATATCCAGGTGATAGAGGTTGCCAATTCTCGCAGATAGGTGCGGCCGCGCTGCCAGTATTTCTTGGAGTATTCCTCTTGTCTACGCGGGGGAGTAAGGGGAGCTAAAGCAAGATTGTCGGGCAGGAAAAGATTCGTCGGCATTGGAGTTAGGGACAGCGCGGGAAATACTAGGACTACGAAAACTAGTAGGCAACACAGTAGTGACCAAACATAGGTTATTGATCCCCAGCTAGCCAGGTTAGCAAGGATTTTCCGGGTAATAATCACCTGAAGGTCACCGTTAATAACAGACTGTACAAAGTTTCCCAGATGCGTTCTTTGAGAAGCAGGACGCATCCAGTCGGCAAATGCCAGTCCCACGGAAGCTCCTGCCGCCACCATGAGCACCACGAGTATCCGTTTTATTCCTATCCGTTTTCCGTTCAGTAAGAGCACCAGTACTAAGAAGCCGGGTAAGAAGGATATCGGTCCCCCAAAATCGGCTCCATAACGCGGGAGACCATCTATCACCATAAAAGCTATCGCTAAGAGGTCGATCAACAAGTTAGCTAACCAGACTTGGCGCCGAGAATTCTTTTTGCGTTCGAAAGCTGCAGGTCGTCCTAGGGAGGTAACACATCCGCATAGCAGCAGGGTCCAGATGGCACACACTGAGTAATAGACATTTCCAAACCCAAAGAAGCGGGCTCCTAGTAGAGAAAACGATCCGAAGGGGGAATCCATGGAAATGTGAGAACCGGTGGCGACATCTAAACAAATAAAAAAGGTACTAAAAGTGGCAATTACCAACGCCGGTCCAATAGGGCGATCACGCCAGGGACCAGTGCAGGCAACCAAAGCTAGCAAGGAGGCAATTAAGACGCTGGTGGTAATGAAAAAACTGGTGGGTGCTTCGGCTTCCCACCATGGTAACATCGCGGCTCCCAGGCAAGCAGCGGGTAAGGAAGCCAGCGCTAGGCAAAGGAACTGTCCGAGCATGCCCAGTTGAATCTGCAAATGAGGACGTCGCGGATTCGGTTTTATGGCTAGTAAAGAAACTAGGCACAACGCTAGTACTAATAAAGACCCAGCTGCGAAGCCTACAAATTTGTTTGGCGGGAGTCCCAAGCGTGCATAGCTAGCATCGGCGCGTTGAGAAGTACTCACGAGACGCTCGAGGCGATCAGCACTATCAGTGGAGGCATTGCTGCTAATCATTAGGGAAGAACCCGAGGTACTCAACTTGTCGTTGCGGGCGCCCAACCAGTCCAAAACCGTGGCCGGTAAATCCGCGGTTTGGGCAATCCCCACCTGGTGGGTAGAGGGCGAATACGCGATCCCCTCCGAGATCCCCTTCCCATAGACCAGGGCGGCTTGTAACCGTTGCTGGGCGGAATCGGGGTTAGTCGATACCACCAGGGCACGGGTATTCTCTGGCAGCGCCGCTAAGGTGTTCTTCAGGGCGGTAATCTGTTTTTCCTGTTGGGCTAGGGTGATGCGATCCGGTAACTTTTCCCGCAGATCAGGATAGGTAGCTATAGTAGGAAACAACCGATGATTTTGTTTTCGGGTCTGGGTTAGGTAGTCCGGATCTAGTCCCGGGTCTTGACTAAGCACAGTGGAAAGATCTACCAAGTGCAAGGCGTCAGGAGAAAAGGTGCTGTCAGAATCCCCGAATAGGCCCGGGGAGGCTGGGGGAGTAGGATTTACCTGCGGGTTCATTTCTGAGCGGCGCAGATTATTTCTATCTTGCATCTGGTTACGGCCATTTTTTGCGTCAGTAACTAGCGTTCCCGCTTGCAAAGAGTTTCCCGAGAGGGAACCGCCATTTTGTAATAGCCAAATCGGATCCCAAATATCTGATTTTTCCAGTTGGGATTTCCCGGAGGCAGGATCCAGGAAATAGAAAATATCTTGCTGCTGTGCCCCCACCTCGCTGGTCTGTCGGTCCGGATTGAGGTTTTGGGATCCCGCTTGCGCATCAATCAAGGTCAGAGCATGAGAGGAAACCATACTCCGTACTGCCTGAGCGTATCCGGCGGCCAGGGGATCAATATCGCTTACTTCTCCGCGGATAATTCCTTCCTCATCTGCTAGAGCCAAAGCGGCACTATTTCCGATAGCTCCCGCAGAAATTTGGGCGTCTTGCAGCTGCTCAACAAAAATCCCAGGCTTGGCTGCAAGGGAGCTGGCGATAGCCGAGCGCTGATAGTAATCCCACATTTGTACCCGTTTCCCGTCACTTAAAGGCTCCGGCTGTAGGCAAAGGTTACGTCCCGCCAGCGAGTATCGCGACAGGGGTCGGCCAGCAGAAAATGTTAACCAGGCATCCTGGGGACAAGCCATAGCCTTAAAAGGGTAGGGAGCTAAGGTAAACAGCGCCCCGTTTCTAACTGCCGGGGAACTGCCTGCCAGTTCCGGCGGCGCTGCCATTAGGTCTTCCCAAGGAAGCCCTGAAGTGAAAACCACCGCCACTTTGGTATCCGTGGATTGGGGTAAGGAGTCAATCTTGGTGGCCGGGGCATCGGGGCTAACTCCAAAAGTCCCGATTATTCCGGCTCCCCCTAGGGATAGTGCCCCCATCACTGCAACTATCGAAACTGTTCGGAGATACGAACTGGAACCCGAAGCGCAGGGCGAATCCACAACCGGATGGGAGTAAGTCAAAAATGCCACAGTTAAAGGAGCGAGGAAAAGCAGGGCACAGATCAGAGCCGACGCTCCTGCCCACAGCCACAAGCCAATAAATAAGGCTACCGCCGTTACCGCACTAATCGCTCGGCATTTAATACGGTTTCGGCGCCAAAAAGTATCTAGAGGCGGTAAGGACGCTAGCAGGCAAACCGCGGCTAGTAGCAAGCAGCTAAGCATCAAGGCGGCGGCTTCAGCAGATAGTCGCCAAAAGAAGGGGCCATCTAAAACGCTATAGCCCAAAGGGGTTCCCACTTGGGTATATTCAGATTGTTTGCGCGTGCAGAGCAAAATCCCCAAGGTGAGGGCACTTGCAGCTATCCCTGCCCTGCGCGCCAGTGGGGCAGGAGAAAAAGCGAAAGATTGTCGCAGGGCTGAAACGAACAGCGCTAACAGGGCAGTAAAAAGTAAAGCAACAAGAGCTATCGCGCCACTAGTCCAGCCGGGAGATACTGCCCAGTCAGCACCTAATAGGTAGTAGAGACCAAAAGAAGCCGGAGAAAGGAAAGCAGTAAAAACTGCAGCGACGCTTAGGGGAATTCGGATGCGACGGAGCTTAAGTTTTCCGCGCTTCCGGTTCCACAGGTATCCCCCTAAGACTAAAAAGAAACCGCAGGCGATAGCCAGATAAAGCCAGATTTTAGCGTTGGTACTGGCGGCAGAAAGCTGAACCTGGTTTTGTAAATAATCTAAACGCTGTTGCAGGTTTTTTTCTGTCGAACTGCTGGCAGCATTTTCTAAGTTTATTAACGGTTGTAACTGCCCTGGAATACTGTCAGCAGTTAGCGGCGATCCTTGGTTTCCAGCAGGCACCGGTAGGGAGAAATGAGAAAGAATCTGAGCGTTAATATCTGCTAAAGTGCTTAGACCGGCAGCGTTGGTGCTAGCGGAGGTTGCTAGGCCGGTACCGCTAGCTGGGGAATAGTTCAGCAAATAGGGCGCAGTGTTTGTTTCATCGGCCACTAGGGACAGGGAAATCATCCCCGACTTGGGGCTTAACCCGGCCAGCGCTCCCTCCAGCATTTGTAGTTGCCGCTCGGATGGGGAAAGGGAGCTCAGATCTACTACGGTGAGCCCGCCCTCGGCCAAACTGGCTTTCACTTTAGCCGTCAGTTCCGGGACGGATTCTGGTAGCGTGGCATAGTTTTTCACGGAGCCGTTACCGTGAGCCAGCAATAAGCCCGCCTGGGAGCCGATTGCACGCATTTTAATTCCGAAGGCTTCTAAAACGCCCGCTAATTGTCCCGGGCGTGCCTGCTGAGTTTCTTGCCAGTAGTTTTCGCCAATTCCTGCTATTTTCCCGGCCGCTACCGCGGCTCTAGGGCAGGGGCGCGCCAGGTGGGCAGGATAGCCATTTTGTATGGTTAACACAGATTCGCTAAGGCATCCTGAGGTATTAACAGTGCCGACTGCCCCCGCCGAGGCGTATTTTGCGAGCTGCGGGTATTGCTTCAAATTGGGGGAGATTTGTTTCCAAGACAGATCCCGAGTTAGCACTAACAGTAGGGGATCTCTTACCCGCGGTTTGGAATAGGTATCTAGGTTAGGGTAGTAGATCTTTTGCGCTGGAGTAAGCCCCTTAGGGGCAGGTTCTGGTTCCCAAGTGGTCGCCGCCGCTGGCCTAACCGGTAAGACTAGTAATACCAACAAAAAACTAAACAGGAGGGCGCTACCTAAACGGGAAAGGTGCCTTACTGTTTTTGCCACAGCCATATTCTACGGTCTCAATAAGGGTAAAGGGCATTTTTCCTAGTATCGTGAAAATAGTTGATAAAGGAAGCGGAGATGAATACTGCAGTTACTAACTATGCGTTCTTAGGGCCGGTAGGTACTTTTTGTCACCAGGCATTGCTGCAAGTGGCAACGGCTGATGCCCAGCTGATTCCCTGTGCCGGGGAACGCCTCGCTATGGATATGGTGCGGGAAGGGAAAGCCGAGCGGGCAGTGGTGCCTATCGAAAACTCTATTGAAGGAGGCGTGAGCGCCACTTTGGATTCCCTGGGATGGGACAAACGCCTGCAAATCGTGGCGGAAATGATTGTCCCGGTAGGGTTCACCTTAGCGGTGCGGGAAGGGACGCAGCTTTCCGAGATTACCCGCATCGGTACCCATTCTCACGCCTGGGCTCAGTGCCGCAACTGGGTAGCAGACCATCTGCCGGGGGCGGTTCATGTAGCCACCACATCCACGGCGGAATCAGCGCGGATGCTTTCCGAGGGAGATGCGGGTTTCCAAGCGGTGCTAGCCTCGGGGGCAGCAGTAACGACCTATGGGCTTACGCCTCTTTACGAGGACGTGGCCGATAATCCCGGGGCAGTTACCCGTTTCGTGGAAGTGGCAAATCCCGGTCACGTACCTCAGCCCTGTGGAGCTGATAAAACCACTATTCAAGTACGTTTACCTAATGATTACCGTTCGGGGGCGCTGCTGGAAATGCTGCAACAGTTTTCGGCACGGGGAATCAACTTGAGTCGTATCGAGTCGCGTCCTCTAGCTGGGCATCCGGGGCGCTATGTGTTCAGTATTGATCTGGATGGACACGTTAGAGAAGAGCGAGTGCAATCTGCACTGCGTGGGCTGTACCGGATCAGTGAAGACTTACGGTTCTTAGGTTCCTATGCGCGTGCTGACCAGGTGCGAAATGATCATGCTCCCCGCACGGGAGACCGTGATTTTCAGCGTGCTCGGGGCTGGGTGGAGTCGATTTTACAAAAGTAGGTCACGAGTTCGCGATTATGAGCTATGCAGACCTCTAGGAGTTTCCTAGGGGATGCGTACCACTACTGCTCCGCGATCTAAAGATGCAGAAATCTCCCGGTAGCTACCCACCGTATCGCCATCGACTTGAATCATCCGCGGCTCCCCGTGCACCTTGGCGCTGGCGGTTCGGGTACGGATCACATCGGTTTTTGAAACCAAGCCTGCGGTTAGTCTTTTCAACCCCAAAGTGTCACGAAATACCCTAGTGGTGACTTCTAGTAAACCGATTAGGCCTCCCCGCACGCTCAGCATTAGTACCTCAAGCCAACCATCATGAGGATTAGCTTCTGGGAGTAAAGGAATCCCGCCAACCAGTTCCCCACAAGAGGCAAAGAGCAGGGTATTTACTTTGCGAGTACGGGTATGGGATTGGTCTCCAAAGGAAACATCCATAGTGATAGGAGGGTTGTTAGAGGCGGCGATACCCGACACTACATAGGCTCCCCATCCGATTGAGGCTTTTAATTTAGTCGATACCTTGTCCATAACTTCCGCGTCATATCCGATACCCGCCATCACCAGGAAAGGAAAATCTTCTCCAGTTTCAGTTGTTAGATGCCCTAAATCGACTTCGGTATTTTTACCTGTAAAAGCAATTTCGCAGGCTCGGCGCAAAGAATCAACCGGGATATTAAGGTTTCTGGCCAAAAGATTTCCGGTTCCTAGTGGCAAAATCCCCAGCGGAATCCGGCTCTCGGCCAGGGTTGCTGCAATAATCCGTAATGTGCCATCTCCACCAGCTGAAATAACCAGTCCCACCTGTTGCTCAATTGCTTGTTTTGCCTGATTTTTTCCTAAGGATTCCTCGTCCGTTTCGAGAAAAATAGGTTCGTCATACCCGGTGGCTTGGGCGCGTTGGGTTACAGTGCGCTGGAAATCATCCAGGTTAGAAATCTTTGTAGGGTTATAAATAATCGCTACCCGTTTGGAAGAGTCATTAGCGCAGGTAGTGGTAGGCGCAGAAAATCCTCGTTTAATCGCAAGTTTCATTGCCCGGGTGGCAATCCGGCGGGCACTAATCGCCGCGGACAAGGCAATAATCCCTACAGCCAGCGCCGCGATTACCAGAATCCAGAGCACAGTGGTCATAGCTGCTAGTTTAGAACATTTGCAGTCATCTTAGAGTAACGGGGAAGCTCAGTAAGGATTGGCAGGGCTCAACTGACCAATACTGCCAGGCATCCCGCTACCACTTACTCGTTAGAAAAAACAAGATGAGAAGCGATGCCCAGTAACGATATGATAAAAACATGATTGATATTCGTCAGTTGCGTGAGGATCCGCAGCCAGCAAAAGATTCCCTAATCGCCCGCGGGGATGATCCCGCGCGGATTGATGAAGTACTGGCCGCAGATGGGCTCCGACTCAAAAAACAGCAAGAATTCGAAGCGATGCGCGCGGAGCAAAAAGCGCTGTCGAAGAGCATTGGGCGAGCTGAACCCAGCGAGCGGCCGCAAGTACTTGCCAAGGCGAAAGAGCTGGCAGCAAAAGTTAAAGAAGCCGAGGCCGAGGCGGGAGCAGCTTCCGCTAAAGCACAGGATCTCCTGGCGGCACTGCCCAATATCATCATTCCCGGGATTCCCTCCGGTGGCGAGGATGACTATGTAGTTCTCGCTCACCGCGGGCAGCCGATTCGAGACTTCGCAGCGGAGGGAATCAAAGTCCGCGACCACCTGGAAATCGGAGAGATGCTGCAGGCAATCGACGTTAAGCGAGGCGCTAAAGTATCTGGCTCCCGTTTCTACTATCTACGAGGCATCGGGGCACGCCTGGAACTGGCGCTGCTTACCTGCGCCTGGGATTTGGCAGAGCAGCATGGATTTATTCCCATGACTACTCCCACCATGGTCACCCCCGATACGATGCGGGGAACCGGTTTCTTAACCGAGCATTCCGAAGAAATCTACTACCTACCCGCCGATGACCTCTACCTGGTAGGTACCTCCGAGGTTGCCCTCGGTGGTTACCATGGCGGGGAAATCCTGGAACTAGGGGAAGCGCCTCTACGTTATTCCGGCTGGTCAGCCTGTTACCGGCGGGAGGCCGGGTCGCATGGAAAAGATGTGCGCGGAATTATTCGGGTACACCAGTTCAACAAGGTAGAAATGTTCTCTTATTGCCGTCCAGAAGTATCTGAAGCGGAACACCAGCGCCTATTGGCATTGGAAGAGGAAATGTTGCAAAAAGTTGAACTGCCATATCGGGTAATCGATACCGCAGCTGGGGACTTGGGAACTTCAGCAGCCCGCAAGTTCGACTGTGAAGCCTGGCTGCCCAGCCAAGAACGCTACTTAGAGCTAACCTCTACCTCCAACTGCACCACCTATCAGGCTCGTCGCCTGGGGATTCGCTACCGAGACGAGAACGGAAAAACTCAGCCGGTCGCTACTTTGAACGGTACCTTAGCCTGTACTCGTTGGCTGGTAGCTATCCTGGAGAATCATCAGCAAGCCGATGGGTCAGTGTATGTACCGCAGGCGCTGCGTCCCTACCTGGGTGGGAAAGAAATCCTGGAGCCAGTTCCGAACGCCTAAATCTGAGTGCAAAGCGTGAAAGGATTAACCCAGGGCGCCCTCGCGCATCCCGAGATAATTATTTAAAGGACGGAGAGATCTGATGGCTGATTACCTGGAGTATCCTCAGGGAGATTATGTACCTCAAGTAGTTGAGCGTGCCCTCGAGAGCTGCCGAAGCTATGGAGAAGATATTGCTACTGCCGCGGTAGTTCCAGAAAATGATCGTGCCCGAGTACAATTTATCGCTCTCCAGGATGGCCGAATCTGTGGGATCCCCGTTGCTCGCGAAGTACTAACGCAAGTACTGGGAGACTATGACTTGCATTTGCGGATTGCGGATGGCACCACGGTAACTGCGGGAACTCCAATTTTGGAACTGAGTGGTAATACTCGCGGCCTTTTGGAAGCCAGAGATCTTTGCCTCTGGTTCTTATCGCATCTGTCGGGGATCGCAACTAGGACCGCGCAGTGGGCGCAGGCACTTTCGCAGACGAAACTGGTAGTCAGGGATACTCTCTCGGTTACTCCCGGCTTAGGCGAACTCGAAAAATATGCGGTTAGAGTCGGGGATGGGATGACTTCGCGCCTGGGGGTTGGTTCTTTCCCGCGGGTGACGGTGGAACATCTGAAATTGGGAACCGGCCTGGGAGACGTTATCAATCACGTGCGTACGGCGGCCAAGGGTAAACCGATCGAGGTAGAAATAGATCGCCTGCAAGACTTAGATCCTTTGTTAAAAATGCGGGTTGACCTGGTAGCTTTGCAGGGATTCACCCCTGAACAGGCAGCCATGGCAGCTGATCACCGCCAGACAATTAATCCGGGAACCCTGCTGGAAGTCAGGGGGGATCTAGACCTGGAAGACGCCGGTGCATATGGCGATTCTGGAGTGGATTATGTGGCGGTGCCCGCTCTAACTGACACGGTTACCCCCGTGCGTCACCAGATGAGTTTTGTCTAGTCTTTTTACCTGTCCCCAAAGAACACATCAACAAAGGAGCTGAACAATGTTTTGGTTCGACTCAATCGAACATAATCGTTGGCTGTCTGCATGTTTGCAGGATTTGCTGGATTACGGGCGTAAATCAGAGGTCAAAACGGGGTTTGCCTGTTTAGATCGAAACGGCGAAGTCGATCTAGAACAGCCGATTCAGTTGTACCTAACCTCTCGCATGGTGCACGTGTTTTCTCTTGGGGTGCTGCTGGGGGTGCCCGGATGTCGCCGCTTGGTGGAGCACGGGATTCGTTGCCTCAACCAGTATTTCCGTGACCCCGATAACGGCGGATGGTTCGATGCCATTGAACACGAACTTGACCAGAACGGAAAGGCTATCCCTTATAAAGGACGTGAGGACAAACGTTCCTACTCCCACGCATTTTTACTGTTGGGGGCGGCCTCAGCAACTGCAGCTGATCGCATCGGTGCTCATGAATTGATGCAAGAAGCTATTCGGGATAACGATCTGCACTGGTGGGATCAGGAAGCGGGGATGGTGTGTGAAAGCTTCAATCATGACTATTCTGTTTGCGAAGATTACCGGGGTCTGAACTCTAATATGCATATGGTAGAGGCCTATATGCTGGTAGCCCAGGTTACTAATGACAGTAAATGGACGGAGCGGGCGATGCGGATTCTGGAGCGGGTTGCCCGGGTATCACGTGAATATGATTGGCGAATCCCGGAGCATTATGACAGTGACTGGCAGCCGCTACTGGGATATAACCGGGATAATCCGCAGGAAACCCACCGTGCTTACGGCTCTGATGTGGGGCACTCCTTCATGTTCTCGCGTCTAATGTTAGAGGCACGAGCCATGTTGAAAAATACCAAGAAAGAAGTACCTGAATGGCTCAGTGAAGCCGCAACCGAAATGTTTGAGCGGGCGCGCGAAGATGCCTGGAGGCGGGATGGGGCTCCCGGGTTTGCCTTCACCGTGGATTGGGAAGGCAAACCAATAATCCGTGATCGCCAAGCCTGGGTGCAATTTGAGGCAATCGGTGCGGCAGTCACGATGTTGCGAGCTGCCCAACAAGACGGAGCCTCAGCAGAAGTAGTAGACCATTATGAGCATTGCTATCGTGCCTGGCTTGATTTCGCCTATGAGCACTTTCTGGTGCGGGGCGGAAGAATCGTACATCGGCTCTCCCCTGAAAATCAGCCTTTGGATTTAGAGAATCAAAAACTGCGGGACAGTGTTTACCATGCCGTGCAGGCGGTGCTACTGCCACGTCTGCCTTTGTCCCCGGCATTCGCGATGGCTCTGGCGCAAGGGCTGCTGGATAAACCGGTGCCTGAGGAGCCAAGTCGCAAGAAAAGATTTGGCGGATTTTAGCTCTGGCGGTTAGCAACTGTAACATGGGGCTTGTCCTTACGCTTTAGCGTAGGCCAGGAGAGTTGTCCGAGTGGCCGAAGGAGACGGTCTTGAAAACCGTTATACCCGCAAGGGTATCAAGGGTTCGAATCCCTTACTCTCCGCCAAATGTCGTTTACCTGCGGTTTTAATAACAAATATTCCCAGTATTCTTACGCTGGGGGTGGAGAAGCAGATGCAGTTAAAAGTTCACCATCAAGACCTGCAGGTCTTGCACGAAAATACTCTCCCGGCGCGGGCCTACTATATACCGCTCTCGCCGCTACGAGCTGCCAAAGAAGAAAACCGGGGACGTAACTTCAACTTAGAGCGCGAAGCCTCTGATCGTTTCCAGCTCTTGAATGGTGACTGGGACTTTGGGTATTACCCAAATCTAGAGGCGGTGCCCGCCGCCTTTTTTGCCCCCGAGGCTGCGGCACTACCGGATAGGATACCCGTGCCTGGCTCCTGGCAGCATCATGGATATGACCAGCATCAATACACCAACATTAACTACCCCTTCCCCTTCGATCCGCCGCATGTTCCCCATAGCAATCCCGCCGGAGCCTATCGCTACACCTTTAACTATGAACAAGACCCGGAAGCTCCGGGTGCCACCTTGGTTTTTGAAGGAATAGATTCCTGCTTCTACCTTTGGGTAAACGGACAATACGTCGGTTATTCCCAGGTGACTCACGCTCAATCCGCTTTTGATATCACCGAGCAGCTAATAGAGGGAGAAAACACTCTGGCGGTGCTGGTATTTAAATGGTCTGATGGATCCTACCTGGAAGACCAAGATAAGTTTCGCACTTCCGGAATTATTCGTGACGTTTACCTGTTGAAACGGCCGCTCTCGCACCTAAATGACTATTTTGTTACTACCGATTTGCAGGATAATCAGGCACAAGTAACTCTGCGTGCCAACTTTAGCGGTGAAGCCCCGGCAGTTACCGCCACCCTAAGCGGTACTGAGGGCGAGGTAGGCAGCTGCGTCCTCGAGCCCTTCGCGGATCCGCAGGGTATCTATACCCACTGCGCTAGGTTCACTGTCGAGAATCCCCGGCTGTGGCATCCGGGCGACCCCTATTTATATGACCTGGTAATGGCCAGCGAGGCCGAAGTTATTACCGAAAAAGTGGGGGTACGGGAAGTTACGATCGAGGACGCGGTGCTAAAGTTCAACGGCAGCCCCATAAAAATAAAAGGGGTAAATCGTCACGATAGCGACCCCGATTCCGGGCCGGTAGTGTTTATCGAGCATATTAAGCGGGATTTGCAGATGATGCGCCGCCACAATATCAACGCGGTGCGAACTTCCCACTATCCCAACTGTCCCCAGTTCTATCACCTGTGTGACCAGGCGGGATTTTATGTGATGAGCGAGGCTGATAACGAAAGCCACGGCACCCGGAACCGCTTGCTAAAAGACGAGTCCGAAGAAAATATTGTGGAACATTGGAACCATCCGATTGCCAATAACCCCGAGTGGATAGCGGCCACGATGGATCGGATGCAGCTGTGCGTGAACTCGGAAAAGAATCGTCCCAGTGTATTATCCTGGTCAGCAGGTAACGAATGCGCTTATGGCTGTACCTTCGAAAAATGCTTGGCTTGGGTAAAACAATTCGATCCCAGCCGGGTAACTCAATACGAAAGCGCGTTCTATCGGTCTACTGATCGCAAATATGACTACCAAAATATCGACCTGTATTCACGGATGTACCCGCCGCTATCTGATATTGACGATTATCTGGAAAAACTGGGAGACAAGCCCTTCCTCCTAGTTGAATACTGCCACGCTATGGGCAACGGCCCGGGCGACCTAGAAGAGTTCTGGGACAAAGTACGTTCCGACGCTCGCATGTGTGGCGGTTTCATCTGGGAGTGGTGTGACCATGCCGTAAGGGATAGTGAAGGGCATCTGCTTTACGGTGGCGATAGCGGCGAAGATCCCCACGATGGGAACTTCTGTGTAGACGGGTTGGTATCCCCAGAGCGGGTGCCTCATATCGGTCTGCTAGAAGCCAAGAACGTCTATCGCCCTTTGCGCTGCCAATACGATCAAAAAAGTGGAAAACTGCTGGTAACCAACACTGCCGACCATCTGAATGCCGCCGATTACACCGCCTTGCGCTGGGTGAAAGTGGTAGATGGGCAAGAAGAAAGCGACACTTTAGCAGTACCCAATTTGCCACCTCACGAAACCGTGGAGATTCCCCTACCGGTAGAAGTACCCGCACAAGGACGCTGCTACCTGCGGGTAGAAACCTATTTAACCCAGCCCTTAGCCTTCCTAGAAGCCGGAGATCTGCTGGGGTTCGACGAGTTCGCCCTCAAGAACCCGAGTCCGCACACTCCCCGTGCCCTGGAGCTATTAAAAGCGGATGCCGAGGGAGACGGGACAGCTAAGATAACGGAAGATCCCCTAGAAATATGCGTTGCTAGGGGGGATTATAAATACCGCTTCTCGCGTCATACCGGCATGCTGACTGGGATTGAGCTAGGCGGAAAAGAACTATTAAAGCAGCCGGCTGAATTAAATATTTGGCGGGCTCCCACCGATAACGATATGTATATTCGTCCCCTCTGGGAGCGGGTGCGCTATGACCGCGCCTACCCGCACGCGTATGAGATTCACGCCGATAATGAAGCCCGGGGCGCGGTGATCGGCGCCAAAGTGGCACTAGTGGCAAAAACCTTGCAGCCGCTGCTGAAGGCTCATATTGAGTGGATTATCAGGCTAGACGGAGTTTTGCAGGTAAACGCGAAGGTACGCCGGGATACCCAATTCCCCGAGTTGCCTCGTTTAGGGTTGCGTTTCTTCCTGGGCAAGTCTCTGAAACAGGCCACTTGGGCAGGGCTGGGTCCGCACGAAAACTATGTCGACAAGCGTCGTTCTAGTTGGCATGGACGCTTCGAATCACCAGTTTCCGATTTGTTCCAAAATTATTTACGTCCGCAAGAAAACGGATCTCGCTCAGATTGCGACTATCTGTGCCTTGCCGGAAAAGACCTGAAGATCGAGGTTGCCAGCGAGGAAGTATTTTCCTTTAACGCCAGTTATTACAGTCAAGAGGAGCTTACAGCTAAGCCTCATGACTATCAGTTAACGGAAGCTGATAGCACCATCTTGTGTCTGGACCACCTGATGGCAGGAATCGGTTCGCAAAGCTGCGGACCGAAACTGCAGGAAAAATATCGGGTTGATTTCGAGACCACCACGTTCTCTTTCACTATCCGTCTTTCCAACTAATTAAAAGGACAAGAAAGACCTAGCGGAAAAGAAATATCCAAAGCGTTATAAGACTGTCGCCCTAATCGACTCTGCCGGCTGCTGCGGAGGGCAAGGCGCTAAGGAAGCGGGGTTGGTTAAAACCAGCCTCGGCGAAAGCGTCTAGTACGGCACCGGCAGTTGCCTCAAGCTGGTCGCTGCGAACCAGGGCGATAGCGCACCCTCCGAAACCTCCTCCTGTCATCCTGGCTCCATAGGCGCCGGCCTTCCGGGCTGCCTCCACCGCAACATCTAGTTCTTTGCAGGTAACTTCGTAGTCGCGCCGTAAGGATTCGTGGGAGGCATCTAGCAACTTGCGCCATTTATCTAGATCCGTGCTCGTCTCTAAAAGCTCACATAGCCGCTGACAGCGCGCGATCTCGGTAAGCACATGGCGCACTCGTGAAACCTGCTCCGCGTCCTTCAACTTATCCAGCTGCGATTGCACCCAAGAGGGAGGATAGTCTGCAGCATCTAAGTCAGTCAGGTTATCGGAGGGGGCAATATTCTTCGGTACCAGCTCACCAAGTTCTTTCACCCCCAAAACCTGAGCCGCCTCCTCACATGCTGCTCGGCGTGCCCCATACTGCCCATCCGCTAGATCGTGGGAAGTGCAGGTATCAATCACCAGTAAGGAAAGTCCCAAAGCTGGCAAATCAAAAGGATGGGAACGAGTTTGCCAAGTGGCACAATCCAGTTCCAGGACTCGATCTTTTTCACAAAGCATCGATGCAGATTGATCCAGACCTCCGGTAGGAGCCCCCACATAGCGGTTCTCAGCTATCTTTCCTGCCTCTACCAGTAGTTTTCTTCCCTCAAAGCTGCCTGCCAGCCCCAGCGAAGCCAGGTCATCAACACCCACCGCGATCGCACATTCTAAAGCCGCGGAAGAAGACAGGCCGGCGCTTAAGGGAACACTGGACGCAATCGCTACTTCTAACCCCGGTACTTTCTGCGCTAGTGCTCGCGCTTTTTCTGGGTGACCGTTATCTTCAAGTACCCGTTTCAACCCCAAGATCACGCCCCCGACAAAAGCACCGGGGCCGCTAGCGGGATAGTTTTTTGCTAACTCTAAAAGGCTGTGAACGCTTAGCTGCGGGAAGTCTTCCGAAATAATTTTGAGCTGATCGTCCTCGCGTACCCGCAGCGCCACATAGATAGCGTGGGGGAGGGCGAGGGGCAGTGCCTTCCCGCCATTGTAATCGGTGTGTTCCCCGATTACATTGACCCGTCCAGGAGCCCGCCAGACCCCCATTGGTTTCGCTGCAAAGGTTTCCTCAAAAAGCTCTCGAGCTCTGTGCGCGCCCTCTTGCGGATCATACGCGGGGATAAATTCTGGTTTCATGGTTGCGTTAGAACCTTTCTATTTGGCCTGGTGTCAACCAGTCTATCTTGCAGATCACTCCCGCAGGGAGGGTTTCTAAAATAGCAGCCGAGACAGACGCTGGCGCGCCAATTTCACTGCCTCGGGGTTGCGAGACAGGCGGAATAGTTCCAGCAGGCGTTGCCGATACTTGTCGCGCTCCTCGCCAGCAGACTTTGCAATCAGGGATAACACTAGATCGAAAGCTTGCGGTTCATTACCGGCTTGGAAAAAACGATCCGCCAAAACTAGAGGATCAGAGTCGTCTTGGCCTTCTTCAGTCTGCAAACGCTGCGCAATAGATACTTTGTCCACCAGTGCCTGATAGCGGGAGGAGTCTTCGGGGCGGTTTCGTAGTAGCTTTTGCGCCTGCTTCATGGCCTCTGCATAATCTCCTGCTTCGACCAACGCTTCCACCGCTTTTTCTTCTTCGCTTCGCGGATCTTCCTGGCCCGAGTCAGCTTCTCCCGCCATGACGCCGGTCAGTCCTGCCTGCCCGGCGATCTGTAAGACTTGATCGATCAGCGGTTTAATCTGTGCCTTGGGCTGCGCCCCTTGGAAAAGAGGGGCAGGTCTACCCCCGATCAGCGCCACCACCATTGGGATGGATTGCGCCTGGAATGCCTGCGCTAACTGCGGAGAATCATCCACATTGATTTTCACCAATTGGAATCGTCCCTGATATTCGCGCGCCAGTTCCTCTAGAATCGGGCCGAGCTGTTTGCAAGGTCCGCACCAGGGAGCCCACAAATCGATGATTACCGGCACTTTAAGTGAGGTTTCAGCGACTTCCTCAAAAGTGTCATCGCCAGCGTCGCGAATAAATGGACCGGCAACCACGGCACCGCCATTTTGATTTAGCCTGCCCCCACCATTAGCTGGAGCTTCGCTCGCGGTAGGATTATCCGTCAATCCTGGTTGAGAATCCGTTGCAGTCTTAGCAGCAAATTGGGAAAGATCTACTGCGCCATGTGTTTGTGCCAATCGAAACCATCCTTACTTAGCGGCCGCCGTTAACACTTCCGAAGCCGCGATTACCCGCACCTTGCCATCTTTGGTGCCCTTGGGTGGTATCTGCAGTACCACGCAGATAACTCGGCTCCAGGAAGCTTGTTTGGTGACCTTGCCGTTGTCCAGCAGATTAACCACATCACCGCTGAGGGTGATTGGTTTATCTTTAGCTACGTCCGTCAGCTTAACTTCTTGAGTGTAGGTGGTCGCCACCAGTGCCCCATTTTTCGCGGGCAGATTAATCGCCAGAGTGTTATTTTTAAAATCAGTAGGAGTTACGGTGGATGCTACCTTACCGGCGTTGCCTACTCCCTCGGTCAATGCCTTCAATTCTGCGCGTTTGCCTTCCATGAGGGGATCCACAAACACTTTGTCGGCATTTTTTGCTTTGGCGTCGAAGACAGTCTGCGCCCAAGTGTTGACCGCTACTTCCGGGGAGAACATCAGGTTTGCGTCGCTAGCAAGATCTAAAGTTTGTGATCCTCGGGCTACCACGTCAGTTTCTGGCAAGGACGCCTTGGGCAGTAGCTGCATCCACTGCCATAGTTGATAGGGGCTGGTTGCCTGGTTTTGCCGGATTATTTCCACATATTTTGCACCGCTGCTATCTGCCCCCGTCACGTTAAGCAAAGCGCGTGGCCATTTGTTTCCAGAGGTTACGGTAGTGATTTCCGAGGACGCAGGCAGCGCAGTTGGAACCGCTTGGTTGTTCTTTTTATGCATCTGGTATTGCGCGGTGCGCATGGCCAGTGCGGGGCCAGCCACTCTGGGTTTTAGTGCTCCGGCATCAAATTTGGCGTCTCCGGCTGCTAAAGCGGAGTTAACTGCTTTAAGGATGGGGTCTACCTGTTCGACTCGCAAAGCTGGATAAGTCTCGGTAGGAGAAGAACTTGGTACCTCTTTGCGCTCAGCGGCACTAGTGCATCCTGCCAGGCTGGTTATTGCCAGGCAGCTAGCTGCGGTAACGGACAATAGTACTCGCATTTTTCTCATCGGTTGCTGTCTCCTTGGCTCTGGTCAAAGGTGGATTCACCTTCGAAATCTGCCATATCAGGTCCATCTCCTAATCCGTCCAGGTCGAAGTCATCGTCCTCGTACCATTCTTCGGCGCGCTCGGCAGCTACTTCCGCTTGTGCAAGAGGTTGATAGGAGGCCGCCGGGTTGTAGGAGGCGTCTGGCTGGTAAGAATCCTCCGGTTGTAAAGAGGCCCCTGGGTTGTAGGAGGCCTGTGGCTGGTAGGAGTCTGCCGGTTGTAGTGAGACAGCTGGGTTGTAAGAGGCCTCCGGTTGTAGTGAGGCCGCTGGATTATATGATGCGTGCGGCTGATACGAGTCCTCTGGTTGTAGGGAGGCTGCCGGACTGTAGGATGCCTGTGGCTGATACGAGTCCGCTGCGTTGTAGGAGTCCTCCGGCTGTAAAGAAGCAGCCGGGTTAAAAGAAGCTTCCGCTGCAACCTCAGGGAGCGGAGAATACGCCGCCGGCTGCGGACTTTGCGTAGGTAATGACAGCTCTGCCGCCGGCATCGTGGGAGCTGAGACTTCCTCAGTAGCTGGATCTTCTGGGATCACCAAATCCGCAGCCTCGGGATTGATTGCTTGTCCGTCAGCATCAGTGCGGATTACCGGCACCAAACCGGTGGGGAACTTGACCCCTTCCACTTCGATGGTGGCCTCCCCGCGTTCGCGGGCTTTGCGTAATTCCGAACGCGAGGGCGGTTTAGTAACCGCATTGAGTGCCGGTATCTGCACGGTTTGCTCTCCTTGCGCCGCGGCTTCCTGGGCGCGCTGCTCACGGCGCTTACGTATTTCTGCCTCTTCTTTAGCTGCTGCTATGGCCAGCCGATTGATTACCACAGCAACCACGGCGCCGATTAACATCAATAGCAGTCCCGCGATCAGCAGTGGCCAGAACCAAGGGGTAGAAACTGGCTGTGTCCACTGCAAAGTCAGCTGGACGTTTCCTTCCTCTGACCAAGCAATCAGAGACCACGCGCCCTCGGAACGATCCCAAGTTTTGCCGATCTGGCCGGTATCTACCTCTTTATATTCGACCCACATATCCTTTCCGGCAGCTTCTCCGGGTTGGCGCGGATCTGCTTTCCCCTGATGTGGTTGGGTCAGTAGGGTGGTGTCATCTTTTTGTCCGGTAACTTCCACGTAACTTTGGTCAGCTGCCCAAGCAGTCACATCGGCAGACCGGCCGATCGCTAAGGCTACTTTTCCTTGCCCGGCGACGGTAATTTTGGTAGGGGAGTCATAAAGTTCAAACATTCCCGGTCGGGTAATCGCTAAAGCTTGCTTTTGACTACTAGTAGGTAAAGATGCTGAGACCTGGGGATTTGGTTTCCAGATGGTCGCGTTACCTACACCTGCTAATGCCACCAGAGCTCCCGCTATCACTAAAAGTAGTGGAAGCCAATATCTGCGTAAGAAAATGTTCACCAGTTTCCCCTCAAGTCGTAGCCGGACAACTATAACTACACTTTACTTGCTTTACTGCGGTGACGCTTATACCCGGTTAGGGTGTGACTAGGGTCAATTTTACCGTAACGTTTGGTTTCAGGCTGCAATAAGTGAAAGACTAGGCAATGATACGGGGTTTCGCACTCCTCAAGTAATGGAATAAAATGTTCCGAGTAATGCCTAATCTCAGCGGCTCATCTTCAGGGAGGACCAGGTGGAAGAACAAACTGATTTCCCGATCGTAATGCGCGGTTATGATCGTGTTCAGGTCGATTTGCAGATTCAAACTTTGAATAACCAGATTACCGAGTTGCAGCAGAAGCTGGACACGGTTGACCAGCGCAATGTGGATTTAGGGGAACAACTAGCTGAAGCACAAAAGCAGCTGCGTTCTTCTGATCGTAGTTCTTACACGGGGATCGGCGCCCGGATAGAACAGCTGCTACGCAGCGCGGAAGAACAATCAACCGCGGTCATCAATAAGGCCAATGCGGAGGCCGAGCAGCTGATGGAAAAGACCCGCAAGAACGCTCAGGATATGTCCGAGCGGGCAGAGGCGGAAGCTGCTTCCCTGATTTCAGAGGCGCGACGCGAGGCTGAAGAACGTACCACCACCGCGGCCACCGAATCCGAGACAGTGCTGACTAACGCCCAGCATCGGGCGGACGAACTGGTTGCCGCGGCAGAGCGGGAAGCCTCCTCTTTGCGGGCAGAGACCAACACCCAGGTCTCTGACCTGAAAGCAACCGTTGACCGGGAAACCGAATTGCAGCGGGCTCAGGCCGAAAAAGACTATGTAGAAATGCGGGTTAAAGCTGAGCAAGAAGCTTCCCAGCTCCGCAATGATGCGACTGCAGAGGCACAGGCACTGCGCGAGTCCTCTCTGACCGAAGCCACTAAGACTCGGGAAGAAGCTAAAGAACAGGCTGAAAAGGCTTTGGCCGATGCCCGCAGTCAGTCCGAAAGCATTTTGAAGGAAGCGCGGGAAAGCGCGGATAGCATCCGTTCCGAGATCCAACAGATGCGTCAAGAGGCCGAAACGGAGATCGCGGCCGCTCGTGCCGCCGCTCGCGAGGCTGATGCTCAAGCTCATGAGCAGTCTCGTTCCGAAACCTCCGCGATGGTGGCCGCCGCTAAAGCTCAGGTTGCCGATGCCGAGAAGCATTTGGGTGAAACCCTGCAGCGGGCAGAACGCTTGCTGACCGATACTGATGCGGTCGTACGTCGCCGCCAGGAAGATGCGCGTCGCGCGGCAGAAGCCACCATTGCAGCTGCCGAGGGCGAAGCCGAGCAGGTGCGTGAAGCTGCTCGTATCGAAGCTCAGGCAGAGCGGGCCGCCGCGCAACGCACCGTGGAGCGCCTGGAGCGTCAACGCGAATCCATCGCCGCCTACCTCGAAGAAATGCGGGGCTTGCTGGGCTCTGAGACCGCTACTGGTCTCGAGGGGCTAACCCCCATGCAGCAGTTGCCGGCAGTGCTAACACAGGAAACTGAGGAAGCCGAGGGCGAACAGCCGGCTCCGGTAGAACCGCCGGTATCGCCAGCAACTCCTGATGAAGAATCGGCAGCTACCGATCTGTTTACCAGCGAGGAACAGTAAACGGAATAAGCTCATTTAACTAACTTTGGGCGCGTCTTTGGTATACCAAAGACGCGCCCAAAGTTTTTGACGGCTGCTCTCAGACAATTGTCTGCCCACTCTGGCGGCAGAAAGTATTCTGGGGCGCCGCAGCTGTCTAAGCGGGTTGTCTACGTTAGTTCTTAAAGGAATGCACGGGGGCGGGGATGCGTCCGCCGCGAGCAGCAAACTTTTCCGAAGAAAACGGAGATACTTCCATAATTGGCGCCCAGCCTAGCAGGCCTCCAAAATTCGCTTGGTCCCCAACCCCTTTACCCGGTACTGGAATCACTCGCACTGCAGTGGTTTTCCCGTTGGCGACCCCGATCGCGGCCTCATCGGCAATCAATCCGGTAATAGTGGCCGCAGGAGTATCGCCGGGAATCGCGATCATATCCAGACCCACTGAACAGATAGCGGTCATAGCTTCTAGCTTCGCCAGGCTCAAGGAGCCGCGCTGGACTGCCTGAATCATATTTGCGTCCTCGGAAACTGGAATGAACGAGCCGGAAAGTCCCCCGACCAGAGAGCAAGCCATCAGGCCGCCCTTTTTAACCGCGTCGTTGAGCAGAGCTAAAGCCGCAGTAGTGCCGGGAGCTCCGACCGTTTCTACTCCCAGCTCTTCTATAATCGCGGCCACCGAATCGCCTACTGCCGGGGTGGGAGCTAGTGATAAATCTACAATCCCAAAATTTACCCCTAGGCGTTTAGCTACGGTTTGCCCCACCAGCTGTCCCATGCGGGTAATCTTGAAAGCTGACTTTTTAATGGCCTCCGCGCATTCTTCAAAAGGACGCCCCTGTACTCCCGCGAGCGCCCTCTCTATTACTCCCGGGCCCGAAATCCCTACTGATATCACGCCATCGGGTTGGCTCACGCCATGGAAAGCACCCGCCATAAAGGGGTTATCTTCTACCGCGTTGGCAAACACTACCAGTTTTGCGGCTCCGATTCCGTCTTTATCGGCAGTTTTATGGGCGGCAGCGAGTATCTGCTGACCCATTTTGGCGGTCGCGCTCATATTGATGCCGCTGCGGGTAGAACCGATATTTACCGAGGAACATACGATGTCGGTAGTGGCTAACGCCTCGGGAATGGAATCGATTAACGCTAAATCACTGCGGGTTGCTCCAGCTTGCACCAACGCGGAGTAGCCACCTACGAAATCTACTCCTACAGCTTTACCGGCGCGATCAAGCACCTGGGCAAAGGGCAGGGGATCATCGGTACGGCATGCCGCTGCTATCAGGGAAATTGGGGTTACCGAAAGCCGCTTATTGATAATCGGCACCCCGAACTCGCCCGCGACCTCCTCGGCAGTCGAAACCAGGTGGGAGGCAGAGCTTAAAATCCGCTCTTCTATGCGCGCGCAGGCTCGCTCGATATCGGCGTCGGCACAATCCAGCAGGGACAGCCCCAAAGTGACGGTGCGCACATCCAGGTTGTCCTCGGCAATCATCTGTATGGTTTCCAGGATTTCCCCGGTGGTATCCAGTCCCATTATTCTCCCTTGCGATTAAGGCTCCCCGCGTAGCTTCACGGTAAGCAACTTAGAGTTTATGCATGGCGTTGAAGAGGGCTTCCGCCTGAACTTTAATAACCAGCCCTTCGGCTTCCTCTACTGGTGCCATAGCTGCCTGCACCTGCGCTAACCCGATCTGCTCTTCATCGAATTCCAGTTGCATAATCATGGTGAAATATTCATCCATCAGCGTCTGGGACACATTGGTGATATTCACCTGATTTTGGGCGAGCGCTTGGGACACCGCCGCGATAATCCCGGTGTGGTCGATACCGGTAACCGTCATAATTGCTTTCACGTGCTTCAGCTTACGTTCTTCTACGGCTTTTTTGCGATTCCTCGTCCCGGTTTCTTCATTTCTGAACTCTTTGGTAATAATGGCGGAGTGACTTCTAGTTTGATTATTTCGACCCTCGTGCAAGCGCTAGTGCTATTTGTAGCCACCAACATTGACCACTTGGCGTTACTAGCTTTGTGGTTTGTTCACGGACAGAATCAGCCGGGAAATACTGCGCGCATCTTTGCCGGTCAATATGTAGGTTTCGGGGTAATCCTGGCAGTCACCATAGTCTTAAGCGCAATTTCTGGTTTGGTAATCCCGCAGGAGTACCTGCGTTTCTTGGGGCTGATACCCCTGGCTCTGGGGGTAAAAGCTGCGACAAGCGAAATCCGGGAACGCAGGCATTGCGAGGAATCCGAGGACGAGGCAGAGGCGCAACTAAAGGGGAAAAAGGTCAGCGTAGGCGCTGTCGCTGTGGTGACTATGGCCAATGGGGGCGATGAAATCGCAGTTTATCTGCCGGTTTTTGCCCTTTCTACCTGGTGGCAAATCGCGCTGTTTTGCGCGGTGTTCTTATTGCTTGCTGAGGTGCTACTTGCCCTTGCCCGTTTCATCACTGGACGTATGGGGCTTGCTGAGCTCTTGGAACGTTTTGAAGCGATTATTTTCCCCAGCGTACTTATCCTGCTAGGAGTGCTAATCCTCGCCGATTTGCTCTAGATTGGTTGACTATCTAGAGGATACTAAAAACGGATTACAACCAGGAAATATGCTATTACCAATAGCGCGGGAGTAGATTTTTCCTCCCGCCCAAGAATTTGGAAAACGTAGCGACGTTTTCCAAATTCTTATGCCCACCGCGCCTGCTCGGATAAAATCTACTCCCGCGCTGCCATAACGCCGATTTACTCTAGACACGGCGCTGCAGGCGAGTAAGTATCGCCGCGCCGATCCATAAGGCCAGTGCATAACCTACTTGCACCCCGATGTTCTCCCAGAACTGGGAGGCGGCAGCGCCGCTAAAGCTAGTCATTTCCGCTAACGCATTGTTGTTGTCGATGTAGTAAAAGGTGGGTAGCGCCCTCCCGATGGCGACTACCGCATCGGGCATTAGATCCCGGGGAATAAACGCTCCACATAGGAAAGCACTGGCCAGCGCCACCACATTCACAATGGCGCTGAGGGCTTCCTTGTTATTGGTAATTTTTGCCATTAAGAAGCCTAAGGCTAGTACCGGCAGCCCAAAAGCCACAATGTTAAGCGCATAGAGTCCCTGTCGTCCGGTATCGGCGATGCCGGGAAACAGCAGTCGCACTAAGAGCACATTGAGTGCCACGAGGAACGCTACGATTAGGGCGCAGCCGGCTATTAGGCTTAGGTCAATCCGGAAGGGATGGGCGGGGGAAACCAGGGTACGTTTACGTACGTTTATTACCGAAAAGGCCGCTAGCACCATGGTGATTACATAAGTGGCGCCGGCCATGAGGGTGTAGCTGCCAAAGTTGTACAGGGCGGTCACATTGTGTAGTGTTCTTTGATCTAAATGGGAAGTGAGACTGACTTTACTATCCAGTTTCAGGCTAGAGTTTACCGCTTTGACCAGCTCGTCCTCATCCGTTAAATATTGCCCATATCCGGTAGCCAGCCGTAGGAAACGACTTACTAATACCTCGGCCGAGGCGCTCTCGGAGCTGGCGCGAGATTTTACGTCTACCACCGGTTTTTCACCTTTCAGGATGGTGGTGGTGAAGTCGTGGGGCAGGTAAACGACGTAGGACAAAGTTTGGTAATAGAGGGCGTCGTCGATTTCGCGTTCGCTAGTGCCGGTGTCTGCTTTCTTGGTTTGTCCGGCCAAGTAGGAGTTAAAAGACCGGGTGAGGGCAGTATCGTTGCCGCGGTTGATAACTAAAACTGTAGGTTTGGAAGCGGTGAAATCACCGGAGGAGCCAGGGCTGGTGTGGAAAGCAGTCAGTCCCATAACCACCATGATGGTGGTAAAGAGAATAACGAAAGCAATATTGCGGAGCAGTACCTGCAGGAAACCTTTAAAGACTGTCATAGCGTTGCTTCCTTAGGACGAACAGGGAGGCACCCAGGAGCACTGCCGAAATAATCAGCAGCAAGGTGACGTCTTGCCAAAAACCATCGAACCCGGGGTGATAGTAGAGGTTATAGAAACCGTCCGTGATTAGGGCAGTGGGATTTAGTTTATTTACCAGGGGCACTTTTTGGTCTACTACGTAGCGCATGGTTCCGCCCATCATGCCGGCCAGTACTGCCCCCAACATGGTGACTGAAATCAAGACTCCAATTTTCATGTTTTCCCCGCCGGGCACGAGCGCGGAAATCGCTACCCCGAAGGACAATCCGACCAGGGCTCCAAGGGAAGTTAGCAGGAAGGTTAATGCCCAATTGGGGCCAAAATCGATATTGAACAGGACGTGGCACACTGCCACCAGTAAAATCAGGCCCACCAATTGCAGTAGGTAACTGGAAATAATCCCGGAAATAATCAGTTTGGCTTTGCTGGTCGGTGCCACCGCTACTCGTCTGCCGATTACCCCCAGGGGTGGCTGGGCATTATTCATCACTGTCATGGAGAACATCCCCCCATACAGGGCAGCCATAGCTAGCAGCGAGAAGAACTCTGCCATCAGCAAGTCCATAGATTTGGGGCTGCGGTCACGCAAAGTAAAGTCGCTTTTAGCGAGTCGGTCTTGGACCGAGGCCGCTACCTGGGAAGGATCAAAGGCAGGAGGCTGGCCGGGCGGAATATTTTGAAAGTCAGGCGGAGAGTGAGCGCGAACGTTTGTCGCCATCTCTCGCTGCGTCAGTTGGCTGATCATATCGGTGCGTTGAGCGATTTCGTCAAGAATTGTTTTTAAGATGGTTTGCTCCACCCCGTTGGAAGCCAGAGTCAAATGAGCTTTGGCATCCCTGCTGATAGCTGCCTGCGAGGTTCCGGTAATCTCGACGACTCCGGAAACTTCCTCGTCCTCTAAAAGCCTTTTTCCTTCCTCTAAGGTCGTGACCATTCGCAGTTTCAACAGGGGTTGGTTTTCCGAGCTGACGGGGGAGGAGTCCTTCTTGCTTAAATCATCGAAAGCGATTTTGAAGGTGCTGTCTTGGTAGACCTGGGAGTTTACTACCGCTACCGGGACGGTATCGAAGGCTTCTTTATTGACAATGTCGCCGAGTGCCCCTTTGAACAGCAAGCCCAGCAGGATGGGAAAGGCGAGCGTCCAAAAAACCAAGGTGCGGTTGGAAAGCAGTAGCTTTAGGTTGTATCCGATTAGGTGCCCCATAGCTAGTCTCGCAATTCCTTGCCGGTTAGCTGCAAGAAAACGTCATTTAGGGTGGGACGCTCCGAGTAAATCGACTCATAAGCTATGCCGGCCTGGCTCAACTGGGCGATGAGAGTGGAAACGTGGTTTTGTCCGTGCCGGTAAACTAGCTGGACTGTGCGATTTCTGGTGGTAACTGACTCAATTTGGGGATCGGATTCCAGCTTTTCTTTAAGTTCTGGAGGCAGCTCCACCCCCTGCAAAGTAACTTTTTCTTCGATATCAGATAGCTGTTTCAGCTCATTAATGGTGCCTTGCGCGATGATTTCACCCTTGTCAAGAATGATGATTCGGTCGCAAATCTGCTCTACTTCTTCCATATAGTGAGTGGTGTAAACCACCGTGGCTCCGCGGTCACGCAAAGTGACGATACCGTCCAGGATATTGTTGCGGCTTTGGGGATCGACTGCCACGGTCGGCTCATCCAGGAAAATCAGCTCCGGTTGATGGGCGATACCGCACACTAGGTTCAAGCGGCGCAACAGGCCTCCGGAGAGCTGCTTAGGGCGAAACTTCAAATAGTCTTGCAGTCCCGCCAACTGAACCGCCTCTGCAATCATCGCGGAGCGTTTACGCTTGTCCGCCAGGTACAGTCCACAAAAATATTCCAGGTTTTGCGCCACGGTTAGCTCATTGAATACGGCTATGTCCTGGAATACCACCCCTAGACGCCGTTTAATGTCGAAGGCATCGGGGCGCATTTCTTGTCCGAAGATTTTCACGCTCCCGCTGGTGAAACGTAGCAGGGAGAGGATGCAGTTGATAGCAGTGGATTTTCCGGATCCGTTAGGCCCTAGCAGCCCCAAGATTTCGCCCTGACGAACTTGAAAAGTCAACTTATTGAGGGCGCGTAACTGCTGGTAATCTTTGGTTAGACCCTCTACTTCAATAATGTTGGTCACGACGGTTCTCGCGTTCTAGGGGTAGTTATTTTTAAGGCAATTCTAGTTTAGCGAAGCTAATCAGCGGTACCCCCCAACCGTGGCGACGTTAATCGAGAATTAACCGAGAGTTATTGCAGATTTTAAACGCCGCCACGGCTGAGGGTAGGAAGTTATTTTCGTTCAAAAATTTTCGAGTCGGTTAAACTGGCTGAGAAAACTCCTAGGAAAGCAGGTGCGGTTATGGGCAAGAAGCATGTGAAAACTAACGCCCTGCGCATCCTCGAAAATGCGGGAATCGCTGCGCAAATGACGCAGGTTTCTTCCAAAGGGGAGTTTTTAGATGCTCTTACGATTGCGCAGGAGCTAGGGGTAGATGCGAATTTAGTTTTTAAAACTCTAGTTCTAGAGGGCGGACCTGGGGAGCATTTTGTGGCGGTAGTGCCCGCTACTCACGAGTTAGATTTGAAAGCTGCCGCCAAGTGTTTTGGGGTAAAACACCTGGCAATGTTGCCTTTGAAAAAGCTAACCCCGCTCACCGGTTATTTAAAAGGAGCGTGTTCGCCCTTGGGAATGAAGAAAGATTTCCCCACGGTGATCGACCAATCCGCTTTTGAGCAAGAAAAAATTTACGTATCTGCGGGTAAACGCGGTTACCAGATTCTAGTTGCGGCCACAGATCTGCAAAGGGTGATACCGGCGAAGCAGGGAGATATTTCTCGACCTTAAAAAGCTAGCCCCCACTAAAGTGAGGGTACTGTCAAACGGTTTTTGTCTTCTAAAAAAACCGAGTAAAGTTTCGGGTGTACGAAACTTACATAAGGGGCACCCGAAACCCGGCTAAAGGAAAGTGGGGGGCTGCTTAGATGAGGCAGTTTTTGCGAGTTAGAAAGGTGAATCTGCGCAGATGGAAAAGGAAATCGCCCCAGATTCTCAACCTGCTCCCGATGGGAAGGTGGCCGCCAAGAAAGGTTTGCTTCCGCTCCTGGGGCCGGCGTTCGTAGCGGCAGTTGCCTACGTTGATCCCGGGAATGTCGCCGCCAATATCACTGCTGGTGCCCGCTATGGCTATCTGCTGGTGTGGGTATTAGTGCTGGCCAATTTGATGGCAGTGATCATTCAATATCAAAGCGCCAAACTAGGGTTAGTTACCGGGAAATCTTTACCGGAGATCTTGGGGGATCGGCTGCCCAAAGGCAAACGCATCACATTTTGGATCCAAGCGGAGATTATCGCGGCCGCTACCGATCTGGCGGAGATCGTGGGGGGCGCGATTGCGTTGCAGCTACTGTTTGGGCTGCCACTGTTGGCAGGGGGCTTTATCGTAGGCTGTGTATCGTTAGCACTGCTAATTTTCCAGAATGAACGCCGGCAAAAACAGTTCGAAACTATCGTGGTCGGTTTACTAGTAATCATCACCGTAGGCTTCTTGTCGGGGCTGGTGATTAGCCCGCCCGATCCCGCGGGAATGCTGGGGGGATTGCTACCCCGTTTTGCCGGTACCGACACCGTGCTGATCGCTGCCTCCATGCTGGGAGCAACCGTGATGCCTCACGCTATCTACCTGCATTCTTCGCTGGTGAACCACCGTTTCCCGGAGCGAGGTTCTCGCGATATTCCGCACCTGTTACGCGCCTCCAAACATGATGTGGCCTATGCGCTATTTGTCGCGGGAGCCGTCAATATTGCACTGTTATTGCTGGCCGCGTCGGCGCTAGCGGGAAAGAGTGGCACCGACACTATCGAGGGCGCACATGGCGCTATCGAAAATGCCTTGGGCAGTGGAATCGGCGTAATTTTTGCGATTGGCCTGCTAGCTTCCGGTTTAGCCTCTACTTCGGTTGGAGCCTATGCGGGTTCGGAAATCATGGGCGGGCTGCTGCATGTGCGGGTACCGCTTTTCCTGCGCCGGCTAATCACCCTGATTCCCGCGCTGCTGATTCTGTGGCTCTACCCCAACCCCACCTGGGCTTTAGTTGTTTCCCAGGTAGCGTTATCTTTCGGTATTCCCCTAGCGGTAGTGCCGCTCGCAGCCTATACCCGCAAGAAAGAACTGATGGGCAGCTACACCGATAACCGGGCAATGCGTTGGACAATGGGTGCCATTGCCGGCTTGATAATCGCCTTGAACCTGCTGCTAGTGGTGCTTACTTTCATGGGAGTTGACGTATAAACCGCTGTCCGCAAAGAGCTAGGTTGTCCCTGGAAAGTAGCCTGCGTCCTCGTAAATGGTTTTGGAATCCGGGAGATTAGATCCAAAAGTATTAAGGGTGCGTCCTCGAGAACTATGCATTCTTGAGGACGCACCCTGTTAAGCCATTAAACTGGCTGAGCTATTGATCTAGTCTTCTTTAGGACGCAACCAGAGGCAACCCAAGGGAGGTACCCTGAGTTCTACCGAGTAGGGGCGGCCATTCCACTCCATATCTTCGGCAGTTACCTGACCTAAGTTAGTAACCCCCGAGCCGCCATACTTGGCGTCATCGGTGTTAATAATTTCTTCCCACTCCCCACCGTCGGGTAGTCCTACCCGGTAGCCTTCGTGGGGATTACCCGCAAAGTTACAGATACACACCATCTTGTGTTCGTGTCCCCGATCATCACGGGACTTGCGCACATAAGAGATCACGTTATGATCCGAATCGTTGGATTCAATCCATTCAAACCCGGTGTGTTCGTCATCCCACAGCGCCGGTTCGCTAGTGTAGATCTGGTTCAAGTCCCGTACCAGTGCCCGTACTCCCTGGTTACGCTCGTCATCTAGCAGGAACCAATCCAGGGAACGGTTGGCATCCCACTCGGCACCTTGGGCGAACTCGCCTCCCATGAACAGCAATTGCTTACCCGGGTGTGACCATTGATAGGCGTAGAGGGAACGCACTCCCGCTAGTTGTCGCCAGTAGTCGCCTGGCTGCTTAGCTAGGATCGAGCCCTTACCGTAGACAACTTCATCGTGGGAGAGTGGCAAAATATAGTGCTCCGAGAACGCATACACCAGGGAGAACGTAAGTTCGCCGTGATGCCAAGACCGGTTGACTGGGTCTTCACGCAGGTAACGTAAAGTATCGTTCATCCAACCCATATTCCACTTCAAACCAAAGCCCAAGCCGCCGGCATCGGTAGGAGCAGTTACCCCTGGCCATGCCGTAGACTCTTCTGCAATCATGCAGATGCCCGGATACAGGCGGTAGCAGGTGGCGTTGGCTTCCTGTAGGAAAGAAATCGCTTCCAGGTTTTCCCGTCCGCCATATTGGTTGGGATGCCACTGGCCTTCCTCGCGGGAATAATCCAGGTAAAGCATGGAAGCGACCGCATCGACCCGCAAACCATCAATATGGAACTCATCCAACCAGTACAGGGCGTTGGCCACCAGGAAGTTTCGTACCTCGTTGCGACCAAAGTTGAAAATCAAGGTTCCCCAATCAGGCTGTTCGCCGCGGGTGGGATCCGGATGCTCATAGAGTTTGGTGCCATCAAAATCGGCGAGCGCAAACTGGTCTTTGGGGAAATGGCCGGGAACCCAGTCCAGGATGACCCCGATTCCCGCCTGGTGCAGTTTATCTACCAGGTAGCGGAAATCGTCGGGAGTGCCATAGCGGGAAGAGGGCGCGTAATATCCGCTCTGCTGGTAACCCCAGGAACCATAGAAGGGATGCTCGGAAACTGGCATCATCTCTACGTGGGTAAAGCCCATATCTTTAACATAGGTAACCAGATCGTCAGCCAAATCCCGATAGTGGGTGTCATAAGACCAGGACCCGATATGCATCTCATAGACCGACATAGGGGAGGTATGGGGATCGGTTTTTGCCCGCTTGTCCATCCACTCTTGGTCTTCCCACTGGTGATGTTTATCGGTTACTACCGAGGCCGTCAAGGGAGGAATCTCGCAGGCGCGAGCCATCGGGTCGGCTTTTTGTTGCCAGGTGCCGTCTGGTCTTAAAATTTCGAACTTGTAGCGAGCCCCAATTTCGACGTCCGGGATAAACAATTCCCAGATCCCCGAGGAACCGAGGGAACGCATCGAGGAGGTCTCCCCATCCCAATAGTTAAAGTCGCCCACTACCCGCACTGCTTGGGCGTTCGGCGCCCACACCGCAAAGGAGGCTCCTTTAGTTTGCCCCATTTCCGTGTCGTAGGTGCGCAGGTGAGCTCCCAACACTTCCCAAAGACGCTCGTGACGCCCCTCAGCAATCAGATAAAGGTCAAATTCGCCAACGGTGGGCAGGTAACGGTAACCGTCATCTAGTTCTGTGGTTTCTTCCCCATAGGTGGTGCGCACCCGGTAATCGGGGATTTCGGTGCCCTCAAGTACTGCCACCCAAATGCCATCTTGCTCATGGGTTGCCGGGAAAGTGCCTTTGGGGGTGATAATCTCTACCGCATCTGCCAGGTGGGCAACGGTGCGGATAGTTACGGAATCGTCCCCCACGTGGGTGCCTAGCACTGAATGCGGGTCAAAATATCGTCCGTGGGCAACATTAGCTAGGACGTCTGGATCTACAGCTACAGGTTTTGCGTTCATGCCTCTAGCGTGTCACGAATCGCCCAATAATTCTTTGGAATAACCCCCCGATTTCCAAATTTTTTCCACCCCGAGTTCCAACAGCGTGCATTGCTTAATATCATCTGGTTCTATTATTCAGGGCTGGCTCGGTAAAAGCACTCCGGCTAAAGCGCGGGGGAGAAGTTTTTCCTCCTGCCCAAAAATTTGGAAAACGTAGCGACGTTTTCCAAATTTTGCGCCCACCTAGCCTGCTCGGATAAAACTTCTCCCCCACGCAAGGGGCACAGCTGGTGCGAAAACGCAATGAGCGTGCAGGGGCGGATTTATGCCGCAGGGTAGGCTTCGGGCACTAAATCCGTGAAAATGCCAGAGCATTTTCCGGATTTCGGGGCGAGAGGCAAAATCCGCCCCTGTGCGCGGACGATCCCCGAGCTGAGAGGGTAACCCGGTGCGACTAGGGGCGCGGCCGGTAAAAGATACGAACGGGGCTTGAGCCGAGCCCCTGCGAGGCTCACCGGGTCCCCGGAGTACTTTTACCGAGCCAGCCCCAGGATAGGGAAACAGAACACCGATGTCTCACGCGTAACGATTATCCCCACATGCAGCCGGGTATTAGCTGGAAAGGTCACCAATCGAGGCTGAAGTATTGCACCTCTTGGAACTCCCTAATCCCTTCGCGGGCGCCCTCGCGACCAATCCCGGATTGTTTTACTCCACCAAAGGGTGCGGCGGGATCGGATACCAGGCCGCGGTTCACCCCCACCATGCCGGCCTCGATCTTTTCTGCTAGATGCAGCGCCCAGTTTAGGTCGCCGTAAACGTAGGAGGCTAGCCCCATTTCGGTGCCATTTACCATATTGAGCAGTTCGTCCTCGTCAGCATATTCCTTAATGGGGGCAAGCGGGCCGAAGATTTCGTTTTGTAGGAGGGGAGAGTCGGCGCGGGGCACCTCGATAACTGTGGGTGCCACGAAGTATCCAGCTAGATCGCTGGGTAGGGGTGCTTGAGCCAGGACTTTTGCTCCTTGGTCTAGGGCTGATTCGAGCAACTGATTCATTGCCTGCATAGCTTTTTCGTTAACTACCGGGCCGATTTCGGTTTCTGGATCTAGTCCCGCGCCCACTTTCAAAGCTGTTACTCGTTGGCAAAGTGCTTGCGTAAATTCTTCTTTAATGTCTTTGTGCAGGTAGATGCGGTTAGCGGCGGTGCAGGCTTGACCGCCGTTGCGGAACTTGGCAACCATTAGCCCCTCGACAGCGGCATCCACATCGGCGGTTGCTCCCACTACGAAGGCGGCATTTCCTCCAAGTTCCATAGCGGTGTTCACTACCCGGGGAGCGGCGAGCCCCAGCAGGGTGCGTCCCACCGGGGTGGAGCCGGTGAAGGACACTAGGCGTACGCGGGGATCGGCTAGCCAGGTATTGGAAATTTCGGCAGAGTGGCGTGAAGGTACCAGGTTTACTACCCCGTCTGGTACGCCTGCCTCTTTTAGGATGCGCATAATGGCGAGGGCGGTTAAGGGGGTTTCGGAGGCTGGTTTTAGCACTACGGCGTTGCCGGCGGCGAGGGCGGGCGCGATTTTCCGGGTTGCCATGGCGGCAGGGAAATTCCAGGGAGTAATCAGCGCACATACCCCGACCGGGCGGGCGGTGACCAGGGTACGCGAGCCGCCTGCCGGCGGAATCGCATAATCGCCGTCAGAGCGGACTGCCTCTTCGGAGAACCAACGGAAGAATTCGGCGGCGTAGGAGGCTTCGCCCAGAGAATCGGGATAGGCTTTACCGTTTTCCCAGCTCATTAGGCTAGCGACTTCCTTAGCGGAAGCCGTCATCAATTCCCAGGCGCGGCGCAGGATTTCGCCGCGTTCGCGGGGAGAGCGGGCAGCCCACCCGGGTTGAGCGCTGGCTGCCGCCTCGAGAGCAGCGCTGGCATCGGCGGTGGTGCCCGAGCTTACTTCGGTAATCGCGTGAGTGGTGGCGGGGTCTATTACCGGGAATGTTTCCCCGCTAGATGCTGGTCTGGGAGAGTTGTTAATCCAAACGGCTTTTGTCGGTTCCAGTTCTGCAACATACTGCGTTAGTTCTGCGCTATCCATAACCTCTTAATCTCTTTTCGTCTTAAATACCGCTTTTTCTGCGTCTTTGCGTTCAGTTTATAGCGTTACCATCAGGGGTGGTAGAAAAGTATCTCCCCCGAGCGGCTGGTCCGCTCGGGGGAGATATGGTTTCACCTCAACGGGCAGATTCTCTGCCTAGGCGTCGATCACGGGTAAAGACCGCGCCGTTTGTGAGCCTGCAAGACGCGTTCCACCGCCAATACGGTAGCTGCCACCCGCAAGGTCACGCCCTTTTCTTCGGCGTAAGCCTCTACATCTTTCCAGGCGGCGGTAATCCGCTGTTCCTCTTCTTGTTGTACTCGCTCTAGTGGCCAGAAGAAGTTGTCGCGTCCTTGTACCCATTCGTAGTAGGACACGATCACGCCACCGGAGTTTGCCAGAATGTCGGGAACCACCATTACTCCCTTTTCATTCAGAATCTTGTCGGCGGCAGAATCGGTGGGGCCGTTGGCGCCCTCGACAATAATCTTGGCTTTCACATCGGGAGCATTTTCCTTGGTGAGCACGCCTTCAATGGCGGCCGGTACCACTACGTCTACGTCCAGAAGTAGCAGCTGAGAGGCGTCCATGGGTTCAGCACCGGGGAAGCCTACGACTTTGCCTTTTTCGTCAACGTATTCGCCGAGAGCTTTGGTGTCGATACCATCGGCGTTGTAGATGGCGCCAAAAATATCGGAGATGGCGACTACTTTGCCGCCGCGACGCTGCGCGATTTCAGCAGCTCCGCGCCCTACTTTACCGAAGCCTTGGATGGCCAGGGAGGCGTCCTCGAATTTAATGCCATTTTTCTTCAGGGCGGCTTCTACCATGATTACTACCCCCAGCGAGGTAGCTTCTGCGCGTCCGAGCGATCCGCCGAGAGAAACCGGTTTACCAGTACAAATCCCGGGGACGGTATAGCCTTGGAACTGGGAATAGGTGTCCATAATCCAGGCCATGGTCTGTTCGTTAGTTCCCACGTCCGGGGCGGGCACATCCTTTTCCGGGCCGATAATCGGCAGAATCTCGGAAATGTAGCGGCGAGTTACCCGCTCTAGTTCAGCCTGGGAATACTTGCTGGGGTCAATAGTCACCCCGCCTTTAGCTCCGCCGTAGGGCAGATTCACTAGGGCGCATTTCCAGGTCATCCACATAGACAGGGCGCGAACTTCGTCAATATCGACGTGTTCGTTGTAACGGATACCGCCTTTGGCTGGTCCGCGCGTCAAGTTGTGTTGTACCCGGTAGCCGTGCAGCACTTCATGGGTGCCGTCATCGCGACGAATCGGAATGGAAACGCTCATTTCGCGGCGCGGTGAAGCGAGCATATCGTAGTCGCCCTCGGAAAAACCCAAGATTTTTTGGGCTTCCCGCAGCTGATTCTTCGCGTCCTCATAGGGATTCGGTTTGTAATCCTCGGACATATATTTTGATCTCCTTTAAGGTTATCGATTGGGGTCTGACCTTAGCTTTTCCTGACTGGCAGGAATCATTTACGACGATCGTCGTCATTACTAAGGCGGTCAGCGCCCCATCTACCTCCGTTTTGAGCGGTGGTAACTGCAGTCTATCTAGGACGTAAGTCAGGGGTAAATATGCAATATGCATAAAATCTGGAAGTAGAATGTGCATAATGTATATATGATTACTGTGCAGGCGCTCCTGGGGCGACCGCATTTACATATTCAATCCCTTTGGTGTCCTAATCCTTTGGCCAAACTACGTTGGGTGGCGACCTCGGAACAAATAAATCCCGCTATTTTCTTAGAGGGAAACGAGCTGCTGCTAACCACTTCCGCGGGGAATCCGGAGGGGGAAGCTGGTTGGCTCGAATATGCCCAGCGCCTGGTGGCGGGGGGAATAACTACCCTGGGATTCGGTTTGGGTCTTAGCCAAGATACCGTTCCTCCGCACTTGGTGCAGGCAGCCCGGAAAACTGGTCTTAACTTAATTGAAGTAGCCGCCGATCAATCTTTTGTGGCGCTTTCCCAAGAAGTAGCGCGGATGATCGAGGTCGAAGCCACCTCCGGGAAATATAAACTGGCGGCTTTGCAACAGCGTCTGATCCAAGCATCTGCACAGCCACGCAGTGTAGACCTGATTACGGGGGAGTTGGCGCGAGGGATCGGCGCACAGGTAATCATCAGAGATAAGGCGGGCAGGATGATAGCCCAAGCATCCGCGCCTACGTTGAGTGCCGATTTAGGGAATTTTGCAGAACAATCTTGGGAGGGTTTTTCCGCAAACACCTCCCAGCTTTCCTTTGAAAGCGAGGAAGGTTACTGTCTTTTCACTCCGATTAACGCCCTCGGGGAGGAAACCGCCTGGTTGCAAGCTTGCTGGAGCGTCTTCCCGCAGCCGTGGCAGCAGCAGGCGCTTTCGCAGGCGGGGCTGTTAATCGCCTCGGCGCTAGCTAATTCCCGCTTTGTGTCCTCCTATCATGGGCGCTTACTGCAGCGCGCTTTTACCCTGTTGCTTTCTGGGGAGCTGGGGGCGGCGCAGATTCTAACCGAGATGGCGTTTCCGGACGCGTGGGCGCTTAGTGGGCGCTATGTTCCGTTGGTAGTGGCGGGGGAGGAGGGCGACCTGCGGGCTTTGGCTGCCAGAGTGGAGCGGGCAGTAACTAAAACTATGCCTCCGCCGCTGTGGCGTTTTCACGGCTCTCACCTGGAGATGGCGA
>ERZ1673752.749-NODE-749-length-52838-cov-11.494269_pt1 | contig 52838 bp, 46 predicted proteins | sample MGYA00580195_ERZ1673752 | MGnify/ENA primary metagenome ERZ1673752 (study PRJEB41218, sample SAMN15661744) | gut metagenome | host: Homo sapiens | place: Canada: London | collected 2015-08-20/2019-03-30 | study: EMG produced TPA metagenomics assembly of...
GATTTACCACCCGAAACGCGGGGATTTACCACCCGAAACGCGGGGATTTACCACCACATCAGACTCCGGCAACTTTTACAGCGCTGCTGCCACAAAAACCAATACTGAAATTGCCACTTCGGTCAGCCCGATGACTCGCGGTCGCCAGGGCTTGCCGCGCCGGCGTGCCTGCCAGGGGAACCAAATCGAACGAGCTAATGTCACCAGCCATGCGACTGCTACCAGGGGAGATATCCAAGACAGGGCGGCAAAATACAGCGCAGCGGCAAAACCCAGAGCGTGCGAAACTATCGAAATGACCAGGAAACGCTGGTTACCACGCTGCCGAAAAATCGTCTTTACGTAGGGAACTGAAGCGGCGTAATAGGCTGTGAGCTGCACAGCTACCGATATTGCCGCCGGCCAACCCCGTAAAACAGTGGACAAAGCGTGTCCTCCCAAAACGGGCGCCTCATGAAATCCGTACATCGCGTCCTGCCCCATCCGCAAAGCCGCAGCCATCAAGCCGCAGTGATAGGCAACTAAGGTCATCAGTCCTGCTGCCAGGATAATCGTCAGACGCGCCCCTAGACCGCGTTCTCGCCCGCAGCGCACCTCACCAGCCCAAATCCCGATGAGGATAGCGAAAGCCGGAATCCAACAGCAGAGTAGCGGCAGCACCGCCAGGACTCCTATTCCCAGCACCCCAACCAGGATTCCGTAAATCAAAACGGGGTATCGTAAGGATTTCTTCCGAGGATTCTTAATCAGGCGTAGCGCCGAAAATACAAAGAAGAAACCAATCATCCACGTGGAGAGCAGCAACGCATGCTGCCAGGCCCATCCGCCAAGCGTTGCCCCGAATAGCGCCGGAACGGTGACGATGAACCAAGCCCCATGCTGATTGGGCAGCCAGGTGCGCAAAACAGACCTAACTTTTCGGTTTTCACGAGCAGGGGGTAGGGTCATGACCTCGAGTTTAGGCTTAATCTGGGAGTAATTGCGAAACCACTAACTGTCGCCCTAGCTATCCATCAACTGGTCGAGCAGGGCACCGACCTGGGCGGAGTTGTCCTCCATAGTCTCCAGATGCTGTTTCATCAGTTCGCTGTCGCCTGCTATAAAGGCCTCGACCGCGGCCTTACCAGAAACGTGGGTACCTTCGTGAACACCCTCGAGCTGTTGGAAACAGGGCTGTCCTGAGTAGTCGAGGTGACCGCGCCCCTCGTAATACCACTTGCCCAAGCGGCAAGTGTGCGAGGAGGAAATCCCCTCCGGGTTCGGCTCAGCAATTCCGGTAACTTGACGGTAAATCCCCAACTTAAAGATGAAGTGGTCGAGTTTCACCACCGAAACAAATGAATCTGTAGTCACGTGCGCAATCGAGTCGGCCATCGAGGAAACTTTTTCTCCTACCGCGGTCGCGGTCTGGCTGGATTTCTCTTCGAATTCTTTGGATTCGTCAATAGCTTCCGTGATGTTTTCCAGGGCGCTAGCGGTGCCCTCGGTTATGGAAGTGACCAGGGCGCCAATTTCCTGCGTGGCGCTGGCGGTGCGTTCCGCCAAAGTGCGCACTTCCCCTGCCACCACGGCGAAACCCCGGCCAGCCTCACCCGCGCGTGCCGCTTCAATAGTGGCGTTTAGCGCCAGCAAGTTTGTTTGTGAAGCAATACCTTCGATTTGCTGTACAAAGCTGTGAATCGACTCGGAAGCCTTTGACAAGACCTCCATGTTCTGTCCCATGTCCTGCAACTTTTTCGAAATGTCCCCGGCACCGTTGGCCATGTCGTGCAAATCACGGGTTGATTCCGCCATGACCCGGCGCGTCTCTGCGGTGTCAGCGGAACCCGCGTCCAATTCGGACACAATCTTGCCCAGGGATTCGCGGACGTTTTCAGCCGATCCGAAACACCGTGCCAGAGGGTCCTGCGTGCTCTGGGTGAAGGCCTGTTCCTGGTTCAGTTCCCTGAGAGCGGCTTCCTGGGATTCCTTTTCGGCCTGAAGCTCAGTGAGCTCAGCACGAAGGCGCTCAATCTCTGCCTGCAAGTGTTGCGTTTCTACAGCGGTTTTAGATTTTCTCACTTCGGTATCCTTGGCTGAAATATTCCATAATTACATAAAATAATTTATCCCCAAAAGTGGCTATTCTGTAGCCTTTTCGTTCAGTTTTTACTCCTTCCGCGCAGTATTTATTTGCTAATGCCGAATATGGTGGAGGACTGTGGGGCAGCATTGAAAAATCTTGATTACCGGGCGGGCCGGCATTTCGACTAAAGTTGAAGGGGTTTTGAGCTGGCTAGGAGTCAAGGAAATCGAGGAAAAATGAGCGAAAACGTGTTGAGTCCGCTGGATGCGGAAGGTTTGGAGCGGGAAGTTGCCGCGGCGCTAGAAGCCATCGCGGCGGCGCCCGATGTGGAGTCGCTGAAAGCGGTGCGTTCCCGCTACAACGGCGACAAAGCGCCCTTGACCCTGGCAAAGAAACTAATCGGGAAACTCGATCCTCAGGACAAAGCCACCGCGGGTCGGAACTTGGGAGCTGCCCAAGGGCGGGTTCGGGCGGCTCTGGACGCCAAACACATTGAACTGCAGGAGGCCGCGCAGGAGGCGGCTTTGGGGGCGGAAACCGTGGACGTGAGCGTGTTGTCCTCGCGTCACCCGCTGGGGTCGCGCCACCCGCTGATGGTGCTGGAAGAGGAGGTCGCGGACTTTTTCGTGTCTCTGGGGTGGGACATTGCGGCTGGCCCCCAGGTGGAACACGAGTGGTTCAACTTTGATGCGTTGAACTTTGATGCCGATCACCCGGCACGGCAGATGCAAGACACGCTCTATGTTGATTCCGCTTCCGTGGGCGGCAGCGCGGAAAACCCCGCCAACCTGGTGCTGCGCACGCACACCTCTCCGGTGCAGGCGCGTCTGCTGACGACCCGCGAGTTGCCGATTTATGTGGCTATTCCCGGCAAAGTGTTTCGTGCTGATGAACTGGATCCCACACACTCCCCGGTTTTTAACCAGGTGGAGGGCCTGGCAGTGGATAAGGGCCTGACGATGGCGGATTTGAAGGGGACTCTGGATCACTTTGCCCGCGCTATGTTCGGCCCGGAGGCAAAAACCCGCTTCAGACCGTCTTTCTTCCCCTTCACCGAGCCTTCCGCGGAGGTCGACCTATGGTTCCCGCAAAAGAAAGGTGGCCCCGGCTGGATTGAGTGGGGCGGCTGCGGCATGGTGAACCCGAATGTGCTACGTGCCTGCGGGGTCGACACCGAGGTTTATCAAGGATTTGCCTTCGGAATGGGCATTGAGCGCACACTGATGCTGCGCCACGGCATAGAGGATATGCACGACATCGTGGAAGGCGACGTGAGGTTCTCAGATCAGTTCGGCGTGAATGGAAAGGGGCGCTAAAAATGGCTTTTGTTTCGATTGAATGGTTGCGGCGGTGGACGGAAGTTCCCGCGGACACCAGCGCGTCCCAACTCGCAAAAGACCTGGTAAAGGTCGGTCTGGAAGAGGAAGCCATCCACACTTCCGGGGTGACGGGTCCGCTGGTGTGCGGCCGGGTGGCCTCGATGGTTCCCGAAACGGCCTCCAACGGTAAAACCGTCAACTACTGCCGGGTAGACGTGGGCGAGGAATTCAACGATGCGCCCGGTACCGGCAAGGAACCCTCCGACATTCCCAGCCGCAGCATTATATGTGGGGCGCACAATTTCAAGGAGGGCGATCACGTGGTGGTCTCGCTGCCGGGAGCCGTACTGCCCGGTGACTTCGCCATCGCCACCCGCAAAACTTACGGACATATTTCGGACGGCATGATTTGTTCAGCCCGTGAGCTGGGATTGGGCGAGGAATTCGATGGCATCATCGTTTTGGAGGAATACCTGGGTGAGCGCGGCGTGGAAATTCCTGCTCCCGGAACTGACCTGCTGCCCATCTTGGGACTGAACCAGGAACTGTTGGAAATCAACATCACTCCCGACCGCGGCTACTGTTTCTCGATGCGCGGGGTGGGGCGTGAATACAGCCACTCCACGGGTGCAAAGTTCACCGACTGGGGCTTGGCTGAAAACCTGAAAAACGGTCTGCCTACGGCCAATGATTCCGGCTTCCCGGTCGAAATCGAGGACGCGGCCCCGATTCGCGGCCATGTGGGGTGCGACCGGTTTGTGGCGCGGATAGTGCGCGGACTAAATCCGAGCGCGCCTACGCCGAAGTGGATGGTAGCACGGCTGGAATCGGCAGGGATGCGTTCTATCTCCTTGCCAGTTGATGTGACGAACTACGTCATGCTGGACCTGGGACAGCCCATGCACGCTTATGACCTGGACAAAGTGACCGGACCCATCGTGGTGCGCCGAGCCCGCCAAGGCGAACAGCACACCACTTTGGATGAGGTTCAGCGGACTTTGCACGCCGAAGATTTGCTGATTACTGACTGCCAGGGAGGTCACGGTGAGCGTGTACTCGGCATCGCCGGAGTGATGGGTGGTGCGGACACGGAGATGACCGAAACCTCCACTAACGTCCTATTAGAAGCCGCTCACTTCGATGCGGTGTCCGTAGCGCGTTCGGCGCGTCGTCACAAGTTGCCCTCCGAGGCTTCAAAGCGTTTTGAGCGCGGTAGCGACCCCGAACTTCCGCCGGTGGCGGCTCAATATGCGGCCGAGCTACTGGTGGAATACGGCGGCGGCACCATTGACCCGGGAGTTACTGACGTCAACCACGTCAAGCCCCAATCGACCGTAACTTTGCCTTTTGCGGCAGCCAGCCAGCTCATCGGGGTGGACTACGCGCCCCAGCGGGTGGAAGAACTCTTGCGTGCCATCGGCTGTGACGTGACCAAGTCCAGCGACGACACGTTCGCGGTCGTGCCGCCCTCGTGGCGTCCCGACCTAGCTGGCGGCCCCGCCCACCTCATTGAAGAAATTGCCCGACTGGACGGCTACGACAAGATTCCTTCCGTGGTGCCGGTCGGCCCTGCCAAGATTGGCAACCCGGCGCCGCTGCGAACCCGCCGGGAAGTCAGCGACACGTTGGCCGAAGCGGGCTTGACCGAAGTCATGACTTACCCATTCTTGGGCAATGAACACGATTTGATGGGGTTGCCGGCAGACGACCCGCGGCGAGACACCGTCAAGCTGGCCAATCCGCTGGCTGACGATGCCCCGGCACTGCGCAGTTCCCTGCTGGATACCCTGCTGAACACGGCCTCGCGAAATGTCTCCCGCGGCAATCCGCGAGTGGCGATTTTTGAGCTGGATCAGGTCGTCAGTGCGCACGGAGTCATTCCGGCGTCGATTCCCGGCGTGGAGGAAAAGCCCAGCGACGAGGTCATGCAGGCGCTGCGGGCGGGAGTGCCGAAGCAGCCCTGGCACGTGGCGGCGGTGCTGGCAGGAAATGCCATCGAAGCCAGCCCTCACGACGCGGCGCGTGCCTGGGATTGGGCGGACGCTATCGAGCTGGCGATTCGCGTGGCGGTTTCGCAAGGTTTGGCGGTGCGTCCCGAAGCCATGGGCGCCGGGGGACAAGCCACGGTCGCCGCGCCTTTCCACCCCGGACGAGTCGCGCAAATTCGCGTAGGCGCGCTCACCGGCGGGAAGGTGCTGGGCTACGCAGGCGAACTGCACCCCAAGGTGTGCCAAAACTTCGGCCTGCCGCCCCGGACTTGTGCATTTGAACTGGATTTGGACGCGATTGAAAAGTCCCGCCCCAAGGATGCGTTCCAACTGCGTCCCGTCTCGACGTTCCCGGCCGCCAAGGAAGACTTGGCGTTCGTCGTGAACCAAGACGTTCCCGCGCTGAAGGTCTATAACGCGATTGCGAAGGCCGGGGAAGGGCTGGTTGAGGAATTGCGCCTGTTCGACGTGTTTGAGAATGCGGAGCAACTGGGGGAGGGCCGGAAATCCTTGGCGTTTGCGCTACGGCTGCGTGCCGCTGACCATACGCTGAACCCTCAGGAGATTAAGGAAACTCGCAACCGCATCATCAAGAAAGTTGAGAAAACCTGCCAGGCAACCCTGCGCTAGACGCCCGGGTCAATAAAACGCTGCTGACGCAGTTGGCGGCGCAACTAAGGAGTAAGCGTGGTTAACCGGAGTTTACGAGGTCGCAAGCACTTCCTCATCGGAGCGATTCTGGTTTTGGCCCTAGCGCTGGTGGGCGGTGCCGCGTTCCTGTTGTCGAGCTGGAACGCGAAAGGTTCGTGGCGCCTGAATGACGCTTGGACCGGCCAGAATCTGAATCATCCGGGGCCGGTGGGGGAAAAGATGCTGGCTGGTGCCGTGGCTTACCTTGCTACCGCGCCGAAATACGACGGTTCCAAAGTTTATCCCGGCGGGGTGCCTAATGACGGTACCGGGGTGTGTACCGACGTGGTGTGGTACGCCGCCAAAGCGGCGGGAATGGACTTGCGCGAACTGGTTGACGCGGATCGACGAGCCGACCCGCAGGCTTACGCCGCCACGGCTCCGGAGGGCGAGACTCCCAATCCAGACATTGATTACCGCCGCGTGCGCAACCTCATCGTCTACTTCGACCGTCACGCTCAGAGCCTGACCACCGACACAACGGACGTGGCGTCTTGGCAGCCCGGAGACATCGTGGTGTGGAAAGAACACGTGGCGGTTATCTCAGATAGGCGCAACGCCCAGGGTTTACCTTATGTATTGCACCACGAAGGCAACGGGATATGGTCTCGCTACGAAGCGGACGCTTTTAGGCAACGCGGGGAACCGTGGCGGCACTATCGGCTGGAATCTTTGGGTGCTCAAGTTGCTGGGCACTAGCCCGTTGGGGCGGTTTTTCGGCCATTTCAGGCCAATCCCCGAACCTTTTAGCATAAATATGCAACTCTATGAATAAACATGTATAGTTGTTACTATGACAGAGGTTTCAGGTAAAAAGGTCAAAGTCGCAGTCGCGGGAGCTTCCGGTTTCGCCGGCGGTGAGCTGCTGCGATTACTGTTGAATCACCCCCAGGTGGAAATCGGAACATTGACGGCGGCGTCCTCGGCAGGCGAGCCGTTGGGAAAGCACCATCCCCACCTGTTCCCCCTGGCACAACGAGTGCTGCAGCCCACAGATGTTGAGAATCTGGCGGGCCACGATGTCATTTTCCTGGGGCTGCCGCATGGTGCGTCGGGCCAGGTGACGCGTACCTTGCGCGATGCTGGAGTGAAGTCCCTACTCATTGACTGCGGGGCGGATCATCGTTTGACCGACCCGGCTGCGTGGCGTGACTACTACCATTCGGAACCGGAGGAACCTTGGGCTTATTCCCTGCCGGAGCTACTGCACGCCAACGAAAGTTCGGCCCAGGCGCAGCGAGCCGCGTTGCGCCAGGCTGCGGAGATTGCGGTTCCGGGGTGCAACGTGACTGCGGTAACTTTGGCGCTGCTGCCCGCGGTATGGGCAGGACTGGTGGATACGTCTGACATTGTGGCGAACCTCGCGGTGGGCTATTCCGGAGCTGGCAAAGCCATGAAATCCCACTTGATGGCCGTAGCGGCGTTCGGCAATGCCCAAGGTTATGCCATGGCCGGCGTACACCGACATATCCCTGAAATCGCTCAAAATTTCCGAGTCGCCGGTGCCAGCGAAGTCAAGCTCAGCTTCACTCCCGTATTGGTTCCCATGAATCGCGGCATTCTCGCTACCGCTACCGCGCCCTTAGTCGGGTCTGGCGACGCGAGTGAACTACGCCGTGTCTATCACGAAGTTTGCGACAAAGAACCGCTATTGGAATTCCTTTCCGAGGGCGTCTGGCCCACCGTGTCGATGGTGAGCGGCTGCGCCAAAGCGGCGATTCAAGTGGCGGTGGATGAACGCGCCGGTAAGGTTGTGGCCCAATGCGCTATCGATAACTTGGGCAAGGGCACCGCGGCGGGCGCCATTCAAGGCATGAACCTGGCTTTGGGCTTTCCGGAGCTGACTGGGGTTCCGGTGGTATCAACCGCACCGTAACCATTTTTGTAAATTTATACAGGATAGCTTATATTTATAAAAAACTGTTTTGGAAACAGTTTTATGCAGGAGGTAGGAAGTGAGCGTTACTTATCCCCGTGGCTTCAAAGCCGCCGGTGCCCATGTGGGTCTGCGCGGCAAGTTGCACCCGGATATGGCCATCGTGCGGAATCTGGGTCCAGATTCAACCGTGGCGGGAGTTTTTACTTCCAATCGTGTTTTTGCCGCTCCGGTGGGCTGGGACCGGAAAGTCGTTGCGGGTGGCCAGGCTCAAGCCGTGGTCATCAACTCGGCAGTAGCCAACGCCTGCACCGGTGCACAGGGGGATCGGGACGCCGCTGCGATGGCAGCGTATCTGGGTCAGGTTCTCGGCGTGGCTGAAAACGAATGTCTGGTGTGCTCCACCGGAATCATCGGACGCGCTTTAGATATGCCGAAAATGACCGCCGGTATTGATATAGTCGCCGCCAAACTACGTGAGGACGGAGGCGACGAGGCCGCCGAAGCCATCCTCACCACCGACACGAAGTCGAAAACTGCCACCCACGAAAGCCCTTCCGGTTGGAAAATCGGTGGCATGGCGAAAGGCGCCGGAATGCTGGCCCCTGCCTTGGCGACCATGATTGTAATCATCACCACCGATGCTGTTTGGGACCAGAACGCCCTGCAGGCCACACTGTCCGATACGGTTGAAAAAACCTTCAACCGACTCGACTCGGACGGCTGTATGTCCACCAACGACACCGTGTTGCTGCTGGCATCTGGCGCATCAGGGGTCAAGCCCGACCCGAACGAGTTCGCCGCCGGCCTTCTGCAAGTCTGTAAAAGCCTAGCCCTGCAGTTACTGGGAGACGCCGAGGGAGCTCATCACGATATTGAAATTCGGGTGACCGGGGCTGCCAGCGAAGCGGGTGCTCTCGAGGCCGCCCGAACGATTTCGCGGTCCAACCTGGTGAAAACCGCCGTGTACGGCAACGACCCGAACTGGGGGCGTATCCTGTCCCAGCTGGGCACGGTGCCGGAAGACGTCTTGCCGTTCGACCCGGCTCATGTCGATGTTTCCATTAACGGCGTAAAAGTTTGTAAAGACGGGGGAATCGGTGAGGATCCCTACCTGGCTGATATGAGTCCTCGAGAGTGCCACATCCTGGTCGAGCTGCACGCCGGTCAGGAAGAGGCCCACCTGTGGACCAGTGACTTGACCCACGAATACGTGCATATCAACGGGGATTACACTACGTAACCAACCCTGGGGTGTAAACCCAAGTGCGGAACTTGAGAAATGGAAGGAACACGATGATCACGCCGATACAGAAGACCGAAGTGCTGCTGGAGGCCATGCCGTGGCTGCGCAGCTACCGCGGCGCTACTGTCGTCATCAAATACGGTGGCAACGCGATGGTCAACGAAAATTTGCGTCGTGCCTTCGCCGCCGATATTCAGTTCCTGCACCAGGTCGGTTTGCGGACGGTCGTGGTACACGGCGGAGGTCCGCAGATTACCGAAATGCTGGACCGTCTGGGCTTGGAGGCGCCTTTCATCAACGGCTATCGGGTGACGACCCCGGAAGTTATGGAAGTCGTGCGCATGGTTCTCACCGGCAAGGTCCAACGTGAACTCGTGGGCCTGCTCAATGTGGAGGAATCTCTGGCAATCGGGCTCACCGGCGAGGACGCTGGTTTGTTTGGAGCGCGGAAACGCCAATGCCCTCCGGACAGCGACCTGGGATTGGTCGGGGACATCGTCAATGTTCATCCCCGCGCAGTCGTGGATTTGCTGGAGCGCGGCAACATTCCGGTCATTTCCTCCATCGCGCCTTCCGTTGACGACCCCAACATCGTGCTGAATGTCAACGCCGACGCGGTCGCGGCGGCCCTAGCTATCGGCTTAAAAGCGCGCAAGCTCATTATCCTCACCGACGTCGAAGGACTTTACCGGAATATAGATGACCCGGCATCTCTCATCAGGTACCTGACGGCCAGCGAATTGGCGCGTATGTTGCCGACTTTGAAATCGGGAATGGTGCCGAAAATGCAGGCCTGTCTCGATGCTGTGCAGGGCGGTGTGTCCCGCGCGACTATCATCGACGGACGCTTGGCTCACTCCATGCTCCTTGAAATCGTGACTGACCAAGGAACCGGCACCGAAGTCATACCCGACAATGTCCGTCCGACGCGCCCTCATGACGGCGAGCCGCTGCCCACGATACAGTTCCGGCGAGACTAGCCCCATACCTCCGAACCAGCCTAGTGAAAGAAGCAAAAATGGACGTCAAAGAGTGGATTACGCGCTATGAAAACTCGATAATGAATACTTTTGGGACGCCGAAGACCGTGTTGACCCGCGGGGCGGGCTGCTTTGTGTGGGACGAGGACGGCCATCAATACCTCGACTTGTTGGGCGGTATCGCGGTCAACGCCCTGGGACACGGTCACCCGAATATCGTCACCGCTTTGCATGAACAGGTCGAAACGTTAGGCCACGTCAGTAACTATTTTGCGACCCAGCCTCAGATTGAGGCCGCAGAACGGATTTTGTCCATTATTGAGCCCGGCGGAGCTCCGCAGGGTTCGCGAGTCTTCTTTACCAACTCTGGTACCGAAGCGCTGGAGGCGGCGTTTAAGTTGGCGCGGGCTCGCGGGGGAGCCGCGCGCAGCAGGTTCCTCGCGCTGGAAAACTCGTTTCACGGACGTACCATGGGGGCACTGTCGCTGACCTACAAATCGATTTTCCGTGATCCATTTCTGCCGATGCCTGCCGAAGTTGATTTTCTGCCTTACAACATCGCTGCCTTGGAGCGTGCCTTTGACGGTGAGCGAGGAGAGTCCATCGCGGCTCTGTTCATCGAGCCGATTCAAGGCGAAGCCGGGGTGCGTCCGATCTCTGACGACTTCCTCAAGGTGGCGCGCGAAGTGACGGCACGCGCCGGGGCCCTGCTGGTTTTGGATGAAGTTCAAACCGGCATGGGGCGCACGGGAACCTGGATGGCTCACCATACGTCGGGAATCATTCCGGACGTGGTGACGCTAGCAAAAGGGCTGGGCGCCGGGTTCCCGGTGGGAGCTTGCGTGGCCCTTAATGCCGAAGCGGCAAGCGTGTTAAAGCCGGGGATGCACGGTTCTACTTTTGCGGGGAATCCGCTGGCGGGAGCCTCGGTGCTGGCGATGATTAACACGGTTGAAGAGGAAGGCTTGCTGTCTAACGTCCAAAACGTGGGGGACATCTGGAAACGCGAGATTCTCGAACTGGAACACCCCCTCATTAGTGAAGTCCGCGGGCGCGGCTTGCTGCTGGGAATCGGTTTGCGCAATCCTTTGGCCAAGCCGCTGGCTGATGAGCTTTTCAAAGCGGGATTCATCGTCAATGCCCCGGATACCTTCACGATTCGGCTGGCACCACCGCTCATCATCAACCCGTCTCAGACCCGGATGTTTACCCAAGCGCTGCCGGAAATCCTCGACCAGGTGCAACGCCAGGCAGACCAAGAAATTCGTCTCGGAGGCTCGCGTGTCTGAAAACCTAGTAGTGCAATCCAAAATTTCCCGCCATAGCGCCATTTCGCGCCTCTTGGCGGAAAATGTGGTGCGCTCTCAAGGGGCTTTGCAGATTCTGCTGGAAAACGCCGGGTTCTCGGTCACACAAGCGACGCTGTCGCGAGACCTGGAGGAACTGGCGGCTACCAAGGTGCGCGATGAAAAGGGGGAGCTACGCTACGTTTTGGGCGGCGTGCGCACCGCCGCAGATATGCCGTTGCAACTGCCGGGAACGTTGGAACGTTGGTGCGCCCCACTTTTGATTCAGGCCACTCAGGCCATGAATCAGGTGGTGCTGCGCACTCCGCCAGCCACAGCCGGCACTCTGGCGTCGGTCATTGACAAAGAAAACCTCGAACACGTGTTGGGTTGCCTAGCGGGGGACAATACCATTTTGGTCGTCTGCGACAGTGTGGAATCTGCCAAAGAATTGCGCGATAAGCTGCGAGGCCTGGCCAAGCGCTAGACCTACACTATATTCCCCCAGATTTAAAACCTTAAGCACACAATTTTTAGACCTATTTATTGAAAATGAGAAAGAGAGAAAACAATGACTGAACGGGTAGTGCTGGCTTATTCCGGCGGTTTGGACACTTCGGTGGCTATCGGCTGGATGAAAGACAAGCTCGGTGTGGACACCATTGCGGTGTCGGTGGACGTGGGCCAAGGCGGCGAGGATATGGATGTGATCCGCCAGCGCGCTCTTGACTGCGGGGCAGTGGAAGCCTACATCGCTGATGCCAAAGATGAGTTCGCCACCGAATACTGTATGCCCTCCCTACAAACCAACGGCCTGTACCAAGGCCAATACCCCCTAGTCTCGGCGCTGTCCCGCCCGCTCATCGCCAAACACCTGGTGATGGCGGCTAAACAGTTCGGTGCCACCACCATGGCTCACGGCTGCACTGGAAAGGGCAATGATCAGGTCCGCTTTGAGGTGTCATTTACCTCGCTGGCTCCGGACTTGAAATGCGTGTCGCCGATTCGTGATTTGTCCCTGCAGCGCGACGTGTCGATTGCTTACGCAGAGGAGCACCACCTACCCATCGAGGCGACGAAACATAACCCCTTCTCGATTGACCAAAACTTGTGGGGCAGGGCTATTGAAACCGGTTTCTTGGAGGACCTGTGGAACGCCCCCACCAAAGATGTGTACAACTACACTGATGATCCGGCATTTGCGGGAATTCCCGATGAAGTCGTCATCACCTTTGAAAAGGGCATTCCTGTCGCGATTGACGGGGTAAAAATGACTCCGCTGCAGGTCATACAAGAGATGAACCGACGCGCCGGCGCCCAGGGGATTGGGCGTATCGATGTGGTCGAGGACCGCCTCATTGGGATTAAATCGCGCGAAATCTATGAAGCCCCCGGTGCGATGGCACTGATTACCGCCCACCAAGCCCTGGAAGCCGTGACCCTGGAGCGGATGCAGCTGCGTTACAAGCGCCAGATGGTAGAGCCGGCGTGGTCCGATTTGGTTTACGAAGCCCAATGGAATTCGCCTCTCAAGAAATCCTTGGACGCCTTTGTGGCGCATACTCAGGAATACGTGTCCGGCGACATTCGGATGGTCATGCACGCCGGGCAGGCGGTGGTTAATGGGCGCCGTTCTGAGGCTTCCCTCTACGATTTCAAACTGGCGACCTACGATTCGGGGGATTCATTCAACCAGGACGCGGCGCGCGGTTTCATTGAACTGTACGGGATGCAGTCCAAGCTGGCCGCGGCGCGTGACGTCAGGTATGGCAAGGGCATTACGCTGCAAGCCTCGCACCTCTAAAGGTCAGCGTCCCGGCTTTTCGAGTCGCAGCCTCTCCACAGTACCCCGGCAGCCGAGCCATTCGGTTTGGCTGCCGGTGGTACTGTGGCGTTGAGAGAATAAGGAGCAAACATGAGTGAAAAGTTGGCCCTGTGGGGCGGCAGATTCCAGGGCGGACCTGCCCAAGCGTTGGCGGCACTGTCGGTGTCGACCCAGTTTGATTGGCGTTTAGCCGATTACGACTTACAGGGCTCTTTGGCTCATGCTCGGGCGCTGCGGGCGGCGGGGTTGCTGACCGAGTCGGAATACGCCGACTTGAGCGCTGCCCTGCGCCGTCTGCGGGCGGACGTGGCTGACGGAACTTTCACCTTTTCCCCCGATGACGAGGACGTTCATACCGCCCTGGAACGCGGATTGCTGCAGGAAGACTACGCCGGACCGCAACTGGGCGGAAAACTGCGGGCGGGACGCTCCCGCAATGACCAGATTGCCACCCTCGTGCGAATGTACTTGCGTGACGCCGCCGCCCACATGCAAGGGCTAATAGCGGCGCTTTGCCAGGCGATTTTGTCCCAAGCCGACCGTGCTGGAACCCATATCATGCCCGGTCGGACGCATATGCAGCATGCCCAGCCGGTGCTGGTGGCGCACCAGCTGATGGCCCATTTTTGGCCCCAGCTGCGCAACTTGGAGCGTTTGCGGGACTGGGAAAAACGCAATGATGCTTCTCCCTACGGGGGCGGAGCCCTAGCCGGCAATACGCTGGGGCTGGACCCGGAACTGGTCGCCCGTGAGCTGGGCTTTTCCCAGGTGTGTCCGAACTCTATTGATGCCACGGCTTCACGAGACGGGGTGGTGGAGTTTCTCTATGTCCTCACCCAGGTGGCGGTGGATATGTCGCGGTTGGCGGAGGAAATCATTATCTGGAACACCGCTGAGTTCGGCTACGTCACGTTGGACGATTCCTATTCGACCGGGTCCAGCATTATGCCGCAAAAGAAGAACCCGGATGTGGCTGAACTGGCTCGCGGCAAAGCGGGACGTCTGCTTGGCGACTTGACTGGACTAATGACCACGATGAAAGGCTTGCCGCTGGCTTACGACCGGGACCTGCAGGAGGACAAAGAACCGGTGTTTGACGCTATCGACACCCTGGAAGTCCTGCTGCCGGCGGTGACCGGAATGGTGGACACCATGACCCTGCACTATGAGCGTCTGGAAACGCTGTCTACCGCCGGTTTCTCCCTCGCCACCGATGTGGCTGAATGGCTGGTGAAACGCGGTATGCCTTTCCGTCATGCTCACGAAGTGTCGGGAGCCTGTGTGGCGTTGGCAGAAGGGCGGGGCGTTGGGCTGGAGGACCTCAGCGATGCTGATTTTGCGGGGGTTGACCCGCTGCTGACCCCTGAGGTTCGCGACGTCCTGACCGCTGCCGGTTCGGTTCGGGCCCGCCGCGGGGTGGGAGGTACCGCTCCGGAGCGCGTGGCTGAACAGATTGCGGCGGCCCGCCAGCAATTGCAAGCGTTCCAGCGCTAACGCGGCCCGACCGGGGTGGTGCAGTGCCGCCCCGGTAGTGGCCAGTGGCACCCCCACCTACTGTTCACGTTGTGTAGACAAATTAAACTTTAGTGTACATAAAATGTAAATCGAGGTATAATAAAAATATCGAGCGGACATCGGTGATGACCGACTCGAGAGGTGGGGCACAGGGCTCACCGAGACGTGTACAGAGCGATAGCAAAGGAGGTGCAACGGTTATGAGTAGCATATTGAACTGGCTAAAGACCGCCCCAAAAACTTTCACCAGCGTGAAGGTTATTTCCGGCGAGGCGCCCCAGATGTGCGCAGACACTGTGATGGCCCAGGCCTATCGAGTGAACATGGCGCAAGAAATTTTGGCTGACCGTTAAGGGGGACGGAAACCAAAAAACAGCGACGACGCAAGCGGACAACGATGTCCGCTTTTTTGTTGCCTAAAATCCGGCGTGCCGGTGCTGAAACGCGAGTGCCGGCTAGTTCGTCAGCCGTGGAGTCTCGCAAACAAAGCCCTTGAATCCGTGATTGCAATAGCCGTGGGGGTGGTGAAACAGGTACGCCTGGTGATATGGCTCCGCGAGCCAAAACTCGCCGGCAGCGGCCAGGCTGAGAATCTCGGTTGTAATCGGCCCTCGACCAGCCTGGGCAAGGGTTTGTCCAAAGTTTTGCCGGGATAGCTCAGCCAGCTGGCGCTGTTCTGCGGTGGTGTAAACAATCATCGAACGGTACTGGCTGCCCCGGTCGTTGCCCTGCCGCTCTCCCTGAGTGGGGTCGTGGTTCTCCCAAAACACTTTCAGCAGGTCCCCCGCGCTCGTGCGGGTCGGGTCGTAGACTATCCGGGTAGTTTCGGCGTGCCCGGTTTGACCTGTACAGACATCTTCATAACTGGGGTGTGGCCAGTGACCTCCCAGATAACCTACCGCCGTGTTGATAACCCCGGGCTGGCTCCAATAAATGCGTTCCACTCCCCAAAAACACCCCATTGCCACGTAAAGAACCTCGTAAGGCTGGGGCCACGGCCCGGTCAGAGAGGTCTTAAGCACGGGGTGGACGCCGGGCAGGGCAGGTTCAGGGTTGTTTTGAAAGCCAAAATCCATAATCCTAGTGTGTCACCGCGCGCTGGGATTGTCCTGGGCGGGGTTTCTCTCCCGACTACAGAGTTATTAGACTCGAAAGCGTGTTTCAGCCGATAGTGGTCGCGGCAGCGATCGTGGACGACCTCAGCCAGCCGACACAGGTGCTGGGGGCGCAACGTTCTTATCCCGAACAATGGCGGGGTTTCTTTGAATTTCCCGGTGGCAAGACCGAACCTGGAGAAACTCCCGAACAAGCCCTGCGTCGGGAGTTGCGTGAGGAACTGTCAGCAGAAATTATCGTGGGGGAGCGCTTGGAGGAAACTTGGCCTGCTCACGGGGGATTTCAGATGTTCGTGTACCTGTGCGTCCTCGCGCCGCACAGCGTGGCACAGGTCGGGGCGGCGCATCTGTCCCTGCGATGGGTCGACCTTCAACATTCCGAGAGTTTGCCTTGGTTGCCCGCCGACTATCCGATTCTGACCGCGATTGCACGGCATTACGGCATCACGCAGAACTAAATAGCGCGGCATTGCTCCCGCGCCGCTGCGGGTACCTCCAGGCGTGACACGAAGCTCACTCGGTTTCGAGTTTCGGGCTCACAAGGGAGCTGCGGCGGTGTGGCGCGAAAAATGGGTTTTTCTTTTTCCAGTTCAAGCAGGGGTTTTAGTGTGACAGGTCAGGATAGTGGTAGTTTAGACCCCGTGTAAAAAGCTGTTAGCCCTACCGAGGGCGGCAAAAACTGAAACTATTTGTATAGAGAAGGCGAGAAATCCTTGTCAAATCAGCCTGCGGCCGCTGCGACAAACAATGCCGGAGCCCAGTCCGCTCATCCTTACCGAGAGTTAACCTTCCGAGCCGTTATTGTCGGCGGATTAATCACCCTGATTTTTACCGCCGCTAACGCGTATCTCGGATTGAAAGTCGGCTTAACCTTCGCCACTTCTATCCCTGCTGCCGTGATTTCCATGGCCATCCTGCGGTATTTCCATGACCACACGGTCGTGGAAAACAATATCGTCCAGACCATCGCGTCAGCAGCCGGGACCCTTTCGGCCATTATTTTCGTGATTCCTGGCCTGGTCATGGTGGGATATTGGTCTGGCTTCCCCTACTGGGAGACCACCGCCGTGTGCATGGTCGGCGGCATTCTCGGCGTGATGTATTCAATCCCGCTGCGTCGCGCCCTGGTAACCGGCTCCGACCTGCCCTATCCGGAAGGGGTAGCGGCCGCGGAAGTGTTGAAAGTGGGGGACGAAAGCGGTTCCGCAGAGGAAAATCATCGCGGTTTGCTGGTGATTATCTGGGGTGGTCTGGCTTCCGCAGGAATGGCGCTGCTCACGGCGTTAAAAGCTGCCGCGGGGTCCTTGAGCTTGAACTTTAAGATTGGCGCCGGAGGCACCATGATTGGTGGTTCACTGTCTTTGGCTTTGATGGGAGTAGGACACTTGGTTGGTCCCGCGGTTGGCATCGCGATGCTGGTTGGTTTGCTGCTCTCTTACGGGATTCTGCTGCCGATTCTGACCCAAGGTCAGGTTGCCGGTCAGGATCTCGGTGATGTGGTCAGCACGGTTTTCGCCCACGACGTGCGGATGATTGGTGCCGGAGCCATGGCGGTGGCTGCGGTGTGGACCCTGCTAAAGATTATCGGTCCCATCCTGCGCGGTATCGCGGACTCCTTAAAATCCTCGAAACTGCGTGAAACCGGAAACCAGGTTCCCCTCACGGAACAAGACATTCCTTTCAAGTACGTGGCTGGCATCACCTTGCTGTCCATGATTCCCATTGGCTTACTGTTGTGGAACTTTCTGAGGGATTCGCCTATTTCGCACCATCTCGCCGCGCTCATCATTTTGAGCATTCTGTTTGTGCTGGTTCTGGGCTTGCTGATTGCCAGTATCTGCGGTTATATGGCGGGCCTGATTGGGGCCTCGAATTCTCCTATCTCTGGCGTGGGCATCATCGTGATTATTGCGGCTTCGCTGCTGATTCTGTTGGTGACCGGCAACACTAGCCAGACCCACCCCACCGAACTGACTGCCTACGCGTTGTTTACGACCGCAATCGTGTTCGGCATCGCCACCATCTCGAACGATAACCTCCAAGACCTGAAAACTGGCCAGCTGGTTGGGGCTACCCCGTGGAAACAGCAGGTGGCGCTGATCATCGGGGTTATTTTCGGCTCCCTGGTGATTCCTCCGGTCCTGCAGCTGCTGATGACCAGCTTTGGCTTCTCGGGGATGGAAGGCGTGGACGAGACTACCGCTCTGCAAGCTCCACAAGCGACCCTGCTGTCCACCATCGCCAAGGGAATTTTTGGCGGGGACATGAACTGGCAGCTGTTCGGTCTGGGGGCTTTGATCGGTGTCGTCATCGTCATCATTGATGAAATCATGGGTCGCATCAGTCGTTTCAACCTGGCTCCGCTCGCCGTGGGCATGGGCATGTACCTTAACATTACGACCACCCTGGTCATCTCTCTGGGCGCCCTGGTGGGTTGGATCTACAACCGTTGGGCGCAACGCCAAGAAAAGGCGGAACAGTCCAAGCGTCTCGGGGTGCTGCTGGCTACCGGCATGATTGTGGGCGATTCACTGTTCGGAATCCTCAACGCCGGCATCATCGGAGCCACCAGCAACGCTGATGCCCTGGGAATCATTCCCGATTCTTTTGAGCCGGTCGCAAAAGTCGTGGGAGTGGTGGTTTTCGCGGGTCTGTTGGCCGTTACCTACCGTTGGGTCATGAAGAAATCCAGCGAGTCCACGCTGACACCAGCCTCAGAAATCAACGATTCTTCCACGGATAAAGCCTAAAAACCCCGGTCCGGGTGGGTTCACGGAAAGGAACAAACTCAATGACAGAAACATCCCCTAGGAGAGTACCGTACTTGGATAAAGCCTTTCCTGAAGTCGCTGCTGCCATGGAGGAAGTGACTCGCAGGCTCAAGCCCGTTTACGAGCAGGTCGGTCTACCGGCTAGTCTGATTGAACTCGTTTGTCTACGTGCCAGTCAAATGAATAGATGTGGGACTTGCCTTTCGGTACATGTTCCGCGGGCGCTAAAAGCTGGTGTAACTCAACTCCAGATTGATGTGTTGCCCAGTTGGAGGGAAGACACGGAATTGTTCACCCCTCAGGAAAAGGCCGCACTGGAGCTGACTGAGCACATAACTAGGCTCCCCGAAGGAGTGCGCAACTCCAGCGTGGGGGAGCCCGCTCAGACATTCTTTACCGAGGCTCAGGTGGCTGCTCTCGAATGGTGCGCCATCATGATTAATGCCAACAACCGCATTTCAATTGCTTCTCATCACCCGATTCGCAAGTATCCGCCAGTTTCCAGTTAGGAGAAAAAATGCTGCCTTTTCCAGCAATAGTCCCGGTGAAGCCCGAGGAGCTTTCACCTTTCGAAAAATTTAATCAGCTTGTAGCCAATGCCCTTGGTACCGTCTACGGCATGAGCGTTGGCTATGTGTTGATTGTGGTTCTGCTCGGCTTCGGAATCTATGCGACAATTCGCACCGGTGCCGTCCAGTTCACCATGTTTTCTAAAATGTGGAAGACCGTCATGGGTTCCCGGAAAGGCTCCCATGGAGGCATCAGTTCTTTCCAGGCTTTTGCGGTGGGTTTGGCTGACCGTATCGGCACCGGCAACATCGCCGGGGTGGCCATCGCGATTACCTTGGGCGGTGCCGGTTCCATCTTTTGGATGTGGATCGTGGCTCTGGTCGGTATGGCGAGTGCTTTCATTGAGGCAACCTTGGCGCAAATGTTCAAGGTTCGTAATCCCGACGGAACCTTCCGCGGCGGCCCGGCTTTCTATATTGAGCGCGGTCTCGGTTCGCGTGCCTGGGGTTCGGTCTTTGCGGTTTTGCTCATCTTCACCTACGCTTTCACCTTCCAGCTGATTCAGGCCAATACCCTGGCTGGCTTGGCGAAGGCGAACTTCGGAATGCCTACCTATGCCACCGGGTTGTTGCTGGTAGCCATCACCGCCCCATTCTTTATTGCCGGGATTCGTTCGGTAGCGCGCATCGCTGAATTTCTGGCTCCGCTGATGGCAGTCATTTACATGGCTTTGGCGCTGATTGTCATCATCGAGAATATTGGCCAACTAGGTGCGGTTTTCGCCATGATCTTCCAGGGCGCTTTTGGTGTGAACTCCGTAGCAGGCGGCACCATAGGTGGGTTGTTTGCGGCTTTGATGAACGGCACGAAGCGCGGTTTGTTCTCAAACGAAGCCGGTATGGGTTCTGCCCCGAACGCGGCTGCGACCGCCACCGTGTCCCACCCGGTTAAGCAGGGAATGATTCAGTCCCTAGGCGTATTCGTGGATACCATTCTGGTCTGCAGCGCTACCGCTTTCATTGTCTTGCTCGGAGGGGTCTACGATCCGAACGCGGCTGAACAGCCCTCTGACGGCGCGGCCCTCACGGTTGATTCTCTGGCTGCTATGGGCCCCTGGACTAAACCGATTATCCTCATCGTTATCTTTATGTTCGTTTACTCGACTTTGCTGGGTAACTTTAGCTATTCCGAAGGCAACATCAAATACCTTTTGGGTATCGAAAACAACGCTTGGATCGTCAAGGCGATTTCTATCATCGCGGTGTTCTTGGGCTCGGTGCTCTCCTTGGAAATGGTGTGGAACTTGGGCGACTGGACCGCGGCGCTGATGGCCATCATGAACTTGGTGGCTTGTACCCTGCTGTTCAAGTGGGCTTTGGGTGCCCTGAGGGATTACCAGCACCAGCTGGAAACTAAGAGCGAGGACGAAATCCAGTTCTGTTCTAGTGACAACGAGTTCCTTCCCGGTGAGCTGCCCACCGATATTTGGACGAAAGAAGCTATCGCGCAGGGACGCAACATTTCCAGTGACCCGGCCTCTTGGGAACACGGAGACTAATCTGAACAATCAGTTGGCCCCAGGAACCGCGATGTTCCTGGGGCCAGCTGTATCCCCCGAGCTTGTGCATCGAGCCGTCCCCCGGCCTTTTTGTGCGCGCGGCAAACCCGGTAGCATAGAGGGGCGTGAAAATGCGACGACTACGAACTATTGAAGGAAGTAAACGTGAGCGATCTGATTGACGAACTGACTTGGCGGGGCCTGATAAAGCAACACACCGATTTGGATGCGTTGCGCCGGGCTTTGAACGAAGGTCCGCTCACGTTCTATTGCGGTTTCGACCCCACCGCAGCCTCCCTGCATCACGGACACCTAGTACAGCTCATTATGATGCGCCATCTGCAGCTGGCGGGACATCATCCCATCGCGCTGGTTGGGGGTGCGACCGGTTTGATTGGCGACCCGCGCATGACTTCTGAACGCCAACTGCAGGATAAGGAAACTGTGGCGGGCTGGGCGGATCGTCTGCAGCACCAAATCGAGCGGTTCCTTGATTTTGAGGGTGATAATCCGGCGCGAATGGTCAACAACTTGGAGTGGACCGCACCCTTGTCTGCGATTGATTTGCTGCGCGACCTGGGCAAGAACTTCCGGATGGGTACCATGCTGTCCAAGGACGCGGTGGCGCGGCGGCTCAAGAGCGAAGAAGGCATTTCTTTTACAGAATTTTCCTACCAAATCCTGCAAGCCAATGACTACCTGCAGCTGTATCGCAAATACGGTGTCACGTTGGAAACCGGAGGTAACGACCAGTGGGGTAACCTGGTTGGCGGCATGGACCTGATTCGCAAGATTGAAGGCAAAGATGTTCACGTGATGACCACGCCTCTGATTACCAAATCTGACGGTACCAAGTTCGGCAAATCCGAAGGCGGGGCGATTTGGCTCGACCCGGAAATGTTCAGCCCCTACGCGTTCTACCAGTTCTGGTTGAACACCGAGGATGCCGACGTGGTCAACCTGCTGAAAGTCTTTACTTTCCTGAGCCGCGAGGAAATCGAGGCGTTGGAAACCGAAACGAAGCAAAACCCGGGGAAGCGTGCCGCCCAACGGGCTTTGGCCGAAGCCGTGACCACTCTGGTGCATGGGGCGGATGAGACCGAGCGGGTGAAGGCCGCTTCGACGGCATTGTTCGGACGCGGCGACCTACGTGAGGTAGACGGAAAAACCCTGGTAGCGGCTACTGCTGATCTGCCGCGCACCCAGGCTGTGCTGGGCGAAACCAATATTTTGCACCTGCTGGTGGACTCGGGATTGGAAAAGGGTATTGGGGCGGCAAAACGTACTGTCGCCTCCGGGGGCGCGTACCTGAATAACGAAAAAGTCGAGGACGAAAGCCGAGTCGTCACCGCCGCTGATGTGCTGCCCGGCGGGGTCGTTTTGTTCCGGAAGGGCAAACGGCAGCTCGGCGTAGCCGTTACCGAATGAAGGTAACGCAGACATTTTCCAATTCCGCGTTCACCTTTCGTAGATAGGCAATCTGTCCTAAAATGGGTTTAAATCCCAGTGGTGTGATACTGAACTGTCAAAGGAGACTGTAATGTCCGATACGGAAACAAAGACGATTTACCCTTCTGCCCAGGCCGAAGCCCAAGCACATCAGATGCACCAGCGCTGTGAGGCTTCTTTCCGCAGCTTGGTGCCAAACCTGGAGCGTACGGTGGGGCTGCCGGAAGGTCGTCCGTTACGGGCTGTACAGTCGCCGTTTACTGGCATTGATGCTTTCGGGGTTCCCCAAGCCACCCTGGCCGACTTGGACCAGGCCATCGTGCGCGCCCGTAGTGCGGGGCGGCGCTGGGGCAAGGCTCCTGCTGCCACCCGGGCGCAATTTTTGTACAGACTTCATGACCTGATGTGGCAGCACATGGACGAAATCCTCGACGTGATTCAGTGGGAAACCGGCAAGTCTCGCTACCACGCTTATGACGAAATCCAGGATATTGCCCTGAACTGCCGCTACTATGCACGTACTCTCTCTCATGCAGTTCGCGACGAGCGCCGTCGCGGGGCTTTTCCCGGCGTGACGCGCACTTTCGTAATGTATGAGCCCAAGGGCGTTGTGGGGGTCATTGCGCCGTGGAACTACCCACTGTCGATGGGGATTACGGACGCTATCGCGGCTCTGGCGGCTGGTAATGCCATCGTGACCAAGCCGGATTCCAACACCCCGTTGTCAGTGGTGGTCGGCAAAGCCCTGATGGTCAAGGCCGGGTTGGACCCCGATTTGTTCATTTTGGTGCCCGGACGCGGCTCCGAACTGGGAACCACGCTCATTGAACAAGTCGATTTTATGATGTTTACCGGTTCTACCGCCACCGGCCGGATTATTGCCAAGCAATCGGGCGAAAACCTGATTGGGGTTTCGGCTGAGCTGGGCGGCAAGAACCCGATGATAGTGCTGGAGGACGCGCGAGTCGACGATGCGGTGGCAGGCCTGGTGCGATCCGCCTACGCCAACACCGGCCAGCTTTGCGTTTCGATTGAGCGTCTCTATGTCCAAGACTCGATTTACGACGAGTTCAAAGCCAAGCTCATCAAACGTATCAACGATATGAAGATTGCGGTTTCCTTTGATTGGGAGGCCGATATGGGGGTTCTAGTTTCCGACCACCAGCTCGAAACGATTGATACCCAAGTTCAGGACGCTCTGAGTAAGGGCGCGGTAGCTCTGGCCGGCGGACATGCACTGCCCGAAATTAGCTACACCGCCTATGCCCCCACCCTTCTGGAAGGTGTCGAGGAGGGAATGACCCTGTACGACCATGAGACTTTTGGTCCCGTGGTGTCGCTGTATCGTTTCCACACCGATGAACAGGCTATCGCCCTGGCTAATGACACGAATTACGGTTTGAATGCCTCGGTTTGGGGCAAACCGGCTCACGCTGTGGCAGTAGCTCGCCGGATTGAGGCCGGCACGGTCAATGTCAACGAGGGATTCACCGCTGCCTGGGGTTCCACCGATGCTCCCATGGGTGGCTGGAAAGATTCCGGTCTGGGACGTCGCCACGGAATTGAGGGCATCCATAAATACATGGAATCTCGCACCATCGCGGTGCAAAACCGGGCAGTACCGATTGCGCCGGTTATGGGCTTAAGTCAGGAACAATACGTCAAGGTCTTAAAGTTCGCTCTGAAAGCTATGCGGCGGCTGCATCTCTAGGGACGCATTTTCGTCTTTACGGCGGGTTCGGAATCGTGCCGAAGTAACGTTCAGCGTGACCGGACCCGCCGATTTTTGCGAACGAAGGCTTTAGCGGGGAATGTAGTAGCGTACCCGCCAGGCGGCGTCTCCGGACTTCGGGCGCCAGTTTTCGTCCGAACGGGTCAGGTCCAGTTGCCAGCGAACCGGGTCGATGACCGGGGCGTAAGCCACCGTGCTCATGGGGGGCACTATAGCGGTCATGTCCAGTTGGGTGACCACCAGCAAATCCGCCAGTCCCAGCTCCATGACTTCGCGGTAAACTTTGGCTCCGCCGGTAATCCACACCTGGGGGGTGTTGGCGCAAAGTTCCAGAGCCTCCGTAAGGCTGTGCGCGACCTCAACATCGGGGGCGGTGAACTCGCGAGACCCGGTAAGGACGATATTGCGCCGACCGGGCAATGCCTGTCCCAGAGAGAGGAATGAGGCGCGCCCCATAATAACCGGACTGCCCATGGTAGTGTCTTTGAAATGTTTGAAGTCCGCAGGGACGTGCCACAGCATTTTCCCGCCAGCCCCCAACACTTGTGCCTTGTCCTCGGCCCAAATCATTCCCAGGACACCGATACCGTGTCCGGCGCGTGACCCCGACGGGGAACCCTCCGGGAGGGGGGTCGGGCCAGCACAGACGGGCGGAGTCCACCCATAGGGGTTGTGCACCGGTTGATTCGCGCCAGGGTTCAAGCCGACCATGCTGCCTCTCACATCAGACCGCTACGGGAGCGGAAATCTTGGGGTGGTGTTGATAATTCGCCAGACGAATCATGTCAAAAGTGTAGCCGTCAATGGAGTCGGCCCTATCCAGTTCCAAAGTGGGGAAAGGGTACGGTTCACGAGACAGCTGTTGGGTGACTTGGTCTACGTGGTTGGTATAGATGTGACAGTCTCCGCCGGTCCACACGAGTTCGCCGACCTGTAAATTAGACTGTTGAGCCAGCATATGGGTCAACAGAGCATAGGAGGCGATGTTGAAAGGCACCCCCAGGAACATATCCGCCGAACGCTGGTAAATCTGTAGGGAGAGCCGACCTTGCCCGACCCAGCATTGGAAGAAAGCGTGGCAGGGAGCCAGCGCCATTCGTTCCAATTCCGAAACGTTCCAGGCCGATACCAGCATTCGCCGGGAAGAGGGGTCATTTTTCAAGGTATCGAGCAGGTTTTTCACCTGGTCCACCGGACCGGCCGCGGTGGGCCAGGCACGCCACTGGTGGCCGTAGATGGGACCCAAATCACCCGACTCGTCCGCCCACTCGTCCCAGATATGGATATTGTTTTCCTGTAGCCAGTGGTTATTCGTCCCCCCTTGCAAGAACCACAGCAACTCGCCGACCACCCCGTGCCAGTACAGACTCTTGGTGGTGATGGCGGGGAAGCCCTGCGAGAGGTCGTAGCGCAGTTGGCGCCCAAAAATTGAGCGGGTTCCTGTTCCGGTACGGTCGGCTTTTTCCACGCCGTGAGACATAATGTCGGCGAGCAAGTCCTCGTATTGGTGGTCGGTGATGGTCATATCTTCCCTTCTTAGACGCGCTGAAGGCGGTATAAAACCACTGTATCAGGGACCCCTACAGCAAAAATTCGTCCGCTTTGGCTGTCTCTTTGGCGAAGGCGTTTTGAATGGTCTTTATCACGGCTCGCTCTACCCCCTCTGCAAAAAAAGGAATCGCGCAGGTGACTTCGCCCTCCAGCGTAACCTCGGTGCCGGACTCAGGAATCGGCTCAGATCTCGCCGCCATAGTGGTCGAAAACTTTACCGGAACACCCGCCATCGAGCCGCTCATAGTGCCGTTCTCAACCCACCCGGACTGATCCAAATCCCAGACTTCCACCACTTTTAGGTTCAGCCCGGAATTGAGTTTATTGGCCAGCTGGTCGAGGTATTCAGTAGAAATCGACACGGTGGAAGACACTCGGATGCGGTTATCGACCAGACTCAAATCGACTTGGGCGTTATTATCAAAGTCGGCCCAACGTTTCTTGTAGTATTCCGGGTTTTTCAACATCGCGGTGACTTGGGCGCGAGAACCGGGATAAACCAGGGTCTGAGTAAATTTCATGTCGGGTTTCTCCTGAAGTTTCAATTACCTCTATATTCTAAATGCAGGTTGCCCAAAGCACAGCCCAACGCATAACCTGAGAGGGTGTCCACGTTTAAACGCTCCCTGGGGGAACCACCGTTCCAGGAATTACCCGAAGAAGCAGTAGAACAGCTGTATCGTTTGGTGTCAGACTGGCAGATTATTTCTGACCTTTCCCAAGCTGATTTGTTGCTGTGGTTGCCCAACCGTTACGACGGCATGTCTTGCGCGGCACACTGTCGTCCGGCCACGGGGCCGACGGTGCACCTCGATGATGTCATTGGACTGAACCTGCCCGCCACCCGTCTGTCCCTGCTGGAACAGGTCCTGTTAAAAGGAGAAATTATTGAGAACCCTGTACACCGCTGGACGGGGATGAATACGGTATCCGAAGTGCTGGTGCCCGTGCCTTTTGCAGCACGAAATATTGGGGTCCTGGCGATTGAAACCAACCTGGCTTTCCAGGTCGGTGAGATTGGCGGCGAAGGCTGGTTCAAAGCGGTTTCCCGAACCCTGTGGAAGATGGTGGCGGCCGGAGATTTTCCCTTCGAGGTCACCCCGACCACCGGCAAACACGGCAATCCCCGGGTGGCCGATGGGGCGCTGATGCTGGATAGCGAGGGTGTGGTAGAGCATTGCTCGCCGAACGGAATTTCTGCATTTAAACGGCTCGGATTTCACAACCAGCTCTATGGCGCGAAACTTAGCGACTCCGTCTTGCCGCTGCTGGAAAAGGGCAGCGTTATTGATGAGGATTTGTCTACGGTGCTGTGGGGACGATCCTCGGCTCTGGCCGAGATTGACGTGCGCGGAGTGGATTTGACCATCCGTTCGCTACCACTGGTCGAGGAAGGGGAGCGGATTGGGGCCCTGCTGCTGTGCCGGGATGTCACCGAAAAGCGTCATCGCGAAAAGGAACTGTTAAGCAAAGATGCCACCATTCGCGAAGTTCATCACCGAGTGAAAAACAACCTCCAAACGGTTAGCGCCCTGCTGCGTCTGCAAGCTCGCCGCTCGGATAACGCGGTGGTTCAAGAGGCGCTGTCGCAGGCAGAACGGCGAATCTCGATTATCGCGATGGTGCACGAGGCGCTGTCGCATACGGTTGATGAAACCGTGTCTTTTGACGACACGTTCCGTAAGCTGTTGGCTTTGGTAGCGACTGCCGCGTCTTCGGATCACTTTGTGGAGACGCGTTTCTTGGGCAGCTTTGGGACACTCGGGGCGGACGCCGCCTCCGCTCTGGGGCTGGTGCTCACCGAGTTGGTTACTAACGCGATTGAACACGGTTTGGAGGGCCGCGGCGGGGTGGTTGAGGTCGAGGCGCACCGGGACGACGACAACGAGACTCTGGTGGTGACGGTCACCGACGACGGACACGGGCTCACCGGCAATTCGGTCGGTTCGGGCTTGGGCACCCAGATTGTCCAGACTTTGGTGAAAACAGAACTGGTCGGGACAGTGCAGTGGGAGAACCGAGAACCGCCCGCGAGTGGCACGATAGTGCGTCTCACCGCTACCAAACTGTGAGCCAGCAATTTTCGTTCGCTAAGTGGGGCTGGTAAAAAAACCGTGGTGGTGAGCTACCTATTGCGCTCACCACCAGCGGGGTCTTTACTGGGTTTGACGCCCCCAGAAGCGTGTAACTTAGAGGCTCGAAGCGCGGCGCGCACGGGCATTGCGGGCATTGCGACGCTTCAACGAACGACGCTCATCCTCGCTGGTGCCGCCCCAGACGCCGGCATCTTGGTTATTGTCCAGAGCCCACTTCAGGCAAACATCCACAACCTGGCAGGTCGCGCACACGGCCTTGGCTTCTTCAATCTGAGCCAAAGCGGGGCCGGTGTTGCCTACGGGGAAGAAAAGTTCAGGATCTACGGTTAAGCAAGCTGCTTGATCACGCCAGTCCATAATTACTCCTTAGAGTTCAGTGCAAAAGATTCGGTTAGGGATTTGTAAAACTTTTGCGTGTAACAAATTCGACTTATTAAGACTGACATCATTCGGATGCTTTTTCAAGAGTTGTAGATGAAGAATTTTTCAAAAATCACGTGATATGTGTCACATTAGCACTCGGAGGGACCAGCCCACCCACCTCGGAGCCGTCCCGATAAATCGCTGATAATCCGCCAATAACCTGGAGTTTTCGGACGAAATCCATCTCGATATCGAGATAATTTGCCACCCGGTGCCGGGCCTCTAGGGTGTTTCCTAAATGGGTCAAGGTAACTTTCCGATTGGTAAAATTTGGTAATGAGAGGGTTAAATTCCCCGGTATAGTCCCAGGTGAACGCAATTCTAGGAATGTTAAGTCAAACTTCAGGTTACTCTCAATGGGCTCCCATAAAATATTCAGGTTAGGGGTCTTGTGTTCAGAATTGGAGACAATGATTAAGGTATCCCGGTCGGTATGTTCAAGTTCAAAATCTTCTGCCTCAATTACCTGATAACCAAGACGGCGATATTCACGTTTCAACTGAGCCACCACGGGACGCAACTCGGCAAGGTCGTCCACTACCCAGTGACGCCGCGCGGGTGAAAGGCTCAGCCAATCGCGGCGCAATGAGGACCAGCCTAACGTAACAAGCTGGGTGGCGCGGGGCATTTCTCGATGGGAAAATAATTTTGGCATGTCTGTTAGGACAATTGCCTCAAAGTTCGGGGCCATCGGCGCGTCGTCAGGAGAGTCCGCACCAAGTACGGTGTCGCCCTTTTCGGTTAAACCCTTACTGTTGGGCAGGCCGATTTGGGCAGTGGCACACATGTTTCCGATTTGCCACACCCCGCGGCCGGGCGTGACTACGGCAGGCAATGCGTCGCTCAAACGCCCGCGCACTCCGTTCGATTCGATGCCGGCAGAATGCAAATCCACCGTATCGCGCGGACACAACACAAACTTTTCACCAGCCAAGGCTCCCCAAGCGCTATGCCCAGCGCTCAAAGGAGCGGTGAAAGCCAGCGCATAGCCCCCCGCTGCGGTCTCGCTCAGCAACGTTTCCAGGCGCTTGACCCCCTGGCCCGGATAGAGCCGCTCCAACTCGTCAGCCAGCAGGTCCGCTCGGTCAATAGCCACCGTGGCTCCCTTTAAACCACGGTTAGCCGCCAAAGACATGAATTGATCGAGTTTCCACAAGTCTTTCGCCGCGAACACAGTGAGGAAATGCTGGTGTGAGGACGTCAACGGTTCGTCCAGTCCGCCCAACTGGTTCCAAAACGCTGACGGGTCGGGAGTGATGACTACCGTAGAACGACCTTGCCGGAGCCACGTCGTGCTCAGGGTGGCCAGTGCGGTGGTCCGTCCGCTGCCGGGATTGCCGAAAATTCCCAAGCTCGTTTGGGGCAAACGCCAGGTCTGGCGAGCCTGGTGGGGGAAGTCCAGCAGGGCGAAATTACCTGGGGGACAAGGCACAGCCAGAGGCAAATCGGGACACCAAATTTCCGGTAGGGGTGTGTTTTCGTGGCATTGTTCCCAGGCTTGGCGAACCTGATCTACACAGTGACGTACCCAGTCGGCTCTACCGCACCAGGCGGCTTGTGCCACCCCGCAGGTGAGTCCCTCCCAATACAGACGCCCCGGAATGGGCGGGAGGCTCGCCGCCCGCGTATCGCTGAGTATCTCGGTAGAGTCTTGGGCGGAACGAACCCGCAAGGCGATGCGCAGGTTGGTATTCGCCAAAATCTGTCCGTTAACCACCCCACCGGGCTTTTGCGTAGCCAATATCAGGTGCAGACCCAGCGAGCGTCCGTGCGTAGCCAAGCGAATCAGGTTTTCCAAAGTCTCGGGATGATCCGTGGCTAGGGCGCGAAATTCATCCACCACGATGAGGACTCGGGGCAGCCGTTGCCCGGTGAGCTGGTGATAATGTTCCAGGTCGCGGGCTTTAGCGCGTGACAGGATCGTCTCACGCTGCTTCAAAAACGCTTCCAGGGAAGCTAGGGCACGAGCGGTGAGCTGGGGTGTCAAGTCCGTCAGTACGCCGTGCGTGTGGGGCAGCGCGCCCAGCGCCGCAAACGCCGCCCCACCCTTGTAATCAAGCAAAATAAACCGTAGGTCGCGGGGAGAATAATGCAACGCCAATGCCATCAGCCAGGTGGTCAGCAGCTCTGACTTCCCGGCTCCGGTTGTGCCCGCCACCAGGGCGTGAGGTCCCTCTTTCACCAAATCAACCAGCCAGGGACGTTCTGCGGTACTCACCCCGAGCTGGGCGCACAAGCCTGAGGGAGGTTCCTGCCAGCTCTGAGCAATTGCCTCGGGACTGGTTTGCCACCATTGGCTCACATCCACTAAGTCGGGCAGGTTTTCGGCGGGGGGCATGGCGGTCAAGCTGAGGTGCTGCGGATTGTCCCCTAAGGCATCCAGGAGGGAGGCGAACCAGGCGGCGGTGATGTCGCGGCGGCGCGGGGGCGGGTTGAGGATGCGGTGCGCCCACGGGGGAGGCGTATCGGTGGCGATGCTCATCCCGACTTCGTCGCTCTGCAAATGCGGGGTCTCGCCGGGGTTAAACACGCGAATCACCAGGATCTGCGGGGCTGTTTTTTCCGATTTTTCGCGCGGCTTGAACCCCCGCCACGGGTCGGGGTTCTTTTCGCTGAGGCGAGCTTGGCCCAACAGGATGGCTTGGGCGATGACCCAGCGGGCTTGATCCGCGCCTTTTGTTCCGGTGAAACACAGCGTTTCCCCCGGTTGAATCTCTAGGACTCGGCGGCGCAGTTTTCGACCCGAAAACACCCGAATCGCGCTGACCTTTTGCGAAGGCATCACCAGGGGAGCCGCAGCGGCGAGCCACAGCTTTTCTGGGGTCGGCACCGCTAGTGCCCGTCGAATCAACACCACCAGGGCAATAGCGCCGGAGATGCCCAAAATCACCAGCAGGCGCCACCCCAGGAAAGCCCCCAAACCCAACATGAGCAGCAGCGGCAGTAACATAAACAAAGCGGTGCGTCCCGCAAACTGTCGCGCAGCTGGGGGCGGAACCAGACGAAGGTCGGACGGGCGGCGGCTCAGGCGCAAAGTGGTGGCCCCAAGTTTCAGGCGCGCCCCGGGCTTGAGACGGCAGGCGCGACGTATCCGATGAGGCCAGGGCAGAGTTTTCCACATCTTGTACACAGGGGCGGACCCGGGGAACGGCAAAGCGCGCAAAGATTTTTGCGATGGCTCCAGGTGCAGGTTTTGACGCGAAACTTGCGGGTCGCTAAGCCCGCTCAATCTGCCGAAAATCCCTGGGATTGCAGGCAGTGCCTGGCCGGAATCGGGTCCGGCGGCAACGACCCAGAGTAGCGGAGAAGTCAGGGCCGCTCGTGGCTGCAAGAAATGTTCCATACCCTCAAGTTAGAGACCCCGGCCGATTTTCGCAAACAGTTATCCACAGGCTGTGAATAACCTCGGGTGAGGAGTTGTTGATAACCCCTAAAAGATTGTGCAAAACCTGTGTAGAGAGTGACCCTGAGCCAGGAAACCAGGGGAGCAAGTCCCCTAGCGGAGGAACCTAAACCAGTGAAATCAGTGAGTTTGGTAGCAAATCTGGGCAGCGACCTGTTGCGCCTGAGCCTCATCACGCAGCAGAGTAATAATTGCCAAAGCAAAGTCGATGGAGGAACCCAACGCCCGCGCGGTGATAATCCGGCCGTCGCGAATCAAACCGGTATCCGTATAGCTGGCATTCCCCAGGCCGTCTTGGAAACCGGGATAGACAGTGGCTTTGTGCCCATCGAGCAAACCCAGCGCACCCAATACGGTCGGACCGGCGCACACCGCCGCCAGATTCCCCTGGTGAGAACGCAAAATTTGGGACAGTTTGGCTGATGCCTTGAGATTATTCACCCCGAGCTTGCCGCCGGGAATAATCAGCACTTGTTCGTCGCTAGGAGCGAAGCTGTTGATGTGAACATCGCAAGTCAGAGGAACCTGGTGCGAACTCACGATGGTTCGCGCCTTTTCATCATCACCGGCGGCATCGTTGACCGCCACCGTTTGTATCTCGATGCCCCCACGCCGCAACAAGTCCACGACCAGCAGGGCTTCGCATTCCTCGACACCATCGGCCACAAAAATACTGGCTTCCATTTCGTCTCCTCTAATCATCGGATTCAGTTTCATTTTTAAGTTTAGCTGGGGGAAGGGTCAGCGGTGGGGTCAGAATGTTAGTCCCGGCGAATTTCGAGCGCGACCGCGACAAATTTTCCCCAAACAGCGCCGGGGCGAAACTGCGGATTTTTCGCTTCCGGGTTGGCCCTAAGATGGAATCGTGAATAAAAAAACCGCTATCCCTGAGGCTGCTTTAGCCCAACACGCCGACCTGGTGGATCAAATCGAGGCGGCGCGCACGGACTACTACGACGAAACTTCCGAAACCGGCGTGACCCGGCTGAGTGATGCGGAATACGACGCCCTGTTCGTACAGTTGCAGCTGCTGGAGGCGGCCTACCCCGGCCTGATAACTCCGGACTCTCCAACGCAAACGGTCGGGGGCGGCGGGCAAACGGCCAGCACAGAAGGGTTCCCACCGCATCGCCACCTACAACAGATGGGGTCTATCGACGACGTTTTCTCTTACGTCGAGGTTGACGCGTGGTGGGAGCGGGTGGACAAGAGCCTCGAGGGCCAGGATTTCTCGGTTTCCGCCGAGGTCAAGGTGGATGGGCTGGCCATGAGTTTGACCTATCTTCACGGCGCGCTCGCCATCGGGGCTACGCGCGGGGATGGCTTCACCGGCGAGGACGTGACTGAGAACGTGAAAACCATCGCCACCGTGCCGGTGCGCCTTGGCGGTGAAAAGGTGCCGGAACTGGTGGAAATTCGCGGGGAAGTGTACCTGCCGCTAGCGGATTTCGCCGCTATGAATGCGGCTCGCGAACGGGACGGAGAAAAACTGTTTGCCAATCCGCGCAACGCCGCCACCGGCTCTTTGAAACAAAAAGACCCCGCCCAGGCGGCAAAACGTCCTCTCGCGTTTTTAGCTCACGGGGTAGGGGAAGTCCGTTGGGCTGACCCCGGTGCGGTGGCGCAGCTCGAGACCCAAGAGGACTTTTATGAGCTGTTGGAATCGTGGGGTTTGCATTCCGTGCGGGAAACTCCCGCCAGCCTGGGGCTGCCTCTGGCGGGAATGCGCTCCCTGGCTGAGATTCACACGGTCTTAGACCAGATGACGGCGCATCGCCACGATTTTGCCCATCAGATTGACGGCGTAGTGCTGAAAGTTGACAGCTTTGCGCAACGTGATGCCCTGGGGTCTACGGCGCGGGCGCCACGTTGGGCGTGTGCTTACAAGTTCCCTCCCGAAGAGGTCCACACCCGTTTGCTGGGTATAGAGGTGCAGGTGGGACGCACCGGACGAGTCACGCCCTTCGGGGTGATGGAGCGGGTCTTGGTTGATGGCTCCTACGTTTCGCGCGCCACGCTGCACAACGCCAAAGAAGTCGCCCGCAAAGATGTGCGTCCCGGCGACACTGTAGTGTTGCGCAAAGCAGGGGACATTATTCCCGAAATTTTAGGGCCGGTAATGTCCCTTCGACCAGCGAGCCTGCCCCAATGGGTGATGCCCGATACCTGTCCCTCCTGCGGGACCAGGCTCGGAGCGCAAAAGGAAGGTGACATTGACTTACGCTGCCCCAATCAGTCGGGGTGTCCGGCACAGATCACCGAGAGACTCATTCACGTGGGCTCGCGCAACGCTCTGGATATCGAAGGCTTGGGCGAGGAAGGCGCCCTAGCGCTGACCCAGCCGGAGTTCGGGCGCGCCGATGTGGCTGCTGCCCTCGCGGCGGGAGGACGCTGTGAGCTGGAGGACGGAACCGTTGTGGCTGTTCCGGCTGAGCAAGTGCGTAGCCTGGAAGCCATCGAGGACCTTTTACCCCCCGTTCAGTCCCCGGTCCTGACTTCAGAAGCGGGTTTGTTCGCTTTGCAACCGGAGGATTTGCGCGACGTGATGGTGTGGCGCGAGATGCCAGGCACGTCCGGTCGGGATTGGCAACAGGTCAGGTTCTTTTGGGCGAAACCGAAACCGTTGCCGAAAGCTGCTCAGGAAGCAACCGGGCAACGCTTCGGACCTCCCGTGGCCGGGAAAGTCGTCCAGACGTTTTTTGAACAGTTACGGGCCGCGAAGTCAAAAGAACTGTGGCGGGTTTTGGTGGCCCTGTCCATTCGGCATCTGGGGCCGGTCGCGGCACGGACTTTAGCTCGACAGTTCGCCACGATGTCAGCTATACGAGCCGCTAGCGTGGAACAGCTCGGTAAAGTCGAGGGAATAGGCGAGGTCATTGCCGCCTCTATTCACGACTGGTTCACAGTCCCGTGGCATCAAGAAATCGTGGACGCTTGGGAAGCTGCGGGAGTCGGGGCGGCAGGCCAAAGCGAAGCGGCGAGCGGAACCACTCTGGCTCTAGCGCCGACCCTGGCCGGCCTGACCGTGGTCATCACCGGAAACGTCCCCGGCTACACTCGTGAATCCGCCCAGTTAGCGGTAGAGGCCCGCGGGGGGAAAGCGACCAGTTCGGTATCGAAAAAAACTGACCTAGTCGTGGCCGGCACCGGCGCTGGGTCCAAACTGGCGAAAGCCCAGTCACTGGGCATTCGTGTTATTGAATCTGCCGACTTCGATAGCCTGCTGGAAAAGGGTATCTCCAGAACCTAATAGAATCCGCCGCTTGGCGACGTTTCGGGCTGTACCACTGGCAGTCAATTCCTGGGCGTGACGCCGGAGGCAGCCTCGGGGGGCAGTTTCGCGTCCGAAATTTCCAAACTTAGATTTACAAAACCGAGCCCAGGGGGCGCAGCAAACGCTCAATAACCCGATTGACTACGGGTCGTTCTTCCCACTGATCCAGAGTTAGCTGCCGAGCGTTGGTGAGGTCATTGAGGAACACTTGTTCCATCTGGTCGGCCAGGTCGGTGGAAAAAATCTCCATATTAATTTCATAGTTGCCGGTCATGGACAGGCGGTCGATGTTTGCGGTTCCAATCGTGGTCCAGCATCCGTCGGCGGTGGCGGTCTTGGCGTGGACCATTGCCTCCTGGTAAAGCCAGATTTCCACCCCGGCTTCCAACATCGGGGAATAATATGAGCGCGCCACCCAGTCAGCCGCAATATGGTTGGAAGTTTCTGGCATCAGCACTTTAATATCCACTCCGCGCCACGCCGCAGCGATAAGTTCGTCCAAAATATCCCGATCCGGGATGAAGTAAGCCTGAGTAATCCAAAACCGTTTTCTAGCCTTGTTCAGCGCTTTGATGTACAGGCCGCGAACGGGGAACAACAGCCGGTTCGGCTCATTGCGAGCCACCTCGATTTCAGGAATCCACTGGCGGGGCTTAAATTGGGGCAGCTTGGGCAGATGCCGAGTTTTGTGGGCATTCCAAAAATCGGTGAAAGCGTCGGTGAGTTCCCACACCGAAGGGCCGGTCATACGCAGGTGGGTATCGCGCCATTGGGTCGCATAGAGCGAACCGATGTTGTACCCGCCGATAAAGCCGGCTTTGTTGTCGACGGTGAGGATTTTGCGGTGGTCGCGTCCGGTGGAACGCAGCGAGAGAAAGAACGAACGAAACAGCCCGAAACGCAGAACGTGCAGGTTGCGTAAGTGCGGGAAGCGGGTCATAGCAGAGGGAACATTGATGTTGCCGAAGGCATCCCAAATAATAAAGACCTCGACCCCGCGCTTGGCGGCATCGATCAAAGCCTCTTTGAACAGGTGCCCGATTTCGTCATTTTTCCATATAAAAGTCTCAAAGAAAACGTGAGATTGTGCCGAACGGATGGCTTGCAGCATCGCGGTGTACACCTCAATCCCGGAGGTGTAGACCTGCATTTTGTCATCCGCAAAGGTGATTTCGGGCAGTTGGGTTATCGGGAAAGGCTTGACGGTGGACTGGCGCCAGGTTCTCAGGGTGTCAATTGCGACCGTAATCGCCCCGGCGATGAGCTCAAACAGCAGGAACCCACCGAAAATTCGCGCCAACACCTTGGGTAGCTGCTGCGGAGTCTTCACCGCCAGTTCCGAAAGCCGGGTAAAGAAACGGGCAATCCGGCGGAAGGCCTCGCCGCGCGGCTTCGCACCACCACGACCGTGTATTCCGTGTTGCAGTTCTCCCGCTCGTTTGCCCATATTTGTATTCCTTTCCCACTAACAGTGTAGTGGACGCAATCCCAGTGCCACCAGCGTGTCAGGGCACAAGCCCGAAAAGGCTTTCCTGGTTGCCAGCGGCTTTATCGTTGTCCTCCGCTAGTTTTACCATCTGGGCAGGGCGTGGCGAAGCGGCGGCAGCGCAGACAGCAAGGGTTAACCGCCACGCTCTATTTTCGTTAGACTCTAAGGTATGTCGACTATTGATGCTGATGAAGTGAGGCGCGTCGCTGGCTTGGCCCGAATTGCGCTGACCGAGGAAGAAATCCAAAAATTCGCTGCTGAACTGGACGTGATTACCCAGGCGGTGGCGAAAGTCAACGAGGTAGCGAAACCGGACATTCCGGCGACTTCGCATCCGATTCCGCTCACGAATGTGTGGCGAGAGGACGAGGTGGGTCAATGCCTCGACCACGATGAAGTGCTCCAGGCCGCTCCGCAGCCAGACCGCGGGATGTTCGGCGTACCCAAGATTATCGGGGAGGAGTAGAGATGAGTAACACAGAACTTTACCTGTTGTCTGCCCACGATTTGGCCGCGAAGCTGGCGGCCAAAGAGGTCACCAGTGAGGAACTGGTGCGAGTGTTTGCCGACCGGATTGAACACCTCGATAAGGACATCCACGCTTTCCTGTTTGTTGACGTGGAAGGGGCACTGCAAACCGCTAAACAGGTTGACGCGGACCGCGCTGCCGGCGTGAAACTGCATCCTTTTGCGGGCGTGCCAATCGCTATCAAGGACAATATGGTGCAGCGGGGTAAACCCACCACCTGCGCTTCAAAAATCCTGGAAGGCTGGCTGCCGCCCTATGATGCCACCATCGTGTTAAAGCTCCAGGAGGCAGGACTGCCCATCCTGGGCAAAACCAACATGGACGAGTTCGCCATGGGATCGTCTACCGAGCACTCGGCTTTCGGCCCGACCCGCAACCCGTGGGATTTGGAGCGGATTCCGGGCGGATCAGGCGGCGGTTCGGCCGCGGCGGTGGGAGCCTTCATGGTGCCGTGGGCGCTGGGTTCGGACACGGGCGGTTCCATTCGTCAACCCGGGGCTGTCACCGGTACCGTCGGCGCGAAACCGACCTACGGTGCGGTGTCCCGCTACGGTTTGATTGCGATGGGGTCCTCCCTGGACCAGATTGGCCCGGTCACTCGTGACGTTCGCGATGCGGCGGCGCTACAGATGATTATCGGGGGGCACGATCCGCTGGATTCCACCTCTTTGGACGAGCCGGTACCGGACATTACCGGGGCGCTGGCCGACATTGGCACAGATGCGACCGGTTTGCGCGTCGGGGTCGTCAAACAGCTGCAAGGCGAAGGCTACCAGGCCGGGGTGTTGCAGCGTTTCCAGCAGGCTGTGGAGCGTCTGCAAAAGGCGGGGGCGAACGTTATCGAAGTGGATTGCCCTTCCTTTGAGTACGCTTTGGCGGCCTATTACCTGATTATGCCGGCAGAAGTGTCGTCTAACCTGGCTCGTTTCGATGGGGTGCGTTACGGTCTGCGGGTGTTGCCACAGGACGGCGAGGTTACCACGGAACGCATGATGGCGGCGACTCGTGAGGCGGGCTTCGGAGATGAAGTAAAGCGCCGCATAATTTTGGGTACTCACGTGTTATCTGCGGGTTACTATGACGCTTACTACGGTTCGGCGCAAAAGGTACGCACCCTGCTACAGCGTGACCTGGCGGCAGCTTTTGAACAGTGTGATGTGCTGCTCACACCTACCGCCCCGACCACCGCTTTCAAGTTTGGCGACAAACTCGACGATCCGATGAGTATGTACCTCAACGATGTGGCGACCATTCCCGCCAACTTGGCTGGGATACCCGGTATTTCGATTCCTGCCGGGGTGGCCCCGGAAGACGGCCTGCCCGTGGGGGTGCAGGTGCTGGCTCCCGCCCGCGGGGACGTCACCATGTATGAGGTGGCAGCCCGGATGGAAGCCCAACTGGCAAAGTCGAGTGAGCCGATGCCGCCCTGCCCGGCCGCGGCATGGAAGGAGGGCGCAAAATGAGCGACAAATTGATGAGTTACGAAAAGGCTACCGAACGTTTCGATCCCGTTTTGGGGTTGGAGGTTCACGTTGAGCTGGGCACGAAAACCAAGATGTTCGACGCGGCTCCCAATACTTTCGGGGGCGAACCGAACACGAACATCACCCCGGTTTCCCTGGGATTGCCTGGATGTCTGCCCGTGGTCAATAAGCGGGCCGTGGAGTACGCGATTCGTATCGGTTTGGCGCTGAACTGCCAAATCGCCGAGTACTGCCGGTTCGCGCGGAAAAACTATTTCTATCCCGACCTGACTAAGGCATTCCAGACCTCCCAATATGATGAGCCAATCTGTTACGACGGCTGGCTCGATGTCGAGTTGGAGGACGGTAGCGTGTACCGGGTGGAAATCGAGCGTGCCCACATGGAGGAAGACGCCGGCAAGAACACCCATATCGGCGGGGAGGATGGCCGTATCCAAGGTGCGGATCACTCCCTGGTGGATTACAACCGCGCCGGAGTGCCGCTGGTAGAAATTGTTACCAGACCCATCACCGGGACCGGGAACCGCGCCCCTGAGGTTGCCGCCGCTTATGTGCGTACCTTGCGGGATATTTTCCGGGCTATCGGGGTTAGTGAAGCCCGGATGGAACGCGGCAATGTGCGCGCAGACGTGAACGTGTCTTTGCGCAATAAACCGGAGGACCCGATGGGGACTCGCACGGAAACCAAGAACGTGAACTCCTTTCGAGGCATCGAGAAAACCGTGCGCTACGAGATGCGTCGCCAGGCGGCAATCCTTGCCGAGGGCGGCAAAATCGTCCAGGAAACCCGCCACTACCACGCGGCGGACGGGACGACCTCTTCGGGCCGCGAGAAATCCGATGCCGAGGATTACCGTTACTTCCCCGAACCGGATTTGGTGCCATTGGCGCCGAGCCGGGAATGGGTGGAAGAAATCCGTCAGACCCTGCCCGAACTTCCTGCCGTGAGGCGCAAGCGGCTGCAGGGAGTGTGGGGATTCACCGACATCGAAATGCGCGACATTGTCAACGCCGGCGCGGTGGACCTCATTGAAGAAACGGTTTCAGCCGGAACCGACGCTGGCGGGGCCCGCAAGTGGTGGATGGGCGAAATCGCGCGTTTGGCAAAGGGCGAGGAAAAAGACCTGGAGGAAATGGCGATTACTCCCGCCCAAGTGGCCGAACTGCAAAGCCTGGTTGAGGACGGCAAGATTAACGACAAGTTGGCCAAACAGGTTATCGCTGGCGTGCTGGCAGGCGAGGGAGATCCCGGTGAAGTCGTGAAGGCGCGCGGCTTGGAAGTCGTTTCCGACACGGGCGCTTTGGAAACTGCTGTGAAACAGGCGATTGCTGATAACCCGGATGTCGTCGAAAAGATTAAAGGCGGCAAGATGGCGGCTATCGGTGCGCTGATGGGCCCGGTTATGAAAGCCACCCGCGGTCAAGCCGATGCCGGAACGGTAAAGTCACTGATTATGGCGGAACTTGGGCTGTAAGCTGGTCTGATTTCCCGTTAAATGTTTTGTTCCCGAACCAAATGGTCCGGGAACAAAACATTTTTAGAGCTTTGGCCTATTTGACGTATTCCTCGCCGGTGCCGTAATGCTCAATCACGTAGTCGAGGTCCTTATCCCCGCGACCTGACAGGTTCACCAGGATGGATCCCGTCTTGCCTTTGCGGGCTTCCTTGATGGCATAAGCCAGGGCGTGAGAGCTTTCGATGGCGGGAATGATGCCTTCCAAGCGCGAGAGCATAAACAGGGCCTCGATGGCTTCCTCGTCGCTGATGGTCGCGTAGTTGACGCGTTCCATGTCGTGTAGCAGGGAGTGTTCGGGGCCAACTGAGGGGTAGTCCAGGCCGGAGGCGTTGGAATAGACCGGTGCGGGATCGCCCTTTTCGTCCGCGAGCATAATCGAGTTGAATCCGTGCATCACACCTTCGCCGCCGTAGGTAATGGAAGCCGCGTGATCGCCCAAAGCCGTGCCTCGGCCTTGTGGTTCCACGCCGTAAATCTCTACCGGATCGGCCAGGAAGGGGACAAACATGCCGATGGCGTTGGAACCGCCACCCACGCAGGCCATCACTTTATCCGGCAGATGTCCGGTCTGTTCCAGGAACTGAGCCCTGGCCTCGGCTCCAACCACCTCTTGAAAATCGCGCACCATAACTGGGAAAGGATGCGGCCCGGCGGCGGTACCGATACAGTAAATCGCGTCGTGGTATTCCTCGGAATAAGCCATGAAAGCGGCGTCCACGGCTTCTTTCAGGGTCTTGAGACCCGCACTAACTGGAATCACGCGCGCGCCCAGCACCTTCATGCGCGCCACGTTCGGAGCCTGCTTGGCGATGTCGACCTCGCCCATATAGATGTCGCATTCCAGCCCGAAGTAAGCGGCGGCGGTGGCCAGAGCGGTACCGTGCTGTCCAGCACCCGTCTCGGCAATCAGCTTCTTTTTGCCCATGTATTTAGCGAGCAGCCCTTCACCCATGCAGTGATTTAGCTTGTGTGCCCCGGTATGGTTCAAGTCCTCGCGCTTTAGGTAAATCTGGGTGCGGCCCAGTTTCTGGCTCAGGCGCTGGCAGTGATACACCGGGGTCGGGCGGCCTTGGAAATCCTTACGGATGCGGCGCAACTCCGCAATGAACTGGGCGGATTGGGCGATAGTGTTATAGGCTTCCGCGTACTCGTCAAAGGCTTTGACCAGCTCCGGGTCCTGCAGGTAGTTGCCGCCGTATTTGCCGAAGTACCCCTTTTCGTCAGGGTATTCCTTTAAGTAGTTGTCAAAATCGCGGTATTTATTCATCTTTTCCTCCAAAGTTTTCGCAATTTCTTACTGAAACCGGTTGGTCCGAGTCGGACCGGTCACAAGATAAAGGTACGCACTTTTTCGCCCGAAGTACAGTCATGTCCAGTATTCGAGCAGATTTGTTTCATATAATGAATCAACACCTGTCGGCGCTGGGTGTGGAGGTTTTGACCTTCGGATCGGGGAAGGGCAGTTAAATCCGTCTTTAGGTTACATCTATTTTGCATAATCAGCTTGAATTAGAATTGCCAATGTTATTTAAAAATCTCTATATATGTTTTATAATATAAATAATTAGTATGTTTCTTTATTATTGCAAGGTTCTGAACTGCGGAAACGTCGGTTGTTAGGGGTACGGTTTACAAACGCGAAAAAATAGTTGACAGTTGTAATTAAGAATTATTCATTTCTGTTACTTATCCCGAAAGGAAAGAAGCCATGAGTACTCAACCAGTAGTTAGTGATTGCGCAGTATCCGATTGCTCTTATAACCACGACGGCTGCCAAGCCACCGCGATGACCATGGGCACCAAGGGCTGCTCCACCTTTATTGCCTTGCCTCAGGTCGGAGGCCTCGGAAAGCAAGCCGTGGTCGGGGCTTGCCAGAAATCCGACTGCAGCTTCAATGAGCACCTGGAGTGCCAGACGACTGCCGTCAAAGTTGGTGGAAAGACAGGCGAGTGCCTCACCTATAACCGCGCTGCTTAGCTTTTCCCCTATAAATACATAAATCTGTGTGTGCGAACAGACGCTGGTTCGCACACACAGCTGTTTTAGACCTTAACTATTTTGAATATTCTGTATCCCCGTGAGCTAGGTGGGGCTACATTAGAATTTCAGTCATGTGTGAAATTCTTGATTTGCGTTCTTTGGCAGCGCGCGAACTCCCGGCGTTGTGTGAATTCGGCATGAAATCTAAGGTTCCCGCCGGATTTGGTTATCTTGGCCCGAATGGTGACGTCATGCCCGAGCTCGGGGCACAACTGTGGATTAATTGCCGAATGACGCATATGTTTTCGCTGTTCACCCTGGCGGGGATACATCCCGAGCAATCCCGCGAACTGGCTACTCACGGGATTCATGCCTTGCGGGAATACTTTGCGGACCGGGAATATGGTGGTTGGTTTTCTTGGATTGACACCGAACTCGATGCGTTCGGGCAGTCTCGACCCAACCTCGTGAAAGGACTCCGTAAGGAGGCCTATGCGCATGCGTTCGTGATTGTCGCGGCCAGTTCCGCCACTGTCGCGGAAATTCCGGGGGCGCGCGAACTGTTGGACGAAGCCAGGCGTATCCAGGATGCTTACTGGTGGGACGAATCAGCGGGGAGAGCCCGAGAATCTTACGCTAGGGACTGGACAGAGCTGGAAGACTACCGAGGTGCGAACGCGAACATGCACACTTTGGAGTCGTGCCTGGCAGCTTTCGATGCGACTGCAGACACCGAATACCTGCGTCGGGGTGCGTCCATTGCCACGAAAATTATTAATGAGTCAGCGAGGGAATACGACTGGAGAATCCCCGAACATTACACCAGTAACTGGCGTATAGACCCTGATTACAACCGCGATAAGCCGAATGATCCTTTCCGTCCGTGGGGAGCCACGCCGGGTCACGGTTTTGAGTGGGCGCGTCTGAGTTTGCAGCTCCAGGCCGCAGCCGAGGCTGCTGGGTTAGATCTGAATTTGGATTGGGTTCCCAAGGCCGCAGCGGGACTTTACCGTAGCGCGCTGGCTTCGTGGGGTAGCGATGGTGCTGATGGGATTCCCTACACGACGGATTTCGAGGGTCGCCCGGTTTCCTCCCAGCGGATGCACTGGGTCATTTGTGAAGCGCTTGGCGCCAGCCTGGTGGCAGCACAGTACTTTACCGGGCGGGCGGGTCAAGAGAGCGCGGACTTGGCAGCGACCGCGGCCCAGTGGGTGCAACGTTTCAGCGAATACGCCCAGCGCTGGCTGATTGAATCTCCCGGCCGGTGGCGCCACGAGCTTGATGCACATAACCAGCCCGCGGCGCTGACGTGGCCCGGCAAACCAGACATTTATCACGCGGGCCAGGCTATGTTCCTGTCTGGCCTGCCGATACAACCGGGTTTCGCCGCGGCCCTGCACGGTTAGCCACCTCAGAAGCGCTTGGGGTGTGTTTTCAGTATTTTGCGGGTTCTAGGTAAAAAATAACCCATAAAAGGGTTGAAATTAACGACGTTTGGCCGTTTTTCTGGAATGGGTCGCGTTGTAAGTTTATGGAGTCGCGAAGTTAGGGGACTCGGTTGCGAAAAGTTGTTCTCGTTTTTCAGGTTTTGGATCTGACAGTAGCTGCCGCGCTTTTAGTGCCGCTGCCAGCAGTATCTCAGTTGGGTGGCAACGATTTTGAATGGGGCACTGATGCGTTCGACGCAAAATACGTTTCATTTCCTGATTTCTGTAAATTTTTTCCATGGATGTGTGTGACAATAAATCGTGCTTAGAGAACTCTTCAAGCCCAGAACAAGCAAGATTCAGGCTTTGATTTTTACCCTGACCGCTGCAGGCTTGTTGACCTTGAACCTAGTAAGGTTGACAAATAGCGATTTCAGAAATGTACCCCAGATCGTTCTTTTTGACCTTTTCTTTGCTCTTTCCCTAACCTGTGTGGGAATTTTCCCTGAGATTGGAACCGCATCATACCTGGTGTTCTACCTGCTTTCTGTCGGAATTGATTTGCTGTCGCCAGGTTCTATTTTTCTCGTACTGGGTTTGATACCAATTTGCGTGTTCTGGATATACAAAAAACACATTTTTATTTCAGGTACGATTTTTGTCTCCGTTCATGCTCTCACAGTACTTTTCAATTCTGGACATCGAGAGGGATTTATCGAATTTATCGTTTTTGAGTTCTTCATAATCGCTATTTTAGGATTCCTCGCCAGAGCTTTTTCGAAACAGCTTGATGAACTGGATAATAGGGTGTCAAGTGCTAGGAGCGAATCAAAGGCAAAAGAGGACAAGATACGCCGCGAGTTGGCAGGGGAGCTCCATGACAACACCGCCAAGGATTTAACTCAGATTTCTTTGTTGGCTCAGCAGTACGCACAAAGCTCGGCAACGGAGGCTGACCGGATGCACTGGAAGCAAGTTGAAACTATAGCTAGAGGAGCATCCTTGCGGCTGCGTCCCCTGATTCATCATCTCAAGCCCACCGGAGCCGTTTTGCCTGTAAAAGAAATGATTGCTCAGAATCGGCAGATGCTTTTACAAGAGGGTATTGAGTTGGAAATTGAACTTGATTCCGACCGGCTGAGCGGTTTACCGGAGTCGCAACGTAAACTATTCAACTTGTTTGTGCAGGAAGGTTCTCTCAATGTTTTGAAGTACGCTCCGAGACGGAGCGTGGTGACCCTAGACGTCGAAGTACTTACAAACGGAACCATTCTCGTCATCATGAAGAACCGGATAGATACGAAAGCATCAAAACGTGGGCATCTCTCTTCGGGGTACGGGTTGGAAAATCTGCAACGAAGTATTTCAGAGGTGGGCGGCAGCCTAGGCTTTGACCGGATCTCCGGTCACTGGATTCTGAGAGCGGAAATTCCAGGGCAAGGAGCACGAGGGCATACGGCAAAAAATAACGATGAGAGAACTTCACAGAAGGGAGTTCTTTATGGTTGAACAGGAAAAGCTGCGGGTTCTTCTCGCTGACGATGACCCGCTGATTCGCTCGGCTCTCGCTTCGGTCATGGCAAATGAGCCATCCATTGAGAACGTTATCGCTGTTGAAAATGGTGAACAAGCTTTGGTAGCTCTCAGCGCGGATCATTTTGATATTGCCTTATTGGATGTCGAGATGCCGGGGATGGGTGGGCTGACTGCTGCCAAAGAGATAGCCAAGCGTTTCCCGGAGGTGAAGACCGTCATGCTGACTTCTTTCCCGTATCCGGACTTCCTGGAGCGAGCATTGGTGGCGGGGGCCAGGGGATTTCTCACAAAAGATATCGAAGTTGATGTCATTGTGCAGATGCTCCATCGGGTCATGAACGGTGAGCAGCCAGTTAGCCCGGAACCACAAAAGTTTATCGTGGAAGATTACCGGAAAACCGCAAAATCCCGGGAGCGTTTCGCGCAGTTCGTGTCAGCAATTGAGGCTTTGGAAGCCCGCTATCAGCCACTTTTGTCGCCACTGGCACAGGGATTTTCCAACAAGAGAATTGCCGAAGCCGTGTATCTTAGCGAGAAGACCGTTAGGCACTATGTGTCGGAAATTTTAGAGCGAACAGGTTGTGACTCCCGGACTGAATTCGTCTTCAAGGCTTTGGAAACCCGCTGTGTGCAGCTTTCTTATGAAGATTGAGCATCTGCTGGGTGAAAATTCAACTAAAGATGACTCGTTATTGGGTCAGAATTTCCTCTTGCCGGTGGTAAGAACCCCTCATACCCTGAGATTGAACGGTAAGAGCTGTTCTTGAACGAAAGGAAAATCATGAAAAGCAAAGTTACTGGTCTTGGTTTCATCATGGCAGCCGCCATGGCATTATTGTCTTCGATTGTCGTCCCTGCGGCGCAAGCTCACCCACCGATGTACGCCAACTGTGCGACTGGCTATGCCTGTATTTGGCAGGATACTTCATATACCGGGAAAAATTATTGGAAACAGTCTGCGAATGCACAACCTACGCCTGCTGCTATGAACAACCAGGCATCCTCAGCGGCAGCTAACGGGGGACATTGTGGGATGACAAGATTCTATGATGCCGAGAGTGGCAGTAACTACGGCGCCTATTTTGATTTGTTTAGCCGTTCCGTTTATCCAGACCATTATTTTGAAGACCCCGATCTCTCGAACGGAGCAGGTGTAAACGGTAATAGCTCCCAAAATTGGGATAACCGTATCAGCTATATCAGGTTCTACAATTGTGTCCATTAACATGGCGAAACAACGACTGTTGCGGTGTCTGCTTGCCGTTGTGCTGCTTTCCGTGTCTGTTGCGGCGTGTTCGCCAGAGGTGGATGTGGAAAGGTCGAACGCCTCCGGCGTAAACCTGAAGTCTGAGGTGAACCCAACGGCAGGAACGGTGGTCTTTCCCGGCGATCGTTTTGCTCTTTCCGAAGTGGAGCGGATGCATTTGGTTGATGCTGATCTGGTTGCATATGCCGTGTGTGCGCGTGAACACGGCGTACCGTTTTATGCCCAATTCATTGGAAATGGGAAAGCTCCCGAGTATAGCATGAGTGGTGGTTTCGGTGGACCTTGGACGGTGGAAATGGCAAATAAATATGCTTATTTAGGTCCGATGACTGAGGCCGACATGATTGGGAACGGTATAATTTCACCAACGGAAAAAAACGAATATGTAAATCCGAATGAAAGTATTACACCTGAAGACCGAGAAATTATGTCAAAGGGTTGCCGTAAGTATAAAACAGCGGAAAAATTTAGGCGTTATTCAGAGCAACAGGGCAGGCCCCCAGCTGTAGATTCTTTGATGGTATCGAATCTTTGGACAAAAATAAAAAAAGATTCAGATTATAATCCGCTCATTTCAGATTTAAAGAAATGCTATGCAGATTCCGGAATATCGGTTAAACCCAGCTCTGATGCGATATTGGGATTCACAGTTGTCGGAGCCGACTATAGCACGATTAATGCTCAGCAAATTGAGTTGGCTGTTAGAGATGCCAAGTGTCAGGTCAAAATTGATTTCATGCAAAAAATGGCAGATATTATAGCTAAAGTACAGGCACCCATAATTGTCGAAAACCTTGAGGATTTAACAGCTTGGCGAAAGCAGCTTGATGAGGTACTGAAAGAAGCAGATGAGTACATTGACGCTCATCAGGATGTCATTTGGAAACAGGCTACTTCCTGACCCACGCACGTACTCTCATAGTTCCCGGCGGTACGATTTGGGCAACGGGCGCATTGCGGCAATGGTGTTCGTCTTCGCAGCACTAACCACAGGTTAGCTTAGTTTAAATTCGGGGTTGGCCCTTAAGGTTGCAAGGCAAAATCAGGGTTCAATCAGGGTCATCCCTAATTGCGTGTTTGATTTCATAGGTTTAGTTTAGTTACAAAGCACCTTTGGAGTTTGGAGGTACAGACTGTTGTATCTTGCACTCTACAGAAAAAAATTAGCTTGCCATGAAATTTATTTGTATCAAATTTGCACTGACCTATGGTAAGACCGCTATTGTATTGGATCTTGTTTATGATTGTATTTGAGAGTTATACCTTTGTTTGGAAGAGACTCATTGCCAGCCTGACGCTGGTCTTCACCATGTATTTAGTGCTCGGCTGTGCCTCACCTATAAATACGAAAGACCAGAAACAAAACATAAAAGATAGTACCAGTGGTCTCATTTTAACAGCAGAGATAATTCCTGAAAAATCGACAGTAATTTTTCCAAGTGAACGGTTTTCTGTGCAGGGAAATGAAGGTTCAATTTTGATGACTGCTGAACTTATTGAGTATTCTAAATGTATGCAATCAAATGGAATTTCTTGGGTTGCTCAAGATTTGACCAAGTCCTATGAACCAGAGTCCCAGATGTTTTATGAATTTGGTCCATGGACTGAAGATATGGCAAATCGCTTTGGCTCAGTACAACCAATGAGCCAAGATACACTTTTTGCAAACGGATTCATTACATCCAAACCAGATGGTTACGATTCGAGACATAAGGAGAATCCTAACACCCTCATACCAACCACATCATCATTCATTAGGATATCAAACGGTTGTAATAAAAAGGTGGAATCTATGAAAACTTCCTACACTTACTTACTAAAAACTAAACCTAAAGTTTTTGATAACCTATCAATCTCCAACTTTTCTACAATTTTTGCAAAAAACTCTAAATTTATCGCCATCAAAACCGACTTGAAGAATTGCTACCAACGCGAAGGCTTGTCCTTCGAAGATTCCGATAGTTCGTTAGGTTTTCATATTAAGGGTGCCAGCTCCTCCGTTATAAATGTGACTCAAATTCAATTAGCTCTGCAAGACGTCAAATGTAAAACACAGACTCACACAATTGAACGGATAGCTGACTTGTGGGCAAATTACGAGGCTCCTTATATTGAGAAAAATTCCGCTGATTTACAAGCATATCGAGCTTTTATAGACAAAGCTTTATCTCAAGCAAAAGGGGTGATAGCAGAAAATTCCGACGTGCTTTGGAAATAATACCCCATGTCTAAAAGTTTTCTAAGTTATCCACTAATAGATACGTATTTATAACAATAGTATTTATACTTTTTATGGTGACACTTTTTAGTCTATGTTATTTTATTCACAGTTTATTCCTATAACCTGCAAGAGATGGAAGAGCAGTCGAATATAAGCCAATAACTTTTCGAATACTTACAGTTAAAAAATAAAGTTACATAGGGAGTAATTAAATGATTCAAGATAATTCTGAAACAACGCACAATTTGACCGATTCTAAGCTAGCAGCTTTAGGCCGTTTGCGCGCAAAATTTCAGGACAATAGTCTTGCCTGGATTTTGTCGGCTGTTATTATCTTGTTGACACTGCTGTTGGTGACCAGTTTGGTGGCCTTATTCGTGCGTTCACCGAACGAAGCTGCCATTGAAAACTCACGCATTACCCCCGTTGTGACCGCGAAAGTCGAAAAGAAAACTTTTGACCTGACTCCGGTAGAAATCGAAGGTACAGCCTCAACCGGTGCCAGTGAAAATGTAGCGGGGACCGGTACGGTGACCGCCTTGAACGTTGCTGGTGGCGACACGGTCAATTCTGGTCAGGTCGTTGGCCGTGTGGACGGCAACCCAGTCATTGTCCTGAATATGCCGTTTAAATTGTACCGTGATATCAATACAGGCGACGCTGGTGACGATGTACGTGAAGTGCAACGTGCCTTGCAAGCCATCGGACTTTACCACGGGCGCGTGGATGGATCCTACGGCTGGACTACTTCTCAAGCCGTTAACTTGCTCTACTCCCGCAACGCTATCCGCCCGCCCCAGGCAGCAGTACCTGTTGCACCAGCCGAGTCTGGAGAGACTACTGACGCGCCGGCTCCCGCACAGCCTGCACCACCGGCCTTGACCCCGGTACTGAAAGCCGAAATCATGGCTATGGGAGCCCCCCAGGCAACAGTGACCGCCGTGGCGCCTATCGGGACGGTACTTTCTGACACACAGCCATTGGCAACGTTGAAACTGGGCAACCCCAGCGTCACCTTACGAGTCAACATCAGCGAATCCTCCAGTTTTCCCGTTGGTCAAGAGGTAGAAATCACTGACCCGGCTCAGGGCAAAGTCGTCGCCCGGGGAAGCGTCTCAACAGTCGGTGAGTTTAGCACCAACCCCACAGCAGGCTCTTCCGATGTGAAACCCGGATACGACGTTAGTGTGAATGTCACGCGCAACAATGGTCTGACCGACGGTGCAAAAGTCATGGTTTCTCCGGCAGGGGCGCAAGGGAACAAGACCGCCATCGCCATTCCCGCCACCGCGCTGCGGGAAATCGGCGGAAAAACTTTCGTGGCTGTGGCCGGAACCAAAATCAAAGGCAACCGCCAGGACGGAAAACATGTCGAAGTCCATGTGGACCAAGTCGTCGACGGTTGGGCGCTACTGGCAGAAAAACCTGCTCCGGCTCTAAAACCGGGACAAACCGTTATCGTGGCGGTGCCCCGATGAAACTGTTGGAAATTAGGGACTTGACGAAAACCTATTCGGTGCGCCCGCCGGTGCCGGTATTAAAAGGTGTAAATCTGGATGTTGAGGAAGGGCAAAAAGTCTTGGTTGCGGGTCGTTCCGGAGCGGGGAAATCGACTCTGTTGAACATCATCGGACTGTTGGATGAACCCACCAGCGGTGAATATGTGCTGCAAGGTGAACACGTCGAGTCTCTGTCAGAAGCCAAGAGGGACAAAATTCGCGGGGACACGCTCGGTTTCGTGTTTCAGGACTTTCACGTTTTGGGACACCGCAGTGTGCGGCAAAACCTGGAACTGAAACTGTCCATCAGTCACGTGCCGGTATCCGACCGCGAGGAACGCATTAACGCCGTGCTGGATGGGGTCGGCCTAAAGCGGCGTGAACACTCTTTGGCGCGGCTTTTGTCCGGCGGGGAAAAACAGCGCCTCTCCCTGGCTCGTGCCATCATCTGTAACCCGAAAATCATTCTCGCTGACGAGCCTACCGGCAACCTCGATTCGGGCAATGCTCGGGTCGTGTTGGGTCTATTGAACCGTGAGGCAGCTAGGGGAGTCACGGTTATCGTTATTTCTCATGACCTGCGATTGCTGAGATGGGCCGACCGTTCACTGGAGCTCAGAGAGGGGGTGCTGCATGAGAAGTGAAACGCGCCACGACATTGCCCTCGATTTTCTCGCTGATGTTGCCATTGAGCTGAAAACCCAAGCCATGAGAACTATTCTGTTGACCTCCGCAGTCGCGCTGAGCATCGGGGCACTTCTCGCTTCGATGGGGATAACGAATAATGCAGCACACGCCATTGACGCCGATTTGGCAGCATCTACGGGGCGCCAAGTTGTGGTGCGGCTAGCGGAAGACACTGCGCCGGAGGAATCTGGCGCCCCATCCAACACGAGAAAATCAGGCGGGGAAACTATACAGCGGGAGTATCCGTCTGACACGGTGGAGCGCCTGCAGGCTCTTTCCGCGGTACAACACGTGGGAGTGATGCTTCCTGTCAGCCAGGTTCACGGAGTCACCGTCGCGCGGCCTGCTACAAAAACCACCCGCGATAACCAGTCAGTGCGGGCCGTGACCTCGGACTATTTCGCCGCTGGTGCGGCACGAGCGACGGGAGCGGTGAGTCTTATGGATTCCGAGCTCCCGGTGGCGATTTTGGGTGAGGCTGCAGCTAAGACCTTTGAGGTGCCCTTTACAGCTGACCTTACTGGGGTGAGCATGCTGATTGACGGACGCCAGTTCGCCGTGGTTGGTTTCGTGAAAGGGGATGGGATGTGGGCAAACGACGTGTTCATCCCCTATACAGTGGGACTGGGAATAGCAGGTAACGACCGCCAGGCCGAAGTATTGTTGCATTCAAAGGTTGGGGCGGGTTCCCAAGTGGCAAAGGTAGCGCGGTTGGCTTTGCGTCCCGAAGCGCCGCAGACTTTGGCGGCTTCGCAAGTGATTTCGGCGGGGGCCTCGCGGGGTAAAGTCGCGAATGTGCTGGGACAGCAGGCTGCGTGGATTGGCGGGTTCTTGCTGATTTTGACCATGTTGCTGATTACAAATTCGATGGTGGTATCCGTAACTTCACGCACTACTGAGATTGGGATTCGTCGAGCTTTAGGAGCGTCTCGGTCTGCCATAGCGATCACCTTCCTGGTCGAGGGTGCTTTGGTGGGTTTTTTGGGCGGCTTGGCGGGTTCGGTTCTGTCGGCACTAGTCGTGTTGGTGGTGTCCGCATTCAGCGGCTGGTCAGCATTTCTAAGCGCGGTGTGGTTAGCAGGCGGGCCGTTGTTGGGCACAGCGGTGGGTGTGCTGGCCTCAGTTTATCCGGCCGTACGGGCCGCCAGGGTTCAACCCGCAATAGCAGTGCGTTCCAACTAAGACAATGCCGACAGGTAAGGTGTCCCGAAATGTTGACGGACTCAAATACCGGATGTATATTTAGGTTAAGCTAACCTAAGCGTAAAGGGGCGCTGAAATGTTTAGAAAACTATCCGTAACTATTGCGGCTGTATCCCTGCTGTTAGCTCCATCGTTGGCATTTGCAACAGATAAACCACTCCCGACTGCTCAAGAGCAGGAATTTTACCGTGAAGCATATGGTCACAGTTTTTCCCCTCAGGAACATGAGGAGTACCTGTCGATTTTCGGCTCTGTGCCGACTCCAGAAGAAGTTCGTCAATATGTAGCCTCCTCCGAAGCAGAGCAAGCTGAACTGGACAGAGAAAGTGCTTCGTACGCAAGCCTTGATGGCACAACCTTACAAGGTTATTGGTCCAGCGACCTGTTTTCTTATGGTCGTTGGATAGGCCGCGAAGTTTGGGCTCTTTCCCTAATGCCTAGTCAGATTGTGATTCCAGCAGTTTCAGCCAAATATTCAGGTGAAGGATGGGTTCAGATATACAACCGCTTCAATGGAGACCGCCATTGGTCTTTCTATAAAAGTAAAGGTGCAGATAGCAGTATGAGGAAACAGTACCTATGCCATGTACGGTATGGTTCTATCAAAGTCCCGTGGAACATTGAACCATCAAAACCCCCGAGCGCGATTAATGATGTTACCTGTAACTGATTCGATTCTTTCCCGCCAATCTGAGGAGTAATAATGGATTTGCTAGTGGCTTTTACTGCTGCCCTCATAGGGCTAATCGGCGTGTTCGAACTGGTCTACGCCCTCAAGTTCTTTGCTGGTTTTCCGCCAACCTCCTGGCAGCAAGTGGCTTACGGCCTGTTCGCAGTGTTGGCTTTGGCTTCAATCTACCTGCCGGACTATCTGCTGTTGCGTTTCCGTCCTCTGATTGACCCGGATGTACAAGATTTCTATAACCAAACCTTCCTGCCAGTCTTTAGAGGCTGCGCCTGGGTGGTGGCGGTGGCGACCTTGGTCATCCTCATCTGGCGAGAATCCCGAATCAAGCCGACGGCTCCCTCGCAGTTGGTCGCGTCAGTCGGCTGAGTAAACCCAAGCTGGCAACAAGTTCCTTCTCGTATTTTCGTTGAAAACTCAGGGATTTCCGGGTTCGCGACACGCCCGAACGAGCAACAGAGGCTCCAAAATTTGCATCGCGTTCGAGCCTGGTGTATTGTTTTATCTGTTGCGCTCTTTTGGGTTATTCCGAAGGGTTGCAGCGCCCCGATTGTTGAAATCTCGGTGAAAACTGGGGTGGATCGGTGAGTGGGTTTGTTGGTTTTGATCTCGATAGCGTTTTGTTTTTTGTTTACGCGTTT
>ERZ1673752.750-NODE-750-length-52832-cov-12.754211_pt1 | contig 52832 bp, 44 predicted proteins | sample MGYA00580195_ERZ1673752 | MGnify/ENA primary metagenome ERZ1673752 (study PRJEB41218, sample SAMN15661744) | gut metagenome | host: Homo sapiens | place: Canada: London | collected 2015-08-20/2019-03-30 | study: EMG produced TPA metagenomics assembly of...
GACGGAGAGGGGAATGCCTGCAAGGCCCTCTCAGTCACCTGCGGTGACAGTTCTCCCAGAGGGAGAGCCAAGTCGGGTGCCCTTGCCTCTCCCTCTGGGAGAGGTGGCCGAGCGCAGCGAGGTCGGAGAGGGTAAATGACGGACAGATTTGCTCAGAACAGTGTCAGCTGGCTGGTCAGGGGCAGATCGCCGAAGGCGCCGGCGGCCTGCAGCTGGTCGATGAGCGTCTTGGACACCTTCGGGCAGGCGTCGGCAAATTCCTCGACGGAGAGGAACTCCTTGCCTTCGCGGGAGTTCATGATGTCCCATGCCGCCGTCTCGCCGAGGCCGGAGACGGCCACGAACGGCGGGCGGAGCTGGCCGTTTTCAATGAGGAACTTCGTCGCGTGGGAGTGGTAAATGTCGATCGGCGCGAATGTGAAGCCGCGCAGATAAAACTCATAGCAGACCTCGAGCGTCGTGAACAGATCGTCGTCCTTGGCGGTCGAATCCTCGTCGGCCTTGATCTCCTGCAGCTTCTGCTTGACAAGCTCGATGCCGTGGCACATCATGCCTGCGTCAAAGCCGCCCTTCTGGCTGCGGCGATAGAAGTAGGCGGCATAGAACGCCAGCGGCTCATGCACCTTGAACCATGCGATGCGGAAGGCCATCATGACGTAGGCCGTCGCGTGCGCCTTCGGGAAGAGGTATTTGATCTTCTTGCACGAGCCGATGTACCATTCCGGTACGCCTGCGGCCTTCATTTCTTCCTCCGCGCCCTCGGGCAGACCGCGTCCCTTTCGGACGGCCTCCATGATCTTGAACGACCGCTTTTCCGGCATGCCGCACTTGATGAGATAGAGCATGATATCGTCGCGGCAGCCGATGGCGTCGTTGACGGAAGCCGTCTTGGACAAAATGAGGTCTCGCGCATTGCCCAGCCACACGTCCGTGCCGTGGGAGAAGCCGGACAGGCGGATGAGCGTGTCAAACTTTGTCGGCTGCGTCTCCTGCAGCATGCCGCGGGTGAAGCCCGTGCCGAACTCCGGGATGGCGACGGAGCCGACCGGCCCCAGAATGGGGTCGTTTTCATAGCCCAGCACCTTGCTGGAGGTGAAAATGGACATGGTGTCCTGATCGTCGAGCGGGATCTTCTGCGCGTCGACGCCGGTCATATCCTCCAGCATGCGGATCATGGTCGGGTCATCGTGGCCCAGCATATCGAGCTTCAGGAGGTTTTCCTCCATGGAGTGATATTCAAAATGCGTCGTGATCCACTCGGAATCCTTATCGTCCGCCGGGTGCTGCACGGGGCAGAAATCCCAGATCTCGTTCTCCTGCGGGATGACGACAAGGCCGCCCGGGTGCTGGCCGGTCGTGCGTTTGACGTTGACGCAGCCAAGCGCCAGCCGGTTCTCTTCCGCCTTGGGGACGGTCTTGTTGCGCTCGGACAGGTATTTTTTCGCGTAGCCATAGGCCGTCTTCTCCGCGACGGTACCGATGGTGCCCGCGCGGAAGACATGCGTCTTGCCGAACATCTGCACGCAGTAGGCGTGCGCCTTGGCCTGATATTCGCCGGAGAAATTGAGGTCGATATCCGGGACCTTATCGCCGCCGAAGCCGAGGAACGTCTCGAACGGAATATTGAACCCGTCCTTGTCGAGCTTTGCCCCGCATTTCGGGCACACGGCGTCCGGCAGGTCCGCGCCGCAGGCGCAGTCGGCCGGAACGTCGAACGTTGTGAACTTGCATTCCGGGCAGCGGTAGTGCGGCGGGTAGGAGTTGACCTCCGTAATGCCGGACATGAACGCCACGATGGACGAGCCGACGGAGCCACGCGAGCCGACCAGATATCCGTGCTCCAGCGAGTTCTGCACCAGCTTCTGCGCGGACATGTAAATGACGTCGTAGTGGCAGGAGATGATGTCGTGCATCTCCGTGTCGACGCGCTTCTGCACCAGCTCCGGCGGGTTTTCGCCATAGAGCCGGTGGAGCTTGCCGTAGACGAGGGATTTGAGGTCCTCGACCGAGTTTTCGATCTTCGGCGCGAACAGATTGTGCGGCACGGGCCGCAGCGTTTCGCACCAGTCGACGATGCGGTTGGGGTTGTCGATGACGACCTCGTGCGCCTTTTCCGGGCCGAGATACGAAAATTCCTCCATCATCTCATCTGTCGTGCGCAGATACAGGGGCAGAGGACGGTCGGCGTCGGGCATCTGCTTGGTGGCAAGCAGGATATGGCGGAAGATCTCATCCTCCGGGTCAAGGAAGTGCACGTCGCCGGTGGCGACGACGGGCTTGCCCAGTTCCTCGCCGAGCCGGACGATGGTGCGGTTGAAGCCGCGCAGCTCCTCCTCATCCTCGGCCAGACCCTTGTCCAGCATGAAGCGGTTGTTGCAGATGGGCTGGATCTCAAGGAAGTCATAGAAGCTGGCGATGCGCTTGAGCTCTGCCCAGCTCTTGTGGTTCAAAATCGCCTGGAACAGCTCGCCCGCCTCGCAGGCCGAGCCGATGATCAGCCCCTCGCGCCACTGCAGCAGCTCCGATTTCGGCATGATCGGCACGCGGCGGAAATATTTGAGGTTGCCGTAGGAGATGAGCCGGTAGAGGTTGCGCAGGCCGATGGAGTTTTTGGCAAAGACGATGATGTGCCGCGCGCGGCGGTCCATGATCTTGCTGCCGGAGCGGAGCGTCTCCATGCGCGGGTTGATCTTCTGCAGGGAATCGATATCCTGCTCCTGCAGCATCCTGAAAAAGCGCATGAGCAGATATCCGCACGTGATCGCGTCGTCGGACGCGCGGTGATGGTTGAAATCCGGCAGGCTCAGCGCGTCCGCCACGATATTGAGCTTGTATTTGCCCAGCTCCGGCATCAGGTTCTGCGCCAGAATGAGCGTATCGACATACGTCGGCTGGAATGGGATCCCAAGCTTTTCGCACGCGGCGGTCACGAAGCCGATATCAAAATCCGCGTTGTGCGCGCAGAGCGGTCGGCCGCCGACGTAGTCCAGGAATTTGGGGATGGCCTCAGAGATATCCGGCTGCCCGGCGAGCATCTGGTCGGTGATGCCGGTCAGATCGATGATCTTCGGCTGCAGCGGCCGGTGCGGGTCGACGAACATCTGGAAGGTGCTGAGCACTTCATTGCCCTTCATGATGGCCGCGCCGATCTCGATGATCGTGTCGTGGAGGGACGAAAGACCGGTGGTCTCAAGGTCAAAGGCGACATATTCCTCGTCGAACGAGAAATCTCCGTCGCCGTGGACGGCGATGCGGTCGTCGACGTCATTGACGTAATAGCCCTCGCAGCCGTAGAGAATTTTGATATTCTGGTCCGTTCCCGCGACCTTGGCCTTGCTCGCGGCCTTCATCGCGTCCGGGAACGACTGCGCGCCGCCGTGGTCAGTGATGGCGATGGCGCGGTGGCCCCAGCTGGCCGCGCGCTTGACGGCGGCTCCGGTGTCGGTCAGTGCGTCCATGGAGGACATGGTCGTATGCAGATGCAGCTCCACGCGCTTTTCGGGGTAGGTGTCGCGGCGCTTGGGCGCCTCGATCTTCTCCATGGCGTTCGGCTGCAGGACCATTTCGTTGTCATAGCGGTCAAAGCTCATCTTGCCCTGCACGCGCAGCCACATGCCGGGCTGGACGTTGTCGATGATGGGCTTGGCCTTCGCGGCTTCCATGAACTGATTGATGCGGACGGAGCTGGTGAAGTCCGTCATGTCGAAGCAGACAACCCACGCCCCGCGCTTTTTGAGTTCCTTGTGCTGGACGGCGAAGACCTTGCCCTCGACGATCACGCGGAACATGTCGAGGTTCAGTTCATCCATCCGAACCGGCTTGCCGGAGAACGGACGGCCATAGAACAGCGCGCCCGTCGGTGCTGCCGGAGCGGCTGCACCGCCGGAGGACTTCCCGCCGCCGGAGGGTGCGGAGGCCGCGATGACCGGCGCATTTTTGAGCGCTTCGGCGCGGATGCGCGCCGTCTCTTCAAAGAGGGCCTTGCCCTCGAGATTACTGTGCGCCTCGACCTCGATCTTCTTCATCACGCCGAAGCGCTCGCGCAGGAACTGCTCGGCCTTTTTGGTGTTCTGCAGGATATTGTCCTTGCCGTTGGCCTTCAGCCGGATGATCACGGCATCGTCCGTGACCTCGTAGGCCGCACCGGCCAGAATGGCCGCCGAGGGCGAAAAGGCACGGATAAAGACCTGCGCCAGATCGCGGAAATCCATGTTTGGCAGCTCTGACGCCGGATAACGCACCAAAAGCTCCAGCTTTCGCAGGCCGTATGCCTTTTCCACGGCCTGACAGAGCGACTGGAGCTGCTTTTCAGCGATATATTGTTCCGCCTGCGTCTGCAGGCGGATGGTGCGCGCTTCCCGATCCAGCTCCGCGTGGAGAACGGCGAGGCGCTCCAGCGCCCCGGCCAGCTCCTCCGGCGGCGTGAAGCCGGGAAAGAGCGCGGGAAAGAAAATTTCACTCATGGTTACAGATGTTCAATGTAGTCCAGCAGGGCGGGCAGAAGCTCGTCATACGGGAGCTTTTTGAGCTGCCTGCCCTTTACGAACAGAATGCCGCAGCCGTCGCCGCCGGCAATGCCGATATCGGCCTCCCGCGCTTCGCCGGGGCCGTTGACCACGCAGCCCATGACGGCCACGGTCAGGGGCTTCTTGCAATCGGCGAGCGCCTGCTCCACCTGATTGGCAAGGCCGATGAGGTCGATGCGCGTCCGCCCGCAGGTCGGGCAGGCGATGATGTTGACGCCGTCCCTGCGCAGGCCTGCTGCTTTCAGAATATCCTTTGCGGCGAGCACCTCACGCACGGGGTCAGCCGTCAGCGACACGCGCATCGTGTCGCCGATGCCCTGACACAGAAGCGCGCCGATGCCCATGGCGGATTTGAGGATGCCCATGTGCTCGGTGCCCGTCTCGGTCACGCCGACGTGCAGGGGATAGTCCGACCGCTCGGAGAACAGCCGGTATGCCTCGATCATCAGCGGCACAGAGCTGGATTTCATCGACACGCAGATATCGTGGAAATCATACTTTTCCAGCAGCGCGATATGGCCGAATGCGCTCTCGACCAGCGCCTCCGGCGTGGGGCGGCCGTATTTTTCCAGCAGCCGCGGCTCCAGACTTCCGCCGTTGACGCCGATGCGGATGGGGATATGCCGTGCGCCGCAGGCCTCGACCACGGCCTTGACGCGGTCCTCGCCGCCGATGTTGCCGGGGTTGATGCGGATCTTGGCCGCGCCGTTTTCGGCCGCGCGGATGGCGAGGCGGTAATCAAAATGGATATCGGCGACCAGCGGCAGGGGAGAGGCCTTGCAGATCTCGCCGAAGGCCTCCGCAGCCTGCATATCCGGCACGGCCAGCCGCGCGATCTCGCACCCGGCGGCCGCCAGTGCGCGGATCTGCCGGAGCGAGCCCTCCACGTCCGTCGTGCGGGTGTTCAGCATCGACTGGATCGAGACCGGCGCACCGCCGCCGACCGGGACGCCACCGACCATGATTTGCTTCGTTTCTTTGCGTTTCATTTATGTTACCAGCTTCCAGATATCTTTGAAGGTGACGAACGCCATAAAGCCCAGCAGCAGGATCATGCCCGCGGCGTGGATATAGCCCTCGTATTTGGACGGGATCTTTTTCTTTGTAACGGCGGTGAACGCTGCGTTCACCAGCAGCAAAAAGACGCGCCCGCCATCCAGCGCGGGCAGCGGCAGCATGTTCATGACGGCCAGATTGATCGCGATGAACGCGCCGAGATACAGAACGTTCAGAATGCCGTCCGCCGTCGTGGCGGCGGCTTCGCCGGTCTGCGCAATGGCCGAGACGACGCCGACCGGCCCGGACATATCATTGACCGAGACCGCGCCCGAGACCAGATCGCCGAGGCTCATCCACACGAGCCGCGCAAAATCCAGCGCGGTGTACCACGTGTTTTTGAGGACTGTCCCGACAGTCTTCTCCTCGTAGCCGAAATACAGGCCGTATTTGTACTGCTGCACGCCGTCCACGTCGTAAAGCCGCTGCTGCATTTCAAAATCCCGCAGCTCCACGAGCTTTCCGTCCCGCTTCACGACGAGATCGTAGTAGCCTGTCTTATTGCGCGCCAGAAGCGTGCCGACGTCCGAGTAGATATACACGCGGCGGCCGTCGATCTTATAAAGCTCGTCGCCGACCTGCAGGCCCTGCTCCGACTGCAGCTCGCAGCCGTCAAAAAAGCCGGAGATCTTCGCGGTCGAGAAGCCAGCCACGCAGGAATAGATAATGGCCAGAACGACAAGCCCCGTCAGAAAGTTCATAAAGGAGCCTGCCGAGAGGATGATCAGCCGCTTCCACCAGGCCTTTGAGGTGAACGCGCGGGGATTGTCGGATTCCTCGTCCTCGCCCTCCATGGCGCAGTAGCCGCCGACCGGGATGCAGCGCAGGGCATAGAGCGTCTCGCCGCGCTGCTTTTTGACGATGGCCGGGCCCATGCAGATGGAAAACTCGTTCACCTGCACATCCAGCGCCTTGGCGGTCAAAAAGTGCCCAAGCTCGTGGATGAAGATGAGAAAGCCGAAGATGAGAATTGCGATGAGAATATACATGAAATCACCTGAACAGAAAAGCTTCGCGGGTATGGATGCGGGCAAGGCGGTCGGCGGCAAAAATATCGTCCAGCGTCGGCTCCTGCACAACCGGCAGCGCGAGCGCGCGGGAAACGGCGTCCGCAATGTCGTAGAAGCGGATATCGTCCTGCAGGAACAGAGCGACAGCCTCTTCATTGGCTGCGTTCATCGCCGTGCAGGCCGTGCCGCCGAGCTTCGCCGCCTCTTTGGCAAGGGCAAAGCAGGGGAAGGCCCCCTCGTCGATGGGGGCGAACGTCAGAGGGCCGCAGGACAGAAGATCGAGCGCGGGCGCGGGATTGTGCAGCCGGTTCGGATACGTCATGGCAAGCCCGATGGGGATGCGCATATCCGGCACGCCCAGCTGCGCCATGACGGCTCCGTCAACAAATTCGACCAGCGAATGCACGACCGACTGCCGGTGGATGACGGCCGTGACCTTGGAAAGCGGCAGATCATACAGCCGCATGGCCTCGATGATCTCCAGCCCCTTGTTCATGAGCGTCGCACAGTCGACGGTGATCTTCGCGCCCATCTTCCAGTTGGGATGGCGCAGCGCGTCTTCCTTCGTCACGGACGCCAACTCCTCGCGGCTCTTTCCGAAAAACGGCCCGCCGGAGCAGGTCAAAATCAGCCGCTTGACTTCGTTTTTATCCCGGCATCCCATGAGGCACTGGAAAATGGCCGAATGCTCGGAATCGACCGGGATGATCTCTGCGCCGGAGGCCTTTGCGGCCGCCTGCATGATGGGGCCTGCGCAGACCATCGTCTCCTTGTTGGCGAGCGCGATGCGCTTTTTCTCGTGAATGGCCGTGAGCGTGGGCCGCAGGGCGGCAAAGCCGCATACGGCCACCACGACGGTATCCGCCTCCGGCAGAGCCGCCGCCTCGCACAGCGCTTCGCTGCCCGCGAGCACCCTTATATTCATATCCGCAAGACGCGTCTTTAATTCCTCCGCGGCAGCAGGATCTGCCATCACGGCCAGCTTTGGCCGGTATTTGCGGCACTGCGCCTCCAGAAGCTCCACATTCCGCTCCGCGGTCAGCGCCGCAACGGATAACCCCAACTCGTCCGCGACAGACAGCGTCTGCCGCCCGATCGAGCCGGTGGAGCCGAGAATCACCATTGTTTTCGTCATACCAGCTTCTCCAGTAAAAACAGCATTGCATACACGACGGGCGCGATAAAGAGCGTGGAATCGAACCGGTCGAGCACGCCGCCGTGCGTCAGGAAAATATGACTGTAGTCCTTGATGCCTGCCTCGCGCTTAATGAGGCTCGTCGAAAGATCGCCCAGCTGGCCGAAGAGATTGGCCACAATGCCGGTGACGATCAAAAACCACACAGGAAGCTCCAGCCACCACACGTGCTTTGCGACAAGACCCAAAATCACCATACCGATGGCACTGCCGATGGGGCCCGCGATAAAGCCCGCCCACGTCTTATTGGGGCTCACGTGCGGGGCGAACTTTTTATGGCCGAAGGCCATGCCGCCCAGCATCGAGAAGCTGTCGCCAATAAACGCGATGACAAACGGCATGAGGACGAACGCGGGCGAGACATTGCGCAGCAGCGCGATACAGCTGTACATCGCCGGGAACAGAAGCCCGCCGACGATACAGACGGCCACGCTTGCAAACGGCAGCGCCGTTTCCTTCCCGTGCGTCACGACCGCGATGAGAAACAGCGCCGCAACGAAGAGATACGCGCACACGAAATACAGGTGGCCGCCAGCTTCTGTCCACCAGCCGTCCATCGCGAGATACGCCACGGTCAGAACAGCCATCAGTATCGTCAGTCCATAGACGAGCGGCGTAACATGCCGGCCCGCCGTGTGCAGCAGCTCCCACGCGGCAGCCGCCGCGATGGCCGCGGTCAAGATCCACGCGGCGACAGGCGGCAGGATGACAAGCACCACGATCAGCAGCGGCACGCCGACGGCGGCCACGAGAAGTCTTTGTTTCATTTGCGACCTCCAAACCGGCGCTCGCGGGAACGGTAGGACGCGATCGCCTTGTCGAGTTCTTTTTCATCAAAATCGGGCCAGAGGACGTCCGTGAAATAATACTCGGAATACGCCGACTGCCACAGAAGGAAGTTGGACGTGCGGATCTCGCCCGAGGGCCGGATGATCAGCTCCGGGTCGGGGATGCCGTCGGTGTAGAGATAGTGCGCGAAATCGCACTCGGTCAGATCATCCGGCTGCTTCAGGCCCTTCACGCAGTCGGCGGCAAAGCGCCGCGCGGCGTGGACGATCTCGTCCCGTCCGCCGTAGTTGATGCAGATATTGGCCTGAAAGCCCTGATAGTGCGTGGAAATTTCGTCCGTGCGGGCGATGAGCGCGCGCAGCTTCGGCGAGATCGGCCCGAGCTCGCCCAGAATTTTCAGCCGGATATGATCCTGCTCCATCTCGTCAATGGCCTCGTGCAGGTACTTTTCAAACAGCGCCATGATGGCCTGCACTTCGTCGGCCGAGCGCTTCCAGTTTTCCGTGGAGAACGCATAGACCGTCAGGTACTCGACGCCGAGATTTTTGCAGTAGGTCGCGATGCGGCGGAACGTCTCCGAGCCTGCCGCATGGCCCATCTTGCGCGGCAGTCCGCGCTGTTTTGCCCAGCGGCCGTTGCCGTCCATGATGATAGCGATATGCCGGGGCAGAGCATTGTTTTCCATAGATAAACAGCCTTTCACGACAAAAGCCGCCGTCCGGCGGCTTTTTATCTGCCCAAAAGCCGGGGCTTTTGGGCAATCTGGTTGCGCCGGCTGCATCGCAAAGTTTTGGCCGCATAGCGGCCAAAATTCACGTTTGCCGGCGAACAGTATTTTTGCCGAGAGCAGGGGCTCCCGTCAAAAATGATTTCCATTTTATTTGCGCCTGCGGGCGCAAACTCTGCGAGGCGCTTGGCCGCGCTTAGATCTCCATCAGTTCCTTTTCCTTTTTGGCGCACATCTCGTCGATCTTCTTGACGTGCTTGTCGGTCAGGTCCTGAATGTCCTTTTCGGCCTTCTTCTGGTCGTCCTCGGTCATTTCGCCCTTCTTCTGCGCCTTCTTGACGGTGTCGACGGCGTCGCGGCGGATGTTGCGGACGGCAACCTTGGCGTCCTCGGCGTATTTGCGGACCTGCTTGATGAGATCCTTGCGGCGTTCCTCGGTCAGCTGCGGGAAGACGAGGCGGATGACACGGCCGTCATTCTGCGGGTTGATGCCGAGATCGGAGGTCTGGATGGCCTTCTCAATGGCCTTGAGAAGCGAGCCGTCCCACGGCTGGATGACCAGCGTGCGCGGGTCGGGAGACGAGACCGTGCCGACCTGATTGATGGGGCTGGGCTGGCCGTAGTACTCTACCGTGATGCGGTCGAGCACCTGCGCGTTGGCGCGGCCGGCGCGCACAGCGCCGAAGTCGGAGGCGAGAACCTCCAGAGTCTTTTCCATTTTGCGCTGAAATTCCTTGAGATCTGCCATATTAAAGTTCCTCCTTTACAATGGTTCCGATCGGCTCGCCCATGACGACGCGCAGGATGTTCTGCGGATCCTTGAGGGCAAAGACCTGAACGGGGATATGATTGTCCATGGAAAGCGACGTCGCCGTGGTGTCCATGACGGCCAGATGGCGGGCCAGCACCTCGTCGTAGGTGATGGCGTCATACTTGACGGCGTTCGGATCCTTGGCAGGGTCGGCGGAATAGACACCGTCGATGTTCTTGGCGAGCAGGATGGCGTCGGCATTGATCTCCGCCGCGCGCAGCACCGCGCCGGTGTCGGTGGAGAAGAAGGGATTGCCGGTGCCGCAGCCGAAAATGACGACGCGGCCCTTTTCCAGGTGCCGGATGGCCTTGCTGCGGATGTACGGCTCTGCGATCTGGTTCATGGCGATGGCGGTCTGTACCCGGACCTCAACGCCGCGCTGCTCGAGGCAGTCGGCCACGGCCAGCGCGTTGATGACCGTCGCGAGCATGCCCATATGGTCCGCGCGCGTGCGTTCCATCTTGCCGCCGCCGTCCTTGACGCCGCGCCAGAAGTTGCCGCCGCCGACCACGACGCCGATCTGCACACCGGCCGCCACACACTGCTTGATCACGTCGCACACGCCGCCGATGACGTTGAAATCCAGTCCGCGGTGCGCGTCTCCGGCCAGCGCTTCGCCGCTGATCTTCAGAAGGACGCGTTTATATTTTGGTTCGCTCATAATCTGAAACTCTCTCCTTTTTAACTTCTCGTCTATTTTATAATAGAATGGCCGAGTTGAAAAGAGGGAAAATCATTTTTTCCGGGAATGTTTTCATTTTTTTCACATTCCGGCGCGTTTGCGTGATTTCGTGATTGCGCTTTCTGCGCGCGTCGGGTATAATGAATTGATTCAGTACAAGATAAGCATCCGGAGGAGTTCAAATATGGACGAAGAAAGAAAGCCGTTGGAGAACCGAAATTTTATTGACGCCTTCATTGAAGAGGATCTGGCCCCCGGCGGCCGGTTCGAGGGCAAGACCGTTCACACCCGGTTCCCGCCGGAGCCGAACGGATATCTGCACATCGGCCACTGCAAGGCGCTGACGATCGACTTTGGCACCGCGGAGAAATTCGGCGGCCTGTGCAACCTGCGCATGGACGACACGAACCCGACGAAGGAGGATACCGAATACGTCGACGCCATCCAAGCCGACATTCACTGGCTGGGCTTCGACTGGGGCGACCGCTTCTTCTATGGCTCGGATTATTTTGAAAAGGATTACGAGTTTGCGGTCGAGCTCATCAAAAAAGGTCTGGCCTACGTCTGCGATCTGACCGCGGAGCAGTTCCGTGAGTACCGCGGCGAGATCGGCAAGCCCGCCGTCTCTCCGTACCGCGACCGCTCGGTCGAGGAAAACCTTGACCTGTTCGAGCGCATGAAAAACGGTGAGTTCCCCGAGGGCAGCCGCACGCTGCGCGCGAAGATCGATCTGGCTTCCGGCAACTTCAACATGCGCGACCCCGTCATCTACCGCATCCGCTACATGCATCACCACCGGCAGGGCGACAAGTGGTGCATCTACCCGATGTACGACTTTGCCCATCCCATTCAGGACGCGCTCGAGGGCATCACGCACTCGCTGTGCTCGCTGGAATTTGAGGCGCACCGGCCGCTTTATGACTGGGTCGTGAACAACGTCTCCGTCCCGGCCAAGCCCCGGCAGATCGAGTTTGCCCGCCTCGGCATTGACCATACCGTCATGTCCAAGCGCAAGCTCCGCCAGCTGGTCGAGCAGAATTACGTGAGCGGCTGGGACGATCCGCGCATGCCGACGCTCTGCGGCCTGAGAAGAAGAGGCTATACCAGCCGCTCCATCCGCGATTTCTGCGAGCGCATCGGCGTGGCGAAGTCCGCCAACACCGTCGAATATGCCCTTCTGGAGCACTGCCTGCGTGAGGATCTCAACGACACGGCAGAGCGCACCATGGCTGTCCTGCGCCCGGTGAAGCTCGTCATCACGAACTACCCCGAGGACAAGACCGAGACCTTCGAGGTCGAAAATAACCCCGTCCATCCCGAGCAGGGCATGCACACCGTCACGTTCTCGCGTGAGGTCTGGGTCGAGACGGAGGACTTTTTGCCGGAGCCGATCCCGAAGTATAAGCGTCTGTACCCCAACGGGCCGGAGTGCCGCCTGAAAGGCGCATATCTCATCACCTGCACCGGCTGCAAGCTGGCTGCAGATGGAAGCGTTGAAGAAATTTACGCGACCTATGACCCCGAGTCCCGCGGCGGCGATCCCGCCGACGGCCGCAAGGTCAAGGGCGCGACGATCCACTGGGTCGACAGCAAAACTGCCGTCGACGCCGAGGTCCGGCTCTACGGCAATCTCTTCTCCGACGCCCAGCCCGATGGCCCGGACAAGAACTTCCTCGACTGCCTGAACCCCGATTCCCTGCAGGTTTTGACCGGCTGCAAGGTCGAAGCCGCGCTCGTCGAAGAGGCGAAGAAGTATGACACCGAGGGCGAAGGCCGCACCGCGCACACCGCGCCCGGCTTCCAGTTCATGCGTGTGGGTTACTTCTGCATGGACTCCCGCGACTGCCGCGCCGACCATCTGGTCTTCAACCGCAGCGTCCTGCTGAAGGACGGCTTCAAGCCCGGCAAATAAGCAGCAAAGCGTAAAAAACAGCCCGGCCGGATGGCCGGGCTGTTTGGTTACTGTTTTTCCGGGGGCGTGGTGATGTGGACGTGGTTGTTGATGTGGTCGATGCAGTAGCAGTAATAGCCGTTGCACTTTGAGCAGTAGCGGAACTCCAGATTCGGATATTCCGTATCTGTCCGGCCGCAGACTGTACACTTGTGGCGGTAGGGCCGCTCGCCGGTTTTGGACTGGTAGCCCTTGGCCCAGTTGGCGTTCGGGCGGGCGTTCGTGCCGGTGGTGCGGTAGTTTTTATGCTGCCGGTAGCGCAGGGCATCCGGCAGGATGTTGCGCACGTCGCTGCCGAAAAAGAGGAGGTAGTTGAGAAGCGGCACAATGGGCAGCAGCCAGTAGAACGTCAGAACGCCGTACAGCTGCAGATACGAGAAAATATTGACCGCCGTGAAGCCGAGATATACCCACGCCATATATTTCATCTTGATGGGGATCACGAAGAACAGCAGCACCTTCGCCTCCGGCGCGATCGTAGCCACGGCGAGAAACAGGCTGAGGTTCAGCGCGCCCGCATCCGCGCCGGAGCCAAGCAGGAGCGCGGCCAGATCGGTCAGCAGGATGCCCGTCAGATAATAGAGGTTGAAGCGGAACGCGCCCCAATAGCTCTCAAGGATGCGGCCGAACTGATAATAACAGAACAGCGACACCGCAGCCAGGAAGAAGGACCACCCGCGTGTATCGAGAAGATACGTGAAGATGTACGAGACCAGCCGCCACACCTGCCCGTGCAGAATGGCCGACCGGCTGAAGCAGAGATAGCGGTAGACCACGTTGCTGGGGTCAATGAGCGAGAGCACATAGACGGCCAGATTGCCGATGGCAATGACGAGCATGAGATTCGGAATGCCCTTGTTCCGGTTTTTCAGGCAGAACCGCTCAAACCGCCTGCGAAGATCCTTCATACGATCACCCTCCTAATAGTATCGATTATCATACAGAGCCGCCGCAGAAAAATCTACCCTGTAAATGTAAACATTCTGTTCTGTGTGGAGTATGGGCGCGTTTGGCGCGGGATAAACAGGGAAAGCTGCCGGAATAAAAACTTTTCTCTTGACTTTTCCGGCACTTTTTGTATAATCGAGGTACAACTGAACAGCCTTATCAAGAGCGGTGGAGGGAACGGCCCAATGAAACCCGGCAACCTGCAGGATGCAAGGTGCCAAATCCGGCGAAGGAATCGAAAGATGAGGGAGAGAACCGTATATCGTTCTGCCCCTCGGGCAGGGCGCTTTTTTATGCCCGGAAAGGAATTATATCATGCATAACAAGAAAATTTTTACCTCGGAATCCGTCACGCAGGGCCATCCGGACAAGCTCTGCGATCTGGTCTCGGACAGCGTGCTGGACGCCGTTCTGGAGCAGGATCCCATGGGCCGCGTGGCCTGTGAGACGGCGGCTACGACCGGTCTTATCCTCGTCATGGGCGAGATCAGCACGTCCGCCCGCATCGATATTGCGCAGCTCGCGCGCAGGGCCATCTGCGACGCCGGCTATGACCGGCCGGAGATGGGCTTTGACGGCCACAGCTGCAACGTCATGGTCGCCATGGACCGCCAGTCGCCGGACATCGCCATGGGCGTCGACAATGCCTATGACGACGGCACGACCGGCGCCGGCGATCAGGGCATGATGTTCGGCTTTGCCTGCACGCAGACGAAGGAGCTGATGCCCGCGCCGATCGCTTATGCGCACAACCTGACCCGCGCGCTGACGGCCGCGCGTGAATCCGGCCAGCTTTCGTGGCTGCGCCCGGACGGCAAGAGCCAGGTATCCGTCGAATACGGCGACGACGGCATGCCCGCGCGCATCGATACGGTCGTCGTCTCGACCCAGCACGCGGAGGACATTGCCATTGACGATCTGCGGCAGGCGATCATCGAGACGGTCATCGAGCCGAATCTCCCGTCCCGCCTGCTGGACAAGGATACGAAATACTACGTGAACCCGACCGGCCGCTTCGTCATCGGCGGCCCGGCAGGCGACTCCGGCCTGACCGGCCGCAAGATCATCGTCGACACCTACGGCGGCTACGCAGCCCACGGCGGCGGCGCGTTCTCCGGAAAGGATCCGACGAAGGTCGACCGCAGCGGCGCATATATGGCGCGGTACATCGCAAAGAGCATCGTCGCGGCGGGCCTGGCAACGAAGTGCCAGCTCCAGCTGGCCTACGCCATCGGCGTCGCTCACCCGGTCTCCGTTCTGGTCGAGACCTACGGCACCGGTCAGCTGCCCGATGAAAAGCTCGCCCAGCTCGTGCGCGAGTGCTTTGACCTGCGTCCGGCGGCCATCATCAAGACGCTCGATCTGCGCCGCCCGATCTACCGCCAGACGGCGGCCTACGGCCACTTTGGCCGCGCGGATCTCGATCTGCCGTGGGAAAAGACTGATATGGTGCAGACGCTGCTTGCAAAAGCGTAAAAAATAGGATATAGTATCTTTGTATGTTTCCATACAAAGGAGCGAAAAGCATGAAAAAAATTGAAATCATGGGCTGCGGCTACATTGGCCTTCCCACTGCCATCACCTTTACGCTGGCAGGGTATGAGGTCTGCGGCTTCGACGTCAAGGAATCTGTCGTCGAGACGCTGAACGCAGGTCATATCCATATCGTCGAGCCCGGCCTGCAGGATGCCATGACAAAGGCGATGGCCACCGGCCGCCTGCACTTCACTACCAAGCCGGAGCCTGCCGACGTCTTCATCATTTGCGTCCAGACCCCGTACCGCGAGACGGAGGATCATAAGCGCGTGTCCGACATGCGCTTTGTCGAATCCGCCGCGCGCGAGGTCGGCTCCGTTCTGCGCGAGGGCAACCTCTGCGTACTGGAGTCCACGTCGCCCCCGTATTCCACGCGCATGGTGGAAAAAATCGTCTCCGAGGTCTCCGGCCTTGCACCCGGGACGTTCATGACGGCGCACTGCCCCGAGCGCATCATCCCCGGCCGCATGCTCATCGAGCTGCGGGAGAATGACCGCATCATCGGCTCGAACCGGCCGGAGGCGGCGGAATACGCCAAGGAGATCTATGAAAAGGTCGTCACCGGGGGCACGATCCGCCTGACGGACGATCTGACCGCCGAGATGTGCAAGCTGACGGAGAATACGTTCCGCGATATCAACATCGCCTATGCAAATGAGCTGAGCAAGGTCTGCGACCGGCTGGGCATCGACGTCTTCAAGCTCATTGAGCTGGCCAACTGCCACCCGCGCGTCAATGTGCATTCGCCCGGCGTCGGTGTCGGCGGCCACTGCATCGCGGTCGACCCGTGGTTCATCCATGAAAAGTTCGAGGATATCACGCCTCTTATCTACGAAGCGCGCCTCGTCAACGACGGCAAGCCCGCGTGGACGGCGGAGCGTATCGCAAAAGACGTGAAGCCCGGCGCAAAGATCGCCGTGCTCGGCATGAGCTTCAAGGCCAATATCGACGACACCCGCGAAAGCCCGTCCGTGCTGTTCGCAAACATCCTGAAGGAGCACGGCTACGAAGTCCTCGCCTGTGAGCCGTATATCAGGGGCGATGTGGCGGGCTATCACAACTATTCCCTCGAAGAGGCCATGGCACAGTGCGATTATGCCGTCATTACGCTCATGCATAACGTCTTCAAGGAAAATAAAGCCCTCATCGCGGCCAAACCGTATTACGACTGCGTGGGCCTGATGGAGAAATGATCAAAAGGAAAAACAGCTGTGCTGATTCAGCACAGCTGTTTTTCGTAGGACTTACTGAATGCCGGTCACGGTGTAATCCTGCGCCTCGACGGCGGATTTCAGGACGTCATTTGCCACGTCCTTCGTCAGCGTGACGACGGCGGTGCCGCTCTCGTGGCTGACGTCGGCGGACTGGACGCCGTCCACGGCCTCCAGCGCCTTCTTGACGCGCGCCTCGCAGTGGCCGCACATCATACCGGTGATGTTCAGGGTCTTTGTCATAACTGCTTCCTCCTTTTGTTGTTCTGCCAGATGAAATTCCGGCAGCGGTTTTCCTTTATGGTCATGCTTCGGGCTGTATGGCCGGCAGAGATTCAGCCGCAGCGCGTTCGATACCACGCAGAAGCTGGACAGGCTCATGGCTGCCGCGCCGAACATCGGGTTGAGCGTCAGCCCGAGGCCCACGAAGACGCCGGCCGCGAGCGGGATGCCGATGACGTTGTAGATAAACGCCCAGAACAGGTTTTCGTGGATGTTCCGAAGCGCCGCGCGGCTGAGCCGGATGGCTGCCGGAACGTCCAGGAGCGTGCTCTTCATGAGAACGACGTCTGCCGCGTCGATGGCCACATCCGCGCCCGCGCCGATGGCAATACCGGTGTCGGCAGCAGTCAGCGCCGGGGCGTCGTTGATGCCGTCGCCGACCATGGCGACGGGGCCGTACTTCTGCAGCTCGCGGATGACGGCTTCCTTGCCGCCCGGCAGGACGCCAGCGACGACGTCGTCAACGCCTGCCAGCTTGCCGATCGCGGCTGCCGTGCGGGCATTGTCGCCCGTCAGCATCACGACGCGCACGCCCATGCCGCGCAGCTGCCGGATGGCCTCCGGGCTGTCCGGCTTGATGGCGTCAGCCACGGCAATGAGGCCGAGCAGCTTTCCGTTCTTTGCGAACAGCAGCGGCGTCTTGCCCGCCTGTGAGAGTGCGTCCGCCTGCCGGGCAAGCTCCGGCGAAAGGGTCAGCTGCGAGGTCATATATCTGACGCTGCCGCCCTGCAGCTGCGCGCCCGAGACTTCTGCCTGCAGGCCGCTGCCCGCGATGGCCTGGAACGCCGTGACGGGCTCCGGCTGCGTGTTGGTCTGCTCGGCGCGCTTCATGATGGCCGCAGCCAGCGGATGCTCGCTCTTTGCCTCGAGCGAGACGGCCGCCTGCAGAAGCTCGGCTTCACTGACGCCGGAGGCGGGGATGAGATCCGTGACCTCCGGCTGGCCGGAGGTGATGGTGCCGGTCTTGTCGAGCGCGACGATGCGCGTCCGGCCCGTATGCTCGAGACTGGCGGCCGTTTTGAACAGAATGCCGTTCTTCGCGCCGACGCCGCTGCCGACCATGATGGCGACCGGCGTCGCCAGACCCAGCGCGCACGGGCAGCTGATGACGAGCACGGAAATGCCGCGCGCGAGCGCGAAGGAAAATTCCCGTCCGATGAGCAGCCACACGACCGTCGTCACGACGGCGATGGAAATGACCGCCGGGACGAACACGCCCGCGACCTTGTCCGCTGTCTTGGCGATCGGCGCCTTTGTCGCCGCCGCGTCGGAGACCATGCGGATGATCTGGCTGAGCGTGGTGTCTTCGCCGACGCGGGTCGCCTCGCACCGGAGGAAGCCCGAGCAGTTGACCGTCGCAGCGGAGACGCCGTCGCCGGGGGCTTTATCGACCGGAACGCTCTCGCCCGTGAGGGCGGCTTCGTTCACGGCGCTCTCGCCCTCGAGCACGATCCCGTCGACCGGGATGCTCTGGCCGGGACGGACGACAAAAATCTCGCCTTTTTTCACCTGCGATGCAGGGATCCTGACCTCCCTGCCGTCGCGGATGACCGTCGCCGTCTCGGGCGCGAGCGCCATGAGGCTCTTGAGGGCATCCGTGGTCTTGCCCTTGGAATGCGCTTCGAGGAGCTTGCCGACGGTGATGAGCGTCAGGATCATGGCGGCGGATTCAAAGTAAAATTCGTCCATATAGGCCATGGCCGCTTCGCTGCCGCCGTGCAGCTGCGCGTTCGTCATGGCAAAGAGCGCGTAGACGCTCCACCCGAACGACGCCGCCGAGCCGAGCGAGACGAGCGTGTCCATATTGGGCGAGCCGCGCAGCAGGCTCTTCGTGCCGCTGATGAAAAATTCCTGATTGATGACCATGATGATGCCCGCCAGCAGCAGCTGGACAAGCCCCATGGCCACGTGGTTGCCGTCAAACCAGCCGGGAAGCGGCCAGCCCCACATCATGTGGCCCATCGAGAAATACATCAGGATGAGCAGGAAAACGACAGACGCGATCAGCCGCTTTCTCAGGTGCGGCGTCTGCCGGTCGACGAGCGCGTCGGCCCCGGCGGCGGCCGGTGCTGCTTCCTGGCCGCGCAGGCTCGCGCCGTAGCCCGCGTCTACGACGGCCTTGATAATGGCGGAAGGCTCTGCCGTGCCTTCCACGCCCATGGAATTGGTAAGCAGGCTCACGGCGCAGGACGTCACGCCGGGGACCTTTTTGACCGCTTTTTCTACGCTTGCGCTGCAGGCGGCGCAGTGCATGCCGTTCACAGTGAATTGCTGCATGGAACTCCCTCCTTGGGATCGGTCTTACTTCATTAGTTTTTGCAGTGTGGCGGCCAGTTCATCCACGATTTCTTCATGGCCCTCCTTGAGATCACGCGCCACGCACGTGCGCAGGTGCTCCGCCAGCAGCTCGCGGTTGAACGCGTTGACGGCGGCGTTGACGGCGGCGGACTGCGTGAGGATATCGTTGCAGTAGGCGTCGGCCTCCACCATCGCCTGCAGGCCGCGCACCTGCCCCTCAATGCGGCGCAGGCGGTTGAGAAGCTTCTTTTTCTGCTCCTCCTGCCGCAGCGTGTGCTTCTCACAGCAGGAACATCGTTTGGGTTCGGGCATGAAACCGGCCTCCTTTGCACAGATCACATCAAATACCCCTGCGGGGTATCTTGAATATATACCCTGCGGGGGTATTTGTCAAGAGGGAAAACCGGGAATCTTACAAAATTGTAAGACGCACCCGGCAAATTGTAAGCCGAATCGATAGCGGCTATCCGTGGCGCGCGGTATACTTGGCGCAGAAACTTTCACAGGAGGAACATACAAGATGCAGATTCTTGAAGTAAACGCATTGCGCAAGGTCTATACCACACGCTTTGGCGGCGCGTCGGTCGAAGCGCTGAAGAATATCAATTTTGCCGTCGAGGAGGGCGAATACGTCGCCATCATGGGCGAATCCGGCTCCGGCAAGACGACGCTCCTCAATATCCTCGCCGGGCTTGACAAGCCCACGTCCGGGCAGGTGCTGCTGGACGGCAAGGATCTGGCCACGGTCAGGGAGGCCGACCGCGCGGCCTTCCGCCGGGACAATCTGGGCTTCGTGTTTCAGGAGTTCAACCTGCTCGATACCTTCTCGGTCGAGGATAATATCTATCTGCCGCTGGTGCTGGCCGGTGTGCCGCAGAAGGAGCTTGGCCCGCGGCTCGAGCCGATCGCGGCAAGGCTCGGCATTACGGAGCTGCTGAAAAAATACCCGTATGAAATTTCCGGCGGCCAGAAGCAGCGCGCGGCCGTCGCCCGCGCCATCATCACGACCCCCCGCCTGCTGCTCGCCGACGAGCCGACCGGCGCGCTCGATTCCAAGGCGACGGATGAGCTGCTGCGCGTCTTTTCCGACATCAGCGCGGGCGGCCAGACCATCCTCATGGTCACGCACTCTGTCCGCGCGGCCAGCCGCGCAGGCCGCGTCCTCTTCATCAAGGACGGCGAGGTCTATCACCAGCTCTACCGCGGCGGGCTGACCGACGATCAGCTCTATCAGAAGATCGCCGACGCCCTGACCGTCCTGCAGGCGGGAGGCGAGCGGGCATGAGACACAAGCTCTATCCGCGCCTTGCCTGGCAGGGCATCACGAAAAACAAGCGGCTGTATCTGCCGTTCCTTCTGACCTGCGTCGGCATGGTGATGATGACGTATATCCTGCTGTCACTGGCATCCTCGCCGCTCCTCAAGACCATCCCGGGCGGCGACGCGATGCCGATGATCCTCGGTCTCGGCAGCTTTACGATGGCGGCGTTCGCGGTTTTGTTCCTGTTTTATACGAACTCCTTCCTCATCCGCCGCAGAAACCGGGAGTTTGGCCTTTATAACATCCTCGGCATGGGCAAGGGGAATCTAGCCAAGGTGCTCGCATGGGAAGCCGTCATCATGGCGCTCTTCTCCATTGCCGCGGGTGAAGCGCTGGGCATTCTGCTCAGTAAGCTCTTTGAGCTGGTACTCATCAACATCGTGGACGGCAGTGTGCAGATGGACTTTACCGTTTCCGTACCGGCTGTCACGATGACGGCAATCTTATATCTCGGCATTTTTGCCCTCCTGTTCCTGCGCTCTCTGGTGACAGTCTGCAAAACGAACGCCGCCGCCCTCCTGCGCAGCGAAGCCTACGGCGAAAAGCCGCCGAAGGCAAACTGGGTGTTTGGCTTAGCTGGCTTCGTGATCCTCGGCGCGGCGTATTACACCGCCGTGACCATCAAGCAGCCGCTGACTGCGCTGGCCGTGTTTTTTATCGCTGTTCTGATGGTTATTGTGGGGACGTATCTGATCTTCATTTCCGGCTCCGTCCTGCTGTGCCGTGTGCTGCAGAAGAACAAGCGGTATTACTATCAGAAGAACCACTTCATCTCCGTTTCCTCCATGGCCTACCGCATGAAGCGCAACGGCGCGGGTCTCGCGTCCGTGTGCATTCTGGCCACGATGGTGCTCGTCATGCTCTCGTCGACGACGTGCCTGTACTTCGGCACCGAGGACGCGCTGCGCACCCGCTATCCGCAGGATCTTTCCATCGAGCTGCGCTTTGTAAAGGACGATGGCGGCGCAAACGAGGAGAACATCGCCATCGCGCGCAGCATGGTCGAATCGGTCATCGCGCAGGACAACCTTGACGTGCAGGAGCAGTTTGACACGCGCAGCGCTTGGTTCTCCGGCCTTCTCACCGGCAACACCTTTACCCGCGCGCAGGAAAGCACGCTCATGGACTATGAACGCGCAGTCGATCTGACGATCCTGCCGCTGGAGGATTACAACCGCATGACGGGGCAAAGCCTGGCGCTGGCGCCGGATGAGGCATACATTTGCAGCCCGCGGCTTGCCTACACGCAGCCTGATCTCAACATCGGGGAGCTGTGCTACCGGATCAAGGGGCAGCAGCCGAACTTCGGCGGCTTTGGCGCGGACAGCGCGAACATCACGACGACCGTCTATCTGATCGTTCCGGATTTCGACGCTGCCGTCAACGCGCTGCAGACGCAGGACACCCGCTATCCGGTCGTCGTGAGCTGGCAGTATTCGTTCGATTCCACCAGCCCGGACGAAGCGCAGATCGCATTCGTCGCCGATGTGCTGGGGACGTTTGCAGACAACAAGGAGGGGCTGACCTATGCATTCTACACGGTGGAGTCGCTGGCGTTCAACCGTAATGACTTCCAGGGCACCTACGGCAGCCTGTTCTTCCTCGCGATCCTGCTGAGTATCGTCTTCCTCGCCGCAGCGGTTCTGATCCTTTATTATAAGCAGGTCTCCGAGGGCTATGAGGATCAGGCGCGGTTCGAGATCATGCAGCGCGTGGGCATGACGAAGACGGACATCCGCAAGTCCATCAACTCCCAGCTCCTGCTGGTCTTCTTCCTGCCGCTTCTGTTCGCGGGGCTGCATCTGGGCTTTGCGTTCCCGTTCGTGCATAAGATGCTCGTGCTCTTCAACCTCACGGACCTGAAGCTGCTCATCGGCACGACGGTCATTACCTTCGCCATCTATGCGGTCTTCTATACCATCGTCTACCGTATCACATCCAATTCGTATTATTCCATCGTCGCGGGCGCAAAGGAGGAGACCGCATGATCCGGCTGCTGTTTCGGCTGGTTCTGGTGCTGCTTCTGATCGCGGCGCTGCTCATCGGCATGACCTGCTGCGCGGCCAAAGCTGTGTTCGGCAGCTGCGCAGAGGTCGGCGTGCGGCAGACCGTCCGCAATCTGGAGGATTTTTTCCTCTGGGTGCGGGACGTGTGGGCGTTAGCCAGGGAGAAATTGGAACTATGCACAGTGATACCATGAAAAAAGCAAGATCCGGGCTTTCCGGCGGGATCTTTTATCTGGGGCTGGCGCTGATCGGCGTGCTGGCAATTCCGGCGGCGGTGCTGCTGGGATTGATCGCAGGTGTGTGGACGCTGACAGACCGGCTCACGGCGCTTCTCAATGCAGGCTGACATTCGTCAGCCTGCATTTAAGCTGCCCCAAAAGCTGCGGCTTTTGGGGCAAAAAAGAGGGATGCGCCGGCCGCACAGCGCAAAGTTTTGTGCGCCTTTGGCGCACAAAATTCACGTTTGCCGGCGTAGAGTATTTTTTCCGAGAGCAGGGGCTCCCGGAAAAAATAGAGTTACATTGTTTTGCGCCTGCGGGCGCAAACTCTGCGAGGCTGTAATACAAAAATGCAGGAAAACGAAAGATGGTATGCATTTTTTGAATGTAATAGAATTGTCACGAAATTTAACTTGCATTTTATATGACGAAAACGGGCAATATTTTGATAAAATCGAAAATATATGAATAAATCAAAAATTACTCTTGCATTTTGAAATCTGGTTTTGTATAATGCAGAAAACAAAACTTGCAGGAGGGCGATCCCCATGGCAGAGCAGAACGAACTTCTGAGAAACGATATCGCGCAGCTGAGCCAGACGCTTGCACAGGATTATTCGATCCCGGCGGAGTATTTTGCCGACCAGAGCATCAAGCGCGGTCTGCGAAACGCGGACGGCACCGGTGTGATCATTGGCGTCAGCCAGGTCGGCAGCGTCCAGGGCTACTATATGATGGACGGCGAGCGCGTGCCGATGCCCGGCAAGCTCTATTACCGCGGCATCAGCGTCGAGGATATCGTGACGGCTCACCAGACGAACGGGACCTTCGGCTATGAAGAGGTCGCGTATCTCCTGCTCCTCGGCCATCTGCCGACGAGGCAGCAGCAGAAGCGCTTCAATGACGTTATGGCCCGCGCGCGCAGCATGCCCGCCGCCTTCACCGAGGACATGATCCTCAAGGCACCCAGCCGCAACATCATGAACCAGCTGGCCCGCAGCGTGCTGGGCCTGTATTCCTATGACGAGCAGGCGGACGATACCTCCCTGCAGAATGTTCTCCGGCAGTCCATCGGCCTGATCGCCCGCTTCCCGCTGATCGCGGCCAACGCCCTTGCCGCCAAGCGGCATTATTTTGACGGTGCCTCCCTGATCCTTCACAATCCGGAGCCGGAGCTGTCCGTGGCGGAGAATATCCTGCGCATGATCCGGCCGGATAAGGCCTATACGCCGGAGGAATCGCACCTGCTCGATCTCATGCTGATCCTGCACGCGGAACACTCCAGCAACAACTCCACCTTCGTCTGCCGCGCCATGACGTCCTCCGGCACCGACACCTACAGCGCCATCGCCGGCGCGGTCGGCTCGCTCAAGGGGCCTCTGCACGGCGGCGCGAACGCCAAGGTCATGCAGATGTACCGCGATATCCGCGAAAATGTCGGCCTGACGCCGACGGACGAAGCGCTCGGCGCGTATCTTGACCGCATTCTGGACGGCGAAGCGGGCGACCGCTCCGGCAAGATCTACGGTCTCGGCCACGCGGTCTATACCATGTCCGACCCGCGCGCGATCGTCATTCAGAAGTACGCGGCGGCGCTGGCGCGCGAAAAGGGCCGCGCCGATGAGCTGGAGCTCATGGAGCGCATCGAACAGCTCGGTATCCCGAAGATCATGACGCGCAAGCACCAGACGATCCCCATGTGCGCGAACGTCGACATGTATTCCGGCCTCATCTACAGCATGCTGGATATCCCGGAGGAAATGTACACGCCGCTGTTCGCCACGGCCCGTATCTCCGGCTGGTGCGCCCACCGGCTCGAGGAGCTTGCCACCGGCAACCGCATCATGCGCCCGGCCTACCGCGCAAGACTCAGACAGGTCCCGTACATCCCGATCGAAGAACGCGAATAAAAATCAGCCGCAGGCCATCCGGCCTGCGGCTTTTCGTATTTTGGCAAAATTACCAGATCGGTTGTAGGGGCGGACGACCCTGTCCGCCCTTAAGGGGTTACGAATTTGCCGAAGATTTCCGAAAAATCAGCATTTTCTGCCGGGCGGACAGAGACGTCCGCCCCTACAGGTGCTGTGTTACGGCTTTTGGTACAAGATCAGCGCAAATTCCGTCGTAACGGAAAGAGAATCGATCCCTGCCAGCTTCTGCTGGTCCTTTGCGCCGGTTTTATAATAGTATGGCGTCATGAGGAAGAGGTTCTGCACGTCTTCGTTTGTGGGCAGCTCGATGGTTCCGCGCAGCTGCCGCGCGGAGACGGGGGTGAAGCCCTCGGCGGTATTGTCTACGGGCGGATTTTCATACGGCGTGTCATAGACGGCGGCCTTCAGCTCCCACAGATGCCGCTCCATCGGCAGCGCGCGCAGCAGCCATCCGCCCGGCGCGAGCACGCGGGCAAACTCCGCGGGCATGAATGGGGAGAAGATATTGAGGATCAGATCCGCGCTTTCATCCGCCAGCGGCAGCTTCGCCGTGCTGGCCGCGCAGAAGAACGCCTCCGGCAGCAGCCGGGCCGCGTGCCGCAGCGCGTCGGTGGAAATGTCGACGCCGAGGATCTCCGGCGGGCGGCCCTGCGCGGCGAGCGCGTCATAGACCGCCTTTGTATACGTCCCCTCGCCGCACCCGGCGTCCACGATCCGCAATGGTGTCCGGTCAAGCCCCGCGCAGACCTCCGCGACGGCCGAGATGAGCGGGTCATAATACCCGCGCGAGAGAAACGCCGTCCGGGCAGCGACCATGCGCTTGTCGTCGCCGTGCCGCTTTCCCGCGGGCGACGGCGGCAGCAGATTGACATAGCCGCTTCGCGCCAGATCGAAGCAGTGGCGCCTTTCACAGCGGCAGATTTTTTCCTCCCGCTGCAGCGACGCGCCGCAGACGGGGCAGATCAGCTCAGGCATACAGGATCCTCCAGATGTTTCTGATAGGACCATTATATCGCGCAGCCGGGGCGCTTGCAAAGAAAAAATGGAATTGCCTGCGAAACGTGTTGAATTTGCGCCTGAATCTGCTATAATTTTCGCAGAAGAGACCGCGCCGCACGCGCGGAAGCAAGCGGAGGAGAAGCATGAAAAAGCATCGCGCCCTTTGGGTGATCATCATTGTAATTGTGGTACTCGCGGCGGCTGCCGCGGGCGTCTGGTTCTGGCTGCAATCGCGGCTGGACGAAACGCAGCAGGCGCATCAGGCCGTCTATGCCGAATATCAGGCCATGACGGCGGCCGCGGATCAGCTGTCGCTGACCGTGACCGAGGACGGCTCGCCCATCGGCAGCTATGACATGCAGGCGCTCGGCCTGCGCGACGGGCTTCTTGTGCGGATCTCCTCGCAGTTCTCCGAGCTTGACCGCATGCCGGACGCGCAGTTTGCCGCGCTTCCGCTGCAGGACCGGCTGGACTGGGCCAAACGGGACCTGGGCGCCGTGGATCGTGTCACGCCGGATCTCGGGCAGCTGGATCTTTCCGCCGTGCTGGCCGACCTGCAGAGCATCCGGCGCACCGCGCCGGAGGACGCCTATATCGATCTGGTCGACGGCGTCTATACCGTCCATGACGCAGTTGACGGTGACGAGCTGAATGTCTCCGCCGTGCAGGAGGGGCTGCAGACCGCAGCCGCCGGTCTGGCCGTGACGCCGTCCGGTGCGGAAAACGTGACGTTCGAGCTGACCACGGTCGACTGCTACCGTAAGCCCGCCGTCACCGCCGATTCTCTGACCGACACGCCCGACAGCCTGTTCCGCACGGCGCTGGCCGAGCTGGAGGTCAAGGTGGATTTCAACAAGGATTCTGAGTTCCTGCCGCACGGCGAAGAGACGCTCACAAGCCATGACCTCGCCTCCATCCTCGATCTGGACGCCGACGGCAAGGTCACGATCGACGAAAAAGTGCTGGCCGAGACGATCTCGAAGTGGGCGACCAAATATAATCAGTATGACGCGCCGTTCATCTTCGATTCCTGGGTCAAGGGTCTGACGCAGATCGACTTTGTCACCTGCGATTATCTCGTCGACGCCCAGAGCGTCATGGAGCAGATCCGCGCGCAGCTGCTGACCATGGAATCCGGCGAGGTGGACGCCAACGCGGCCTGCTATGACAAGACCGGCAAGCCGTTCTCCCTCGGCGACAGCTACGTGGAGGTCGACTTTGACAACCAGCAGATGACCTTCATCAAGGACGGCCGCCTGATCGTCAACACCAACATCGTCTCCGGCGCGCTCAACGGCCACCAGACGCCGACGGGCCTGTACGAGGCGCACGGCAAGGAGCATGACGTGTGGCTCAAGGGCGACGATTATCTCGTCTTCGTCAAATACTGGGTCAGCGTGGTCGGTGACCTCATCGGTCTGCACGACGCGTCGTGGCGCTCGAACTTCGGCGCGAGCTTCTATGTCTACGGCGGCTCCCACGGCTGCGTCAATACGCCCGAAGAGGCCATGGCGCTGATCTGGAACCTGATCGAAGACGGCACTCCCGTTCTCATGCACGGCCAGAACAAATGGTACGAGCCGGCCAACGGCAACCCCTATGAGACCAAGAACCCCGTGCGCGGCACGACGTCCGACGTCAAGGTCGAGCCGGGCACGCTGGTTCTGACGCCCGGCAGCAGCCGCATCGAGATCCACGCGGACGACGTTGTTGCCCCGAAGATCGAGACCGACACGGATACGGACACGGCCGCCGCAGACGCCAGCGCCGCCAATCCGAAGCCCGTGAGCTGAAAACCGGATAAAATCACAGACATCCGCAGAACACCAGATTCCTGCGGATGTCTGTCTGTATTCGGAAGAATCTACGCGCGTCCGCGTCCTGCGGACACGCAGAAAAAAAGCCCGCTGCAGAAGGACGCCTTCGGCGGTGGGTACAGACCTACTATAGCATAGCGCCGCGGGCGATGCAAGGAAAACTTTCAAGGCCGGAAAAATTTCAGAGCCTTCCACAACGAACCGGGTTTTTCCTGATTTTATCTTCGTAAAAGTTTTATTCTTGACGCAAAGCACGTGCGGCGGTACAATCGATGCATATTTTTTGTTTTGAGCAGAATGAAAAGAGGAGGACGCCAAGCATGAGTGAAAAGAACACGATCCCCGAGCTGTTCGGCAGCATGGTTTTTGATGAGGCCACCATGGCGCAGTATGTCCCGGCGAGCGCAGTCGCCGCATGGAAGAAATGTCTGGAGCAGGACCAGCCCCTGGCGCTGGAGGTCGCAAATGAGATCGCGAGCGGCATGAAGCAGTGGGCGCTCGAGCATGGCGCGACGCATTATACGCACTGGTTCCAGCCGCTCAACGGCGTGACCGCCGAGAAGCACGACAGCTTTATCAGCCCCGTCGGCGGCGGCAGGATCACCATGGAGTTTTCCGGCAAGGAGCTGGTCCGCGGCGAGCCGGACGCGTCGAGCTTCCCGTCCGGCGGTCTGCGCGCCACGTTTGAGGCGCGCGGCTACAGCGCCTGGGATCCGACGTCCTTTGCCTTTATCAAGGACGGCAGTCTCTGCATCCCGACGGTCTTCTGCTCCTACGGCGGCGACGCGCTGGACAAGAAGACGCCCCTGCTGCGCTCCATGGAGGCTGTCAGCCGTCAGGCGCTGCGCATTCTCCGCCTGTTCGGCGACGACAAGACGCAGCGCGTCACGGCGCAGGTCGGCGCGGAGCAGGAATATTTCCTGATCGACAAGGCGCTCTATGAAAAGCGCGAGGATCTGCGGTTCTGCGGCCGCACGCTCTTCGGCGCGAAGCCGCCCAAGGGGCAGGAGCTGGACGATCATTACTTCGGCGCCATCCGTCCGCGCGTGGCGGAATACATGCAGGATCTCGACCGCGAGCTGTGGAAGCTGGGCGTGCTCAGCAAGACCAAGCACAACGAGGTCGCGCCGTCCCAGCATGAGATGGCTCCCATCTACTGCGACTGCAACGCCGCCAACGACCAGAACCAGCTGACCATGGAGGTCATGAAAAAGGTCGCCGACCGGCACGGCCTTGTCTGCCTGCTGCATGAAAAGCCCTTCGCGGGCGTCAACGGCTCCGGCAAGCACAACAACTGGTCGCTCTGCACCGATACCGGCAAAAACCTCTTCTCCCCGGGCAAGACGCCCAGCCAGAACGCACAGTTCCTGCTGTTCCTCGCCGCGTTCATCTCCGGCGTGGATGAATATCAGGAGCTGCTGCGCAGCACGGTCGCCTTCGCAGGCAACGACCACCGCCTCGGCGCGCAGGAGGCGCCTCCGGCTGTCATCTCCATCTTCCTCGGCACCGAGCTGGAGGAGATCGTCGACGCGATCATCTCCGAGCATGACTATACCGAGCGCACCGGCCGCCAGCTGCGCATCGGCGTCGACGTCCTGCCGACCATCCCGCAGGACACGACCGACCGCAACCGCACCTCGCCGCTTGCCTTCACCGGCAATAAATTTGAGTTCCGCATGCCCGGCTCGAGCCAGTCGATCGCTGGCCCCAACACCATTCTCAACACCATCATGGCAGAAGAGCTCGAGCGCTTCGCCGACCGCCTTTCCGGCGCGGACGATTTCCAGCAGGCGCTGAGCGACCTTCTGCGCGAGGCGTTCACGGCGCACCGCCGCATCATCTTCGGCGGCAACGGCTATGACGCCGCATGGATGGACGAGGCCAAACGCCGCGGGCTTGTGAACCTGCCCAATACGGCTGCGGCGCTGCCTGCCTATATCCTGCCCAAGAACGTGACGCTGATGACGAAGCACGGCGTCTATTCCAGAAGCGAAATGCTCGCGCGCCATGAGATCCACATGGAAAAATACTGCAAGATCATCTCCATCGAAGCGGCCACGCTCGTCGATATGGTGCAGCACAGCATCCTGCATGCGGCGTCCCGCTATGAGGGCGTTTTGTGCCAGACGATCTTACAGAAAAAGCAGGCCCTGCCGAACGCGGACTGCCGCGTCGAGACGGCGCTGGCTGAGAGCATCCTGTCTCTCAACGAGACGCTGCTGGACGATACGGTCGCGCTCAAGACCGCGCTGGAAATGACGCCAGAGGGCGGCAGCGCGGAGCTGGTCAGCTATTACCACGATACCGTCTATGCCCTCATGGGCAAGGTCCGCGCGTCCGTCGACAAGCTGGAAACGCTGGTGGCCGGCGATTACTGGCCGTATCCGCGGTATACCGATCTCCTGTTCTCGGTCTGAGCGGCAGGGAGGAACGCATATGAAGTATATTTTTATTACCGGCGGCGTGGTGTCCGGCCTTGGCAAGGGTATCTGCGCAGCGTCCCTCGGGCGTCTTCTTAAGCAGCGCGGGCTGCGCGTGCAGAACCAGAAATTTGATCCGTATCTGAACGTCGACCCGGGCACGATGAGCCCGTATCAGCATGGCGAGGTCTTCGTCACCGACGACGGCGCGGAGACTGACCTCGATCTCGGCCACTATGAGCGCTTCACCGACGTCAACCTGACGGCCGGCAGCTCCGTTTCCGCCGGTAAGGTCTATTGGAGCGTCCTGTGCCGCGAGCGCGAGGGCGGATATCTCGGCCGCACGGTGCAGATCATCCCGCACATCACCGACGAAATTAAATCCCGCATCTATCAGATGGACGACGGCAAGACCGACGTCCTGCTGACGGAGATCGGCGGCACGGTCGGCGATATCGAGTCGCAGCCGTTCCTCGAGGCCATCCGGCAGGTGGCCGCCGAGCAGGGCAAGAAGAACGTCCTGTTCATCCACGTCCCCATGATCGTCGAGATCCCCGGCTCGGGCGAACTCAAGAGCAAGCCCACGCAGCACTCGGTCAAGGAGCTGCTGTCCATCGGCATCCAGCCGGATATCCTCGTCTGCCGCACCAACCAGCCGATGACGGAGGAGATCTGCCGCAAGATCGCGCTGTTCTGCAACATGGAGCCGGACTGCGTTATCCCCAACACGACGGCGTCCACCCTGTATGAGGTGCCGCTGCTGCTGGAAAAGGAGGGCCTGGCCAACGTCGTCTGCCGCAAGCTGGAGCTTGCCTGCGGCGCGCCGGAGCTGACCGGATGGGAGCAGATGGTCGCCCGCATCAAGACGGCCAGCCGCCATGTGACCATCGCCCTCGTCGGCAAATATACCGAGCTGCACGACGCGTATCTGTCCGTAGAGGAGTCGCTCTTCCACGCGGGCACGGCCAACCACGTGATCGTCGATATCCGGTGGGTGGATTCGTCCCAGCTGCGGCCGGAGACCGTGGAGCACATGCTAAGCGGCTGCGCAGGCATCCTCGTGCCCGGCGGCTTCGGCGACCGCGGCATTGAAGGCATGATCCTCGCCGCGCAGTATGCGCGCACGCACAAGATCCCCTATTTCGGCATCTGCCTCGGCATGCAGATCGCCGTCATCGAGTTTGCCCGCCACGTGCTCGGCTGGGAGGATGCGCACTCGGCGGAATTTGACGAGTTTACGAAGCATCCCGTCATCGACATCATGCCCGAGCAGAAGACCGTGACCCAGAAGGGCGGCACGATGCGCCTCGGCGCGTATCCGTGCGTCCTGACGGAGGGCAGCCGCGCGGCGGCGCTGTACGGCAAGACGGAGATCTCCGAGCGCCACCGCCACCGCTATGAGTTCTGCAACGACTTCCGGGATGATTTCGTCGCAGCCGGCCTTGTGCCGACCGGCCTGTCGCCGGACGGACGGCTGGTGGAGATCGTGGAGCTGCCGGAGCATCCGTGGTTCGTCGCCTGCCAGTTCCACCCCGAGTTCAAGAGCCGCCCGGACCGCCCGCATCCGCTCTTCGCGGGATTTGTGGGCGCAGCCGCGGAGAAAGCGGAGATTTAGGAAACTGCTCCGGACTGCAAAAGTACCTGTAGGGGCGGACGACCCTGTCCGCCCCTGAAAGGCTGCGGATTTGCCGCAGATTTTCGTGAAACCGGCGCTTTCTGCCGGGCGGACAGAGGCGTCCGCCCCTACAACGGGGATGGCGGTTTTATAGCGGCAATAAACGCAGACGGGTTTTTAATAGTCTTACGCCGCCGCGGGCTATGCCTGCGGCGGCGTTTCTTCCGATTTTCTTAAAATATACACTTTGTTGATAAATTCTGAGAAAAGTGTGATATGATAGCAAAAACAAAAACGAGAGAGGGAGGACGACAGAGTTTGGCAGCGTCATTCCTGAAACGAAAACCGAAGGAGCCGCCGCAGCCCGCGCGGCAGCCCGTGCCGGAGGTGCAGGCCGACCCGGAGCAGGGGCTGAGCCTTGCACAGGTGCAGCAGCGCCAGCAGGCCGGATGGAGCAATCTCCCGGTCGAGCCGCCCGGCGCTTCGGTGCAGCAGATCATTGCAAAGAATGTCTTCACGTATTTTAACCTGATCTTTTTCCTGCTGGCGGTCTGCGTGATCGTGGTGCGCCAGTGGCTGAACCTGACGTTCCTGGGGCCGGTCCTCTGCAACATGGTCATCGGCATCGTACAGGATCTGCGGGCGAAGAAAAAGCTCGACGATCTGAAGATCATGTCCACGCCCAAATGCCGCGCCGTCCGTGACGGACAGGTGACGGAGCTGGACGCGGCAGCGCTCGTCCGCGACGATATCGCCGTCTTTGCCGCGGGCGATCAGATCTGCGCCGACGCGTGCGTCGCGGCGGGCGAGTGCCGGGTCAATGAAGCGCTCGTGACCGGCGAAGCGGATGAAATTTTGAAAAAGCCGGGCGACCGGCTGCTCTCCGGCAGCTTTGTCGTGAGCGGGACGTGCCGCGCGCGGCTGACGCACGTCGGCGCGGACAGCTTCGTCTCCCGCCTGACGACCGAGGCGAAGCAGACCGGCTCGCAGCCGCAGTCGGAGATGATGCGCTCGCTTACGAACCTCATCAAATGGATCGGCATGATCGTCATCCCGCTGGGCGCGGTCATGTTTATTAAGGAATACCTCTGGCTGGATCGCGACGCGGCGACCGCCGTGACGTCCACGGTCGGCTCCATCGTCGGCATGATCCCGGAGGGACTGTATCTGCTGACCAGCCTCGCGCTGGTGGCGAGCGTGCTGCGGCTGGCCAACCGCCGCACGCTGGTGCACAGCATGGACTGCATCGAGACGCTTGCGCGCGTGGACACGCTCTGCGTCGACAAGACCGGCACGATCACAGAGCCGAAAATGACTGTCGATGACGTCGTGCCGCTCCAGCCGGACCGCTTTATCGTGGACGATGTCCGCATGATCATGGCGGACTATGTCTACGCCATGCAGGCGGATAACGACACCATGGCCGCCCTCAAGCGCTATTTCACCGGCGAGGTGCGCCAGACGGCGCTGCGCGCGCTGCCGTTCCGGTCGGCAAAAAAATACGGCGGCGTGTCGTTCCACGAGGACGAGACGTATCTGCTCGGCGCGCCGGATATCCTGCTCGCGGCCTGCCCGGACAAGGAGCGCTTTTTGCCGCAGGTGGAGGAATATTCCGCGCGCGGCTGCCGTGTGCTGCTGCTGGCCATGTATGACGGGCAGCTGGACGATGAGGAGCTGACGGCCGGCATGCTGCCGATCGCGCTGATCCTCCTGTCCAACAAAATCCGGCCGGAAGCCAAGGCGACGTTTGCCTACTTCGCCGCGCAGGGCGTGCAGACGAAGGTCATCTCCGGCGATAACCCGCTGACGGTCTCCGAGGTCGCGCGCCGCGCCGGGATCGCGGACGCCGACCGGTATGTCGACGCGCGGACGCTGAAGACCGACGAGGAACTGGCAAAGGCGGCGGAGGAAAAGGTCGTCTTCGGCCGCGTGACGCCCGACCAGAAGAAGAAGCTCGTCGCCGCCATGAAGCGGGCGGGCCATACCGTCGCCATGACCGGCGACGGCGTCAACGACGTGCTCGCCCTGCGCGAAGCGGACTGCTCCATCGCCATGGCCTCCGGCTCCGGCGTGGCGTGTCAGGCGTCGCATATCGTGCTGCTCGATTCGCAGTTTTCCGCTCTGCCGTCCATCGTGGCGGAGGGACGGCGCGTGATCAACAACATCGAGCGCAGCGCATCCCTGTATCTGGTCAAGAATATCTTTACCTTCGTCCTTTCCCTCATCACGCTCTTCTTCACGCTGCCGTATCCGTATACGCCCGCGCAGCTGAGCCTTGTGAACGCGCTGACCATCGGCATCCCGTCGTTCATTCTCGCCATGGAGCCGAATGAGAACCGCGTCAGCGGCCGGTTTATGCGCAACGTCATCTACCGCGCGCTGCCTGCGGCGCTGTCCGACCTCATTCTCGTCGTGGGCGTCATGCTGTTTTATCTGGCGTTCCATATCCACGAGGACATGCTCTCGACCATCTGCACGGGCATCATGGGCATCGTGGGTCTCATGATGGTGTATCAGACCTCGCGTCCGTTCAACACGCTGCGCAAGGCCATGATGATCCTTCTGAGTCTGGCGTTCGGCGTGTGCTATTTCTTCCTGCCGGAGCTGTTTACGCTGAGCGCGCTGGATAAGCCCGCGCTTCTCATTCTGGTGGTGCTGGGGCTGCTGGCATTCTCGGTCATGTTCGCTTGCCGCAAGGGACTGGCACAGGTGAACCGGCGCTTTGCAAAGGGAATTTTCCTGCCGCGCAGAAAGAAAAACTGAATTTCCGGAAATACTGGTATCAGCCGGCAACGCTGCCGGCTGATACTGCTTTTTTGGAGGAAACGATATGCGATATCATGTAGACGAGGACGCGTGCATCGGCTGCGGACTGTGCGCCGAGACCTGCCCGGCGGTCTTTTTCCTGCGGGAGAATGGTCTGGCCGAGGCGAAGCCGGGCGAGGTGCCGGAGGAAGCGGAAAGCGACGCGGATGCGGCAAAGGACGGCTGCCCCACCGGGGCCATTGCCGAAAAAAGCTGACAAAGGAGCGAAAATTTGCTATACTGGTTCCATCCTGTCAGAAGGGGTGGAACCATGGAGCAAAGATATGTGGCGTTCGACGTGGAGACGCCGAACGCGCAGAACCGGCGCATGAGCGCCATCGGCGTGAGCGTTATCGAGGGCGGGAAGATCGTGAAGGAGCTTTATACGCTCATTGACCCGCAGACGCATTTCGACCTGTTCAATATCGCCCTGACCGGCATCACGCCGGAGATGGAGCGCGGCCAGCCTACGTTCCCGGTTCTGTGGGAGCTGCTGGAGCCAATCCTGCGCGGGAGCGTGCTCGTCGCGCACAACGCGCCGTTTGACCTGCGCGTGCTGGCCGCCTGCCTGCGGGATTACAGGATCGACTGGCAGCCGGAGACCGCGTATCTGTGCACCTGCCAGATGGGCAGGAAGGCGTATCCGTATCTGCAGAACCACAAGCTGAACACGCTCTGCGATCACCTGCACCTGCAGCTCGACCACCACAACGCCGGCAGCGACAGCCGCGCCTGCGCGCTCCTGCTGCTGAACTATATTGAAAAAGGCTTGTCCCCGGAGCCGTTCCTGCGCAGCTACCGCTTCGCCGACCGTAAGACCTGCCCCTATCACGGGCTTTGATGCATAAAAACCAAGCGGCTTTCCGGACGGAAAGCCGCTTGACTTTTGCTATTCTGTTACGGCCTGCTGCTCCAGGCCGATGCGGATGGCGGTTCCCTGATCCGGGGCGGATTCGGCGGTGATCGTGTGGCCGAGCTTTGCGCAGACGCGGCGGCAGAGATACAGGCCGAGGCCGCTGGCCTTCTGATCGCTGCGGCCATTGTAGCCGGTGAAACCCTTCTCAAAGATCCGGGGCAGATCCTCCGGCGCGATGCCGATGCCGGTGTCGCGGATGACGAGCGTTCTGGGCGCTTCCAGTGTGATGGTGATGCTGCCCTCGCGCGTATATTTGAGCGCGTTGGAAAGGACCTGCTCCACGACGAACCGCAGCCACTTTTCATCCGTCACGCACGACGCGTCCAGCGGCGTGTAGTCCAGCTTCAGCTTCCGCGTGATGAACTCGCCCGCAAAGCGCCGGATGGCGGCGCGGACGATCTCGTCGAGACTGCAGCTGCGCAGTACAAGATCGCTCCCGCCGTCCAGCTGGATATAGACCATGACCATTTCCACATACTGCTCGATGCGTGAAAGCTCCTGCAAAAGCCTGCGCGAGCGGGCGGAGTCCTCCGTCTGCAGAGAAAGGCGCATGGAAGCAATTGGCGTTTTGATCTGGTGCGCCCAGAGCGTATAATAATCGGTCATGTCCTGATACCGGCCTGTCATCTGCGTGAGAAGCTCACGCTGCTGGCTGCACAGGGCGGCGGTCAGCGCGGCATAATCCGCCTCGGCGATCTCCGGCGCCGCCGGAAGCTCCTGCGGCAAAACCGGCAGCTGCCGCAGAAGGATCTGCAGCGTCTCGTGCCGGGTACGGACGGCGCGGAAATCAAGCAGCAGCAGCCCCAGCCCCAGTACGAGACACAAAGCCGCCGGATACCACACCGCCTTCACCGGCAGATGGTACAGCCGGAACGACACCGCGAACAACGCGGCAAACAGCAAAAACGCAGCCAGCACCACGCGCCTGCTGCGCAGATACCGGAAAAATAAACGCACCGTCTTCATTCGATCAGATACCCCGCGCCGATCTTTGTCGTGATGAACCCTTCCAGCCCGGCGGCATCCAGCTTGCGCCGCAGCCGCGTCATGTTGACCGACAGCGTGTTTTCATCCACAAAGCTGTCCGTCTGCCAGAGCGCCTCCATCAGCTTCTCCCGGCTGACGATCGTGCCCTTCTGCTGCAGAAGCGTATAGAGAATGCGGTATTCGTTTTTCGACAGCGGCAGCCGTTTGCCCTCTGCCAGCAGCGACTGGTCGCCCGTCTGCAAAACCGCGCCCCGGTGCGAGAGTACCGGCGCTGCCGGAGCAAAGTCATACGTCCGGCGCAGGAGCGCCTGCACCTTCGCCGTCAGGACCTCCAGATCAAAGGGCTTTGCGATAAAATCATCCGCGCCCATGTTCATCGCCATGACGATGTTCATGTTTTCCGACGCCGACGAGAGGAAAATGACCGGCACCTGCGAGACCTTCCGGATCTGCGTGCACCAGTGATAGCCGTTAAAAAACGGGAGCGAGATATCCAGCAGCACCAGCTGCGGGTCAAAGGCGGCAAACTCCTCCATGACCGCGCGGAAATTCTGCGCGCTGCGCGCGTCCAGCTCCCACTGCCGCAAATGCGCGCAGACGGCCTGCGCAATGCCGGGGTCGTCCTCGACGACAAAGATCCGATACATGCTGCCTCAGCTCCTTTCTGTCAGGGTATCAGTATATCATATCTGCAGGCATACCGCAAGAAAAGGCGATTTCCCCCTTTCTTTATCGCGCAAAATCGTGTATAATACTTTTAACTTTACGCTTCCGCCGAAACGGGGGATTTTTTCAATGGATCAGGAAGAACAGAAGAACCAGCTGCCGGAGGATGCCGCGCAGGAACAAAAACAGCCGAAGGGCTATGAGGCCTATCTCAGCTTATACGATCTCGTGCGGCTGCTGGCAGTCATTACGCTTATTTTCGTTTTCTTTTTCCGGCTGGTCGGCGTGGACGGCAGCTCTATGTATCCGACACTGGTCGACCGCGATTATCTGGTATTGGAGAGCAATTTCCTGTACCGCGATGTGAAGCAGGGCGACGTGGTCGTCCTGTATACGCCGCCGTTCTCTGAAAGCGACGAACTGATCGTCAAGCGCGTCATCGCCACCGGCGGCCAGACGGTCGATATCGACTTTGACACCGGCACGGTCTATGTGGACGGCGCGGCGCTGGACGAGAGCTATACCTTCGAGCCGACGTATGAGGACTTTGCTGGCTACGGGCAGGCGCTCTCTTATCCACTGACGGTGCCGGAGGGCAGCATTTTTGCCATGGGCGACAACCGCAACCATTCCCGTGACAGCCGCGACGCAAGCGTCGGCTGCGTGAGCGAGGACGCGATCCTGGGCAAGGTGCTCATCGTCCTCGTCCCCGGACGGCAGACGAATGAATACGGGGAAATTACCGGCGGGCGCGCATGGAGCAGATTCGGAGCAGTATCATGAAGCAGGAAACGAAGAAAACCGAGGCGAGCATGAATATCCAGTGGTATCCGGGCCACATGACCAAGACGCGCCGGATGATCGAAGCGGACGTGAAGCTGGTCGACGCGGTGTGCGAGATCCTGGACGCGCGCATCCCCATGACCAGCCGCAACCCGGACATCGACGCCATCTGCGGCAGCAAGCCCCGGATGATCATCCTTAACCGCATCGATATGGCGGATCCCGCCATGACAAAGCGCTGGGCGGAGCACTTCCGCGCAAAGGGCTACAGCGTCCTGCAGACCGACTGCAAGACGAAAAAGGGCATTTCCGGCTTCGTTCCGGCCGTGCGGGAGCTGCTGGCGGAGAAGCTGGCGCGCTACGCGGAAAAGGGACAGGTCGGAAGACCACTCAAGCTGATGATCGTCGGCATCCCGAACGTGGGCAAGTCGACCTTTATCAATCAGGTCGCCGGGCGCAAGGGCGCCAAGGCGGAGAACCGCCCCGGCGTCACCCGCGGCAAGCAGTGGATCACGGTCGATCAGGGGCTGCTGCTCCTTGATACGCCGGGCATCCTCTGGCCGAAGTTTGAAGACCCGGAGGTCGGCATGCGCCTGGCCTATACAGGCGCGGTCAAGGAGGACGTCATCGACACCGAGACGCTGGCCTGCCATTTTATCGCGCTGCTGGCAAAGTATTATCCCCAGACGCTGCTCGACCGCTATAAGCTCGAAGCGCCGGAGGATGCGGACGGCTACGAGCTTCTGCAGCTGGCAGGGAAGAAGCGCGGCTATCTCATCTCCGGCGGCGAGGTCAATACCGAGCGCATGGCCAAGGCGCTCATGGACGATTACCGCAGCGGAAAGCTGGGGCGGCTGACGCTGGAAGCGCCGGAGGACTGAAACGATATGAAAAACGAACAACCCACCGATCTGTGGGTCTATGAACGAGAAGCCTTCGCAGACGGCGTGAAGCTGGTCTGCGGCGTGGACGAAGCCGGCCGCGGGCCGCTGGCCGGGCCGGTGTGCGCGGCGGCGGTCATCCTGCCGCCGGAGCTGGTGATCCCCGGTCTCAATGATTCCAAAAAGCTGACCGACAAAAAGCGGCGCGAGCTGTATGACGTTATCACGGCCGAAGCCGTGAGCTACGGCATCGCGTTCGCAAGCGAGAAGGAGATCGACGAGATCAACATCCTGCAGGCGACCTTCCTCGCCATGGCGCGTGCCATGGAAAAGTTAACTCCTCAGCCGGAGCTTGCGCTCATCGACGGCAACCGCGCCAAGGACTTCGGCCTGCCGGTCCGGACGATCGTGAAGGGCGACAGCCTGTCCGCGTCCATCGCCGCCGCGTCGATCCTCGCTAAGGTCACGCGGGACCGGCTCATGGAGCAATATGACGAAGCTTACCCGCAGTACGGCTTCGCCGTCCACAAGGGCTACGGCACAAAGCGGCACTATGAAGCCCTGCGGGAATTTGGCCCCAGCCCCATCCACCGCATGACATTCCTGAAAAAATTCTATGAGAACTAGAGATCTGCTCGGCCCGTGGGGCGAGGCGCTCGCTGCGGAATATCTGCGGAAGAAGGGCTGCCGGATCGAAGCCATGAACTACCGCACGCGGCTGGGTGAGATCGATATTATCGCCGCCAACCGCCGGTATCTCATCTTCTGCGAGGTCAAGCTCCGCAAAACAGCGGACTTCGCCGCCGCGCGGGAGTTTGTCGACGCGCGCAAGCAGCAGCGCCTGCGCAGCACGGCGCTGGTCTATCTCTCGCAGCACGAGACCAATCTGCAGCCGCGCTTTGACGTGATCGAAATCTACGCCCCGGACGGCACGGCGACAAAAAAGCCGCAGATCAACCATATGGAGGATGCATTTTGAAAAAATATTGTGTGTTTGACGGCCACTGCGACACGGCGATAGAACTGTGGCAGCAGAACCAGGAGCTGCGGCATAATACACTTGCAGTTTCACTGGAGCGGGCGGAGCGGCTCGGCGGCTATGCGCAGTTTTTTGCCTTCTGTACTGCATGGCTCAAGACCAGAATGCCGCACACCGAGCATTTTGCCCGCGCGCTGGACTATTTTCTGGAGCAGCTGCGCGAGAATGAAGAAAGAATCACGCTCTGCCGCACCATGGCAGAGGCAGACGCCGCCATGGCGGCGGGCAGAGCTGCCGCATTTCTCGCCATCGAGGGTGCGGAGGCCGTGCGCGAGGATCCGGGGCTTCTGGAAGCGGCCTATGAAAAGGGTGTGCGGATGGTCTCTCTCGTGTGGAACCTGCCGAACAGCCTTTCCGGCTCCTGCCAGACCGGCGAAGGGCTGAGCGAAAAGGGAAAGGACTTTTTCCGCCGCGCGCAGCGCCTCGGCATGCTCGTGGACGTGAGCCATCTGTCCGAAAAGGGCTTCTGGGATATGGCGGAGCTGGCGGAAAAGCCGATCGTAGCCAGCCATTCCGATGCTTTTGCCGTCTGCCCGCATCCGCGCAATCTGACGGATGCGCAGTTCCGCGCGATCTGCGATCTCGGCGGGACGGTGGGCCTGAACCTCTATGGGCCGTTCCTGACGCAGGAAAAAACACCGACGCTGGACGATCTGCGCCGCCATCTTGATCATTTTCTCACGCTTGGCGGCGAGGGCCATCTTGCCCTCGGCGCGGATCTGGACGGCTGCAAAATTCTGCCGGAGGGCTTCGCGGCGGTGAATGATTACAACGCCCTCGGCGATTATCTTGTAAAAACCGGATATTCCGATGAAACCATACAGAATCTGTTCTGCAATTCTCTACGAAAGGTCGTAACCGCATGCATTATGTAAGCACAAGAGACGCTGATCGCCGTCTGACGGCCAGCGAAGCCATTGTTGAAGGCCTCAGCCGCGACGGCGGCCTGTATCTGCCGGAGCAGATCCCGCAGATCACCCTCGCGCAGATCGAAGCGCTTGCAAAGCTGCCGTATCCGCAGCGCGCGGCGAAGCTCATGAAGCTGTATCTGGATGAATTTACCGAGGAGGAGCTGCTCGGCTTTGCCGAAAAGGCCTACGGCCCGGAGAAGTTCGACACTCCGGCGGCCGCGCCGGTCGTACATACCGAAGAGGGCGTCTGGGTGCAGGAGCTCTGGCACGGGCCGACGTGCGCGTTCAAGGATATGGCCCTGCAGATGCTGCCGTATCTGCTGACCGCGTCCTTGCAGAAGACCGGCGAGAAGAAGACGGTCTGCATTCTGGTCGCGACCTCCGGCGATACCGGCAAGGCCGCGCTCGAGGGCTTCCGCGACGTCGATCACACGAAGATCCTCGTGTTCTATCCCGACGGCGGTGTCTCGGAAATGCAGAAGCTGCAGATGGTCACGCAGGAGGGCGGCAACGTCGGCGTGTGCGCCGTCCGCGGCAACTTTGACGACGCCCAGACCGGCGTCAAGCGCATCTTCTCCGACGAAGCGCTCCGCGAAGAGCTGGCCGCGCGCGGCTACTTCCTCTCCTCCGCCAATTCGATCAACTGGGGCAGAGTTCTGCCGCAGATCGTCTATTACGTTTCGTCCTACTGCGACCTTCTCACCTCCGGCGCGATCACGGCCGGGCAGAAGATCAACGTCTGCGTGCCGACCGGCAACTTCGGCAACATTCTGGCGGGCTTCTACGCAAAGAAAATGGGCGTGCCGATCGCAAAGCTGATCTGCGCGTCGAATGAAAATAACGTCCTGACGGACTTCATCAAAACCGGCACCTATGACCGCAACCGTCCGTTCTACCAGACGGCCTCGCCGTCCATGGACATCCTGATCTCGTCGAACCTCGAGCGGCTCCTGAGCCTGCTGTCCGGCTCGGACGAGGCCGTGCGCGGCTACATGACAAGCCTTTCCGAGACCGGGAAATATACCGTCTCGGAGCCGGTCTTCCGCGCCATTCAGGCGGAGTTCGCCTGCGGCTTCTGCACCGACGCGCAGGGCGCGGAGACGATCGGGAAGCTGTTCCGCGAGAAGCAGTACCTTCTCGACACGCATACCGCCGTCGCCTATACCGTCCTGAACGCCTACCGCGCCGAGAGCGGCGACCGGACGCCGACCGTGATCGAGTCCACGGCCAGCCCGTTCAAGTTCTGCGCCAGCGTTCTGGACGCGCTCGGCGTGACGCAGCACCGGCCCGGTACGCAGATCCTTGCCCAGCTGACCGAAGTGACCGGCCGCCCGGCGCCCGGCCCGCTGGCCGCGCTCGCGGGCAAGACGGCCCGCTTTGACGAGGTTGCGGACCGCGCCGACATGCGGCAGGTCGTGACGGAGTTTCTGCGCTGATGGCTCTGTATGCGATCGGGGATCTGCACCTGTCGCTGGGACCGGCCGATAAGCCGATGGACGTCTTCGGCGGCCGGTGGGAGGGCTATGTTGACAAGCTCCGCGAAAATCTGCGCGTCATCGGGCCGGAGGACACGACGGTCCTGCTCGGCGATCTCAGCTGGGCGATGAGCCTTCCCGACGCGAAGGAGGATTTCGCGTTCATAAACGCCATCCCCGGCCGGAAGATCATCCTCAAAGGAAACCACGACTACTGGTGGACGACGCTGCGCGCCTTTGACCGCTTCTGCGAGGAACATCACTTCCCGGACTTCCATGTCCTGAACAATTCCTGCTTTTTCTACGGCGATCTCGCTCTGTGCGGTACGCGCGGATGGTCGTATGACGCGCAGAAGGAGGGCGGGCACGACGAGAAGATCTTCCTGCGGGAGCTTGGACGGCTGGAGCGCTCGCTGCAGCTGGCGGGCGACCGGGAGAAATACTGCTTCCTGCACTATCCGCCGCGCTACCGCGGCTACACGTGCCCGCAGATCCTGGAGCTTTTCGCGCGCTACGGTGTGACGCGCTGCTATTACGGCCACCTGCACGCCGAGAGCATCCGGCTCTCGCTCGAGGATACATATCAGGGCGTACAGTACCGGCTGGTTTCGGCGGATTTCGTTGACTTCCGCCCGCAGCGGATCGGATGACCGGAAGGAATTTGAATTTTTTCTGAATTATCATAAAAACCTGAAAAAACAGTGGATTTCTTGACAAGAGTTTGTTAGAATAGAACGGATTCAAATGAGAATGGTGAATTACGGCCATCCGGCCGCACCGCATAGGAGGAAAAACCACAATGAACGTCAAAAACGTAGAGAAAGAAAACGGCTCCGCGAAGGTCACAGTCGAGATCGCCAAGGACGAGTTCCAGACCGCTCTGGACAAGGCATATGCCAAGATCCGCAAGGACATCATGATCCCCGGCTTCCGCAAGGGCAAGGCTCCGCGCAAGTTCGTCGAGCGGATGTACGGCTCGCAGGTGTTCTATGAAGACGCCGTCAACGAGATCTTCCCCGAGATTTATAAGGAGGCCATCACCGACCAGCAGATCAAGGCTGTCGGCCAGCCCTCCGTTACCGATATGCAGACCCCCGAGGACGGCAGCGTCGTTCTGACCGTCTCCACCGAGCTGTACCCCGAGGTCACCCTCGGCGAATACAAGGGCATCGAGGTCCCCAAGGAGACCGTCTCCATCTCCAAGGCCGAGGTCGATGCAGAGCTGGGCCGCATGCAGGACCGCAACGCCCGCATCGAGACCGTTGACCGCGAAGCGAAGAGCGGCGACACCGTTATTCTGGACTTTGACGGCTATGTCGACGGCAAGCCCTTCCAGGGCGGCAAGGCCGAGGGCTACACCCTGACGCTCGGCTCCGGCGCGTTCATCCCCGGCTTCGAGGATCAGCTGGTCGGTCTCAAGGCCGGCGAAGAGAAGGATGTCGAGGTCACCTTCCCCGAGAACTACACCAAGGAGCTGGCCGGCAAGGCCGCGACCTTCAAGTGCAAGATCCACGAGGTCAAGGAGACCATCAAGCCCGAGCTGGACGATGAGTTCGCCAAGGACGTCTCTGAATACGACACGCTGGCTGCCCTCAAGAAGAGCATCAAGGCTGATCTTGCCAAGAAGCGTCAGGAGACGGTCGACCGCGACTTCGAAAACGAAGCTGTCGTCTTGGCCGGCAACAACATGACCTGCAATATCCCCGCCTGCATGATCGACGAGCAGGTCGACAAGCACCTCGAGCAGTTTGCCTATCAGCTGCAGTCTCAGGGCATGAAGATGGAAGACTACATCAAGATGATCGGCGGCGACGTCAAGGGCATGCGCGACTCCATGCGTCCGATGGCCGAGCAGACCGTCCGCAGCAACATCCTTCTGAGCGAGATCGTCAACCAGGAGAACATCGAGGTCTCCGACGAGGAAGTCGAAGAAGAGCTGAAGAAGATGGCCGAGCAGTACAAGATGGAGCTCGACAAGATCAAGGAAATGGTCGATCTCGACGCTGTCAAGTCCGACCTCAAGGGCCGCAAGGCTGTCAAGCTGATCGTCGACAATGCAAAGCCCGTAGAGAAGGAAAAGAAGACGGCCAAGAAGGAAGAGACCGCGGAAGCCCCCGCAGAAGAGGCTCCCAAGACTGAGGAATAATTCTCCAACCGGCTGGGTAGAATCCTACAGCCAACCTGACATCCGTCTGAAAGGAGAATCCCAATTATGAGTTTAGTTCCGTATGTTGTCGAGCAGACGAGCCGCGGCGAGCGGTCGTACGACATTTTCTCCCGCCTGCTCAATGACCGTATCATTATCCTGTCCGAAGAGGTCAACAGCACCACAGCCAGCCTGATCGTTGCGCAGATGCTGTATCTTGAAGCGCAGGATCCCGACAAGGATATCCAGTTCTACATCAACTCTCCCGGCGGCAGCGTGACCGACGGCATGGCGATCTACGATACGATGCAGTTCATCAAGTGCGACGTGTCCACCATCTGCGTGGGCATGGCCGCCTCGATGGGCGCGTTCCTGCTGTCCTCCGGCACGAAGGGCAAGCGGCTTGCGCTGCCCAACGCGGAAATCATGATCCACCAGCCCTCCGGCGGCACGCAGGGCCAGGCGACCGACATGCAGATCCAGGTCGAGCGCATGCTGAAGATCAAGCAGCGCCTGAACGAGATCCTGGCCGCCAACACCGGCAAGCCGATCGATATTATCAAGGTCGACACAGAGCGCGACAATTTCATGACCGCCGAGGAAGCGCAGGCCTACGGCCTTGTCGATAAGGTCATCTACAAGAGACAATAATCCCAATCCCGAAAGGAGGAGTCCGCTTTGGCAAGAGACTCCATCCGCTGCTCCTTCTGTGGCAAGCGGCAGGAGCAGGTAGGCCGCATCATCGCCGGCCCCAACGTCTACATCTGCAACGAATGTGTCGACCTTTGCTCGTCCATCCTGCGCGATGAGATGCATGGTGCGGGAACCCCGCAGCTGGAGCTGCCGGACACGCTCCCGACACCGCAGGAGATCAAGACCTACATGGACCGCTATATCATCGGTCAGGAGGACGCTAAGGTCGCCCTGTCCGTCGCGGTCTATAACCACTACAAGCGCATTTACTTCCAGAAGGACTCCGACGTGGAGCTGCAGAAGAGCAACATCCTGCTTATCGGCCCCACCGGCTCCGGCAAGACCCTCTTTGCCCAGACGCTCGCCAAGATCCTGAACGTGCCGTTCGCCATCGCGGACGCGACTACGCTGACCGAGGCCGGCTATGTGGGTGAAGATGTCGAGAATATCCTGCTCCGCCTGCTGCAGGCGGCGGATTTCGACGTTGAGCTGGCCGAGCGCGGCATCATCTACATCGACGAGATGGACAAGATCGCCCGCAAGTCGGAAAACACCTCCATCACCCGCGACGTTTCCGGCGAGGGTGTGCAGCAGGCGCTTCTGAAGATCCTCGAGGGTACCGTCGCCAACGTTCCGCCGCAGGGCGGACGCAAGCACCCGCAGCAGGAGTTCATTCAGGTCGACACGACCAACATCCTCTTCATCTGCGGCGGCGCGTTCGACGGTCTGGACAAGATCATCGAGCAGCGCACCGATACCTCCTCCGTGGGCTTCAATTCCACGGTGCAGAGCAAAAAACAGCGCGATGTCGGCAAGCTCTTCGAGCTGGTCCAGCCGCACGACCTTCTGAAGTTCGGCATCATTCCCGAGCTGGTCGGCCGTCTGCCGGTCATCACGTCGCTGCAGAGCCTCGGCAAGGACGATCTGGTCCGGATCCTGACTGAGCCTAAAAACGCGCTCTGCAAGCAGTACCACAAGCTGCTGTCCTACGATCAGGTCGAGCTGAGCTTTGAAAAGGGCGCGCTGGAAGCGATCGCGGAAAAGGCCATCGCCCGCCAGATCGGCGCGCGCGGCCTGCGCGCGATCATGGAGGAGATCATGACGAAGATCATGTTCGAGATCCCGTCCGATCCCACCATCCAGTCTGTCTGCATCACCGAGCGGTGCGTGCGTGACGGCGAATCTCCGCAGATCACCCGTGACGCCGCAAAGCCCCGCGCTCCCATCAAGAACGCAGGCGTGACGCTGTAACAAACAACACCAGGAAGGGAGCGCACGCTCCCTTCCTGCGTATTTTTATTCTCCATGAAAGGAGACGAGCCATATGAGTGACTATAAACCCCTGACTTGCCTGCCGGTGCTCGCGCTGCGCGGGCTGGTCGTGTTTCCCGGCTGCGTGACGCACTTTGACGTGGGCCGGAGCAAATCTGCCCGCGCCGTGGAAGAGGCCATGCGCGCCGACCAGATGATCTTCCTCGTCGCCCAGCGCGACGTGCAGTGTGACAAGCCGAAAAAGGCCGACCTCTATTCCGTCGGTACCGTCGCCTATGTCCGTCAGGTGCTGCGCCTGCCGGGCGACAATATGCGCATTCTCGTTGAGGGCAGATACCGCGCGCAGCTGACCGACCTCATCCATGCCGAGCCGTATTTCTTTGCCCGCGCGATGGAGCTGGACGAGCCGGGCTACAACGCGGCGCTGCCGCGCACACAGGCGCTGGTGCGGCAGGCGCACCAGCTGTTTGAGCAGTTCATCGACCTTGCCGTCAAATCCGGGCAGGAAAATCTGCTGCAGGGCTCCGCGTCGGACGATGCGGGCCATCTTGCCGATTTCATCGCCCAGAACGCGACGTTCGGCTATGAGCAGAAGCAGAAGATCCTCGAGACGCTCCCGCCGGTGCAGCGTTTGTCGCTGTGCGTGCACGCCATGGCCAAGGAGCTGGAGATCCTGCGCCTTGAGAGCGAGATCAACGATCAGGTGCAGCAGAACGTCAACCAGAACCAGCGCGACTATTACCTGCGCGAGCAGATGCATGTGATCCGCGAGGAACTGGGCGAGGACGACGATTCTGACGCCGACAGCTACCGCGCAAAAATTCAGGCGCTGAAGCTGCCCGAGGATACCGAGGAAAAGCTCCTGCGCGAGGTCTCGCGCTTCGCGCGCCAGCAGCCCGGCTCCGCCGAGGCCGCCGTCCTGCGCAACTATCTCGATACCATTCTCGAACTGCCGTGGAACAAAGAGACCAAAGAACGCCTTGATGTCCGCGCCGCCGCGAAAATTCTCGATGAAGACCATTTCGGCCTCGAGACCGTCAAAAAGCGCATTCTCGAGACGCTGGCCGTGCGCCAGCTCGCGCCGGAGCTTCCGGGGCAGATTTTGTGCCTCGTCGGCCCTCCGGGCGTTGGCAAGACCTCGGTCGCGATCTCCATCGCGCGCGCGCTCAACCGCAAGCTGGCGCGGCTTTCGCTCGGCGGCGTGCGTGACGAAGCGGAGATCCGCGGCCACCGCAAGACCTATATCGGCGCCATGCCCGGCCGCATCATGACGGCGCTCATCCAGGCCAAGAGCAAAAATGCCCTCCTGCTGCTCGATGAGATCGACAAGCTCGGCAGCGACTATAAGGGAGACCCCTCGTCGGCCCTCTTGGAGGTGCTGGATTCTGCGCAGAATTCCACCTTCCGCGACCATTATATCGAGGTGCCGTTCGACCTTTCCCACTGCATGTTCATCACGACGGCCAACACGACAGACACCATCCCGCGGGCGCTGCTCGACCGGATGGAGGTCATAGAGCTCGGCTCGTATACCGACGAAGAAAAGCTGCAGATCGCCAAGCACCACCTGCTGCCCAAGCAGCTGGCCAAGCACGGCCTGAAGCGCACGCAGGTGCGCGTCTCCGACGATGCGATCCGCGAGATCATCTCCGGCTACACGCGCGAATCCGGCGTCCGGAATCTCGAGCGCCAGATGGCGGCCCTCTGCCGCAAGTGCGCGATGCGCTTCGTCTCGCCGGAGCCGCCCAAGCGGATCACCGTCACCGGCGGCAACCTTGAGGACTTCCTCGGCGTGCGCAAATACCTGCCCGAGGCGAACATCACGACCGATCAGGTCGGTCTTGTGACCGGCCTTGCGTGGACGGCTGTCGGCGGCACGACGCTCGAGGTCGAGGTCAACGTCGTCGACGGTACCGGCAAGCTGGAGCTGACCGGCAACCTCGGCGACGTGATGAAGGAATCCGCCTTCGCGGCCATGAGCTATATCCGCTCGCGCACGAAGGAGCTGGGGCTGGCACCGGACTTCTACAAGACGAAGGATATCCACGTCCACTTCCCGGAGGGCGCCGTCCCCAAGGATGGCCCGTCCGCCGGCATCACGATCTGCACGGCGATCGTCTCGGCCCTGACCGGCCGCGCGGTGCGCCGCGATGTGGCGATGACGGGTGAAATTTCCATCCGCGGCCGCGTGCTGCCGATCGGCGGACTGAAGGAAAAGACGATGGCCGCGCTGCGCCACGGCATGCACACGGTCATCATCCCGGCGGAAAATGAAAAGGATCTGGAGGAGATCGACCAGACCGTGCGGCAGGCGCTGCAGTTCATCACGGTTTCCAGCACGGACCGCGTGCTTGAAGCGGCGCTCGTTCCCGTGACGGCGGTCGACGCAGAGCCTGCGGCTGCGGCCGGGACGGATGTTTTGTCCATACCCGCGCCGAAGACCCGCCGCAAGCCCGGCATCCGCCAGTGAGGGAGCCGCCATGAATCTGCACAACGCGGAATTTGTCCGCTCCGTGACCGCCGTGGCCGACTGCCCGAAGGATCGCCTGCCGCAGATCGCCTTTGCAGGCAAGTCCAACGTCGGCAAATCCTCGGTCATCAATAAGCTCCTGCTCCGCAAGAACTTTGCCCGCGTCGGTGAAGCGCCCGGCAAGACCACGCATATTAACTTTTTCCGCATCGACGACGCCATGTACCTCGTCGATCTGCCGGGCTACGGCTACGCCAAGGTCCCGCAGAAGGAAAAAGAGCGCTGGGGCAGGCTGATGGAGGCGTATTTCGCCGCGCCGGACACGCTGACTTTCGGCGTGATGCTCGTCGACGCGCGCCACGCACCGACGGCCAATGACGTCGTCATGGCCAATTATTTCCTGCAGTCCGGCAAACCCTTTGTCGTGGTGGCCAACAAGCTGGACAAGCTCAAAAAGAGCGAGATCGAGCCGAATCTTGCCTGTATCCGCCAGACGCTCTCGCTCCCGGATACCGTCGCCCTGATCCCGTTCTCCGCGGAGAAGGGGACCGGCCGCGAAGAGCTCCTGAACGTCATCCTGCAGGCCGCAGGAGAATAAAAAACCGGCGCGTACCATGTTGGTACGCGCCGGTTTTATGTTCAAAGACGTTCGAGTTTTGCGCGCATGGAGATCGCGCGGGGCGTGGGCATGGAATCGAACTGGATGAGCTGGGCTTTCTGGACGGGATCAATTTCCAGGACGGTGCCGTCTCCGAAGACGGCGTGATGCACCCGCGTGCCGGGAGCAAACGCGTCGGGAAGCGACGCTTCATCCAGAAAGCGGCTGGAAAAGCCGATATATTCCCGCGCCTGCCGGATGAGATCCTCGCGCGGCGTGCGCGTGAAGGTGAGAAGCTGCTCGTCGATGTCCAGCAAAAACCGCGAGGGATACCGCGGGCTGCCGTCCAGATTGCGGCCTTCGGCCTCGCTTAAATACAGGGCCTTCTGCGCGCGTGTCATCGCTACGAAGCAGAGCCGGCGCTCCTCCTCCATGCCGGGCAGCGTCCGCGTCTTGCGCGAGGGGAATACGCCCTCGTTCATCGCGCATAAAAATACATGCGGGAACTCCAGACCCTTTGCGCTGTGGACGGTCATGAGCCGGATCTGGTCGCGCGGATCGTCCAGATCGGCGCTCGTGAACATGGCCACGTGCGCCAGATAGTGCTCCAGCGTGCATTCCTCGCCGCAGGTCGTCTCGTAGGCGTAGATCGACTGCTTCAGCTCTGCAAGGTTGTCCAGACGCGTCTGGCTGCCCTCGGTGCGGAGCATGGCTTCGTATCCGCTCTCGTTCAGAACGGCGGCCAGAAGCTCGGAGACGGGCTGCTGAGCATAGGCCGCGGTGAACGATTCAATGAGCGAGACGAATTTCCCGGCCTTCGTCCCGCGCAGCAGCTCGCCGTCGAGATTTTTCCGCAGCGCGTCATAAAGCGAGCAGCCGTTCTGCGCGGCGTAATCCTTCAGAAACGCCATGCGCCGCTCGCCGAGATTCCGCTTCGGCACGTTCGCGATGCGCAGAAACGACAGATCATCGCGGCAGGCGATCATGCGCAGATAGCAGAGTGCATCCTTGATCTCCGCCCGCGAGAAAAACTGCACGCCGCTGTAGATCGTGTAGGGGAGCTTCTCCCGGAGAAAAACCTCCTCCAGATTCCGCGTGAGGTAGTGCGCGCGATATAAGATGGCCACGTCGCGGTAGGGCGTGCCGGCCGCGTGCAGCGATTTGATCTGCTCTGCGATCCAGCGTGCCTCCTGCTCGCTGTTCGCCGCGTGGTGGCAGAGGACGGGCGCGCCGCCGGGCAGGGTGGGGCGCAGGTCCTTTTTGATGCGGTTCTGATTCTTTGCGATCAGACTGTTGCAGGCGGCGAGGATCTGTGGGGTCGAGCGGTAGTTCTCCATCATCATAACGGTCTTCGTCGTGGGATAGACCCTGTCAAAGTCCAGCAGATACCGCACGTCCGCGCCGCGCCACGTGTAGATGGTCTGATCCGGGTCGCCGACGATGAAAAGATTCTTGTGATAGCCGCACAGGACCTGCATCAGCTCATACTGCGGCGGGTCGATATCCTGAAATTCATCGATCATGATGTATTCCAGCCGCTTCTGCCATTTGAGCCGGATGTCCTCGTGCGTGCGGAAGATATAGAGGGAGAACTCGATCAGATCGTTGTAGTCGAGCGCAAAGCACTTCTTTTCCTGATAGAGATAGCCGTAGAAAATGATGTCCTTCGCGCTCGTCGCCTTCCAGTATTTTTCCTTCAGCGTGTCGAGCGGCAGCGTGATCATGTCCTCGTAATACTCCGGCCGCTCCTTGAGCTTCAGCATTTCGATCATGTCGCGCGCGTGGGAGAACGTCATGTCGCGCAGCGTCAGCCCGCGCTCGTCGTAGATGATCTGGAGCATGGCGTCAATATCGCTGTTGTCGAGCACCAGAAAGCTCTTGGGATAGCCGACGGCATGGCTGTCCTCCTGCAGGATGGAGACGCAGAAGCCGTGGAAGGTGTTGATGTAGCCGGTATCCTCGTCGCCGGTCAGATTGTGGATGCGCTGGCGCATTTCATTAGCCGCCTTGTTGGTGAACGTCACGCAAAGAAGATTCCCCGGCAGGATGCCAAGCTCCGTCACAAGATAGGCGAACCTGCGCGTGAGCGCCTGCGTCTTGCCGGAGCCTGCGCCCGCGATGACGCGCACGAACCCTTCAGTCGATAAAACGGCCTCCCGCTGCGCCGCGTTCAGCCCCTCCAGCAGATCCATCCGCCCACCTCCAAAATACGAACAAAATATCTAAAATATCCTACCATACAAGGGAACGTATGTCAATGTGCAGAAAGAAAAAGCGCGCCGCGATCTGCGGCGTGCGGGCGACTATGAAAAGCAGTTGGAAGACAGAGTAGCAGGGGAAGAGTGAAGGGGGCAAAGAGCCCCCTTCGCGTTCAATCAATCAGTTTTTCGAACTTTGAAAAAGTTCGAAAAACTGCCTCAGCGTGTCGAAAATACTTTTTCGACACGCTGAAAAAGCGCGCCGCGAATCGCGGCGCGCAGCTGCTGGTTACTGCTTTTCTTTATCCATACTCTGCCGGGCGACGTGGGCGCAGATGGCGGCGAAGGTCTTTTCGCTGACATCGTGCTCGACCTTGCAGGCGTCCTCCCGCGCGGTCGCTTCGTCGACGCCGATGCGCATGAAAAACTGCGTCAGCGTCTTGTGCCGGGTGTAGATCCGGTCGGCGATTTCCATGCCGCTGTCGGTCAGTGTAATCAGCCCGTCGCGATCCATGGTGATAAAGCCGTTCTGTTTGAGTTGTTTGGTTGCGTAGGTCACGCTGGGTTTCGTTACGCCTAGATGCTCCGCCACGTCAATGGAGCGGATATAGCCGTGCGTTTCTTTCATCATCAGCATCGCTTCCAGGTAATCTTCCGCCGCTCTATGCACACTCACAGCAAATTGCACCAACCTTTCTTCAGAATTATCTTACACATTAACACACTTAAACAAAAAAAGCAAGTAAACAATTTTTTCTTTCAAACCTATTGACAACGGAGGTTAGACATGTTAAACTGTGGGCTGGTTAGGGAGGTCTAACCTTTGCTTTTCCCATCCGGTTAGCATCCCTTAATTGTAATTAGACACTTCAAATCAGAGACAGGGGGGCGCAGGATTTGATGCCGCTTACACTCGCAGCGCCTGGCGAAGAGAGTATCATCCGCAAGGTCGGAGGCAATCCGGAGGTCAAAAAGCATCTGGAGGATCTGGGCTTTGTGGCAGGCGATACAGTCACGATCGTTTCCAGCCTGAACGGGAACGTCATCGTAAAGGTCAAGGAATCACGCGTGGCCATCAGTGAAGAAATGGCGCGCAAAATCATGATTTAAGGAGAGAGGAATATGAAAACGCTGAAAGACGCAAAAATCGGCGACACCGTCAAGGTCGTCAAGCTCCACGGTGAAGGCCCGGTCAAGCGCCGCATCATGGACATGGGCATCACGAAGGGCGTTGAGGTCTATATCCGCAAGGTCGCGCCGCTGGGCGACCCGATGGAGGTCACGGTCCGCGGCTACGAGCTGAGTTTGCGGAAGGCCGACACCGAAATGATCGAAATCGCATAAAGTATCTGGTCAAAAAGGAGCAGTGAAATGGAAAAACAGATCAAAATTGCCCTTGCGGGCAACCCGAACAGCGGTAAAACCACGCTGTTCAATGCACTGACCGGCTCGAACCAGTTCGTTGGCAACTGGCCCGGCGTCACGGTCGAAAAGAAGGAAGGCAAGCTGAAGAAGCACGACAACGTCGTCATCATGGACCTTCCCGGTATTTATTCTCTGTCCCCCTACACGCTGGAAGAGGTTGTCTCCCGTAACTACCTCATCACCGAGCGTCCCGACGCGATCCTGAACATCGTCGACGG